>Ga0207873_1001189_pt1 | contig 26052 bp, 21 predicted proteins | sample BGWIniCompost_FD_187373 | JGI IMG/M metagenome (GOLD analysis project Ga0207873, IMG submission 187373) | Cellulose adapted compost microbial communities from Newby Island Compost Facility, Milpitas, CA, USA - BGW Initial Compost (SPAdes)... ...
GATGTCTTTTGTTCGAGTCCTTACGTGAGCCTGCGGCTCCCGACGGACTCTCACAAAATCCATCTGTCCAGCATTTTTGTTAGCGGAGAGAGGGGGATTCGAACCCCCGGTACACTAAACGTGTACGACAGTTTAGCAAACTGTTGGTTTCAGCCACTCACCCACCTCTCCGGGTCGTTCTGAACTTCAAAAAGAAGTGCAAATATAACGAAATACGCCAATCATGCAGCCCCTGCGGGCTTCTTTCGCGTCACCAGCGAGCCCGTGTATGAGGCCATACCACCCACCAGCGCGCCGATCAGCGTAGTCACGATAATCAACAAGGTCTCGTTGATGTGCATGATAGCCGCCACCTTCTCCGCCAGGTCGCCTGACGACGTAATATCGATAATCAACGCCGCACTAAACCACATTGCGCCAATGCCGCAAAAGCCGGCCCAAAAGTTGGCATCCGACCGAAGGAACAACCCTCCAAACACCGCGGCAATAGCCACACTCCACCACGGCAGGAACAACTCCAGCATGTACGCCAGCAAGGCAATGACTACAACCTGGATGATAAACTTCTTCATAACTCAGTTTTCCTTCTCACGTGGATTGAGATCAGTTTCGTAAAACATGTGGGGCTGCATCTCCTCCGGCCGCTTCGGAAAAACCAGGCGATAATACCGGCCGTTCGACCACGCGTCCAGCATATCGCTGTAGTGATAGCTGCCGGGATTGCCCGACTGCCCTCCGGGATAGACGCCATACGCCTTGATCCCTGTCTTCTCCAGACTCACAATCATGCGCCAGGACGGACCATGTATGCGGCCACTTGCATTGACCGCATTGGCATGACCACCATGCTGAACATGATAACCCAAAGCCTCAATACGAGCCAGATGCCGCACGTACGTATCCTTATAGTCAGCCCAACGCACCCGTGAAAGCTCACGGTCCTCTTTCCACTTTTGAATCCGTGCCACCGACGTAGCAAACGACGTGCGCACCAGGTCTCTCAAACTCTCGCGCGTTTCAGTCGACTGAATATCATAAAACATTGAAATGCGATTCTCCTTCAGCAGCTTAACCGTGTTGTACTCTGACGGCCTTGCCAGGGAGAAAGGATGCTCAAGCATCTCATCCCAAAGCCGGGGATAAAAGTCATCCCACCACGCTTGAAAATATGATGCGCCTTCGGAATCTTTGTCGTTAAAATAATCCCATGTAGCGAGTTTGCGATACGCTTCAATGAGTGCTATGCCTTCGGGACCTTCATCGCGCAACGCGGCCGTGTCAATGGCAAGCTGACTGAGCAAGAACGGTAGCGTTTCGGCAGCATGCAGGTTGTAGTTGTCGTTCTGAAGTCGCATCATGTCCGTTACCGTGATGCCGTTCAACCTGCGCAACACATTGTTGATCCTCCGGTTGCGATAGGCTTCATATTCGGTAGCAGTTATATAATAGGGATACGTTGAATCTACTGGATACTGATTCGCCGAGCTTACAAAACCTCGTGGTGGATTCTTTTCCATGATGTTTTGCTCAAACGGAATGAATGCATTCCATCCGTTCGAGCTCTTGCTGCCATCGAGTACAAACTTCCCTTCATCCTTCCGCCGCACCGGGAATTTCCCCTGGATGCGAATGGCAATATCACCGGATACGGACGCAAACACAAAATTTTGCGCGGGCGATGCATAGTGATCCAACGCCTCCATGAAGTCGTTAAAATTTTTCGCGCGGTTGAGCTTGTAAAATGTAGTCGCCTCTTTGGAGGGATCATGCGCAATCCATCGGAATGCGTAATCACTTAAGCCCTCTTCGCCCTTGAAATTCCTGTCGTATGGCACGGGTCCCCAATGCGTATAAATGACCGTGTCGTATACTGTAGCACCACCACGAACTACGATCTCTTCAACTTTCTTTTCAGCCGGTTTCCATTCACCGTCGAGAAGGTAACGATCACGATTTACATCCTGATAGGTAATCTTGTACCAGTCGACAAGGTCGCGTTGCGCATTTGTTACACCCCAAGCAATGGAGTCGTTAAAGCCAATGATGACACCCGGTGAACCCGGAATCGAAACGCCCATGACATTGACACCGGGACCGTTCAGATGTACTGCGAACCATATCGACGGCAATGAAGTATCCAGGTGGGGATCGTTGCAGAGAATCGGCGCACCTGTCGCGGTCCGACTTCCACTTACCGCCCAGTTATTGCTGCCGAGATCGGGATTCGACTTTGGTGCGGCATTGATGCCAACCAGCCCCTTCGCAATCTCTCGGGAGTCAGTGGCCAGATTCTCTGCACCGAAATTCCAGCCACCGGGGTTGTTAACAATCGGGTCAATGTCGCAGTCAGGATCGGGATAAAGCAGATCCACCATCTCCTTCCCGAAAAGCTTCAGGGCGTTGGTCATTTCAACATCCTTGTCACCCATGTTCAGAGTCTGCGCCATACTCTTGAGCAGCAGGCCGCACTTGAGCACTGACCAAGGTTCGGGCTCGTAATCCATGAGCTTGTATTCCAGGGGGAGATCCTTATATCGCAACGAGGCGATGTAGCGGTTGATGCCGTCGGTATACCTTTCCAGCATGCGCTTTTGCACCGGATCCTGGATCATCATTTCGGCGGCATTTTGTGCAGCGAAAGGTAAGCCCAGGCGGCGCTGCCGGCGGTCGTACTCAACAAATGCGTTGTCAGGACCCGGACCCAGGATGGAGGAGAGGCGTCCCGCTGCTGCCATGACCTGAAACTCCATCTGCCAGAGCCGGTGTTGGGCCGTCACGAACCCCTGTGCGATATACAGGTCTTCCTCGTCGGTGGCGAAGATGTGAGGGATCAGAAGGCTGTCGTACTGAACGATCACCTTTTGCTTAAGGCCATTCACCCTAAGGTCCTCGGGACCAATATGATTATTTGGCTCGCAATTCTGCCAGAAGCCGCTCAGGGGATCGAGGAATTTGCCCAGAGGAGGAATCCGGGTGTAACCGACCGTCCAGCTCCGGTCGAGAAACAGGATCAAAGCAAGCGTGCCAAACAGCGACAGGAAAAACTTCATGAGCTGACGGTACAAGCGTTAAAGGTCAATGTTTAAACCTTAAGTCGCAATAAACCCGACTCACAATTTGGCGATAGTTAACGATCAAATGGCCAATTACTGGATCAAAATAATCCGTCATTTTGACGTTTTTCCCTAAACTTGGGCGGAGATCAACCCTTGGCTCAGAAACGCAAAATTCCCGGCGACATCAAGCGGCGGCTGGCCGACCTGAAAGCTATTTTTTTGGAGGTCGATGGCGTGCTTACGAACGGGAAACTCATTTATGACCTTAACGGTACGGAATACAAACAATTTCACTTTCGCGACGCTGCGGCAGTACCACCGCTCCAACAGGCCGGCATTGTAGTGGGCGTAGTTTCCGCCCGGGAATCCGGTATCGTCACCAAGTGGTGCGCGGATTTGAGAATGGAGTTTTGTCACCAGGGAATCCTCGACAAGGCTTCAACTGTCACTAAACTGGCAGCCCATTACCGTCTCAAACTGAAGGAGATAGCCTTCATTGGCTCAGATTTTAGTGATGTGCCGGTTTTCGAGATGGTGGGACTGGCAGTAACTACGTCCGACGCGCCCGAGAATGTCAGGCGGGAATGTGATCTGGTCACGCGGGCGAAAGGCGGAAGTGGTGCCTTTCGCGAATTGGCTGATCTCGTACTTCAAAAGAGAAATTCCTGATCCTGACTTTCGTGGCGTGTCGGGAGATACACGTAAAACACGGTGCCTTCCCCCGGCTTGCTTGATGATGAGATGTGCCCCCTATGATTTTGGACAATGCGCCGGCACAGAGCGAGACCGATTCCCGTTCCGGGGTACTGATGCGGACTGTGTAAGCGGCGGAAGATATCGTAGATCTGTGGTGCATACTGCTTCTCAAACCCGATGCCGTTATCGGCGAATCGGAGCTGGACGTATTCAGGCTCAGTGAGGTAATCGGGCAGCTCGGCAACATCGGAGCGCTGAACAATAGTTGCGTCTACCTTGATCTCCGGTACCCGATCGTTGTATTTTATTGCGTTGCTGATGACGTGCACCATAAGCTGCACCATTTGATGAAAGTCGCCATCAATGATGGGCAGCTTGCTGCTGATTAAATTTGCGTGGGTTTCTTCAATCAGGGGCTGCAGTTGAGCTTTTGCCCTTTGAAATGCCTGGTTCAAATCGGTAGGCACGTGGGTGCCGGTGATACGCGCCAGCGTTGTGTACTCCATAATAGCCCGAAGCAATGCAGACATTCGCGCAGCCGAGATGTCAATTTTTTCGAGCGTCATGAGCACCTTGTCACGATTATCGATGTTGTGCCGCGCCACCTCGCCGAACGTTCTGATCTTTCGCAGCGGTTCCTGGAGATCGTGCGATGCGATATAGGTAATCTGCTCAAGCTCGCGGTTACGTGCTTCCAGATCCGCGGCATAGTTCCGCAATTTGTCTTCCGCGCGCTTCTTCACTGTGAGATCGCGGGTAATCTTCATGAATCCTATATGCTTCCCGTCGCTGTCGTGCAGTGCGGTGATCACGACGTTACCCCAGAATCGAGACTTGTCTCTTCTGACCCTCCATCCTTCGTGGACTGCTCGGCCATTCTCCCGTGCTTCACGCAGTAGCGACTCGGGGAGTCCTTCTTGCTGATCGCGTGGAGTATAGAAAATGCTGAAATGCTGCCCGACGATGTCCTGAGCAAAACCCTTTATCGATTGGATTCCGATGTTCCAGTTGCGGATGTATCCAGTCTCATCAAGAATAACGAATGCGTAGTCCTTTACTTCAGCGATGATCCTGTTAAACCCTTCTTCGTTTGCCAGTATCCCGTTTGTTCCGTCTTTTCGATTGCGTATGGCATCTCTGCTTTGCTGAGCTACCTCACTTTTAGTTTTCTTAATCACTCTTCAATTGGTTTTTCCAGGGTGAGGTGTTGCACGCGGTTCTGGGGGCGTTGTAAACAAAGTAAAAGGAAAAGTACCAGGAGTTCGTCTGTTTATCACCTCATGCGTCCTGCGTACCGACTCTGTCAGGGATCTTAGGTCCGGCCTATTCCCTTACCTGTGGTGGGATTGATGCGAAATTGCAAATGGTCGGTAATTCGGTCTCTGTATGTAAAGGTAACAAAAAAAACGAGGAGTACAAGTTATTGCTTAGTAGCCTGTCGAATACATCAGCCACTTAGCTATACGGTGCGGATTAGGCTCTACAACGACCATGAAGCAGACCTACGGTCGCTTCATGGTGTTAATGTCTGTCTACGACAATGGTTGAGGGGGAGGATCACCTGCTGGTTTACTTCGATCTTCCGGCAATGGAACAAACTCGCGATTGTCATTAGGTGGAAGTTTGATGCGCCCTGCTTTCCAGTCTGCTTTGGCTTGTTCGATGCGTTCTTTTCGTGACGAGACGAAGTTCCACCAAATGAATCGTTCACCAAGTGGATCACCTCCGAGAAGCATGACGATAGCTTCGCCGTCTTTGGCTGTAATCTTTGGTTCGGCTTGTGAGTTGAAGACGATCATTTGTCCGCGATTGTACGTACGGCCTAATACTTCAACGCTGCCTCGCGCGACATAGGCTGCACGTTCTGGATAGCCCGATGGTATTGTTGTGCTGGTGCCGTCTTGCAGCACCATATGCACATAAAAGAGGGGAGAGTGAATCTTCACATCGTTCTTTAGTCCGAAGGCACTGCCCGCAATCATCCGCATCCATACACCCTTGTCGGTATAAACTGGCAAGACCTCCGGTTTGTAGTTGTTGAACTCAGGGTCTGACTCCTCAGCTTTTTCAGGTAACGCTACCCATGTCTGAATCATCTCGAGTGTGTTGCCTGCAAGCATGGCGAGGTCTTCGAAGCGTTCGGAATGCGCGATGCCTTTACCGGCTGTCATCCAGTTTACCTCACCAGGTCGAATTGTTTGTTCAACGCCGAGGCTGTCTCGGTGCGTGACCTGTCCGCTAAAGAGATAACTCACAGTGGAGAGCCCAATGTGAGGATGTGGAAGTACGTCCATTGCCGGGGCGTGCACAGGGTCGATGGTAACAGGACCTGCATGATCCATGAAGATAAAAGGACCAACCATCCTCTTTGCTCTGAACGGAAGTATTCTCCTTACTTCCATCTCCGCCGAGATGGCCGCGCGGCGTGCTTCAATAATGAGATCGATCATTCAGAAAGGTACGGAGAATTATGATTTTCACCACAGAGACACAGGGGGACACGTCGATACACAGAACGCGCACCGCTTTACTCCCGACTGTACGTTCCCATGAGCTCTCCCTTGGCAAGGATGTGTCCCTTCATTGCTTCTTCAACCGCGTGTTTTGTTGACGAAGCGTCAAGACCGAGCAGAGTATCGAGAGCGTATACTTTGAAAAAATACCGGTGCGTTCCTGGTGGAGGACAGGGACCGCTATAACGTTCGCGTCCGCTGTCGTTCATGCCCTGCGTGCCCGGCACGCTGTTCTCCAGGATTTCAGTTACAGGAGGAATGTCCCAAACAACCCAATGATCCCACGTACCACCCGGAGCATCGGGATCATCTACAATCAGAACCAGGCTCTTCGCATTGGTAGGGGTACCCTCGATTGTCAACGGAGGATTTACGTTATCCCCGTCGCAGGTGTATTTTCTGGGGATTCTGCCGCGCTGATTGAATGCCGTGCTGGTTATCGTCAATTTAGCAGCCATCTCAGCGATCTTTTGTTTCCGGATCCGGTATACAAATATCGCGATCCAACCAGATTTCAAACCTGAGGATTATCAGGAAAATGGGCTGTCCAACCTCATTCCCCGATAGGTCTGTCATTCTGTTACTTGCATTCAAATAGCCCCTGATTATGAAACCGCTAATTGTTTACTTTTCCCATGGTGGCAACAACGAACTGCTCGCCTACCGCCTACAGAAGGAGTTCAGTTGCGACATTTTTGAAGTGGAACCCGAAGGAAAGCGTACAGGGTTTTCCATCTTCCTCGACATTATTTTGGGACGTACGCCTCGCATTAAACCATGTAACGTTACTCTTGCCGCATATGATCTGCTCATATTCGTCGCGCCTATCTGGTCGGGAAAGATTGCAGCTCCCTTGAGATCCTTCATCGTACAGTACCGCAATCAGATTTCCAACTACGCATTCATCTCGCTTTGTGGTGGCGGATTGAGCACTCAAGCCGAGAAGGTTCGGAAGGAACTGTCGACACTCATCGGTCGTGACCCGTTAACAACAAGAGAGCTCTGGGTTCTTGAACTTCCCAAGCCACATCTGAAAGCCAATCCAGGAAAGATTTCAGGATACCGCGTCACGCCAGAAGATGTCAACTACTTTGTGCCCGACATCCATCTGTTCATTGAGGAGGTCACGGCAGATGTTGCTGCTACTCATTAGCGACGAATTTGTATCCCTTACATTTTTCTTTGTTCGGATTTTGCCGTAACCTAGTGTAGGACACACAGCCTACGCTATGACAAAGACTCGACTTCTGACGCTCACTGTCCTTATTGGAGGATGTATCGCAGCTGCATTGCCGGTTGAAACAGATTCCCACAATGAGCACTCCGACGATTCCAGCAGTGCAATCATCGTCGTGCCTGCAACTGACTTCCTCTACGATCTGCCCCATGGAAACACAATGACTGACGCTCAGGGCGCAGGTGTATCCTGGCTATTCAACAACACAGGCATCGTATTGAAGTCGCTGAGCAACATGATCACTCGGGTTAATGTGCCGGAGGGAGGGCGATACCATCTGTTCGTCCGGAGCGTGGGCAGTAGTCAAAGTTCATTCCGCGTTGCGATTAATGATAAAGTGACTGATGTCGAATTCGGTCAGGACAGCGTCATGTGGAAAAGGGGAGGAGTGTTCGAGCTAACCGAAGGTGTGGCCGCTGTTAAGATCACCCGCATAAGACGTGGATCGATATTCGATGTTATCGTCTTGTCTCGTGACAGTACGCTTTCGGAAGAGGATATCATACCGCTCGAACTGCATCCCGATGTCAGGTTGATTCAGTCGTATGAAATCCCACCCGCCGGTGCGGTAAAATTTGGAGATGTGAACGGTGATGGAAAAACGGACTTCACGGTGCTGGAACGTGACTTCTCCGCGCATGTATTCGACAATTCCGGAAAACTACTTTGGTCGTGGAAGGCGCCGGAGGCATACGCAAGAGAGCGCTCTGGTTTTGAAGCTCCGGGTGTGATGTGGGACTTTGATAGTGACGGCAAAGCTGAGGTGGTGCATTGGCGCTTTATGGACGATGCGGAGTGGCTTGTAATCGCAGATGGGCAGTCTGGGAAAGTTCGTTACAAAGCACCATGGCCCACGCAACCGCTTCCGCATGTGTACAACAATTTTCGCCTTGCCATAGGAAAGTTAACAAGTGGACGTCCGAATGAAATCATTGTCTTCACGGACATGGGTGGCACAATCAACGTTAGTGCATATTCACCTTCGCTGAAGCAACTCTGGCAACACACGGAACGACGCGCAAAAGATCATCTTGGCCACTATGTTTATCCCGTTGACGTTGACGGAGATGGCATTGATGAAGTTCTTGCCGGACCAATGCTGCTTGAAGCATCAGGACGTGTCATATGGAATCGCTACGATTTGTTCTTCGACAATCATGATCATCCCGACAACTACAAATTTTCCGATATCGATCACGATGGTGACCTTGACATCATTTCAGCGCACAGCGAAACTGGAGTGTTTGTATTCGATGGAATGACGGGTAATATTCTCTGGCAGGAAACGGCGGAACACAGTCAGCAGGTCGAGGTGGGCGATTTTCTTGACGGAGTTGACGGTCCGCAAGTAGTTATTGGAGCTCGCACGTATGGTAACCGACAGGCAGGCGAGCCTTACTTGTCCAGTCAACTATTCTGGTTCGACAATAAGGGTCGGCGAATAAGTCGCTGGCCAGGCAAGCCTTTAAACGGCAATCCGGATTTCGTTAAGGGCAATTGGAAGGGCGACGGACACGATGAACTGTTCTGGTTCAAATTCCGCATCAATGCAAAAGGCGAAGGAGAGTTTTTCTTTCCGGATCCTGCTTATCACATGTTCGACTTTACAGGTCGCGGCGCGGAAGAAGTCGTTACCCTAAGCCAGGGGAAATTGGCCGTGTATGGATCTGCCAGTGCGAAATACTCCGGCAGGGATTCGAAGCGCGATCCGTTGTATCTGAAAAGCAAGGTTGTGAATCACACACATTATTGACATAACCGCGTCCCTGAGATGTCAATCCGAAATCTGTTCATCCTGGCTGCATTTGGTGCAACAGGATTGGCCACTATCATGTGTGAAAAAGATGACACGAGTCGCGTGACGCATCCCTCGGGATTGCAGTTCGCTGGCTCCGAGTCGTGCTTTGCTTGCCACGCCGATATTTCAGCGCGGCACCGGGAGACACCCCACTTCCTCACTTCCCAGGAGGGGAGTGACTTGAGTGTGAAGGGCAGCTTCGATTCTGGCAGGAATGTTGTCCGGCTCAACGACCGACTGCGCATTGTGATGGATAAGACGGGAGGGCGATTGTTTCAGCGGGGCATTGTGGCAGACAGCACTGTTGAGAGAAGGCCATTCGACATTACCATCGGATCGGGAAGACACGGGCAAAGCTACCTCTACTGGCATGAAAATTCGCTGTATCAGCTGCCGGCTTCGTACTATGCACCAGATTCGGTATGGACCAACAGCCCCGGATTTCCTGTTGATCAGATTGTATTCAATCGCCCTATAACTTCGCGATGCCTGGAGTGCCACAGCACTTTCTTCAAGCAGGGTAGGGCGATTCAGCAGATAGAAACATTTGATCCAAAGCAAGTGTTGCTGGGTGTGGATTGTGAACGTTGCCATGGCCCCGCTGCAAACCATGTCGCTTTTCATACCGAGAATCCTGATGCTACGGAAGCCAGATATGTCGTCAATCCCGCACAACTTATCCGCGACCGACGTCTTGACAACTGTGCGCTCTGCCACTCCGGGATCAGGAACAATTTCATGCCGTCGTTTACATACATGGTAGGCGACCGCCTCGAGGATTTTTCCACACCTGCGTACGAAGCAGATAGCGCGGCAACGTTGGATGTCCACGGCAATCAGTTCGGATTGCTCACGCTGAGCAAATGTTTCCGCATGAGCGAGCTGGATTGTTCAACATGCCACGATGTACACAGCAGAGAGACGGGCAATCTAAAGCTGTTCTCAACCCGTTGCATGAATTGCCATAAACCGGGAACGGAACACTTTTGCAAACAGGAGCCGATGCCCGGCCTGGCGCTTGAAGAGAATTGCATCGATTGCCACATGCCGAAGCTTCCTTCACGACAGGTGTTTATCCAATCTGGGGATCACGCAACCCGAACGCCATTCTTTGTTCGCACTCACCTGGTCGGAACGTACAAAGCCCAAATCCAGCAGTTCTTGGACCGGTTGCACCCTATGTGACCCTATGTGTTTCTGTATGTTCTATGTGGTTCCATGTAGTCTCAATTTCTTACCTTTCAATCGTGAAACCAGTCAAAATCGAAGGAAGCAAGAAACTATCATCCTACATCGAGCCGATGAAGGCACAGTTGTCGGATCGCCCGGCATTTGATAGTCAGGATTGGCTTTTCGAAATAAAGTGGGACGGGTATCGCGCAATAGCGGAAACACGTCCCGACGGGAACCGATTGTATTCGCGTAACGGGCTTACGTTCGATAAAGCCTATCCAAAGGTTTTTGAAGCTCTTAAGAAAATAAAGAAACGCGCAATCATTGACGGTGAGATTGTAGCATTCGATGATGAGGGACGTCCAAGTTTTCAAAAGTTGCAGAACTACCGAAGCAACAGCAACGTGCCGATTCAATATTATGTATTCGACATTCTGGAACTGGACGGTAAGTCGCTTACCAATTTGCCATTGGTCGAGCGAAAGAAAAAGCTCCAGAAATTGTTGCCAGAATCCAACATTATCCGCTACTGCGATCATGTAGACGGTGAGGGAAAGATATTCTTCCAGGAGATGCAGAAACTCGATCTGGAGGGAATGATCGCTAAGAAAAAGGATAGCCGTTACTATCCGGGGAAACGCAGCGCCGACTGGCTTAAGATCAAAAACATCCATACCCAGGAAGCGGTCATTGTAGGCTTTACGGATCCGAAGGGGTCACGAAAGCATTTCGGATCACTGTTGTTAGCCGTACACGACAAGGGGAAACTTGTTTCCATTGGAAACGTCGGTACAGGGTTTAACACGAAAACCCTCGCCGAGATTTACAAGAAGCTCGTGCCCCTCAAGCGCAAGACTTCTCCGCTGGATATACCCATCAAAGAAACACCCGACATCACGTGGGTAGACCCTGTGTTGGTGTGTAACGTCAAGTATTCCGAAATCACAGAAGACGGCATCGTGAGGCACCCGGTTTTTCAGGGATTGCGCGTTGATAAGTCGGCAGAGGAAGTGACGCGCGAGTTCTGACGCGAAGATGCAGATGCAGTAGTGAAACTATTGAAGGAACTTGTTCACCCAGTCAATGAAATGCTTCATATTTGGCGCATCGGTATGTCCTCCGTCATGCTGTCTCCAGGCGAGTTTGCCTTCCAACAAACCTACGTTGACGGGCGGCATCTTTTCTGCCTTGTAGTCGTTCGACACACCCAGATCGCGTTCTCCTAACAACTTATAAACTGCACCGGCGGCAATGGCGGCCATGTAACTTCCCTGGTGGTCCAACCAGTGCGCATCTCCTGCTTCGGGAACGCCGTAGCTGATGAATGTGAGTCGCGGTGCGCACAGTGCAATAAGATGGTGTGAGTCGACAGGAAGCTTGCTGGCATTCATCTCACCGAACTTGCCTGCGGACGCTCCATACTTTAAGTAGTTGCCTGCCATCCAATGGTATTCACCCGGGCCGGTAAGGTTCTCAACGCCTTCACCAAAAACACGACGGTGAAGTGTGGCGCCTCCTTTGCCGGAAGAGCCAATGAGCCCGAATGCAAAGCGCTCATCAAAGGCGAGCGTCACAAGTGCTGCCTTTCCGTAGCGCGATACGCCCTCGATACCCACCTGTTTCGCATTGACGGTGGAATCGGTTTCCAGGTAATCCAGAGCTCTCGATGCGCCCCAAGCCCACGCGCGAAGTGAACCCCAATCTTCCGGCTTGCGTGGTTGTCCTTTGTTTACGAGTCCGATAATGCCACGTGTGAGCCCGGCGCCGTTGTCAGCCTGAATCGAAGAAGGATCAAGCATCGCATAGCCCCATCCTGCATTGATGAGCTCCTGTTGGCGTGATAGTTCTCCGGAGGGTGACTGAAACCCAAAGGGACTATAACCCTCAGGACGCACAAAAGGACTGTATGCGGGATACTTGTCGAGTATCGCTTTAATCTCCGGATCGCGCGAAAGGAGTTCACGCATGGCAGCGTTTAGTTTTTCGAAGTCTTCGCGATTGGGCTGTACAGGCGCGGGCAGTGCGGCAGGTCCGAACATGATGAGTACCGGAACCGGGCCTTTCGCATCTGCGGGAGTAACCAATGTCATGGAGATGTTGACTTCAATGTGAGGGTAAGAGCTGTTGTCGACTTTTCCCACCAGCTTGCGTGCGATGACCGGTCGTCGGCCCATGAACTCGCGCTCATAAATCTGAACCCCCCATTTCACGTCCGGGACATTGTCAGGCACACGACCATAAACCTCTCGCTCAAAGGCTTCAATAATTTCGGGACGCCTGTTCTTCCACCACATGTCCGGTGTCTTCACTTTCTTCCCGTTCTTCAACGTGAGGATGTCGGGCAACTCCGGCCAGGGGTCCGCCTTAGCAGGATCGTAGTTCGGCGAGTTGGGGCCATTAGGATTGTAACCCGGCCGCAACGCCGTAATGCCGAGTTGGTCCATCATGTTCTTATGATCTTCAGCAGTGGTGAACGTTACAGGAGGGGGGAGGGTGCTCCGGTCCTGGGCCGTGGCTGTAACAGACAAGGCCAGCAGCAGTATAAACAATCGGCTCATAAGGATTTGTTATTGAATTAACGATCAATTCCCATCACAAATCAAACCCAACGTATAACTCCGAAAGTTATTTCTTTTTTAGCGTGATCGGGAATGTCTTTGGTACCGTCTGAATATCGAATGCAGCCGCTAAAATTGTTGCATAACTGTTGCGTACAATCGTGTTCCTGCTATTTAAAGAACTCGTCTTCCTTGATTTCCATGTGCCCCTCAACCCCTGACCGCTTTTCCAAGCGCCTCCCAGTCAAAGCCCGTCTCCACGCGCCGATGTCTCAACGCTGGAATTTGCGTCGTGATCAACAATGTAGTCCCTTCAACATCAGCCCGATGATATTGTGGGGTGTGCTGTTTTACTGCTTTGAACAACGTGAATTGCGCTTCCGGAAAATGTTCCTGCACCGAGGCTTTCAGCGTGTTGATGTTATTCATTCCGTAAAAGAGAACGAGCTCAGGCTTGCAGGTTCTTATCTTCGAAAGTATTCGCTGGATTCGCGGAGGATACACGCGCTCTTCATACGTCGTTCGTGACCGTATGAATTCCAATCCGGGAAGTTGCAACCAACTGTAATACCAACCGTGATGATGCGCAGCGGGTAGGGGAAATAATTTGAGTATCGCTTCATTTCGCGCTGTTGTCGAAGCAAAGGCGTGCTTTTGATAGTCTATGAAATTCGGTTGTGGTTCGCCCCTAAACGCATACTCAAAGGCGGTGAGATTTTTCCAGATCGTATGAGGTGCGGCATGGTCACCGAAGCGATAGTCGTAAAGTGTGCGATATGCTTTTGCTTTGGGTCCCTCCCAACGGAGGAGAACCTTGCCATAGAGATCCCGTATGTCACACAGCTCGCTGTCTCCGGATTGGGGATGATGGGCCTTAAAATAGTTTATTCGCTCCGCTACATCCTCAGGCGTTTCGCCGCCGCCTTCGTCGTACGCGACGAACCAGAATCGCGCCTGCCACGATCCGTATCCATAAAAGTTTTCGATCCAGTGACGAAGTGCCTCTTGCACGATAAGCATAGGGTGAAAGATAGCAAGAATGATTGAATGATAGCGTCATTGAGCGACGATCACCGGAGCGGGTTTTCCTATTGAAGTTGATCTCAGGTAATTGTCATCCGGATAATAAATAAAGAGGCAGGTTCCTCCGGCGACAGTCCCGATCAGTTCTCGATGGATCTCGTACGGAATTGCGGGACAGCCCAGGCTGCGACCGAGTCTGCCGGTCTTCCGAATAAATGATTCGCTGACGTAATCCGCGCCATGCATTACAATCGCACGTGCTTCGGCTTTGTCGTTGATGCCTTTCTCTGCGCCGTAAAGTTTTAGCGACAATCCGTGCTTGCCGCTGTACGTATCGCCGGTAACGAAGAACCCGAGGCTGCTTTGATAAGAATTCATCCTGTTGGAGAAACGCGTGGCGTACAACTCACCGCTGTTTCTGCCGTGCGCTACATAGGAATAGTAGCGGATCTCGCGTGTTTTCAAATCAATAACCCATAGCCTTCTTTGGCTGGATGGCTTACGGAAGTCGACAATTGTGATGATTTGTTTGTCCGAAAGCAGGTCCTGACGTTTCAGTTTGTCATATCCTATGAGCGCGCGTTGCAGCAATTCGGGGTCGGGTGTTTCTGTGTAATTGGACGCAAGCGAGCGATAGAGGGATACTGCTGTAGATGCCGTTGAGTCGACAGGAATGGCCCGAACATGCGCCGGGAAGGTCAGAATTGCAACAAAAAGTACAGCCACGACCCACCGCGGCAAGGAAAGGCATTGCATAGCACAGGTTTCTGACAAGACAATTCAAAGCAACCAAAAAGTTCCGAATTGTGCCATCACCCGGGCTTTTTTTCGCTCATAACCGGTGTTGCCTGATAAAATTGATTGAGTAGTTCCTTATCGCGGCCGTAAACGTCGTTATAAATTTTTAGCGACTCACCATCGTATTCAGCTGTGAAATACCTTATGTGGATTGGGAGCGGCTGGTCCAGATCAATCCGACGCATGGTTTTCGTGTCGAGGTATTTAGAGATTTGGCTCGGCGAGTATTTCGTATAATGGCCGGCGAGGTAAAGAGCGAACTCGATTGCCTTCTCCATTCGTATGCATCCATGGCTCCGTGCACGGTTTTCATACCTGAAAAGACCCTTCGCGTTGGTGTCGTGAAGGTAGACGGAGTAGGGGTTATCAAATTGAAATTTTACAACGCCAAGCGCGTTGTCAACTCCCTCGCGTTGCCTTAGCGACACTGGGAAATAGTTTCGATTGTAGGTGTGCCAGGGTAATGTGTCGTAGCGGAGTATGTTTCCTTTTTGATCGAGGACTTCCAGGTTGTTAAGCGGAATGAACGAAATATTCTTCTTGATCGCCGGCAGGTACTCACCGACGGCTATGCTGCGGGGTACATGCCAGTAGGGATACACAGTGAAGCACTCAATAGCACTGCTGAATGTCGGCGTTTGATTACGCGGAGTTCCTACTATCGCCTTCGATCGGATTACTTCTTCGCCGTTCCCGATGACGGTTACTTCAAATGCAGGAATATTGACCCACACGTAATCCGGACCCAGTTTGCTGTCTTCCCACCGCCATCGCTCAAGGTTGATCTCAAGGGTCTTGATTGCCTGCTGTGCAGGAATGGAATAAGAAGCTGCATCGAGGGTATCATAAATCAATGCTAGTGCCGACCGAAGAGATTTGTAACCTTCATATTGGGGTTCGCGCGAAGCGAGATAGGTCCGTATATCGTCTGCGGTCTTTAATGCGATATCACCTTGCAACAGTGCGGAGTCAATGGCAATGGGTTTCAGTCTGCCTTTGTTGACATGCGAGCTTAGCCTGAACAGAGCGTCCGTGAGCAGGGCATCCAGTTTGAAGCGCGATTCGCAATCTGAGTTTTCGAGGATATCGTTGATTTCGGCAATGTGATAATCTTGTGGCACCAACCCATACAAGCGCACCGATTGAATCACGGCCGTCATGGCATCAGGATGAGAACCGGCCGGATTATGCCAGTACATGGCAAAGTTGCGCGACTTGTAAAAGTCGTATACTACGGGATTCAGATTCCGATACACTTCTGCTGAAGCGCCGGCGGGCATGTGAAAGCACGTGTCAGTGGCAGTGACAAATTGTTCAGGTTGCGAATTGTCGGTGTTAGATTGTCGGGCGGTTTTACAGGACGAAAGTAACCCTGGTATACCTGCCAATGTCAGCAGAACGAAAAACGTGAAAATATGGCTGAAATACCTGTTCATGTACTCCTTAATAATTATACGCAATTGCCAGGCCAGCGAATATGACGACTGGCAGGCAGCCCTATGACTCATATCATATTATCCATCGATTCCTTACCTTCGGTTTTTTAAGACAAGCTTTAATGATAGTTCACCTGATCGACGGCACTTACGAGCTATTTCGACACTTCTATGGACAGCGGACCTTCAACAAGGGAAAGGACAAGCGCTATGGAGCTGTCACGGGAGTATTGGGGAGTATATTGCAAATGATTGATGAAGGGGCGACACACATTGGTGTGGCTACCGATCACGTCATCGAGTCTTTTCGAAACGACTTGTGGCCGGACTACAAAACAAGTGAAGGGATGGATCCCGCCTTGCTCGCACAATTTCGTCCCCTCGAAGAAGCGCTGGACGCTATGGGAGTAGCCGTGTGGCCTATGGTGGAATTGGAAGCAGACGATGGCCTCGCTTCTGCTGCGAAGCTAGCGTCCGAAAATAAGCAGGTTCAAAAGGTCTGCATCTGGACACCCGATAAAGACCTGGCGCAATGCGTTACTCGCGATAGAGTAGTCCAGATCGATCGCAGATCAAAAGTCATTCGCGACGAAGAAGGAGTACGACGAAAGTTTGGGGTAGACCCAGATCGTATTCCGGATTTTCTTGCGCTTGTGGGCGACAGTGCTGACGGCTACCCCGGTATTCCCGGGATAGGAAAGGTGAGCGCTGCACGCCTTGTAAATGAGTACGGCGCCATTGAATCATTCCCTGATAGCGTGCTCGGGGATAAGCGCGACCTGGCATTGTTGTTCAAGAACCTGGCTACCTTGCGAACCGACGCGAAGCTTTTTAAAGACATCGACACACTGCGCTGGCGCGGACCCAAACCAGAGTTCGAGGCGTTTACCACCAAGGCCGGTGACGCGCGTTTGCTGGAGCGTGCCAATGCTCTCTATGAACGAATGGAAAGTTCACGGTAGCGACGATGACCGAGTCCTAATGATCGTGCGCGGCCATTGGGTCGCCACCTTGCTTCAGCACAAATTCGGAATACAGAAGATATGCACCGGAGATGGCGATAGTATCGCCTTCTAACAGCCCCTGCGTGATTTCGACAAAATCGAGTCCTTCCAATCCGGTCTTCACAGGCTGAGGTCGAAATGCATGCCCTCCGGTTACACGATACACGCGGGCACCGTGTTCGTCTCTGACAATGGCTTCAGGAGGTACGGCAATCGCACTGTGTGATGCATGAGTTAAGTGTACCTGCGCGAATTGTCCCGCACGAAGTGAACGGTCCGGATTTTCGATTCGCGCTCTCAGAATCGTTATCTGCGTGCCGTTCCTGAATTCGGGACTCAGAAAAATCACGGTGGCCCTTGTTGGACGCGATTGACTTTCCGTCGTGACAGAAACCGTATCGCCAATATGCACGAGGGCATCTTCCCCAGGATACAATTCCGCTTCGACCCACAATGAGCGGATGTCTTCAATCCTGAACAGGGGACTGCCCTCCGTTACGTACGTGCCTTCCGTTACGTTTACCTCATACACGACGCCGGAACGGGGAGCCTGAAATACTATTTCAGATTTAAGGTCGTTCTTGCTCAGACGATCGATTTGCGTTTCCGACAGTCCCAACAACAAAAGTTTTCTTCGTGCGGCGTCGAGAAACGACTTGTACCGTTCGGTCTTACCCAATGTTTCATACTGTTCTTTTGCCAGAAGGTATTCCTGTTGCAAGGTCAGAAGTTGTTCGCTGTACAAGGTGTACAATGGCTCGCCTTGCCTGACCTGCCGCCCGGTTTCCTTTATGAAGACCTTTTCTATCCTTCCCGCGACTCGGCTGCTGATCACGCCCGTCTTTTGTTCATCAATAGTCAGTCTTGCATTAACCACGGTAGTGCGACCCACGCGCTGCCATGTCCCCGGAGCTATCGTTACATTTGCTAGCTTGAGTTGTGTATCCGTCAGCATGATGTGATCGCTGTCGTGTTCGCCAGGTTGTCCTGATCGATTCACTGGTACAAGATCCATTCCGCATATGGGACAGCTACCGGGCTTGTCTTGTACGACATTGGGGTGCATCGGACAAGTATATGTTTCAGCGGCGTCAACGTGATGGTGCGCGCTGTCGCCGTGCGTAGCGTGGTCATTGTGCTGTGATGTGCACCCCGCAGTCAGCAACGTAACCAGGATTATTGGGCCAATGAGTTTCATGTCAATTGATGGGTTTCACAAAGCTGTCACTGTCTATTAGAAATTGAGCATTCGCTGCGATTTCGTCTGAGGTCGCAAGACCCCCGGTGATTTCAATCATGCCCTCGGACCGGACACCCGTCTGCACGACTTTCGGCTTGAATACATTGCGCTGCTGAACGAAAACGATTTGCTGTACACCAAGATCTACCACGGATTCGCGCGGTACCCATAGCGATTCCTGCATGTCGATGTGGATACGGGCAGATACAAGGCTTCCGATGCGAAGATTTTGACCAGATTCAAAGTACACACGTAATCTCGAAAAGGGCTGGCCCTGGCTCACGAATGGCTCGACGAAATCGATCGTCACGTCCTGCATCTTTCCGCCTCCAATGCTGAGTTGCGCTCGGGTGCCTCGTTGTACAGTGTAGCCAGTAGTTCCCGGCACATTGAGTTCAATTCGCAAGGCTTTTGAGTCCACAATGGTGAACAGCATTTGACCTGCGGATACATAATCACCCGCGCGCACGAGACGATCCAATGAGTTGTTCATCTCGTTATTCTGGCCATTCTTCATGTCGCCTTGCGGCAGGGATGGGGGAGTACCGACAGTCACGTAGCCGCTGTATGGGCTATAAATGCTGACGGTTGAGGTTATCCGCTGGTTCGTCGTAAGCGCATTGATCTGTGATGCAGACATGCCCAGCAACTCGAGCTTCCTGCGCGAGGCATCAATCAGTGCATTGTTCTCCGGATCATTTTCCAGGAGAAAGATCAGTTCGCGTTGAGCGGTGCTGAGTTCAGGACTGTAAATCTCCGCTACCTTCTGACCTGCCTTCACTGGTTGTAGTACGTAGGTGATGTATACCTTCTCAAGTCGGCCAGCTACGCGCGAAGGTATCGTGTGGACGCTGCGGGTATCGTAGGTTACGACTCCGTTGACGTTTACGTCCATGGGCATGGACTTGAATTCGGGTCGGATTGTTTTCACGGATGTGACGATGGTTTCGTTGGGCGACTTCAACACGCGGGAAAGCTCCGGTGTCATCGTCAGCTCCTCTCCAGGTCCGCCTTTTCTAACGAGGTCCATGCCGCACACGGGACAGGCGCCCGGTTCATTGCTGACAACAGTAGGATGCATGGGACACGTGTAGACCTCCTCTTGTGTGCTGTGGTCGTGTCTTCCACATGATGCCATTATCAGCATCAACAGGAGGATAAGCATCCCTGCGTTATTTTTCAATTTCCTCATCATAATCTGAGATCATCAGGTAATACGACTCCAATTTTGACAGATACTCCATCTGCGCCGCGTTGAGTGCTTCCCAGGCATCAACGACCGCAGGGAGTTGCTCCTGGTTTTCTTCATAAGCCACCATAACGGCCTGGTGATGCCTCCGAAGTGCCGGAATGATTCTCGATTCGTAGTTATCCAGTTCCCGCGCTGTTGCCTGTATGCGTGCTGCAAGAGCCGTTAGCCTTCCGCGCGCGTCAATCAAAATGGCCTCGCGTTCATATTTCATTGCCTCGATATCGTACCGGGCTCCTTTTATTTCTGACCGATACATTCTGGACGACCAGGGAGCAATCGGTATGGAGATCATCGCCATCGCGCTGAACGACTGAGGCATGTCACCTATGGGTTGCATGTGGTCAAAGCGTATCTTAAAATCGGGTTTAGCCTGAACGCGACGGAGTTCTTCGTTGAGTTGCATAATGCGAATGGATTCTTCAAGTTCCTTGACGTCGCTCCGGCGAGTCACCAATGTCGCGGTGTCAGCGAAAGTAGGATCGGGTTCAAATACCACGCGCGTTGTAGTATCGATCATCATTGCTTCTTCGGCAGGCAATGCCATAATGGCCTGAAGGCGATGCCGAATAGACTCGATCTCGGATTTCGTTGCACTTATCATGTTCTGTACTTCGCCGAGCCTACCTTCAGCGCGATAAATGCTGCTCAGGCTTGCCTGGTTGTAAGGATAACGGATACGGCTCAGGCGAAGCATGAGTTCCATTATTTCTTCGTTCTCCGCGAGGGTGCTTAGCTTTTTCTCATCCACGAGCCACTGGTAATACAGTGATCTTGCCTCGGCCCGCAACGCATTGTGGCGAACGGATCGCGCTTGCTTCTCTGCGTTTGAGCGGGCAGCCATGTAGCGCTTGCTGGCATTGAGTTTCGCCGGATTCGGAATTTCCTGTTCGATGCTGAACATCCACGCTCCCTTTTCATTTTCATGTTCGGTCGTTTCACCGGGGTAGGGTTTCATGAAGGTGCCGACGCCGATCATAGGCGCCATCCAGCTTCGTGCGCCCTCGGCGTATGCATCAAGTGCTCTCGCCCGACTGTCGTATACCTGAAGCGTAGGGTTATTATTCTCGACTACCGCCAGCACACTGTCAAGCGTCCAGGTTTGTGCTTGACTCTTCATCGAAGCGAAACCGAGTACTGCGGTGAGGAGTATCGTTTTAGTGTTGTACTTCATACACGTCAATTTTTCCGAATCGTTTCAACTCATATTCTTTCGTCATCAGGAAGATGAGCGGAGTAACCAACAGAATGTGCGTCGAGGATGTCAGTACTCCTCCGATCATCGGCAACACTATTGGGATCATCACGTCGCTTCCAACGCCGGTGGACCAAAGAACAGGGGTGAGGCCGAACAAGGCGACGCAAACTGTCATCAGTTTGGGACGTAACCGTTTCGCAGCACCTGCGATCACATACTCCTTTAAGTCCTCCCGCGTTATGGTTTCACTAGAATTACCTCGTGCCTGCACGAGTTGTCGTATGGCATCGTTGAGATAAATGACCATGACAACACCTGTCTCGACAGCAATGCCGAACAGGGCGATGAATCCGACCGCGACAGCTACTGATAGGTTGACACCATAGAAGTATACCATGTACGCTCCGCCGATGAGTGCAAAAGGAACCGTTACCAGACTAAAGAACGCCTCGCGAATAGATTTGAAGGCGAGATAGAGTGAGACGAATATGATCAGCAGGACGATTGGTGCAACGACCATGAGCGTGCGTTGGCCGTGAATCAGATTCTCATATTGCCCACTCCATTCGAGGAAGTACCCTTCGGGCAGAAGACCGAGGTGTTCATTCAACGCCCGCATGGCATCTTCCACCGTGCTCCCCAAGTCGCGGTCGCGTACATTGAAGAGCACGGCACCTCTCAGCAATGCATTCTCTGAAACGATCATTGGGGGACCGTTTTCCAGTCGTACGGAAGCAACAGCCGACAACGGGATGTACCCCATCGTTTCGGTTTTGATTGGAATTCTTTGAAGACGATCAATGCTGTTGCGGAAGTCCTGCGCAAGTCTTACCCCGATGGCAAAGCGCTGGCGACCTTCGACAGTCTGACCGACAGGCGAGCCGCCGATTGCCGATTCCACAATGACATTTATATCATCCACTGAGAGACCGTATCGACTTAGCGCCTCGCGATCTATGTCGATGGATAGGTATTTTCCTCCTGTGATCGGGTCGACATACAGGTCGTGAACACCTGGAACATTCGCCAACGCACTCTTCACGCGTTCGGAAACGGCAGCAATGGTGTCGAGGTCCTGACCGAAAACCTTCACCCCTACATCGGTACGGATGCCGGTGGCGAGCATGTTAATGCGATTGATAATGGGTTGCGTCCAGCCGTTGACCACACCGGGGATCTGAAGTTTTGCGTCGAGCTCGTTAATGATATCGGACTTGGTAATGCCTTCGCGCCATTCGGATTTTGGCTTCAGCATAATGATGGTCTCAATCATGCTGATGGGGGCATTGTCCGTTGCCGTGGATGCACGTCCGGCCTTGCCAAGCACTTTGTCGACTTCCGGAACCGACTTTATGATCTTGTCCTGTACCTGGAGTATACGTTTAATTTCGGTGTTCGAAACGTCAGGCAAAGTCACGGGCATAAAGAGAATCGACTGTTCGTCAAGGGGAGGCATAAATTCGGTTCCAAGGTTGAGCAGGAGCGGAACGCTGATGACGAGCGCGATGATGTTTACGCCGATCGTGGTCTTTCGCCATTTCAGACATACACGCAACACGGGCTCGTAAACCCTCTCCAGGAATCGGTTAATTGGATTCCGGTTTTCCCGAGGAAACTTTCCTTTCATAAAGAAAGAAATGATCACAGGGGCGAGCGTGACTACGAGAATGGCGTCAACCGCCATGATGAAAGTCTTCGTAAACGCCAGGGGATGGAAGAGTTTGCCTTCCTGTCCCGTGAGCAAGAACACCGGAAGGAACGAGGTGATGATAATCACTGTCGAGTAAAACACCCCGCGCGATACCTGCTTCGAGGACCGCTCGATGATCGCCAATCGCTCTGTCTCTTCAATTGGTGTGTATCCTTTATTGAACATTTTTCTAATCATTTCGGCGTTGCCTGGACGTGGTAATGTGTTAATGTGTTGATGTTGGCGCTACTGCAACTTGCATGCCGGTCATTCGTTTTTCTCGTTCAATTCGGAGAAGCGTGTTGAAAGATGCTTGTATGAATTCTCTGCCATAATGATCCCATTGTCTACGATCACCCCGATGGCGAGGGCGATTCCGGTGAGCGACATAATGTTGGATGTGATTCCAAAAGCATTCAGCAGGATGAAGCTCGTAGCGATCGTTATGGGAATCTGTATAATGATGCTTACGGCGCTGCGCCAGTGAAACAGGAATAGAATGACAATTACAGTTACAACAATCATTTCCTCGATGAGGGTTGTTTTCACAGAGGAAATGGACTCCTGGATGAGTTCGCTGCGGTCATAAACGATGTTGAATGTGACGCCTTCAGGCAGACCCTTAGCGACGTCTTCCATTTTACGTTTAACGGCTTCAATGACCTCATGGGCATTTTCGCCATAACGCATCACGACGATTCCGCCTACCACCTCACCTTCGCCGTCAAGATCAAATATTCCGAGGCGCGATTCTCCGGTCATCTGCACGGTGCCCACATCGCGCACGGTAACCGGAACGCTGTTGACTGTTCTCAGCGGGAGCTTTTCTATTTGTTCGATTGATTCGAGATAGCCTGTCGTCTTTACGATGTATCCGATGCCGCTTATTTCAAACTTGCGGCCACCGGTTTCATTGTTGTTCGAGCGAATGGCCTGGATTACTTCAGGCACAGACAAACCGTAGTAGGCGAGCTTGTTAGGATTGAGGGTGACTTCGTATTGCTTTTGGAAGCCACCGAAGGAGGCAACCTCACTTACACCCGGCGTGTTCTGCAGCGCGAATTTGATGTACCAGTCCTGCAGGGCACGCTGCTCTCCGAGGTCCATGCCTGGTGCATGCAGTGTATACCAGAGGATATGGCCGACGCCCGTTCCATCAGGGCCGAGGGTAGGCGTAACGCCGTCCGGGAGAAGTCGGCTTGCATAGTTAAGCCGTTCGAGAACGCGTTCTCTTGCCCAATAGATGTCTGTGTCGTCTTCGAAGATTACATACACGAAACTCATCCCGAACATGGATGAGCCGCGAACGTATTTCACCTGGGGAAGTCCCTGCAAGTTGGTGACCAGCGGATAGGTGACCTGGTCTTCGATGATTTGGGGACTGCGACCCATCCATTCGGTAAAGACTATGACTTGGTTTTCGGAAAGGTCTGGGATGGCGTCGACTTTACTTTGCGTGACGGAGTACAATCCGGCTGCAAACAGTCCACCAGCTACTAACAGAACCAGGAATCGATTCCGCAGTGAGAACGAGATCAGACGTTCAATCATAAAAGTGAAGACAATATTTGGAGTAAAAGCAATCGTCGTAGTCGCCCGGGCGTGGCGATTACGCAGGGAGCAGAATGCTCCGATCAGAGTGGAGCCACTAAATCAGGAAAACCTGGTGCTCAACGACCAGGTCGGGTGTGGGCAAAGGTGGATGATCGTTGAGAAAATAATCGGAAACGATCGAGTCGGAAGGAACAACATCGCGAATAGCTACCGGAGGCTGAATCGTGACTAACGGAAATCCGGTTATTGCGTGATCTTCCGAAGAGACAGGTTTGAAGTCCTCCGATTCGTGTGTGATGGTTTCATCGTCGCAGCACGTGTTCAGATGCTGGCGGTGACAGGGAGGAAGGAGTTGTTCCATTTCACACTGTGCTGCCTCCGAGAAAAGGGCAATATCTTTGGCCTTACCCATACAGAAATGAATGCCTACCGTGAAGCTGGTAGAGGACACCAGCACCAGGGCGGCCAGAAAGAGCGATGATATGGTCCTGAGAACTCGCATTCAGTCCTCAAATATAACGATTTTAAGCTGAAAAGGGGCTTACATTTTACCGGGAATAGGTTGCATAATTTCGATGAGAACGATCAAAAAGGGGCTAGGTGGATGTCAGCGGCACTGAGTAGCCAACACCATGTGCCCTCTATGTGACCTATGTCCTATGTGGTTCGAACGTTACTCTAAGAGAAATCCATACAAATCCCCCAACTTCTCAAGTAACGCGCGGGCGTCCACTTTTTTCGAAGGATACTTGAGCTCAAGCATCCTCTTTAGCTTTAAGATTTCTTCGACTGTAAACCTCTCAGGTTTGAGATCAGGAGTGATGTCATCCCAGGACAGAGGAAGTGCGATACCGGGATGGTTACCTCCAAGCGAGTAAGGTGCCACTACGCTGGTTGCTTCATCATTCAGTGCATAGTTGACGGCTACCTTTTTATATCCACGTTCTGTAGACGGCAGGACTATCAGATCGGAAGCTTTAAGCTTGAGAAGGCGGCAGATAAACTTAGCGGCGTCGTGCGCTGTTTCGAAGGTGCTCTTTCCGTCGAGCGGTATATAAATGTGCAGATGCGAGTCGCCGTCCCACTTAATTGCAGATGGTAACTTCAGTCCGTCGAGGATGCTTTTTGCTTCGTGTGCGGCGTCAGCAAGGACGGGCCACTCGGTGTCGTCGCCGAGAGTAATGACAATATAGTCTGGTCGATTCGGAGACTTCACTTTTGCAAGCCGGTGAGCAAATGCAACTACGCCAACTTCCAGAAAGAAGAACAGGTGATCACGGTCGTTGCATAGGAGGAGTTGTTCTTTGTTTTTTCCCGCGGTTTGAATCCAGTCGGGTAATTCTATCTTGTCTTCCGCTAATGACGGCGCTGTTGTGTAGTCGCTGAATCCGTTGCCCCGATATCGGTAAATAGTGACCGGCCGATCTTTCAGATGGGGTAGGAGTTGGTCGGCCACTTTATCGTAGTAATCAAGAACGTCGCGTTTTGAAATCTGCGGATGGCGAAAGGTGATCGAGTCGAGATTTGTGAAGAGGATCTTGTGCTTAAGACGGTAGTTCGGTTGTTGCTCTGCTTTTTTCGCACTTGATGATTTTTTTTCTGAGATCTTCTTTTTTGCAGCAGGTTTTGCAGGAGATACTGCTTTTGTTTTGGGTGCTGTGGGAAGGACGTACTTTTCTGCTTTTTCCTTTTTGCGAGTAGCAGGCGGTTCGGGAAGCGATGGAAACAGTTTGAGAACGGCATCGTCGAATTCGAATGGTGTTTCGTCCCATTCTTTGTTAGAGGAATGGAAGTAGTATATGCCGGGTGTGTCGTCGCTTACATACAGC
>Ga0207873_1001190_pt1 | contig 26045 bp, 25 predicted proteins | sample BGWIniCompost_FD_187373 | JGI IMG/M metagenome (GOLD analysis project Ga0207873, IMG submission 187373) | Cellulose adapted compost microbial communities from Newby Island Compost Facility, Milpitas, CA, USA - BGW Initial Compost (SPAdes)... ...
AAGCCGCTGCTGGTGGAGGGGCCCGCCGGGGTCGGCAAGACCGAGCTGGCCAAGGCGGTCGCCCGGGTCGCCGGGGCCCGGCTGGTGCGGCTGCAGTGCTACGAGGGCGTCGACGAGTCCCGGGCGCTGTACGAGTGGAACCACGCCAAGCAGCTGCTGCGCATCAGCGCAGGACGGGACGAGAGCTGGGACGAGACGCGCACGGACATCTTCAGCGAGGAGTTCCTGCTCCCCCGCCCGCTGCTGACCGCGATCCGCGGCGACGAGGCGAAGGTGCTGCTGATCGACGAGATGGACAAGGCGGACGTCGAGGTCGAGGCGCTGCTGCTCGAGGTGCTCAGCGACTTCCAGGTGACCGTCCCGGAGCTGGGCACGGTGACGGCGACCCGCCGCCCCTTCGTCGTCCTCACCTCCAACGCCACCCGCGAGCTGTCCGAGGCGCTGCGCCGCCGCTGCCTGTTCCTGCACATCGGCTTCCCCGACGCCGAGTCGGAGCGGCGGATCGTGCACCTGAAGGTGCCGGGGATCGACGCGGCGCTCGCCGAGTCCGTGGTCCGGGTGGTGGGCGCGCTGCGGGCGATGGACCTGCGGAAGGTGCCGTCCGTCGCCGAGACCGTCGACTGGGCCCGCACCCTGCTGGCCCTGGGCGCCGACACCCTCGACGAGACGGTGGTGCGCGACAGCCTGGGCGTGATCCTCAAGCACCAGGACGACGTGCTGAAGGCGCAGGCCAAGCTCGACCTGGACGCGGTGTGACCACCTCCGCGGATCTCGCCTCCCGCCTGACCGGGCTGGTCGACGCGCTGCGCGCGCACGGCCTGCGCATCGGCACCGGTGAGACGGTGGACGCGGCGCAGGCGGTCCGGGAGCTCGGCCTCGCCGACCGCGAGCTGCTGCGCGAGGGCCTTGCGGCGACCCTGCTGCACTCGGCCGGTGCGCGGCCGGTGTTCGACGCGGTCTTCGACCTGTACTTCCCGAGCGGCGTCGGCGCGCCGGACGTGGAGCCCGCCGGCCGGGAGGAGCTGCGCGACCGTCTGGCCGCCGCGCTCGCCGACGACGACACCGCACTGATGCGCCGGCTGGCGATCGAGGCCGTCGACGGTTTCGGCGGCTACGGCGCTTCGCCCGCCTCGGACGGCTGGTCCTCGTACCAGACGCTGGACCGGCTGCGCCCCCAGACCCTGCTGGCACGGGTGCGGGACGAGGTGCGGGCCCGGGGCGGCTCCACCGGGTTCGGCGACCGGCTGCTGGAGGACGAGATCCGGCGGCGCATCGAGGAGTTCCGGCGGATGGTGACAGCGGAGGCCCGGCGCCGGGTGGCCGAGCGGCGGGGCCGGGACGAGATCGCCCGGCGGGCGGTGGCACCGACGGCGGACCGTGTGGACTTCCTGTTCGCGGGCAAGGAACGGCTGGCCGAGCTGCGCCGGACGGTCCAGCCGCTGGCGCGGAAGCTGGCGACCCGGCTGGCCGCACGGCGGCGCCGGGCGGCGCGCGGCAGCATCGATCTGCGGCGCACCCTGCGCGCCTCGCTGTCCACCGGCGGGGTGCCGATGCGTCCGGTGCTGCGCCGCCGCCGTCCCGCGCGGCCGGAGCTGGTGCTGCTGTGCGACGTGTCCGGCTCGGTGTCGGGCTTCTCCGACTTCACCATGCTGCTGGTGCAGGCGCTGCACGACCAGTTCAGCAAGGTGCGGGTGTTCGCCTTCGTCAACCGTGTCGACGAGGTGACGGGCCTGCTGGTGCACGGTGCGGCCGACCCGGAGGGTCTCGGCGCCCGCATCAGGGGCGAGGCGGCCCTCACCTCGTGGCACGGCAGCAGTGACTACGGCGCCGCGCTCGGCGAGTTCACCGAGCGGTACGCGGATGCCGTGGGCCCGCGCACCACGGTGTTCGTGCTCGGCGACGCCCGCAACAACATGGGGGACCCGAACCTCCCCGCGCTGGCCGGGATCACCGCCCGCGCCCGGCGGGTGTACTGGCTCAACCCCGAGCAGCGCTCCCGCTGGGGCACCGGCGACTCGGCGGCGCCGGCGTACGCCGAGCTCGTCGAGATGCACGAGTGCCGCAACGTACGGCAGTTGAGCGCGCTGGTGGGGCGGCTGCTGCCGGTGTGAGGTCCGGCCACGTTCCCGGGCCGGGCCGTGGGGCCGGGCGTCAGGCGTCGGCGCGGCGGGCGGTGAACAGCAGGTACTCCCAGTCCATCACCGTGCCGTCCGTGCCCGCCCCCCGGTCGTGGCTCCGGGCGAGCTCCGCCAGGTCCCGGTCCAGGGCGGCGGCACGCCCGGCGTCGTCGCCGATCGCCTGGTAGACGCTGATCGTGGGGCCGTAGCGCTGCTTGAAGTAGTCCCGCCACTCCTCGGGCGAGGCGAAGCGGTCCACCGTGAGCATGCGCCGCTCGGCCGTCACTTGGGTGATCCGGTCGCCGAACAGCGCACGCACATGACTCTCGTCGCCCCACAGCGGCGGCGGCTGCGCACCCGGCGGGGGCGGCGGGGCGTAGGGCTTCATCGCGGCGAGCATGCGGCCGAGGAACCCCTGTGGCGTCCAGCTCAGCAGTGCCACGGTGCCACCGGGGCGGCAGATGCGCAGCAGCTCGTCGGCGGCCTTCTGGTGGTGCGGGGCGAACATGACGCCGACGCAGGAGAGCACCACGTCGAAGGAGCCGTCGTCGAAGGGCAGGGCCTCGGCGTCGGCCTCCTGCCAGCGCAGCTCGGCGCCCCGCTGCTCGGCCAGCCGCCGCCCGGTCTCCAGCAGTTCGGGGGTCAGGTCGGAGGCGACCACCTCGGCTCCGGCCAGTGCCGCGGGGATGGCGGCGTTCCCCGTACCGGCCGCCACGTCGAGGACCCGGTCCCCCGGGCTCACCCCGGCCGCCCGGACCAGGATCTCCCCGAGACCGGGGATCATCTCGGCGGCCACGCTCGGGTAGTCGCCCTGAGCCCACATCGCGCGGTGCTTGTCCTTCAGGGCACGGTCGGCCGCGGCCGTGTCACTTCCGTTGCCCATGAGCGCTCCTCGACGGTTCACGGCACGGCCCAGAAGGCGCGCGGCCCAGCGCTGCGCCTTCGGTTTCCTGGCCGGGTCTCCGGGGTGTCAGCACTCCGTGCAGTGCTGGTACTACTCCTTCTTCGCGTACTCCTGCGCCATGGTGCCCGCGAAGTCGTACACCACGACCTGCTCGTCGCCGACGACCCAGGCGTCGTGGCCCGGCGGGCAGACGAAGACGTCCCCGGGGCCCACTTCGCTCTCGGCGCCGTCGTTCATCCGGATGTGCAGCCGGCCCTGCACGACGTAGCCGTTGTGGTGGATCTCGCACAGCTCGGTCCCGGCGATGGGGCCGACGGACTCCGTCCAGCGCCACCCCGGTTCGAACGTGGCCACCGCGAAGTCCAGCCCCGTCAGGTGCACCGCTTCGAGGTGTCCCCTGGGGAAGTCGCGCCGCTCGTCCGGCTTGTCCAGCGTCTTGACCTCCAGCATGGCCCTTCTCCCTTCCGGTGGCCCTGGCGACCTCGCCCGGCATGCTCACGTGACCGCGTGACACGCGGCCCCGGTGGGCGTGCACGGCCTGGGCCCGCCACTCCATCGTCCGCCCGGCAACTCGGCGGCGCCATTCGGGTGACGGGCCCGCCCGGGGGCGTCAGGCGCCGGGGCCGCAGAGCCTGGCGAAGCGCTCGGTGTCGATGTTCCCGCCGGAGAGGATCACCCCGACCCGGCCGGCCAGCGCGCCCGCCCGGCCGGTGAGCAGCGCGGCCAGCGGGGTGGCCCCGCTCGGCTCCAGGACGATCTTCAGACGCTCGAAGGCGAAGCGCATGGCGTCCCTGATCTCGTCCTCGCCGACCGTGACGACCCCGTCCAGCAGCCGCCGGTTGACCGAGAAGGTCAGCTCTCCGGGGGTGGGCAGGGCCTGCCCGTCGGCGATGGTGCGCGGAACGGGGATGGTCACCCGGTGTCCGGCCTCCAGCGACCGTCTGGTGTCGTCACCCGCCTCGGGCTCGACCCCGATGACCCGCGCCCCGGGCCGGAGCCCCTTGACGGCGGTGGCGCAGCCGGCGATCAGACCGCCGCCGCCCACCGGGGCGAGCAGCAGGTCCAGCGCGCCCGCCTCCTCCAGCAGTTCCAGGGCGGCCGTGCCCTGTCCTGCCATGACGTGCGGATGCTCGTAGGGCGGGATCAGGGTGAGGCCCCGTTCGGCGGCGAGCGCCTCGGCGATGGCCACCCGGTCGCCGGTGTAGCGGTCGTAGGTGACGATCTCCGCTCCGTACCCCTCGGTGGCCGCCCGCTTGGACGGCGGCGCGTCCTCGGGCATGACGATGACGGCACGGGTGCCGAGCTCCCGGGCGGCGAGCGCGACCGCCTGGGCGTGGTTGCCGGAGGAGTAGGCGGCGATGCCCCGGGACAGCTGCTCGGGGGTGAGCCGGGAGGCCGCGTTGTAGGCGCCGCGGAACTTGAAGGCGCCGACCCGCTGGAAGTTCTCGCACTTGAGGTGGATCTCGGCGCCGGCCCTTTCGTCCAGCGTGCGGGAGCGCAGCACCGGGGTGCGGTGGGCGACGCCCTTGAGGCGCTCGGCGGCGGAGCGGACGTCGTCCAGGGTCACCGGCTGGCTGGTGGTCGTCATGCGGGGCCTCCGGGTGGGGCGGGATCGGCGGATGTGTTCGGGGTGCCGGGCCGGGAGCGCGCGCCGGGCGCGGCCGGGGGGTGCGGGGGGCCGGCCTCGTTCTCGGCAGGCTCCCCGTTCCGGGCCTGGGAGAGGTAGCTGTAGGCGGAGGCGCGGGAGATGCCGAGCCGGGACGCGACCTGCTCGACCGAGCGCCGGACGGCGAACACCCCGCTCGCCTCCAGGTCGCGGAAGAGCCGCAGCCGTTCGGCGCGGTCGAGCTGTGCCCAGCCGCGGTGCCGGCGCAGTGGGTGGGCGTCGATGACGGCGTCCACCACCGAGCCGATGTCGTTGCCGAAGGTGGTCGCCGGCGGATCGGCCGCGGGGCCGGTGCCGAGGCCGGCGAGCGCGCCGAGCAGGGCGTGCGCCTGCCCGACGGCCCCGGCGTCGATGTTGACGCACAGGGCGCCGAAGACCGCGCCGGTGGAGTCGCGCAGCGGCATGGTGGAGGACTTCACCAGCGTCCCGGTGCGGGTGCGGGTGAGCTGGTTGAGTTCGTTCTGCGCCTCCTCGCCGCGGGCGAGCATCCGCATCCCGATCTCGCTCATCGCCCCGCCGACGGACCGGCCGGTCACCGATCCGGCCACGGCGATCACGGACGCCTCCGGGCGCCGGTAGTCGTGCAGCACCACCTCGCACACCGGTCCGAAGGTGGCCGCGAGCCCCTCGACGACCGGCCGCAGCGCCGCCAGGATCGCGTCGCGCTCGGCGCCGAGCCGCGCCTCGTCGGCTGCCATGCCCACTCCCCTCGTCCGCGCGGTTCCCGGATCGACACCTGGACTATACGTCCAACCACTGGATGATGTGTACAGCGCCCCGGGCAAAACGTGTCGAGCCCGACCGCCGGGCCCCCCGCCGCTCGCCCCCCCGATCCGCTCATGGATGATCGGAACCGGCCCCTCGACCTGCAGGGCGGGGAGGCGTACCCGCGACGCGAAGGAGATGGCTTTGTCCATCTGGGAGGCTCTGGCGGTCCTCGCTGCCGGAATCGGCGCCGGCACCATCAACACGATCGTCGGCTCGGGCACCCTGATCACGTTCCCGGTGCTGCTCGCCACCGGACTGCCGCCGGTGACCGCCACGGTGTCCAACGCCCTCGGTCTGATCCCCGGGTCGGTCAGCGGCGCCATCGGCTACCGGGCGGAGCTGAAGGGGCAGCGCAGCCTGGTGCTGAGACTCGCAGGGGCCTCCGCGACCGGCGGTCTGGCGGGCGCGGTCCTGCTGCTGATGCTGCCCGAGACCGCCTTCGAGACGATCGTTCCCGTCCTGGTCGCCCTCGCCCTGGTGCTGGTGATCTTCCAGCCGCGCCTCTCGGCGGCCGTGCAGCGCCGCCGGGAGCGCAACGGCACCTCCGCCGTCTCCCACGGCGGTCCCGTCCTCTTCGGCTCGCTGCTGCTCGCCAGCGTCTACGGCGGCTACTTCACCGCGGCGCAGGGGATCATCTACCTGTCCCTGATGGGGATGCTGCTCGACGACACCCTGCAGCGCCTGAACGCGGTGAAGAACGTCCTCGCCGCGATCGTGAACACCATCGCGGCGCTGTTCTTCCTGTTCGTCGCCGACTTCGACTGGTCCGCCGTGCTGCTGATCGCCGTCGGGTCCGCGCTGGGTGGCCAGGTCGGCGCGAAGGTGGGGCGGCGGCTGCCTCCCTTCGCGCTGCGCGTCTTCATCGTCGCCGTCGGCTCGGTCGCCATCGTCCAGCTGCTGCTCCGCTGACCCGGCGCCGGACGGGGCGTCATACGATCGATGTCCGGACGGCACACGGCCGGCGCGTACTTGGGCAAGCGTTCGCGCGCGGGGAGGACCGTTGGGCATGCTGGTGGGGTGCCTTGCGGTACCCCCACCGGAGGGAGCGGGAATGGTGGACAGTCCGGTCGAACGGCACGGGCGCGGCCCGGGGGCACCTCAGCTGCGGCTGGACGAGCTGCTGGAGGGCCTGCAGGCGCAGGTGGCGCAGGTGCGGGCCACCCGTGACCGGGTGCACACCCTGCTGGACGCGGTGCTGTCGATCGGTTCCGATCTCGACCTGGGTGTGGTGCTGCGGCGCATCACCGAGTCCGCGGTCACCCTGGTCGACGCCGAGTACGGGGCGCTGGGCGTGCTCGGCGAGGAGGGCAAGATCGCCCAGTTCATCACCGTCGGCGTGGACGAGGAGACCATCGAGCGGATCGGCCACTACCCGGAGGGGCGCGGCATCCTGGGCCTGCTGATCCGGGAGCCGGAGCCGCTGCGCCTGGCCGACCTCACCAGACATCCGGAGTCGGTGGGCTTTCCCGAGGGGCATCCGCCCATGACGTCGTTCCTCGGTACCCCGATCCGGGTGCGCGGACGCGTCTTCGGCAACCTGTATCTGACGGACAAGCGCGACGGGGGCGAGTTCGACGACGAGGACGAGGCGGTGCTGCGCACCCTGGCCGCGGCGGCCGGTGTCGCCATCGACAACGCCCGGCTCTACGAGGACACGCGCCGCCGTGAGCAGTGGCAGGCCGCCAGCAGCGAGCTGACCCGCAGCCTGCTGTCCGGGACCGAGCCCGACTCCGTGCTGCACCAGGTGGCGGCGACGGTACGGTCGCTGGCCGGGGCGGATCTGGTGACGGTGGCGGTGCCGATCGCCGAGGGCGGGGAGCTGGTGATCGAGGCGGCCGAGGGCGAGGGTGCCGAGGAGGTGCGCGGACTGCTGCTGCCGGAGACCTCGCTCGCCGTGAAGGTCCACCGGACCGGTGAGCGGATCACCAGCAGCGCGCTGTCCCAGGAGCCCCAGGAGGGCAGCGGCTCCGCCAGCCGGGTACGGCTGGGCCCGGGCTTCCTGCTGCCGCTCAGCGGCCGCGAGCACGTCCGCGGCGTACTGCAGGTGGCCAACATGCCGGGCGGCGAGACCTTCTCCGATGCCACCATGACGATGATCAGCGGCTTCGCCGACCAGGCCGCGCTCGCGCTGGAGATCGCCGAGCACCGCAGGGAGGCCGAGCAGCTGATGGTGCTGACCGACCGCGACCGCATCGCCCGCGATCTGCACGACCTGGCCATCCAGCGTCTGTTCGCCTCGGGCCTGACCCTCAACTCCGTGCTGGCCCGGCTGGACGACCGCCCCGACGTGGCCAAGCGGGTCCAGCGGGTGATCGACGACCTCGACGACACCGTCAAGACGGTGCGGACCACCATCTACGCCCTGCGGGAGCACGACCGCTCCGAGGGGCGGCCGAAACTGCGGGCGCAGCTGCTGGCGGAGACCGACCTGGCCGCCGAGGTGCTGGGCTTCAGCCCCGCCCTGCGCATGACCGGGCTGCTGGACACGGGCGTGCCCGCGGCGCACGCCGAGCATCTGCTCGCGGTGCTCCGCGAGACGTTGTCCAACGTGGCCCGGCATGCGAAGGCCTCCGCGGTGGAGGTCACCGCCGAGGCCGACGGCACCCGGCTGCGGCTGCGGGTCGCGGACAACGGCCGCGGCATCGACCCGGCCGTCACCCGCCGCAGCGGCCTGGACAACTGCCGCCGCCGCGCCACCGACCTGGGCGGTGACCTCACCGTCGGCCCGAACGAGCCGACCGGCACGGTCGTGGAGTGGACGGTGCCGCTGCCCGCGGAGAGCGGCGCGTGAGCGCTGTGCCCACCTGGTGCCGGGCGCTTCGCGCGAGCACGGTGCCCCGCCCGGCCGCGGCGCCACGCATGCGCACCGCGCCCACGCCGTCGGGGAGCGGCGCACCGGCCACGGTGCCGGCGGTGGTCGGCGCCTTGTCCCGGACGGCCCGGTCGGTGATCCTTTCCTGAGAATCGAGGACAGGCGCGCAGGTGGGGCCGGTCGGCCCTATCCTCTCGCGGCGGTGGCGGAGAACATGAAGCAATGGACCACCAGGACGCCTTCCGCGCACTCGACCGGCAGGAGTGCCTTCGGCTGCTCGCCAAGGTGCCGGTCGGCCGCGTGGTCTACACCCGGCACGCCCTTCCGGCGGTGCTGCCCATCAATTTCTCCCTGGACGCGGACGCCAACGTCCTGCTGCGCACCTCGCCCAACTCCGAGCTGGTGCGCGCGGTGGACGGCTTCGTCGTGGCCTTCGAGGCGGACGAGTACGACGCGGCCACCCGCTCCGGCTGGAGCGTGATCGTCACCGGGCCGGCCACCGTGGTGACCGACCCGGCCGAGGTGGAACGGCTGTCCGAGACCGCCCCCGCCTCCTGGATGCCCCTGCCGGAGTCGGTGATCGTGCGGATCGAGGCCGAGCTGGTCACCGGCCGCGAGCTGAGGGGGACGCCCGGGAACGGGTGAGTCGTCGCCCTTCCCCCCGGTCAGTGCCCTTCGTGCCTGAGCCGGTCCTGGGCCTGGGTGGCGATGACCGCCGCCTGGATGCGCCGCTCCACGCCCAGCTTGGCCAGCAGCCGCGAGATGTGGTTCTTCACCGTCTTCTCGGCGAGGTAGAGACGCTGGCCGATCTGCCGGTTGGTCAGGCCCTCGCCGATCAGGGCCAGGATCTCCCGCTCCCGCTCGGTGAGCCCCGGCAGCGCCTCCTCCTCCGGTGACGGCTCCCGCTCCTGGCGCAGCCGGTCCATCACCCGGGCCGTGACGCTGGGGTCGAGCAGCGACTGGCCGGAGGCGACGGTGCGGACCGCCGACACCAGGTCCGAGCCCTTGATCTGCTTCAGTACGTATCCGGCAGCCCCGGCCATGATCGAGTCGAGCAGCGCCTCCTCGTCGTCGAAGGAGGTGAGCATCAGACAGGCCAGCTCCGGCATCCGCGAGCGCAGCTCGCGGCAGACGGTCACGCCGTCGCCGTCCGGGAGCCGCACGTCCAGCACGGCCACCTGCGGACGCAGCGCGGGCACGCGGACCAGGGCCTGCTCGGCCGTGCCGGCCTCGCCGACGACGGTGATGTCCGGTTCGTCGTCCAGCAGATCGTGCACCCCGCGCCGCACCACCTCGTGGTCGTCCAGCAGGAAGACCCTGATCGGGCCGCCGTCGCCCGGCTGCGCGCCGTCCGCCATGGAATCGCTCCTTCTCCGCATCGCGCGCTCCTTCGCACCGCGCGATGCAACTGTCCGTCCTTCGCCGATCCTCCGCCATCCGGGCCCGCAGGGCCAGGGCCGGTCGGCCCTACCCGCCGCCGCTTCGTGCACCGGGGCACGGCTCAGGGCGGGCCCGGTGGCCGGATCGCCAGGAGCGCGAGATCGTCGTCGCCCGAGCCGGGGTGCCGGTCGGCCAGCACGCGGCACAGGTCCTTCAGCGGCAGGCCGCTGCCTCCGCGGCGAGTTCGTCCAGGCAGGCGTCCAGCGAGCGGCGGGGATGCTCGACCAGTCCGTCGGTGTACAGCAGGACCGTGTCCCCCGGCTTCAGCGCGCGGGTGTGGTCGGGGCGGGGCAGCGACTCGTCCACGCCGAGCGGCAGACCGGGCTCGGCCTCCAGGTAACTGGCGTGTCCGTCGGCCGTGACGACGAGCGGCGGCAGATGTCCCGCAGTGGACCACAGCACACGCCACCCCTCGCCCTGCCGTTCGATGCGGGCGAGGCAGGCAGTGGTGACGGGGGCCTTGGTGATGGCGTGCAGGGTGTGGTCGAGGCGGTGCAGGACCAGGCTGGGCGGGGTGCGGCGGTCGTAGAGCAGGGCGCGCAGCATGTTGCGGATCTGCGACATGGCCGCCGCCGCGGTCAGGTCGTGTCCGACCACGTCCCCGATGATGGCGGCGCAGGAGCCGTCCGGCAGCGGCAGCACGTCGTACCAGTCGCCCCCGAGATGGTGACCGGGTGCCTTGGCGGGGCGGTACTCGGCCGCGGCGGCGAACGGTGCCGGCTCGGGCAGGGTGGGCAGCAGCAGCCGCTGGAAGTGCTCGGCCGAGGACCGGGACTGCTCGTAGAGGCGGGCGTTCTCGATGGCGATGCCTGCGGCCCCGGCGAGTGCGGTCACCACGGCCTCGTCGTGGTCGTCGAAGCGCCGGCCGTCCCGCCGGTCGCACAGGTAGAGATTGCCGTAGATCCGGCCGCGGACGCTGATGGCGACGCCGAGCAGGGTGCGCATCGGCGGGTGGCCCGGCGGGAAGCCCACCGAGTCGGGGTGGCCCGGCAGGTCCGCCACGCGCAGCGGCTCGGGGTGGTGGATCAGATGGCCGAGCAGGCCACGGCCGTGCGGGAAGTCGGAGCCGGCCAGGGCGTCGTACTCCTGCTGGTTCAGGCCGAGCGGGATGAACTTCTCCAGCGCTGAACCGTCGTCGTTGAGCACGCCCAGGGCGCCGTAGCGGGCGTCGACCAGGTCCATGGCGGTGCTGACGATGCGCCGCAGCACCACCGGCAGCTCCAGCTCGCGGCTGACCGCCAGGACAGCGTTGAGCAGGCGCTCCATACGCTGCTGCGCCCTGGCCGACTCCTCGTCCGGGTCCACCACGACGTGCTTCTCCTCGTGTGCCGTGCGGCCGGGGCGTCGCGCGGTACCGCCGCGACGTGCGGTGCCGCCACCCTCGTCACATCGTGACCCGGCCGCCGCCTCCCCGCACGTCCGCGGCTACCGCCCGTCCGGCCCGGACCCTCGCGCGGGCGTACGGGGAGGGGCGTCCCCGTACGGCCGGGAACGCCCCTCTCCCGCGGCAGGCCGGCGGCCCACGCTCTCGGACCCGCTCTCACAGCAGCCAGCGGTGGCGGCTGACGAAGGGCAGCCGCGCCCACGCCTTGCCGAGTCCCCAGGTGGCGCCGGCCCCGGCCGCGGCGAGGGCGATGAGGACGACCGCGTACACCAGGTGGTAGTCGGCGAACGGGTTGGTCGACATGCTCGGCGAGCCGTCCGACAGGTGCCTGGCCGGCGGCCACTCCGCGATCCACATCAGCGCCATCATCACCGTCCCGGCGACCGCGGCGATCCGCAGGCCGATCCCCGCGAGCAGGGCGACTCCGATGCCGAGCAGACCCAGCATGAACAGCCAGTCGGCCCAGGCGGCCCCGGCCCAGTCGTGGAAGACGGACTCCATCGGTCCGACGGCGACACCGCTGAGGAAGCCCTCGGTGGGAGAGCCCCCGTCGATCCAGCCCTTCCCGGAGGGGGTGGCGTAGCCGAGGCCGAACGTCTTGTCCAGGAACGCCCACAGGAAGACGGACCCGGTCAGGATCCGGAGCCCGGCCATCGCGTACGCGCCGGCGGCGGTGGCCTCCGCGGTCGCCGCCCCGGCGGACGCCCGGTCCGCCGCGCCCCGGCGCAGCGACGGGAAGCGCAAGGCGGGACGTCGGTGCGGGTGCTCGTGAACTGCCATGGCGCTCACCTCTTTCGCACGGTGAAGCCGGCTCTCAACGGCTTCGTTGCACCTTCAATGTCCCGCTCCACGAACCCCGACCGGAGAGGCTGCAGGGCCCTCGGAACGGGCCGAAGGTCCCCGGTCCGCAGGGACGCTCCGCGTCCGGCCCGTCGCTCGGAAGGCCAGGGCGCACCACGGCGCATTCCGCATCCGGTGCGCGCCGTCTTTTCTCGCCAACCTCCATGTGCCGCCGTTGATCCGGCGCAGGCGTCCGTGCACCCAGGTCAGAGCCCGGGTGCCCGCGCGGCGGAGCCCGTGCGCGCGAGGCTGCTGCCCCGCCGGGGCGGGCCGAATCGTTACCGAGGGGGGTGCGACGCCGTGAAAGGCCGTCAGGCGTTGTCAGTGCCCGCTGGTACACCCGGTTGCAGAGCAGGCCGCACGAGGCGGCCTCCGTCGAGAGGGAGACGGCATGAGGAAGGCACCCGAGGGATTCCACTACGTCCGCGGCCACCTGCGCCGCAACCCGAAACCCCGCAGTGCGAAGCGCATGAGCGGCTGGATGATCGCCGGTCTTCTGGCGGGCGTCTGGTTATGGGGCCAGTTGTTCGGCTTCGGGGAGGCCGGGACGTCGGCCCCCTCGAACGACCCCAGGCCGGCGGTCAGTGAAACGGCCGGCCGCTGATGGGCCGGATGCGTCTGCGGCGCCCGCGCGGTGCCGGAGAGTCGTTCTCGGCTGCGCTCGTCGGACTGGCCGTGCTCGTTCTGCTGGCCCGGACGGCTGCCGCGGTCGTCGACGCCGTGATCGCCGTGTGGCCGGTGCTGCCGGCCTGCGCCCTGGTCGCCGGCGCCGTCGCGGTGCGCCGGATCAGGCGGGCGTCGTCGCAACGGGCCCGGGACAGGGCGCGGTTGGCCGCCCTTCGCCTCACCCTCACCCAGCTCGACGCCCTGGACGATCGCCGATTCGAGTGTGCGCTGCGCGATCTGCTGATCCGTGACGGCTGGACGGCTCGGCGGGTCGGCGGGGGCGGCGACCAGGCCGCCGATGTCATCGCCTACCAGGGCCCGTTCGGGCGCATCGTCGTGCAGGCCAAGCACACCCGTGTCGGCGGAAAGGTCGGCTCCTCGGTGATGTACGCGGTGAAGGGGACGGCGGGCCCGGTCCATGGAGCGGATCACGCCGTCGTCGTCACCAACGGCGGCTTTACCCGTGACGCCAGGCAGTGGGGCGACCGGCACGGCGTCCACTGGGTCGACCGTGAGAGGCTCCGGCGCTGGGCCGAGACGGGTGCGGCCCTGCACGACCTCCTCGGTCTGGTGGCCCGCCCCCGGACCGGCCGCTTCAGGCGTGCCGCCTGACGGCCGGGAGCAGAGCCTCTGCGGAGGGACCCCGGCGCCGGGCGCCGGGGTGTCAGAAGGTGCCGGCCGGTGGGCTCAGATGTGCCTGATCTCGTCGGCGACCCGGGTCGCCCATGCCTCGACGGCGATGAAGTCGCGGTGGTCGCCGCCCTTTCCGTCGCGGAGGATCATGCGGGCGATCCAGCCCTTGGCGCCCTCCTGCAGGCAGCCGCCGAAGGTGACGTGGCCGCGGGCGTCGAGGGCGGTGACGGCCTTCCTGACGCCGGGCACGGGCGGGATGTCGCGCTCGGAGGCGGAGGCGTCGAGCGGGCCGCTGCTGAACAGCCACAGGGGGCGTTCGGCCAGGGCCCTGCGGTGCCGTCGCAGGAAGCGCCGGGCGTCCTTCTGCCAGCGACCGCCGTAGAGTCCGGCGCCGGCCACGACGGCGTCGTAGGGTGCCACGCTCGTCACGTCCTCGGCGGGCCGGACCTCGACCGTCAGTCCGTCCTTGCGCAGGACGTCGGCGACGGTCTCGGCGATGCGTGCGGTGGACCCGTTCGTGCTTCCGTAGGTGACCAACACGGTGCCGGTCATGGCGGTGCCTCCTTTCGCGTCCGGCGCGGCCGGTGCCGGTCACGCCGTGTGCAGCGTCTGCTGGTCGTTGCCGTACGGAGCAGCGATCAGCCGCGGGCTCTCAGCGGAGCCGGCGCAGATAGGGGTCCTGGGGCCGGCACGGCACCAGGCGGATCCGTGCGTCGAGCACGGTGACGGCGTCCGGTGTCGCCAGGACCGGGTTGAAGTCGGCCTCGGCGAGCTGCGGCAGGTCCTCCGCCATCCGGGACAGCCGCAGCAGCAGCTGTTCCAGACCGGCCACGTCGGCGGCCCGGCCGTCGTGCGCGCCGAACAGCAGCGGGGCGCAGCGCGGTGAGGTGATCAGGTCCTGCACGTCGTGGTCGGTGAGCGGGGCGAGGCGGGCGGCGTGGTCGGCCAGGATCTCGGTGGCCGTGCCGCCGAGTCCGAACAGCACCAGCGGGCCGAACACCTGGTCCTGGACGACCCCGGCGAACAGTTCGGTGCCGCGGGGTGCGAGGGGCTGCACGACGACGCCGGTGACGAGCCCGTCGAAACGGGTGCGCAGGTCGCGGAAGGCGGACCTGATCTGCTGTTCGCCGCGCAGGTCGAGGTGGACGGCGCGCTGCTCGCTCTTGTGCACGAGTCCGGGCCAGTGGGCCTTCATCACCACCCGGCCGTCGGCGCCGCGCAGCCGTTCGGCGGCCGCCACCGCCTCGTCCTCGGTCTCCGCCCAGGCCCAGGGGATGTGCGGGATGCCGTAGCAGGCCAGCAGGTCCGCGCAGGGGCGCGGGTCGAGCCAGCCGCCGTCGGGGTGGGCGGCGAGGTGGTCCCGCACCAGCGCGCGAGCCCGGTCCGCGTTCACGCCGTCGAGCGCGGGGTCGGTCCCGGCGGGGCGGGCGAGCCAGGCGGAGCGGCGTGCGGCGTGGGCGAGCGCCCGTGCGGCGGCCTGGGGTTCGGCGTAGGAGGGGATGCTGCCGCCGCCGGCCGCCGCCGGAAGCAGCTCGACGGACCGCGCTTGTTCGAGGCGTACCAGGGTGACCGGCTTCGGCGTCGTCGGGGCGGCGGCCTCGGTGACGGCTCGGGTGACGGCTCGCACCAGGTCGTCCCCGGTTGCCGCGGCGACCGCCGTGGGGACGAGGGTCACCACCACCGCGTCGATGCCTCCGTGGCGCACGATCCGCTCCACGCAGTCCGTCAGCTGCTGTTCGGTGACGGCCGCGGTGGCGTCGACGGGATTGCCGACGGCGGCGCCCTCGGGGAGGGCGGCGCGCAGGTCGTCGGTCAGCTCCGGGGTGAGCGCCGGAAGGACCAGCCCCGCCTCGGCGCAGGCGTCGGCCGCCAGGACCCCCGCTCCGCCCGCGTTGGTGACGATCGCGACGCGCGGGCCTGCGGGCAGCGGCTGGGCGTGCAGCAGAGCTGCCGTCTCGAGAAGTTCACCGACCGAGCGGGTGGCGGTGATGCCGGCCTGGGTGAACAGCGCGTCGCGCGTCATGGTGCGGGTGGCGGCGGCCGCGGTGTGCGAGGCGGCGGCCTTCCTGCCCGCCTCGGTGCGGCCGGCGTCCACCGTCAGCAGCGGCATCCTGCGGGTCACCCGGCGGGCGGTGCGGGAGAAGGCGCGCGGGTTGCCGAAGGACTCCAGATGCAGCAGCGCGAGACCGGTGCGGCCGTCGCTCTCCCACCACTGGAGCATGTCGTTGCCGCTGACGTCGTACTTGTCGCCCAGGGAGGCGAAGGAGGAGACGCCGATGCCGAGCCGGGACAGTCCTTCGAGGAGCGCGATGCCGACGCCGCCCGACTGCACGGCGACGCCCGCGGTGCCGGGGCTGGGGTGCCCGGCGGCGAAGGTGGCGTCGAGGCTGATGCCCGGCTCCGTGTTGCTGATGCCCAGGCAGTTGGGGCCGACGAGCCGCATGCCGTAGGTACGGCAGGCGGTCAGGAGCCGCCGTGCCTGGTCCTTGCCGAAGCCCGCGGAGACGACCACCAGGGCCCGGACGCCCGCCCGCCCGCACTCCTCGGCGATCGCCGGGACCGCGGGGGCGGGCGTGGCGATCACGACGAGATCGGGGATCCGGGGCAGGGAGGAGACCGAGGGGTACGACGGCACGCCCAGGATGGCGGTGGCCGCGGGGTTCACCGCGAACAGCCGGCCGGTGTAGCCGCCGGAGTGCAGCTGGCGCAGGATGGCCCGGCCGACCGAGCCGGGGGTGCGGCCGGCGCCGACGACCGCGACGGTCCTGGGCCGCATCAGGGGGCGCAGGCTGGCGACGTCGGCGGTGCGTCCGCGTTCCTCGACCGCCGTGAGGTAGGTGTCGTTCTGGTCGAGGGCGATGGTGCAGCGCACCTCCGGTCCCTCGAAGCGGCGTTCGGTGCGCAGGCCGAGGTCGGCGAAGAGTTTCAGCACCTCGCGGTTCTCGCTGAGCGCGTCGGCGGTGAAGGCGGTGATGCCGTCGGCGCGGGCGGCGGAGACGAGGTGCTCGACGAGCAGGGTGCCGACGCCCCGGTGGTGGAGCCCGTCGGCCACGGCGACGGCCACCTCCGCCGTCTTCCGCCCCGCCCCGGCCTCGCTCTCCTGGTCGGCCCGGCCGTCCTCCGTCTCGTACTCCGCGAGGCCGATCACCCGGCCCTGCCGCTCGGCGAGCAGCGCTCGGTAGCCGGGGCGGGCCGGTCCGCAGGCCCGGTCGGCGGCGAGCCGGGCCGACCTGCGGGAGAGGGAGAAGAACCGCAGCCGCAGGTTCTCCGGGGACATCTCCTCGTACAGCCGCTGGATCTGCTCGTGGTCGTCGGGCCGGACGGGACGGATGCAGACGGTGGCGCCGTCGGCCAGCAGCGCGTGGACGGGCGGCCGGTCGGTCACGTCGTGCTGCGTCATCACAGGGCTCCTCACACAACCGGTCGGTCGTCTCGAGCATCCGGCGGATCCGGCGGCCGTCCCATGGGCTGACCGGGGCGCTTCGAAGGCCGGTCGGCCCCGGCCCCGTGCCGATCGGCCCCCGCCGGGACCCGCCGGAAAGACCCGTCCCCCGGGCCTGTCAGCAAGGGCCTGTCAGCAGGGGTCTGTCAGCAGGGGTCTGTCAGGCGGCACGGGTCAGGGGGGACCGGTCAGGAAGGGCACGGCGGACCGGTGGCCGTCAGTGGTGCGCCACGACCGCGACGGGTGCCGCGCAGTGGTGCAGCACGGCGTGCGTGACGGGGCCGATGTGGACACCGACGGGCGCCCGGCGGATCCGGCGGCCGACCACGACCAGCGAGGCCTCGCGCGAGGCCTCGACGAGACGGCTCGCGGCGCTCCCGGCGGCGGACTCCTCGACCACCTCGACGTCCGGGAACGTCTCCCGCCAGGGACTCAGGATCTTCGTGAGCGCGGCCGCCTCCTGTTCGCCCAGGTCGTCACCGAGGCGGGGGCCGGCGGGCAGGGCGAAGGCGTAGTGGGCCGGGAGCGTCCAGGCGTGCACGGCCCTCACCGCGGTGCCCCGGCGTGCCGCCTCCTCGAAAGCGAAGGCGATCACCGCGTCATCGGGGTGCCGGGTGTCGATCCCGAGCACCACGGGCAGCCGCGCGGCCCCGGCGGACGACGCGCGCTCGCGCTCCTCCCCGTCCGCCCCCGCCACAGCACGCACCAGCACCACGGGGGCCTCCGTGTGACCGATCACGTACATGCCCACCGACCCGACGAGGAACCCGCCGAGCCCGCTCAGCCCCCGCGAGCCGAGCACGAGCAGCTCGGTCTCCTTCGCCACCCGGGGCAGTACGTCCATCGGGCTGCCGGGAACCGACTCCACCCGCACATCCAGCTCCCGGTGCCGTGAGCGCAGCCCGTCGGCCACCTGACGCGGAATCTGCTCACTCCAGCGCCTCAGCTTCTCCGGCGTCAGATGCGCGACCTCGGCGACCGGCTCGGGGACCGGTTCCCATACGTGCACCAACCTCAGCGGCAGCTGCCACAGTTCCGCTTCCCGCGCCGCCCACTCGGCGGCGGCACGGCTCTGGAGCGAGCCGTCGAGACCCACGGCAATGCTGCGGAACATCAGGTCCACCTCCTGGAAACGGACTGCCGGCTCCAGCGTGCCGGGCGGGGCGCCCTCGGCGGCATTGCCCGCAGGTCCCTGACAAGGGCCCGATGGGCCCGGCTCGCGCGGACGCCACGCCGTCGGCGCTCCGGCCACCGCGGTGTCGTGCCGCGCCGGTTGCCCCGTCCGCGCGTGCCGTCCGGACCAGGCCCGCTCGGCCCGGATCCGGCTGCGCCCCGCGAGTTCGCCGGCGGCGTGTACTCCCGCGGATGTACGCGCACGCGGCGGTCGGCTCTTACCGTGAGGCTGTGAGCCGTTCCGAGCCCCGGTACCGCCTGCGTGCCCCCTGGCCCCTGCCACCGCCGCTCGCGGATCTGCTGATCGCGGCGGTCGTCGCGCTGTTCACCGGGCCGGACGTGGCCGTCAACGACCCCGGGCACCGGCAGGCCGACGGCGTGACCTGGCTGTTGTTCGCCGTGTCGATCGGGGCGCTGCTGGTGCGCAGCCGATGGCCGATGGCAGTCGCACTGGTCACCGGGGCGGCCTGCGCGGGATGGGCGCTGTACGGGCACATCGGTGAGCTGCTGAACCTGCCGGTGATGGTCGCGCTGTACACCGTGGCGGTGCAGGGGAACCGGACGCGGACGGTCCGTACCGGTGCGGTCGCCGCGCTCGCCTCCGGGATCGTCTCGGTGGTCGCCGGCAAGGACGTGGCGCAGCCGCAGGGGGCGCCGCTGCTGGAGATGCTGTGGCCGCTGGTGCCGCTGCTGCTGGGCGAGGTGGTGCGCGGCCGGAGGGAGCAGGTGCGCGCGTACGCGGAGCGGGCCGCGCGGGCGGAGGCGGAACGGGAGCGGGAGGCGCAGCGCCGGGTGGAGCAGGAGCGGGTGCGGATCGCGCGGGAGTTGCACGACGTGGTGGCCCACACCGTGTCGGCGATGACCGTGCAGGCGGGTCTGGCGCTGGACGCGTTCGACACCGAGCCGGAGGTGGCGCGGGCCGCGATGCGGCAGGTGCGGGCGTCCGGCAAGGAGGCGGTGCGGGAACTGCGGGCCACGGTGGGCGTGCTGCGGGCGGAGGGGGGCGTATCGACCGGGCCCGCGCCGCGGCTGGGCGAGCTGCCCGAACTGGTGGAGCGGATGCGCGCGGCGGGCCTGGATGTGACGCTGCGCATGGACGCCGGGCAGCTGCCGCAGGTGGTGGAGCTGGCGGCGTACCGGATCGTGCAGGAGGCACTGACCAACGTGATCAAGCATGCGCGCGCCCGGCACGCGACCGTGTCGGTGGGCCGGGACGGAGACGAGCTGGCCGTGGAGGTCGTCGACGACGGGGTCGCGGGAGGCCGGCCGGTTGACGGTTCCTGGCTCGTCGGCGACGGTTTCGGCCTCATCGGCATGCGGGAGCGAGCAGCCGCCGTGGGCGGCCGGCTGGAGGCGGGGCCGGTGCCGGGCGGCGGCTGGAGGGTCTGCGCGCGGTTGCCCGCCGGCGGTGGGGCGAGGGCGTGATCCGGGTTCTTCTGGCCGACGACCAGACCGTGGTACGGGCCGGCTTCCGTGCCCTGCTCGACCTGACCGACGACCTGGTGGTCGTCGCGGAGGCCGCCGACGGGGTGCGGGCGGTCGAGCTGACGCGCACCACGCGGCCCGACGTGGTGCTGATGGACATCCGTATGCCCCGCGCGGACGGCCTCGAGGCGACCCGCCGCATCGCCGCCGACCCCGCCCTGGGTTCCGTGCGCGTCCTGGTCCTGACGACGTACGAGATCGACGAGTACGTCTTCGAGTCCCTGCGGGCCGGGGCCGCCGGCTTCCTGCTGAAGGACATCGACCCGGAGGACCTGCGTTCCGCGATCCGTACGGTCGCCGCCGGGCACAGCCTGCTCGCACCCGCCGTCACCCGCCGGGTGATCGAGGAGTTCACCCGCCTCAAGGGCCCCGAGACGCGGGCCGTGCGGCGGCTGGAACCGCTGACCGGACGGGAGCGGGAGGTGCTGGCGCTGGTCGGTCGCGGGTTGTCGAACGACGAGATCGGCGAGCGGCTGCTGATGTCCCCGCTGACGGCGAAGACGCATGTCAGCCGGGTGATGAGCAAGCTGTCGGCGCGCGACAGGGCCCAGCTGGTGGTGCTGGCGTACGAGACGGGGCTGGTGCGGGCGGGAGAGCGGCCCGAGGAGGGGAGCTGAGCGCGCCGCCGCTACTCCCGGCGGAGTAGTCGCCGGCTCCCGGCGGCGGATGTCCGCCGTGGCCGTCCTCCCTAGCGTCGAAGACATGATCGAAGCGCGGGAACTCACCAAACGGTACGGCGGCAGGACCGCCGTGGACGGATTGACCTTCACGGTCCGGCCCGGGGCCGTGACCGGCTTTCTGGGACCGAACGGCGCGGGGAAGTCGACCACCATGCGCCTGGCCCTCGGCCTCGTCAGGCCGACCGCGGGATCCGTCACGGTGGCGGGTCGCCGCTACAGCGAACTGGCGGCGCCGCTGCGCGAGGCCGGCGCCCTGCTGGACGCGAGAGCGGTGCACGGCGGCCATACGGTGCGCCGCCACCTGCTCGGCCTGGCCCGCTCCCACGGCATCCCCGCCCGGCGGGTGGACGAGGTGCTGGGAGCGGTCGGTCTCGAGTCGGTGGCGGACCGGCGGGCCAGGGGCCTGTCGCTGGGCATGGCACAGCGGCTCGGCATCGCAGCCGCCCTGATCGGCGATCCCGGCGTCCTGATCCTCGACGAGCCGGTCAACGGCCTGGACACCGAGGGCATCCGCTGGATCCGGGCTCTGCTGAAGTCCCTGGCGGCGGAGGGACGCACGGTCTTCCTCTCCAGCCATCTGATGAGCGAGCTGGAGCTGACCGCCGACCGGATCATCGTGATCGGGCGTGGCCGGCTGCTCGCCGACACGGACATGCGCACCTTCATCGAGAGCAATTCCCCGCACGCCACGCTGCTGCGCACCCCGGCGGAGGAGTCCGGCCGGATGCGCGCCCTGCTCGAGGCCCGCGGCGCCGCGGTGCGCCCCGACGCGCACGGCCGCTGGCGGGTGACCGGGCCCACCACCACGGACATCGGCGAACTCGCCCGCGAGCACCGTATCGCCGTGCACGAACTCACCCCCTGCCGTTCGTCGTTGGAGGAGATCTACACGGCCCTGACGGGCGCGGCCGTCGAGTACCGGAGCACACGGTCCGCTGACGCGAATGCCGAGGAGGAGCTGTCATGCATGCCGTCGTGAACACCGCCGTCACCCCCGCTCCCGGGTTCCGGGAGGCACTGGCCTTCGAGTGGACGAAGTTCACCGGCCTGCGCTCCACCCTGTGGACCACCGCCGCAGCGGCCCTGGTGACCGTGGCCGGTGCCGTGTTCGTGTCCCTGACCCGCAGCCTGCAGCCGGACGACACCGTGCTCGGCGGCAGCCTCACTCTCAGCGTGGTCGGACTGATGATCGCGGGTGTGGTGGGTGCGCTGACGGTGTGCGGCGAGTACTCCAGCGGCACGATGGCCACCACCCTCGCCGCGGTGCCCCGCCGCGGCCGGGTGCCGGCCGCCAAGACCGTGCTGGTGTCGGCGGTGCTGTACGTCGTCGGGCTGGTGTCCTGCACGGTGGCCTACCTGCTGGGCGACGCCTTCCTCGACGGCTCCTACGCCCAAGGGCGGCCGCTGCCCGCGCTGTTCGGCATCGCGGCGCTCTTCTCCGTCGTAGGAGCGCTGGGAGTGGCCATCGGGCTGGTCGTGCGGCATCCGGCCGGTGCGGTCACCGTGGTGATCGCCGTGCTTCTGCTGCCGTCGCTGTTCGGGCCGCTCTTCGGGGATCTGCAGCGGTGGGTCGCCGGTGCCGCCCCGACGGCCGCGCTGGAGAAGCTCACCCAGACGTCCGACGCCGCCCCGGAGGCGGTGGGCAGCCTCGGCGGCTGGCCGTCCCTTGCCCTGGTCACCGCGTACACCGCCCTCGCCCTCGCGGCTGCGTCCGGCGTCCTGTGCAGGCGCGACGTCTGACGTCCGGCGAGGTGCGTGATGTGTGATGTCCGGCGGTTCCTCGTCCGGATGCTGGTGGCGCTGTGCAGCACGGCGGCCCTGCTCGCGCCGGCGGCGCCGGACGCCCGGGCCGGCGAGGGCGTCCGGGTGGTGGACGAGCACCGGGTCGCGGACCGGATCGTCGACCTGACCGTGCGCTCGTCCGCTCTGGGCCGTGCAGCCCGCGTCCGGCTGCTGACCCCGGACGGATGGGACGAGCGCGACCGTCACCAGCGCTGGCCGGTGCTCTGTCTGTTCGCCGGCGGTGACGGTGACCACGCGACCTGGACCCGGGAGTACCAGGTCCACCGAAAGCCGTCGCTGCGCGACACCCTGGTCGTCATGCCGGAGATGCCGCTGTACGGCTTCTACAGCGACTGGTGGAACCACGGCGACGGCGGACCGCCCGCCGTGGAGAGCTTCCATCTGCGCGAGGTGCTGCCGCTTCTCGAACGCTCCTACGGGGCGGGTACCCGGCGGGCGGCGGCCGGGGAGTCCCAGGGCGGTTTCGGCGCCCTCTCCTACGCCGCCCGGCACCCTGGACTCTTCGGGGCGGTGGCCAGTTACAGCGGGTTCGTCCATCCGCTGCGGCATCCGCACGCGGTACGGGCCGGTATGACCTACCTGGGCCTGGACTGGACGGCGCTGTGGGGCGACCCCGTCGCCCAGCGTGCGATCTGGCGGGCGCACGACCCCTTCCATCTGGCCGAACGCCTGCGCGGCACGCGCGTGCACCTGTCCAGCGGCGACGGCAGGGCGGGCGCGCTCGACCCGCCCGGGACCGAACCCGATCCGCACATCCCCGGTCTGGAGGACCCCGGCGATCCCTTCCCTCACGACGTCGTCTCGCCCACGGAATTCCTCATGGGGGACGAATCGCGCGCGGTGGCCACCCGCCTCGCGCGGGTCGGCGTCCGGCTGAGCACACACTTCTACACCGGGACGCACTCCCCGCCGTACTGGTGGCGCGAACTGGACCGCACCCTGCCGATGCTGCTGGAGGCCCTGGACGCCCGGCCGTCAGGGCGATGAGGCAGCGATGTGCTCGGTCACGGCCGGTGGAAGCGCGGCGCGGCTACGCCGTACCCGGACCCGCCGTGGGCCCCATGCCCCGCAGCTGCTGGACGGTGCCGCCGATCTTCTCCCGGAACCGCTCCAGCATCTCCGGGTCCTTGGCGCTGACGATCCAGCGCGGGCCGACGAGGTACGTGCCGCCGTACACGGCGGCGGAGTCGAGCCAGGCCTGCTGGTACTTCTCCTGGGGGAAGGTCGTGACGAGGTAGTCGAGCTCGGGCGTGTGGCAGAGGCCCTGGCGCAGTTCGTCGGCGTCGATACGGATCCTGGGCTTGCAGCCGGTGAGCCGGGCGATCACCTCGACCCGGGCGGGGGCCACGACACCGGCGGCGGGCGCCGCCGGGATGTCCGAGGGGTCGCTCTTCGCCTTCTCGTCGCCGTCCGCGCCGCCGCCGCACGCGGTGACCAGGGGCAGCAGGGCGAGGCAGCCGGCCAGCAGGGACAGGCGTATGCGGCGGGCGGTGTGCGGTGTGCGGCCGGTGCGTCCTGACTGCGGTGGCGGTGACTGCTCGGGATGCCGTGGCACGTGCCTCTCCGTACTGGGAGTACCCGGGTGCCCGGAGTACTCGGACCTCTCTGCCCGCGTCGGCGGGCGGGCGTTGGGCTACGGAGAGGGGTACGGGTGAACGGCGGCTCGTGTTCAGCCCGGTGCGTCAGCGCACTCTGCCCCGCGGCTTCAGCGGTGTCGCGGGCAGCTCGGGTGCGGGCAGCGGGGCCCCGGCATAGCCCTTGACCTCGCCGAAGCGGGTGCCCTCCATCCAGTCCCGGCGGGCCTGTTCGATCTCCTCCTGGGTGCGGGCGATCCAGTTCCAGAACATGATGAGCTCCTCCTCGAAGGGCTCACCGCCGAGCAGCATCACGCCGGCGTCCGACTCGGCGCGCAGCGGGAGTTCGGCGCGGCCGCAGCCGAGGTAGAGCATGGAGCCGGGCAGCACCGGCACGCCGTCGACGTGAGTCTCGCCGGACATGGCGAGGACGGCGTACTCGAAGTCGGGTTCGAGGGGGAGGCGGAGGTCGGCGCCCCGGGTGAGGGCCAGGTCGGCGCCGACGATGGGCGTGTAGGTGGTGCCGGGGGACGTGGCACCGTCCAGGCTGCCGAGGATCAGGGTGGCCGTGAGCCCCGGTGCCGTGACCACGGGCAGGTCGGCGTGGTGCTCGAAATGCGGGTCGGTGTGGCGGTGGCTGTCGGGGAGCGCCACCCACAGCTGGGCGCCGTGCAGGAAGCGGGCGTGCTCGCGGGGGCTCTCCTCGGAGTGGCTGATCGCCCGGCCGGAGGTCATCAGGCCCAGTTCCCGCGGGCGGATCAGCTGGAGGCTGCCCGTGGAGTCGCGGTGCAGCACCTCGCCCTCGTGCAGCCAGCTCACGGTCTGCAGGCCCATGTGAGGGTGCGGTGGCACCTGCATGCCGGGCTCGTCGGCGATGTCGTCGGGGCCGTAGTGGTCGACGAAGCACCAGGCGCCGATCATGCGCCGGCCGAGGTTCGGCAGCAGCCGCCGTACCTCGGTGGACTCGCCGAGCCGGACGTGCCGGGGGCTGAGGAGTTCGCGCACCGGTTCGGCGACCACGAAACCCCGCCCGCCGCACACCGAGGGGACCGCCTCGCGCTCAAGGTTGCTCATGCCGGACAACCTAGCCGCGAGACGTGCGGTCCGTCAGTGCGTCGCAGCGGGAACGGTCCGATATCGGTCCGATCGGGGGCCGGACGCGCTGCGGACGCCCCGCGAGGAAGGGGCTGAGGAATAGCCGGTCACCGCCGTCCGTTCCGGGCCTTCGAGGAGGTCACGAGTGGACACCAGGTACTACGGCCACGGAACGCCCGCCGAGCGCTGGGAGCGCGCCGGGACGTTCTTCGACGCCAAGGACTACGCCGGCGCCGCGCGCGTCCTGGCCGGGCTGGTCGAGGAGGTGCCGGAGCAGACCGGGCCGCGGCTGCTGCTGGCCCGCGCCTACTACCACTCGGCCCAGCTGCGCCGCGCGGAGGCGGAGCTGAGGACCCTCGTCGAACGTGACCCGGTGGAGCACTACGCCCGGCTGATGCTCGGCCGCACCCTCCAGCGGCAGGGGCGGCACGAGGAGGCCGCGTCCCATCTGCGCATCGCCGCCGCGTTCGAGGGGCGGTTCGACGCACCTGACGGGGACGGGGGATCATCCGGGGTCTGACGGGAAGCGGCCGAAGTGACGGGGGCCGACGTGTCCGGGCGGGGCCGGACGGGTTCCCCGTCACAGGTCTTGGTCAGGGACCCGTGACGAGGAACGCCGGGGCGGACGGCCCGGCGTCGGTGGTCCGCCCGGGGACGCTGCCCGGCACCCCCCTGTGGAGCCGGGCCCCCGTGTTCCAGAGGGTGGTTCCGCCTGTCCGGTTGCGCCGGAGGCCCGCCGGGTCCGCCGGTGGGCGATCTCGCCGAGCAGGATGCCGGCGGCACGAGGAACGCGGCCGGCGGGACGCCGAGGAGCGTGGCGTTCCCGCGCCGCGGGAGCGGCCTGTGCCACGTGGGGCCGTCGAAGGGCGGGTCGGGGCACGGCATGCTGGCGCGATGGGACACGCCGAACGTCAGGGAACGATCGCCGCGCAGGTGGAGGAACTCCTCGCCGTCCCCGGCCCGTTGACGATCGTCACCGCCGGTGACCCGGTGCTGCGACGCGGTGCCGAGCCGTTCGGCGGGCAGCTGGATCCCGGTCCGCCGGCCCGTTTCGTCGGGGCGCTGCGCCTCACCCTGCACGAGGCGCCCGGCGCCGGGCCGGCCGCGCCGCAGGTGGGAGTTCCGCTGCGGATCGCGGTGCTGGAGGATCCGGCTCCGGTACCCGAGGAGGTGCCCGGGCGCGGGAGCGCACGCCGCAGCCGTTCCGGGTGCTGATCAATCCGGCGTACGAACCGGCCGGCCCGGAACGGGTCGCGTTCCACGAGGGCTGCCTGAGCGTTCCCGCCTATCAGGCGGTGGTCGCCCGTCCGCGCGCGGTGCGGCTGACGGGGCAGGACGAGTACGGCCGGTCCTTCGACGAGGTCTTCACCGGCTGGCCGGCGCGGATCGTGCAGCACGAGACGGTTCACCTGGACGGCGTCCTCTGCCTCGACCGGGCCGAACCGCGCTCGCCGGCCTCGCTGCAGGCGCCGGCGGAACGCTGGTCGCGGCCGGCGCCCGAGGAGGCGGCCCGGGCGCCGGGGTTCGAACTGCCCTGGCGGCCTGCCGTGGCCGGCCGACGCG
>Ga0207873_1001191_pt1 | contig 26011 bp, 20 predicted proteins | sample BGWIniCompost_FD_187373 | JGI IMG/M metagenome (GOLD analysis project Ga0207873, IMG submission 187373) | Cellulose adapted compost microbial communities from Newby Island Compost Facility, Milpitas, CA, USA - BGW Initial Compost (SPAdes)... ...
CGCTCGCGAGTCTTGCGGGCAAGCTCATCGCCGAGGCCGTGGCCGGCACCGCCGAGCGTTTCGACGTCATGGCATCCCTGCCGGCGCCGCCGTTCCCGGGCGGCCGGCTCCTGCGCTACCCGCTGATGGTGCTGGGGATGCTGTACTACTCGCTGCGCGACAGGCTGCCGTGAAACCCCGCGCGGCGGTCTCGCGCAAGCCCGTCCGGCAGCGGCGCCGGCCGCACCAGCAGCGCTCGGAGCGGCGGATCCAGGAGATCCTGCGTGCCACCGCGCGCCTTCTCGAGCGCCACGGCCCGGACAAGCTCACCACGAATCACATCGCCGCGGAGCTCGGCGTCTCGGTGGGCACGCTGTACCACTATTTCCCCAACAAGCAGGCGATCCTCTACGCCATGGGCGTCCGGTGGCTGGAGGAATGGCAGCACGCCTTCGATGCCATCGAGACCATGGCAGAACCGGGAATGGACCCCGGGTCCTTCGTCGACGCAGCGGTGGAGCGTCTCGTGGGCGTGTACCAGAACCAGCGCGGCGTGCTGCACCTGGTGCAGAGCATGTTCACCATCGCGGAGCTGCGCCGCCTCGACGTGCGCTCGGACGAAGTGGCCGAGGAGCGCCTCGCGCGCATTCTCAAGCGCCTTGGCGTTCCGGGGACCGCGGCTGAGCTGCGCCGGCGCGCGCGCATCTGCCTCAAGCTCATCAACGTGCTGCTTCTCGAGGCCATGCGCCAGGATGCACGCACCGCCCGCCGGACGCTGGATGATCTCCGGAGCCTGCTGGTGCACGAACTGACGCGATCCGCGCCGGGGCAGGCCAGGGCGGCGTAATCAGCCGCCGCCGGCGCGCGCTTCGGTCTTCAGCGACTCGCGGATGCGCTGGCGCAGCGTGTTCACGTTGACGCGATCGTACCCGGGGATTTCCGTCGCCAGCCGCTCCAGCCGGCCGCCGGGCTCGACGGCATAGGCCAGGGACGCGGCGAGCGCCCGCTCTACGGGCTGGTGGTGGCCGGCGGCTCCTGCCATCGCGTCCCCTTGATCAGCGAGAGGCCGAGCGCCCGTTCCCGGGTCAGCAGCGCCCGGACCTGGCGGTCCCGGGCCAGCGCCTCACGTACGCCACGCCAGCCCCACCGCCGGGCCGCGTGCCACACCGTCGCGCCGAGGTGCCGCAGCGACAGCAGGTCGGCCAGGCCACGGCCCCCCCCGCTCCGCGGCCCCGCCGCATCCGCCCAGTCCTCCACGTGCAGGTCCACCACGCCCGCCTCGCGCAGCAGCTGTTTCCACTCCACCAGCACCAGGGGCCGCAGCCCGAGGTGCTCCGCCACCGCCTCCCGCCGCTCCGGCGTGACGTTCCCCGTCCACACGAGCTGGATCAGCACCACGGACCCCAGCGGCCGGGTCACGCGCACCAGCTCACGCACCGCAGCCTGCACGTCCCCCGCCGCCGCCAGGCCGATCTCGCCGATCGCCACGTCGAACACCGCGTCCTGGTACGGCAGGTCCTCCAGCGGCGCGGCCTCGTAGTGCAGGCGCGACGCCAGCCCCGCCTCCTTCGCCCGCTCCACCGCCCGCTCCACCAGCTCCGCGTCCGGGTCCACACCCGCGCCCGTCGCTCCCGTGGTTCGCGCGAGGAACTCCGTCGTCACCGCGTGGCCGCACGGCACCACGAGGAACTCGCGCTCCGGCCCGAGCTCCACCAGCCGCGCCACGTGCCGGTACAGCTCCTCCCCCCCGGGCGGAAGCACGCCGCGCGGACCGAGCCGCGCCAATCCCAGCAGCGAGGGACCCTGCTCACGTGAGAGCATGGCGCGGAATGTAGGCGCGGTTCGCCGCACCGGTCAATCCGCGGCCGCGGACGGCGAAACGGTAGAAAAAACGAAAACCGCGCCCGATCCGCCGGACGCGGTCCACCGCCTGCGCGCCGCGGGGCCGGTCGCCCGCCCCGCCGCCGTCACACCTGCTCGATCGTGTAGCAGACCCGCCACTTGCTCATGTTCTCCGGGTCCTCTGGCCGGACCTGGGTCTCGTCCCCCGGGCCGTACCAGCCCACCCACGACGAGGCCGGACCCGTGAACTCGCGGCGGTAATGGTCCAGTCGGTCGTTGGCACTGAGGGTGTCGAGCTCCTCCCCCGTGAACTCCACCACGAGACCCTCCGCGCCGGGCTGCCCCTCGAACACCACCTCGTCCAGCGTCACACGGTTCCAGCCCGGGCGGTCCGAAATCTCGAGGTGCCCCTCCTTCGGGAGCGTCGTCTCCGAGAGCACGCGCCCGTCCGGCGTCGAGACGCGCGCCTTGAAGCGGAACTCGCCGCGCTCCTTGTAGAAGGGCTCCAGCTTGTCCAGGATCTGGATCCACTTGAGGGTGATCTTGACGCGATCGCTCCGTTCCATCGCGACGCTCCCTTCCCTGGGAAACGTAGACGTTGCGCCGCAGATCCCCCTCGAACGCGGGAGGCGAGCCACTCGACGGCGCACGTACGGGCTCGGCATTCTAGCGCCCGACCCGGGTCTTGTCCAGAATCCCGCCGCCTCACCCCTCCGGCGGCAGACCGGCCAACGCCCGCAGGACCCGGACGACGCCCGCCCCGAGGCGAGCCGGCACGTACCCGCCCTCCAGGACGGCCACGACCCGGCCGCCGGCCGTCGCCGCCGTGCGCTCGATCACCAGCCGTGTCATCGCGTACAGGTCCTCGGGCTCGAGCAACAACCCGCCCAGCGGATCGCCGGCCAGACAGTCGAACCCCGCCGAGATGAAGACGAAGTCCGGCTCGACCTCGGCCAGCGCCGCCTCGAGCTGCTCCTCGAAGATCCGGCGGTACTCCGCGGCCGGGAGTCCGTACGGGAGCTCCACGTTGCGCGTGGCGCCGATCCCGGCGCCCACGCCGCGCTCCTCCGCCGAGCCCGTGCCCGGGTAGTGCCCGCGCAGGTGCAGCGAGAGCACGTAGACGGTCGGGTCGTTGTAGAAAATGTCCTGCGTGCCGTTGCCGTGGTGCACGTCCCAATCCACGATCAGCACGCGCCCGACGCGCCACTCCGCCTGCACGTGCCGCGCAGCCACGGCCACGTTGTTGAACAGGCAGAAGCCCATGGCGCGGTCCGCCGTCGCGTGATGGCCCGGCGGCCGCGTGAGCGCGAACGCCGTCCGGGCCTCGCCACGGAGCACCAGCTCCGCCGCCGTGATCGCGCAGCCCGCCGCCGCCCGCGCCGCCTCCCACGACGCCGCCGAGACCACCGTGTCCGCGTCCAGGAACACCGCCCCGCCCTCCCGCGCCGCCCGCGCCGCCGCCGCCTCGATCCGGTCGAGGTGCTCCGGCGTGTGCACCCGCAGCAACGCAGAACGGGACGCGGGCTCCGCCTCGCGCTGCAACACCGCCTGGTGCAACGCCGGCGTCTCCTGGTAAAGCGCGTTCACGATGGCCGGAAGCCGACCCTGGTGCTCCGGATGCTTCCAGCCCGTGTCGTGCAACGCACAGGCGGGATGCAGCACCAGCGCCGTCGGCGCGACTCCACGCTCGCTGCGTCCCCCGAGGCTCCGCGGGAGACCGCCGTTCTCCGCGCGCCCTCCGCCCACGCTGCGTGCCTCCCGGAACCGCTCACTGCCCGCCCATCGCCTCCGTCGTCACCGCCCGCGACTTCGCTTCCGCGACCATCCGCGCCACATCGGCGAGCAGCCGCTTCGCATCGTAGATGATGCCGTCCTTGATGGTGTAACGCACGCCCCCCACACGCACGGGGTGGTTCTGGTCGTTCAGCCGCACGTGCCCGGTCCCGTACAACACCTTGAAGTTGTGCAGCGGATTCTCCTCGACGAGCACCAGGTCCGCCAGCATCCCGGGCCGCACCAGCCCGAACTCGATCGGCCGGCCCTTCGGCTCCATCAGCGTTTCAGCGCCGCACAGCGTCGCCGCGCGGACCACCTCCAGCGGATGGAAGCCCGCCTCCTGCAGCAGCTCCAGCTCACGGATGTAGTCGAAGCCGTAGAGCTTGTAGATGAACCCGGAGTCCGAGCCGGTGCACACCCGGCCACCGCGGTTCTTGTACTCGTTGAGGAACGTCATCCAGAGGCGGTAGTTCTCCTTCCACTCGATCTCATCGCGCGTGGTCCAGTCGAACCAGAAGGAGCCGTGGCTCTCGCGGCTCGGCTGGTAGAAGCGCTCCAGCGAGGGCAGTGTGTACGTGTCGTGCCACTCCGCCTCCCGGGCGCGCATCACATCCCGGGCCGCCTCGTAGATGGTGAGCGTGGGATCCAGCACGAGGCCGAGCGCGAGAAGCTCGTCCATCACCGCGTTCCACTTCTCGCTGTACGGCGGCGCCGCCTGCTTCCACAGCCGCCCCGCCTCGCGGAAGCGGTCGTACTCGTTGTTGTAGTTGTAGTCCGCGGGGTAGTCCTGGACGACCCGATCCACGAACAGCGCTTCCGGCAGGCCGTACCAGTGCTCCAGCGACCCGAGCCCGAGGCGCGCCGCGTCCAGCGCGTTCATCCGCGCCACGCCCGTCTGCGCCAGGTGCGCCTGGGTGCCGAGGCCGTGCTTCTTCGCCTCGTCGATCAGCGCCGCCATCACCTCCGGGTCGTGCGAGCTCAGCTTGAAGCCGTCCACGCCCTTGGCCGCCGCCCAGCGCACGTACTCCCGCGCCGCCTCCGGCGTGAGGACCGGGCCGCGGTTCCAGCCGGCGCCGGGCCGCACGTACACGAAGATGCGCGGCGCGACGATCTCGTTCCTCGCGCTGCGCTCCCGCTCCCGCAGCGTCCAGTCCACCCCGTTGCCCGAGCCCGGGTCGCGGATCGTGGTCACGCCGTGCGCCAACCACAGCTTGTAGACGTACTCGGCCGGCGTGCCCTGCGGCACGCCGCCGATGTGCGCGTGCAGGTCCACGAAGCCGGGCAGCACGTACATGCCGTGGGCATCGATCTCCCGCGTCGCGTTCTGCGGCCGGCGCTCGGGCCGGATCGGCAGCCCGGGGTAGCCGACGCTCCGCACCTCCCGGATCCGGTTGCCCTCGATCACGATGTCCACCGGCCCCACCGGCGGAGCGCCCGTGCCGTCGATCACCGTCGCACCGCGGATGATCAGCCGCTCGAACGGGCCCTCGCCCTCGTTCGGGCCGCGCGGAGGCGCCGGCTCGACGCCGCGCCCCTGCGCCCCGGCCGGGCCCGCAGCGAGGACCGTCAGCGCAAGGATCAGTGAAATGGAACGTGCCAGGTGCATCGGGTCCTCCGGGAATGTCGCCTCCGCCCCTCAATCTCGGGCGTGGCGCCGGAGCACGCCAGACGCGGCGCCCCGCCGCCCCCGACGGGACGGCGAGGCCGCCGTGAGATGAATGTGGATCTCTCGAACGGGAGGGCCCAGGGAAAGGGAAGACACGCGGGGGCGCCGACGGGCGCCCCCGCCGTCACGCCACGACCGGCCTGCGCTTCGCCGGCGACTGCGCGGCCGCGAACCGCTCCTGGAGACTCCGCACCTGCGGCTTGCGCGAGCGCAGCGCGATCACCGCCTCGCACGCGGCGGCCGCCGCGGACATCGTCGTGCAGTAGGGGATCTTGTACGCAATGGCCGCGCGCCGCATCGCGTAGTCGTCGTATTGCGAGCGGGCGCCCAGCGGCGTGTTGATCAGCAACTGGACCTCGCCGCTGATCATCAGGTCCACGATGTTCGGCCGACCCTCGCCCACCTTGAACACCCGCTGCGCCGGCACGCCGCGCGCGGCCAGATACCGCTGCGTGCCCTCCGTCGCGAGGATGCGGAAGCCCAACTCGTGGAACCGGCTGGCGATGGGCATCACCGTCGGCTTGTCGCTGTCGTTCACCGTCACGATCACCGTGCCCTCCAGCGGCAACGGCATTCCCGCAGAGATCTCCGCCTTGGCGAACGCCAGCCCGAACGACTCGTCGAACCCCATCACCTCGCCCGTCGAACGCATCTCCGGGCCGAGGATCACATCCACGTCGAACTTGTTGAACGGGAACACCGCCTCTTTCACGGCGATGCCCGGGATCGGGAAGTCCGAGCCCAACCCATCGCCCGTGGGCCTGATGCCCAGTTCGTCCAGCCGCTTCCCCGCCATCACCCGCGCCGCCAGCCGCGCGAACGGCACCCCCGTCGCCTTCGCCACGAACGGCACCGTCCGGGACGCACGAGGGTTCACCTCCAGCACGTAGACCGTGCCGTCCTTGATGGCGAACTGGACGTTGATCAACCCGACGACGCCCAGCTCCTTCGCGAACAGCGTCGTCAGCCGGCGCATCTCCTGGATGTCCGAGTCGCGCAGCAGATACGGCGGCAGCACGCAGGCCGAGTCGCCGGAGTGGACGCCCGCGTCCTCGATGTGCTGCATCACTCCCGCAATCACCACCCGCTCGCCATCGGACAGCGCGTCCACGTCCGCCTCGAACGCGTCCTCGATGAACCGGTCGATCAGCACCGGGTGGTCCGGCGACGCCCGCACCGCCCGCTCGAAATAGTCCAGGAGCGAGGCCTCGTCGTACACGATCTCCATCGCCCGGCCGCCCAGCACGTACGATGGCCGCACCAGCACCGGGAACCCGATCTCGCGCACGACCGCCAGCGCCTCGTCCGCGCTCGTGGCCACGCCGTTCGGCGGCACCGTGGCACCGATCTGGCGACACACCTCCGCGAAGCGATCCCGATCCTCCGCCCGGTCGATCGCGTCCACGCTCGTGCCCAGGATCGGGACGCCCAGCTCCTCCAGCGCCTTCGCCAGCCGCAACGGCGTCTGGCCGCCGAGCTGCACGATCACGCCCACCGGCCGCTCCCGCTCCACGATCTCGATCACGTCCTCGAGCGTGAGCGGCTCGAAGTACAGCTTGTCCGCGACGTCGAAGTCCGTGGACACCGTCTCCGGGTTCGAGTTCACCATGATGGTCTCGAACCCGTCCTCCTTGAGCGCCAGCGCGGCCTGGACACAGCAGTAGTCGAACTCGATCCCCTGCCCGATCCGGTTCGGCCCGCTGCCCAGGATGATCACCTTGGGCCGGTCCGACGGCGGCGCTTCGCTCTCGTCCTCGTACGAGGAGTAGAGGTACGGCGTCGCGGCCGGGAACTCGCCCGCGCACGTGTCCACCATGTGATAGGTCGGCCGCACGCCGAGGGACCAGCGCAGCTCGCGCACCTCCTTCTCCGTCACACCCCGCAGCTTCGCCAGCTGCCGGTCGCTGAAGCCCAGCCGCTTCATGCGCCGGATCTCGTCACGGCCGATGCCCTTCAATCCGAGGCCACCCTCGCCCCCGCCCTCGCCCTCGTCCCGGCCCAGCTTCATCCACCAGCGCTCGGCCTCCACCAGCTCCGCGAGCTGCGCCAGGAACCACGGGTCAATGCCCGTCAGCTCGTGCAGCTCCGAGATGCTGAACCCCTGCTGCAGCGCGCGCTTGAGCTGTGCCGGCCGCTCCGCCGTGGGCCGCCGCAGCGCGTTGCGCAGCGTCTCGGGCGAGTCGTCCGCCAGACCGTCGTCCTGCGGCCGCGCGCCCGTCTCCCAGCCGGCCAGCCCCGTCTCCAGCCCGCGCAGCCCCTTCTGCCACGCCTGCTTGAACGTGCGGCCGATGGCCATGACCTCGCCCACGGCCTTCATCTGCACGCCCAGGGTGGGATCCGCGCCGGGGAACTTCTCGAACGCGAACCGCGGGAACTTCACGACCACGTAGTCCAGCACCGGCTCGAACGACGCCGGCGTGGACTTCGTGATGTCGTTCGGCAGCTCGTCCAGGCGGTAGCCCACGGCGAGCTTCGCGCCGATCCGCGCGATCGGGAACCCCGTCGCCTTCGAGGCCAGCGCCGAGGACCGCGAGACCCGCGGGTTCATCTCGATCACCAGCATCTCGCCGTCCGCGGGGTTCACCGCGAATTGGATGTTGCACCCGCCCGCCGCCACGCCGACCTCGCGGATGATCGCGATCGCCGCGTCCCGCATCCGCTGGTACTCGACGTCGGAGAGCGTCTGCGCCGGCGCCACCGTGATCGAGTCACCCGTGTGCACGCCCATCGGGTCGAAGTTCTCGATCGAGCACACGATGACAACGTTGTCCGCGCTGTCCCGCATGACCTCGAGCTCGAACTCCTTCCACCCGATGACCGAGCGGTCGATCAGCACCTCGCCGATCGGCGACTGCTCCAGCCCCCGCCGGACCGCCTCCTCCAGCTCTTCCCGGTTGTAGGCGATCCCGCCGCCCGTGCCGCCCAGCGTGAACGACGGCCGGATGATCGCCGGGTAGCCGATCTCCTCGACGATCCGCCAGGCGTCCTCGAGCGAGCGGGCGAACCCGCCCGTCGGCACCTTCAGGCCGATGCGACGCATCGCGGCGGCGAACTCCTCCCGGTCCTCCGCCACGCGGATTGCGCGGGCGTCCGCGCCGATCAGCTCGACGCCGTGCTTCTCCAGCACGCCGGCGTCGTGCAGCTCGAGCGCCACGTTCAGCGCCGTCTGCCCGCCCATGGTGGGCAGCAGCGCGTCCGGCTTCTCACGCTCGATGATGCGCTCGACCCACTCGGCGGTGATCGGCTCGATGTAGGTGCGGTCCGCAAGGTCCGGGTCCGTCATGATCGTGGCCGGGTTGCTGTTGACCAGCACCACCCGGTAGCCCTCTTCCTTGAGGGCCCGGACCGCTTGCGTTCCGGAATAGTCGAATTCGCAGGCCTGCCCGATGACGATCGGGCCCGATCCGATGAGGAGGATCGTGTGGAGGTCGTCGCGGCGCGGCACCGCAGGTCACCCTTCCCGGCCCTTGCGGCCTTCGCTGCGGGCCGCTGTGGCCAGAATGACGAGCAACCCGCCCCACACCACGCCCGCGATCAAGGCGAATGTGACGGTGGCGGTGGGCGTCATGCTCTCCCGTAATACGCTCGCTGTGGTACAGCCCAAGTAAGATGGTGGAGAGCCCCGGCCGCCGCAAGGCGCCGCGGCCGACCTCTCCACCGGCCCTCCCCGGCCGCCGGCGCCCGCCGGTTCAACGCACAGGCACCGCCGCCCGCCGCCCGAGCCCGTCCAGGGACGGCGGCAGGCCACGCATGGTCGCGGCCGACGGGACCGGCGCCGAGAGCTTGAACGGCCCGGCCGACGAGGCGGGCGCCGCCGTGATCCGGAGGCGGTAGGTCGTCGCCTGGCCGTCGAACTCGTCCACCACCACCGTGTAGCGCCCCGGCTCGACCGTCACTTCAAGGAACTCCACCGGCCCCGGCGAGGTGCTCGCGGCCACGATCTCGACGTTCTGCAAGAAGAGGCTCGTCGAGTCCCCACGGATCAGCCGCAGGTCCGGGTTGGCCCCCGCACCCTCCAGCTCCACCGTGAGCGTCGTCGGCTCGGAGACGTCGAAGACATAGTTGTCCACCGAGTACGGATTCTCGAGGGCCAGGTCCGAACGGTCGAACGGCAGGCTGATCGGCGCCGCAGCGGCCTCGCTCGGCGTGTCGTTCGGCTCGAACTCGTCCGGCTCGATGTCGAACTGCGCCGTCCTCGTGATGGTGAGGCCGTAGGGCCGACGCACGGACTCGCCGCCTTGCAGGGAGACACCATAGACCTGCACGAAGTACAGCCCCGGCGGCAGGTTCGGGTGCGAGTACACCACGCTGTCCACGTACGCGAGGTCGACGAAGTTTGCCGCGATGATGTGCCCGCCGACGCTCACCGGCCCCGGCTCCGCGCGGACGAAGAACGCCGCAATGACGTCGGTCCCGTTCCTCGCGCCGCGGTCCACCAGATAGATCGAGATCGGCGAGGGGCTCTGGAGCTCGAAGCCGATGTTGTCCCTGTCATCGCGCGCGGCCACCAGCGACGGGTTCTGGTACGGGACCGGGACGAGGTAGATGCACGTCGGGGCCCCGCAGTCCGCGCCCTCGAAGATGTCGTCGTTCGCCGTGATCTCGAACCGCCGGCTGGTCAGGAGCGAGTCCGTCGCGGTTCCCAACCAGAGGGGGCCGGTCCCCGCCTCCGCCGGCACCCACACCTCGACGGCGGTCTCGGAGGCGCTCCGGATGAACGCGGGCACCCGGCCGTTGCCGGCCGCGGCGGTGAACTCCACCCGCGAAACGCCGGGCGGGAGGCCCGCCCCCTGGATGCGCATGATCGAGCCGTAGCGGCCCGAGTCCGGCACGAAGCCGGTGACCGGCGTGACGTGCACGCGCGCCTTCCCCGTCACGCCGTTCCACGCCTCTGCCTCCACTTCCGCGACGCCGGGCGACACGCCCTGCACGCGGCCCGTCGGCTCCACCGTGAGGATCGAGGAGCTGCTCCGCCACGTCAGCTCGACGTCCGGGATCGCCGTGCCGTTGGCGCTCCGCGCCGTGGCGCGCAAGGTCAGCGTGTCCCCCATGTCCACCCACGCGGTCTCCGGCGTAATGTCGATCCGCGCCACGGGGACACCCACCACCGAGACCGAGACGCGGCCGGCCGGCCCCACCACGCCGAGCGGTTCGGCCACGATCTCCGCCTGGCCCACCTCCACGCCCTGGACCAGCCCGTTCGCGTTCACGGTGGCGATGGTCGGCGCCTCGGACCGCCACTGGAACTGGACGTCCGGCACCTCGGCGCCGCCCCGGAAGGCGCGCGCCCGGAGCTGGACCGTCGCGCCGCGCTGGACCTCGATGTCGGTCTCGCCGGCGACCGTCGTGACGCGGACCTCGTCGATCCGCGCCGGGCCGGACGAATCGTCATCGCCACAGGCAAGGAGCAGGAGCAGGAGAGCAGCGGACGCGAAGCCGATGCGCGCGTGCATGGTGGGCCTCCACGGCAAGGATGACGATCCTGGTTGCGAGGGCGCGCCAGGACCACTGCAAGGCCGGTGCCCTGCGCGGGCCGGCGCGCGCCCCCGACGATGGAACGCGCGGCCGCCAGACTGGTGACGGCCGCGCCGCTGTTCTCCTTCCGGGCTGCCGCGGCGCCAGGCCGCGGCGCGCTCACGACGGACCGGGCCTCAGCTCCCCGACGCGCCCGCCCCGCTCGTGTCCGGCGGCGGAATGTCCACCACCTCCGGGAGCTGCGGCTTCGCGTACTCCGCCATCGGCGTCGTCGGTTCGCTCTTGATCCGGAGTCCCGGGTCCTCCAGCGGCGCCTTGGTGTAGCCGCGCCGGTCCGTCGTCGGTGCATCACCACAGGCAGCGACGAACAGCGCCGCCGCCAAGATCGTCATGGCTTTCGTCGCCTTCACCCGCCGCATCATCGCTCCTCGCACGTTTCCGTTCAGAGCCGTTCGACGGGCCGGTAATATGGGGCCGCGGTGCCCGGAGCGCCATGCCCGCCGCGCCGCGCCGTCCCCGACCGCCGGCCGCGCGCCTCACCCGCCCTTCGCGCTCACCTGCGCGGCCGTGAGCCCCAGCTCCTCCGCGATCTCTCGCATCGCCGCGATCACGTTGGCGATGTGCTGGTCCAGGTCGATGCCCAGCAGCTCGGGGCCGCGCTGGACGTCTTCGCGGCTCACTCCGCGGGCGAACGTCGGATCCTTCAACTTCTTCTTCACCGACTTGGGGGTGAGGTCCTCGATCCCGTTCGGCCGCACCAGCGCGACGGCGGTGATCATGCCGGCCAGCTCGTCGCACGCCGCCAGCGCGCGGTCCAGCGGCGTCTCCGGCTGCACTCCGGTGAAGTCCGGACGGTGGGCGAGGATCGCATGCAGCACCTCTTCCGGGTAGCCCCGCTTCCGCAGCTCCTCGACGGCCTTGAGCGGGTGCTCATCCGGGTACTTCTCCCAGTCCAGGTCATGGAGCAGCCCCGCGAGCCCCCACAGCTCTTCATCCTCGCCGAAGGAGCGCGCATACCACCGCACCGCCGCCTCCACCGCCTTCATGTGCCCCCGGAGTCCGGGGTTCTCGACCCACTCCTCGAGCAACTGGAGCGCTTCCTCACGCGTCGGCACGATTCATCCTCCCGCCGGCTCCCGCCGGCACGTTCGCCTGGTCGCCCGTCTTCCGACCGGGATAGATCACCGTCTTGATCCCCTCCGCCTTGCCCCGCGCCCGCTCCAACGCCTCGGCCACGTCCTCCAACCCGCCGCGGTGCGTGATCAGGGACGCGACCTCCACCTCGCCAGACTCGATGAGCCGCAGCGCCTCCCGCGTCTCGTCCGGCCCGCACGAGTAGCTCTGCGTCAGCGTGACCTCCCGGAAATAGAGCGGCGAGAGGTCCACCTCGAGGTACTCCTCCGGCGACAGCGGCGTGAAGCAGACGACCCGACCGCCCGGCGCTGCCGCGGCGAGTCCCGCCCGGATCGCGCCCGCATCGCCGGGGCACACGATGACGACGTCGGCACCTCGGCCGTGCGTGGCCGCGCGCACCGCGGACGTCACGTCCTCCACCCCCGGGTCGTACACCTCGTCGGCACCGCGCCGCAGCGCGAGCTCGCGCCGATCGGCGACGAAGTCGCTGCCCAGCACCGGGCCCGCGCCGTACGCCCGCGCCGCGCTCAGCATGAGCAGCCCCATGGCGCCCAGGCCGATGACCAGCACCGCATCCCCTGGCTCCAGCCGCCCCTGCCGCCGAACCGCGCGGATGCACGTGGCCAGAGGCTCGATGAACACCGCCTGGTCGAAGCTCACCGTGTCCGGCAGCACAAGCGTGTCCCGCTCGAGGTTGAGCGCCGGCACGCGCACGTACTCCGCGAACGCGCCCGGGTCCAACGAGCTCGCGCGCCACGTCGGGCAGCTCGACCACAGCCCCCGCCGGCACTCCGCACACTCCAGACAGGGCGCGTGATGATGGACGAAGACCCGGTCGCCCACGCGAACGGACGCCACGCCGTCCCCCACCGCCACCACCACCCCTGCCGGCTCGTGGCCCAGCACCGCGGGCGCCTTGCGCTCCACGTACCAGACCAGCGCGTCCGTGCCGCAGACGCCGCACGCCTCGATCCGCACCAGCGCCTCGCCCCGCCCCGGCCGGGGCACGGGCACCTCCTCGACGCGCACGTCGCCCCAACGGTACAGCCGTGCGACGCGCATGCGCTCCGGGATCCGCTCTGCCGTTTCCACGGCGCCTACGGCTCCACCGCCACTTTGATGGCGTCGCGCGAGGCCGCCAGCTCCAGCGCCTCGCCGAGCGCGCCCAGACGACGACGATGGGTGATCAGCGGCGCGACCCGCACGGCGCCGCCGGAGAGCAGCTCCAGCGCGCGCCGCACGTCCGCGCGCCCGTAATGGAACGCGCCCTTCAGGTCCACCTCACGATAGTGCACGGCGTACGTGTCAAAGCTCGCGCGCGTGCCCGCCGCACACCCGCCGTATAACAGGACCTCGCCCCCGGTGCCCGCCAGCGACGCCGTCGCCTCCCACGTCTCCGGCCGGCCCACGCACTCGATCGCCACGTCCGCGCCCTGGCCGCCGGTCCATTCGTTCACCGCCTCCTCGAGCGGCGTCGAGGTGACAGCCAGCACCGCATCCGCGCCCAACGCCCGCGCCACCGCGAGCCGACCTGCATGCTTGCCAGCCACGAGCACACGGCCCGCGCCGCGCAGCTTCGCGAGCTGGAGCATGAGCAGCGCAATGGCGCCGTCGCCCACGATCACCACGGTCTCCGCGCGGTCCAGCGCCACCCGGTCCGCGCCGTGCACCACGCACGCGAGCGGCTCCAGCGCGGCCGCGACCTCGGGCGCCATGCCGGCCGGCCGCGGGAAGACGTTCACCGCCACGATGTGCGCCGGCACGCGCACGTACTCCGCGAACGCGCCCAGCAGCATGCGGCCAACGGCATCCGGGCAGAGACTCTCGCGGCCGCGCCGGCACAGCCGGCACGCGCCGCACGGCGCCGTCGGCACCAGCGCCACCGCATCGCCCTCGCGGAACGCGCGCACGCCCGCGCCAACCGCCGCGACCACGCCCGAGAACTCGTGGCCCAGGGGCGAGGGCAGCGGGAACTTCGGGTGACCGCGCTGGAACGTCTTCACGTCCGTCCCGCACGTCAGCGCAGCCTCGACCCGCACGACCAGCTCGCCCGGCCCGGGGTCCGGCACCGGCGCCTCGCGCAGCTCGAGCGCGCCCGGCCGGTGCAGCACGGCGGCGAGCATCAGGCGCGGCCGGGGGGCCGCGCGGCCGCGAGATCGCGCTCCACGCGCATCCCGAGTCGACTCCGGCGAAGGTTCCCTGCGTCCGCTGCCCGACGGTAGCGGCCGGAGCGCGGCGGCGTCAATGGCGGACGGGCGGGTCGGGCGCCGCGGCCCGCGGAGGCCCGACCGTATGCCGCGTGACGGCGGCGCCAGGGATGCCGAGCTCGCGGTGCCGGTTGCGATGGAGCCGAACATCTCTATCATCCATGCTCACTGAGTCGCGGGCGCGCCGATGTGGGCGGGGCATGGGAAGATCGCGGTCCGCACGGATGGGGGCTTCGTCGACGGGCTCCCCCTGGCCGGCGCGCCGAACCGGGATCGCGGCCGGGCGCGAGGAGCGTCTGCGGCCTCCGGCAGGAAGGGATGCTGCGGCGCTGCCGGCGTGCAGAGCGAGTGCATCGATGAGGAGCCGTCTCGTGGAGTTTCGCCGCCGGGGCGGGCGGTCATCCACCCGGCCCGTTGCGCCCGCGGCGCAACGCGGTGGGCGTCGCGTGCGCGCATGGCTCGCGCGGCTGCTCGCGGCGGCCGTCTTCGGTCTGGCCGGCACGGCGCTGCCCGCGCATGCGCAGGGCCCCTCGCCGTTCGTCGCGGGAGACCACTGGGTCCAGCACGCCCTCCGCCGGCTGAACGGGCTGGGGCTGCTCGAGCAGGGTCACGACCCGGGTACCCGGTCCATCACGGAGCACCGGGCGGCCCGCATGCTCCGCGACGCGCTGCTCGCCGCCGCCGGCACCCCCTACGAAGACCTCGCGCGCGCGTACCTCGACCGGTTCATCGAGGAGGTCGGCGGCGGGTGGGACCGGCCGGCCGGACAGGACCCGACCGTCGCGCTGGCCGGCGCGCTGGGGCTGGGCTTCGCCGCCGAGAACGGGGGCATCAGGGCGGGCTCGGGCTACTGGAACGGCGGCGACTGGAGCGGTCCGACGGCGATCCCGTCGAGCGACGACGTCGTCTCCACCATCGATGTCCGGGCATACGCCGGCCGGTACGCGGCGGGCCGCATCGCCTTCGCCGCCTGGCCGGACAGCGCAGCGCTCGGCGACGCCTACGCGCTGCTCGCGGCCGGCAAGGTCGGCGCCTGGCTGGGCCGGCGCGCGATCGGTTTCGGCGTCGCGGCCGGCGGCGGGATCGTCCTCTCCGGCGGGCACGCGTTCACCGGCGGCGGCCTGGGGTTGCTGGAAGGCGTGACGCTGCCGGGTGTGCTCCGCCACATCGGCCTGGTGCGGGTCGAGACCTTCCTCTCGACGGTGCACGAGAACGGCGCGGTCGTCGAACCGTGGTTCTGGGCCGGCCGGCTGTCCATCCAGCCGCATCGGCGGCTGGTCGTGGGCGTGAACCGCGCGGCCATGTTCGGCGGTGACGGGAACACCCCACTGGAGTTGCGGGACCTGCTGTACGTGATGATCGGCAAGCACGCCGGCGAGGGCAGCGAGGTGGACAACCAGATCGCGGCGGTGGACGTGTGGTATCGCGTGCCGGTCCGCTTCGCGCCCATTGCCGTCCATGCGGAGTGGGGGTTCGAGGACAGCGCCGGTGCCTGGAAGGACGTGCCGGGCATCGTCGCCGGCGCCGAGGTCGCGAGCGTGCCGGGACTACCGTGGCTCTCGCTCGGCATCGAGCGGGCGTCCTTTGCGCCCCACTGCTGCGGCAACCCGATCTGGTACCGGCACTGGCGGTTCCTCGACGGCTGGGCGGATGACGGCCGCCCGCTCGGCCACCTGCTGGGCGGGCACGGCACCGAGTGGCGGCTCACGGCCGGGCTCGATCCGTGGGGCGCGCGGCTCCGGCTCCGCCTCGAGGCGTTCACCCGGGACCGGGGCGAGGAGAACCTGTTCGCGCCCGACCGGGCCGGCGAGAGCCGCGGCGGTGTCCTGCACGCGCTGGTGCGTGCGGGGCCGCGCATCGAATTGGAGCTGCGAGCGCTTCACGAGCGAGGCGAGGCCGGCTGGCGCGAGTCGCGGATCGACGCCTCCGGGCGGTGGCTGCTGCCGTGAGCGGAGCTCGCCGGAAGCGGATCGCAACATGCGGATGCGAGCCATGGGCGCGCGGCGAGATCCTCACCGCATCGCCCGCGCGAGCCGAGCGACGCGCGCCCACAACCCGGCGCGCCGGAGCCGCACCGGCGCGACCGGTATCGGCGGCTCGCCCTCGAGGATCCGCGCCGGGTTGACCTCCGCGAGGAGGCGCGCCTGCTCGGCCGCGCCCTGCTCGTCGAGGAAGGCGACGAGCTCCGCCAAGTGCACGCGTCCCCGGGCGTGGTAGTCGCCGGCGACGCAGTCCACCCAGCCGCGCTCCAGCAGCGTGGCCGCCCGGCGCCGGGCCTCCTCGCCGTACCGGCCGAGCAGCGAGCCCGCGTTGACCTGGAGCACCGCACCCGCCTCGCGCCACGCGCGCGCGATCGCCAGTGCGGAGTCAACCCCCTCGTAGCGCTCCGGGTGCGCCAGCACGGGCGTCCACCCGGCCGCGCGCAGCCTGGCCAGCACGTCCTGCGAGTTCGGCGGCACCGTCATGTACGGGAACTCGACCAGCACTGCGGGCCCGCCGCCGAGCCGCAGCCGCCCGTCGGAGACGTCCGGGTCCGGCGTGTCCAGCTCGACCTCCGCCCCGCGGCGCACCGCCAGCCCCTCAACGGGCGGGAGCACCTCCTCCGCCAGCGTGCGCCAGCCCGCGTCCAGCTCCGCCAGTCTCGCCTCGAGCGCGGCGGGCGAGCCCGTGAGCGACGCCTGCACGTGCGGCGTCGCGACGACCGTGCTCACGCCGGCATCCTTCAGCGCGCCGAGCGCCGCACGCGCCTGCTCCACGCTCTGCGCCCCGTCGTCGACGCCCGGGATCACGTGACTGTGCAGGTCCGTCAGCCCCATGGTGCTCCCCCTCGGCCGCGCGCCTCACACGAACCGGTCCGACCCGTCCCTGCGCGACACGGCCCGCATCCTATAATCTCGACAACGGCACCAATCTCGACAACGGTACGCCATTTGACCACCCGGCCCCACGCGTCGGCTCGACACGCCGTTCGGGGCCTTGTGATCGCGCCGTCGGCCTTCTAGTTTTCGTCTTGGCGTACCGTCGAGCGCGGACCCGGTACCAGCCACGTTCGTGTGATTCCCAGGAACGCGAACAAGCGTCGATGTCGCGACTGAGTTGGATCCTGGCCGTAGCCATCCTCCTGGCCGGCGCCGATGCCGTCGCCGCGCAGGACACGACCACGCCCCCCCACCGCGATCTCGCCGCGGATCAGGTCCTGCGGCCAGGCGACGTCGTGCGCCTGCGGATCTGGCGCGAGCCCGACCTCTCGGGCGACTACCCGGTCGACGAGCAGGGCGTCGTCGTCTTCCCGCTCATCGGCCCCCGGACCGTCACGGACATCTCGCCCGACTCGCTGAAGCGTGACCTCATCGAGGCCTACGCCGTTTACCTGCGCCACCCTTCCATTGACGTCGTGCTGCTGCGCCGGGTCAACGTGCTCGGCGCCGTGGCCAGGCCCGGCCTCTACTCGGTCGATCCGACCATGATGGTAGCCGACGTCATCGCCCTGGCCGGCGGCACCACCCCGATCGGCAACCCCGACGAGATCCAGCTCGTCCGCGACGGCCGCACGATCACAACCCGGCTCAGCCAGCGCGCTCGACTGGCCGAGCTCTCGATCCGCTCCGGCGATCAGTTCTACGTGCCCGAGCGGAGTTGGATCGCGCGCAACTCGAACATCGTGGCCGCCGCGATCACCGCCACGGTCAGCCTGATCATCGCGCTCGCGCGGTGACCGACCCGCCGGGCGCCGTGGCCCCAACCTGAAGCAGGAACGTCGCCGCCGAGAAAAACGATGGATCGTCATCCGCCACAGCCGCAGGCGCTCGCCGCCGAGGACGAGATCGATCTGCGCGAAATCTGGAACCTGCTGGCCCGCAACCGCTGGCTGATCGCCGGCTGCATCGCCGCCGTCGTCGCGCTGGCGAGCGCATACACGGTGCTCAGCACGCCCGTCTACGAGGCCGCGACCTCGATCCGGATCGACGAGGAGAAGTCCGGCGCGGCCGTGCTGGACATCCTCCAGACGCTCTCCACCGGCAGCGAGGTCCACACCGAGATGGAGGTCCTGCGCAGCCGCACGCTCGCGGAGTCCGTCGTCGAGCAGCTCGGGCTCCAGCTCGTGCTGCGGGAGCCGGACCGCGCGGCCCGCGCCGAGGTCTTCCAGGCGGTGCGCGTGGCACGCGACGCGCCGCCTGCCGAGTACCGCGCCCGGCGCGGGGAGGAGGGACGGTTCCGGGTCGAGAACCGGACCACCGGCCGCGTCGTGGGCGACTTCGCGCCGGGCGACGCCATCCCCCTCGACGGCGCGTCCGTGGTGCTCGCGCCGGGGGCCGCGGCGTACCGCCAGATCCGGTTCGAGGTGGTGCCGTTCCGGAGCGCCGTGGACGCGCTCCGGAGCGCGCTCACCGTCACCCGTCCGAACCGGGAAGCGAACGTCGTCATCGTCCGCTACCAGAGCGCCGACACCGTGCTCGTGCACGAGGTACCCAACGCGCTCGCCCGGACGTTCATCGACCAGCGGCGGGAAGTCCAGAAGACGGAAGCGCGGAGCACCGTCCAGTTCCTGCGGGAGCAGATCGACACGATCGCGGGCCAGCTCGTGGCGGCCGAGAACGCCCTCCGCGCCTTCCGCGAGGACCAGCAGGTCGTGAGTCTCGAGGCCGAGGCGAGCGCCCAGGTCAGCCGGCTCGCCGACCTCCAGGCGCAGCGCAACGCCTTGGACGCCGAGCGCGCGGCTCTCGCCAAGCTGCTGGACGACGTGCGCGCCGCCGGCGCCCGCGACCCGGCCGGCCCCTCGCCGTTCCGGCGGCTCGTCGCCTTCCCCTCCCTGCTCCGCAACCAGGCCGCCTCCGAGCTGCTCCGCTCGATCGCGACCGTCGAGAACGAGCGCGCGGAGCTCCTCAAGCGCCGCACCCTCGCGGACCCGGACGTCCAGGTCATGACCGCGCGGATCCGCGAGCTCGAGGAGCAGCTCCGCTCCATCGCGGTCACGTACCTCGAGGGGCTGACCAACCACGTCGCCTCGCTGGATGCGACGCTCGCCCGCTTCGGCGAGCAGCTCGAGCGCATTCCGGCCAAGGAGGTGCAGTTCGCGCGGCTCCAGCGCCAGACGAAGGTCCTCGAGGAGATCTACCTGCTGCTCCAGACCCGGCTCAAGGAGGCGGAGATCGCGCAGGCCGTCGAGGACCCGAGCGTGCGCGTCGTGGACCCCGCCATCCGGCCGACCGAGCCGATCAAGCCGCGCACGCTGCTGAACCTCGTCCTCGCCCTCGTGCTCGGCACGATGGTCGGCACCGGCGCTGCGATCCTGCGCGACTCCATGGACACCACAGTCCACACGCGCGAGGACATCCAGGAGGCCACGGGGGGCGTGCCCGTGCTGGGTCTCATCCCCCGCATCCGGCCGGTCTCGCCCACGGGCAACGGCCGCGGCCGGCCCGCGCCCGTCGTCGCCCGCGGCACGGAGGGACTCGGCGAACGCCTGGTCGCCGGCCGCGACCCGCGCAACCCGGTCTCCGAGGCGTACCGCTCGCTGCGCACGAACATCACGTTCGCGCGCCCGGACCGGCCGCCCAAGGCGCTCGTGTTCACGAGCCCCACGCCAGCGGACGGCAAGACCACCAGCGCCGCGAACCTGGCCGTCACGCTCGCCCAGCAGGGGATGAGAGTCCTCCTCGTCGACGCGGACCTGCGGCGAGGCGTGCTGCACACCGTCTTCGGCACCGGCCGCGAGCCCGGGCTCTCGAACGTCCTGGTGAACGGCGGGGACCCGGGCGAGGCGATCCATCGGATCGACCTCGGCGACAGCGGCACGCTCGACTTCCTGGCCACCGGCACGCTGCCGCCGAACCCCGCCGAGCTGCTGGGCTCGGAGCGCATGCACGCCTTGCTCCAGCGGCTCGAGGAACGCTACGACGCGATCCTCCTCGACGCGCCGCCGCTCAACCTGGTCACCGACGCGGCCGTGCTCGGCACCCACGCCGACGGCGTGCTCATCGTCGCACGCGCGGCAAAGACCCACAAGGGCGCGCTGGCCTACGCCATGGACCAGCTCCGCAACGTGCGCGCACCCGTGCTCGGCGCGGTGCTCAACGACGTGGACTTCAAGCGGGACGGGCGGTACGGCGGCCGGTACGGGTCCTACGGGGGGTACTACCAGTACTATTACGGCGAGAGGGGCGCGTGAGGGGAATGCGGCCCAGGCGGGAGACGGCTGCCGCTCACACCACGCGCACGCGGTACCCGAAGGGCCTCCCGTCGTTCCGCTCGACGCGCATGCGGATCGCCGGCGCCGGCACGGCGACGCCGAACTCCGGGCAGTACCACCCTTGCGGCGGGTCCATCCGGCCCGCGCACCAGTCCACGGCGTCGACGCCGAACGGCTCGATGACGACGACGTCGCCGCCCGCGCGGGCCGCCAGCCCGCCCTCCGTGGGCTCGAGCGTCCAGTCCGGGTGCAAGTGCAGCCAGCTCTCGAGGGCTGCCCCGTCGGCACCATGGACCCGGTCCTCGACGCGCCACTCGCCGCCCGCGCCCTCGATCGTCCGCTCGTGCACGCACCGCCGGTCGAAGTAGGGTATGTACGCACCGCTCACCCGGTAGGCGCCTCGGCCGCGGCCTTCCACGGCACGGCCGTGCCACCCACCTCCCCCGCTCGCCTCCGTGCCCACCGTGGCGCCCAGCACGCGCGCTCGCCTCGCCATCCGGAACGCCCCCCAGATCTCGGACTGCTCGCGCCCCGCGATCACGACCGTGTTGTGCGCGCGCGTGCTGCGCACGTACTCGCGCAGCGGATGGTCCGCGTAGCCGGCCACGCCGGCATCCACGGCGAAGCGGCGGCCCGCGAGGTCCAGCTCGTAGCTCAGCAGGTCGCAATGCGCGTGGCCCGGCTGGTAGCGCGGGCCCGGCTCGCCACAGTCGACGACGAGCCGCGTACCCGTGGCAGGATCTACGTACGCGTAATAGCCCGCGTCCCGGAGTTCGATCGCACCCGTGGGCGCCGGAACGGCGCGTCCCACGATCGCCCGCGCCATGCCGTCGAGCCAGCCCCGCGAGGGTGCGATGCCGTCCGCGGCGTCGTTAAAGCGATGCAGGGAGCCGTCGGGGCGGGACAGGACGCCGAGCGCCTCCACCATCCGGCCCACCCGCGCCCGCGCGTCCTCCGGCACCGGCTCGCCCACGGCGTCGAGGAGCGCGACCACCTCGAGGAAGTCCGCCAGCGCGATGGCGTGGTACATGGGCGAGCGCTCGTAGTGCACGCCGTCGCGCAGGACTTGCTCGAACAGCTCGCGCCAGAGGAGCCGCAGGCCCCTCCGGAGCCAGCGTTCCGCATCGCGGCCCGAGAAGAACAGGCCCGCGATGACGAGCGCCTTCAGGTTCTTCAGGAGATGGTTCGCGAGGATGTGGAACTCGAGGCGCCGCTCCAGGTACGCCGTCTGGACCGCCACGCTCGCGCCGATCCGCTCCCGGTCGGCAGCGTCCACCCTGTCCCCCAGGAGAAGGAGTGCGTAGATCCAGTTCACGATCCGGAGCGAGACCGGGTACGGCTCCCAGCCGTCGCCCTTTCCCGGCGGGCACGCCGCGATCCACGACGTGGCGAGATCCACGAACCGATCGACGAAGCGCCGCTCCCCGGTCGCGCGCGCGGCCCAGGCGAGGTCCAGGGCGTAGTCGAAGTAGTGGAGGTTGTAGCTCCACAGGTGGCTGACGTATCGCTGGGCCCAGTCGACCTCCCGCAGAGTCTCGGTGTGGTTCAGGAAGCGGAAGACGCCTTCCACGACCTCATCCGCGCGTCGTACGCAGGCGACGGGGTCTCCGTCACCCCATCCCGCCACCACCTCCCCGAGGCGGGCCCAGCGAGCCGGATCGATCGAGCCGGCGGGCGTGGGCACGCGGGGGAAACGCTGCTGGATGCGCCGCAGGGGCCGGTACACCCACTGCTCCCAGCGCAGGTGGCGGGCGGTACGCGCGTAGAGGAGCGCGCGAGAGAACCAACCCATCGCCGCCTAGTCGAGGCAGACCGGCACCGGCCGGCCCGTACGGAGGGATTCCTCGATCGCGAACGTGGCCCGGGTCGTGGCGATGATCGAGCGCAGGGGAATGGGAGGCTCCCTTCCTTCCTGGACAGCGGCCAGAAACGCAGCGATCTCCTGGTCGAACCCTTTGTCCTGCGATAGCCTCCGCACCTTCTCCCTCTTGCCGCCCTGGCTGATCACGAGTTCCCGGAAATCATCCAGCACACCGATCCTTCCGCCGCCGAACACCTCGATCCGCTCCTTGGGATACGACTTGTCGCCCGTGGAGAAGTAGTTGATGCTCGCGATCGAGCCGCGGCGCAACCGGAGCGTGATCGTCACCGTGTCGTGCAGCCCGGCGGTCGGGCCGCCCAGCCCGTGCGCGAAGACCTCGACCGGCTCGTCTTCCGTCAGGAACTGGATGAGGTCCACGAAGTGACACACTTCCCCGATGATGCGCCCGCCTCCCTCCTGCGGGTCGTGCACCCAGATGCTGGCAGGGATCGGCCCGGCATTGACCCGGTACTGGATCGCCAGAGGCCCGGCGCCGCTGAACGCCTCTTTCAGCCGAACGCTGAGGGGCGAGAATCGGCGGTTGAAACCGACCGTGAGCAGACCGCCGGTCTCGGCCTGCGCCTCGAGCACCCCGGCCAGCTGCTCCTCGTTGATGGCCAGCGGCTTCTCGACGAACACCGCCTTGCCCGCGCGCAGCGCGTCCGCCGCAAACCGGGCGTGCGAGCCGTGCCGGGTGGCGATGACGACGGCGGCGACGGACTCATCCTCGAGGAGACGCGCAGCGTCGGTCGTGCAGTACCGGAATCCGAATTTCTCCCCGGTGGACCTGGCGGTCACCCCCCTCGCCGTGCACACCCCGATGAGTTCGGCATCCTTCGCCTTCGCGAAGCGAGGCAGCAGGACCGCCCTGGCGAAGTTCCCGGCGCCGATGAACCCCACCCCTACCCTCCCCGCCCTGGGCGCGGGTGCCCTGAGCTGCACCGTGCGGACCGGGCTCCCCTTCCGCTCCTCCGGATAGGTGAGGACGATCCCCAGGAAGGGCTGCGGATCCTTGCCCGTGACGATCGCGTAGGCCTTCTCCGCTTCCTCGATCGGGAACCGGTGCGTCGTGAGCCGTGACGGCGTGACCTGACCCGTCGCGACCAGACGGAGGAACTCCTGCATGTTGCGGCGCTCGGTCCACCGGACGTACCCGATCGGGTAGTCGTGCCCGCCCTCCTCGTAGGAGGGGTCGTAGCGCCCGGGGCCGTAAGACCGGGAGAGCCGGAGCTGGAGCTCCTTCTCGTAGTAGACCCTCCGGGGCACGTCCATCTTCACCGCGCCGACCACCGACACCGTCCCCCGATCCCGGGAGATCTCCCCAGCGAGCTCGATGGGATCGTTGCTCTCCGTCGCCGCCGTGATCACGACGGCATCCACACCGATCCCTTCCGTGAAAGCGGCCACCGCGCCGGCCACGTCCTCCGACCGGAGGACCGCCAGATCCGCACCCAGGTCCCGCGCCAGCGAGACTTTCGCAGGGTCGAGGTCGATCCCGATCACCCGGCACCCGGTCGCCTTGAGGATCTGGACCGTCAGCTGGCCGAGGAGGCCGAGGCCGATCACCGCCACGTTCTCCCCCAGCCGAACGTCCGCGATGCGCACGCCCTGGAGCGCGATCGCGCCCAGCGTGACGTACGCCGCGTCCTCGAACGAGACCCCATCGGGGATCCGGACCACCAGGTTCTTCGGCACGAATACCACGTTCGCGTGGGAGGCGTAGCCCATGCCCGCGCACGCGACCCGATCGCCCGGCTGGAACTCAGCGGCGCTCCGCCCCACCTCCTCCACCACCCCGGCGCAGGAGTAGCCGAGCGGGATCGGCTGGTCCAGGCGGCTCAGCACCGCCTGCACGGTGGGGATGAGCCCGTCCTTCTTGACCTTGTCGAGCACCTGCCGAACCAGGTCCGGGCGCTCCTTCGCCTTGCCGATCAGCGACTTGCCGGCGAAGTCGATCGTCATCTTCTCCGTGCCCGCGCTGATCAGCGAGGCAACGTTCCGCACCGTCACGCCGCCGGATCTGCTGGACGGCTCGGGGACTTCGGCGACTTCGAGCTCACCCGAGCGAACGTGCTGGAGAACCTGTTTCATTGATGACCGGACGCGAAAGTGCAAACGAATACGCGGTGTCGGGACGACCGCCCGAGGCGACCGGGCAGCCCCGGCCGCAACCGAAAGGCGATCAACCGTCTTCCGATCCGACCGAGCTCAGCTTGCCGGACGCGATATCGGAAACCACGAACCGGAGCTTCCCCGTCCTGGATCGTTCGAGGCGCTCCCAGTACTCGACCCGGATCTCGGTGTCGTCCCCGACGCGCTTGCGTGTCTCTTCGAGAAGGCGCCGCTCATCCACCTCGGAATACCCGGGGCGGCGCACGACGCGCAAGGTGATCACCCCCGGCTCGCGCTGATAGATCTGCGCTTCGCGGATGTTGACCATGTCCTTGAAGATGTGGTCCATCCGCCCCAGGCGCGCGCCGTTGCGCAGAATGATGTAATCCTCGTTCCGCCCGTCGATCGCGGCGACCACTCTGCCCGGGCGGCCACAAGCGCACGTGCCGCCGAGTGTGACGATGTCCCCCACCTCGTATCTGAGCAGTGGGGTCGCGGGATTACTCAGGTTCGTGCCGATCACTCGCTCACCGGGCCCGTTCGGGTTCGGAACGAACTCGACCGCGGCGAAGTCTTCATCCACGTGCAGGGAGCCGAGCTCACACTCGGAGATGTTGGCGACCGCCTCCGCCATTCCGTAATGCTGCCTGGGCTTGACCCCGAATGCCTTCTCCAGCAACGCGACCTGCTGGGGGAGGACGTTCTCAGCGCCCAGCGTGATCCAGCGGACCTGGTAACCTAGATCCAAGCCTTCGTCGAGAATATACGCGGCGAGAAGGGCCAGGACCGAGGGGTATCCGTGGATCCACGGAAGGCGGCGGCGACGCAACTCCTCGACGTACGCCCGGAGATTCTCCGGGCTCATGTGGTAGGCGCTGAACATCACCTGGCGAGCCGGGATGTTGTACCGCCAGAAAGGGGGCTTCGAAACCCCAACGGGAACCACCAATCGCCCCCCGAAATAGGCGCACCACGTCCCGGGCTCGATGCCGTGCCAGCGGCGATATCGCCACCAGATCGCCCACTGCTCGCGGAGCGCTCGCCGGGTCGAGGCGAACCTCAACCCCGCCCCCGTCGTTCCGCTCGTGTGGACAATCACCCGATCCCTCGCCGGTACAGCCTGCGAGAGAAGCCGGGAATACTCATCCTGAACCTCCTGCTTGGTGAGGATCGGCAGGTGCCGCAAGTCGTCGAGGGTCCGAATTTCGTCAGGCGCGATCCCGGCGGCATGGAACCTCTCGCGATAGAAAGGGACCGTATCCACGCAATGCCTGACAAACTCGCGCAGTCGGCGGTCCCGGTATTCCTGGATCTGTTCGGGAGACAGAAACGCCCGGCCCTCCGCCTCGGCCAGCAACTGGAAGAACTCACGAGAGTATCTGGTCCTCCCGATTCGCCAGCCTTCGATGCTGACCGCGAGGTTCTGGAGAGAGACCGGCAGACGCAGGTAAAGCTTCTCCAGATCAGCCATGGGTAGCTGCCACGGCCCCTTCCGGCCGACGCTCGATGTGGCCCACCCAGCCGAAATGGGGCTTGAAGTGGAAGGTGCTCTCGACGGGAATGTCAGGGAGCTTCCCGTTCCACTCCGGCCGATTGCTCCGCACCTCCACGTCCGGCCAATCCCACTCGGCCAATGGGAAGTGCTCACAGCGGAACGCCTGGCGGATGATCGGCACGAGCGCGGGATCGAAGCCCATCAGCGTCGCGCACGCCGCGTCCACGCTCGCCGGGTGCAATCCGAACACGATCAGGCCGGCGTGAACCGGATC
>Ga0207873_1001192_pt1 | contig 26009 bp, 27 predicted proteins | sample BGWIniCompost_FD_187373 | JGI IMG/M metagenome (GOLD analysis project Ga0207873, IMG submission 187373) | Cellulose adapted compost microbial communities from Newby Island Compost Facility, Milpitas, CA, USA - BGW Initial Compost (SPAdes)... ...
CCCCCGCCGGCCCGGCTCCGGCGCCGTGCTCGGCACCGGCAGACCCTGGCTCGGGCACCGCGGGGGCGGCGGCGCCGGCCACCTCGAGGCGGGCGATGACGGTGCCCACCGGCGCCGTCTCCCCCTCGGGCACCTCGATGGACAGCAGCCGCCCCTCGGCGGGCGACGGCACCTCCACGGTCACCTTGTCGGTGAGCACTTCCACCAGGGGCTCGAAACGGGCGACGACCTGGCCCGGGCGCTTGAGCCACCGGACGATCTGTCCCTCGGTGACGCTCTCGCCGAGCTGGGGCATGACGACGTCGATGGCCACGGCGGCGTGCCTCCTCACTCGCGGGCGAGCTCTCGCATCGCCTGCGCGATCCGTTGGGTGTCGGGCAGCACGGCGTCCTCCAGCACGGCCGCGAAGGGGGTGGCCGGCAGGTCGGGCATGGTGACGCGCCGCACCGGCGCGTCCAGGTCGTAGAGGGCCTCCTCGGCCACCAGGGCGGCGATCTCGGCCCCCATGCCCAGGGTGCGGTTGTCCTCGTGGACGATCAGCAGCCGGCCCGTCTTCCTGACCGACGCCAGGAGGGTGGAACGGTCGAGGGGAGCCAGGGTCCTGAGGTCGATCACCTCGACCTCGATCCCCTCCCTCGCCACCTGCTCGGCTGCCTGCAGCGTCAGGTGCAGCATCATGCCGTAGGCGACGGCGGTGAGCCGATCGCCCTCGCGGGCGATGCGGGCCGGCCCGATGGGCACCACCCAGTCGCCGTCGGGCACCTCCCCCTGGATGGCGCGGTAGGCCCGCTTGGGTTCCAGGAAGATGACCGGGTCCTCGTCTCGGATGGCGCTCTTGAGCAAGCCCTTGGCATCGGCCGGGGTCGAGGGAATGACGACCTTGAGCCCGGGGACGTGGGCGAAGAAGCTCTCCACCGACTGCGAGTGGTACAGGCCGCCCCGGATGCCGGCCCCATAGGGGGCGCGCACGACCAACGGGCACCCCCACGCCCCGTTGGACCGGTAGCGGATGCGCGCCGCCTCGTTGATGATCTGGTCCATCGCCGGGTGGATGAAGTCGGCGAACTGGATCTCCGCCACGGGCCGCAAGCCGTTCATGGCCGCGCCGATGGCGACCCCGACGATGCCCGACTCCGAAAGCGGCGTGTCGATGACCCGATCGGGCCCGTACTTTTCGATGAGGCCGCGGGTGGCGACGAAGACGCCCCCCTTGACGCCGACGTCCTCCCCCAGGACGATGACCCGCGGATCCCGGGCCATCTCCTCGTCCAGCGCCTCCCGGATCGCGTCGATCATGCGCTTGACGGCCACGACTCCCACACTCCCCCGTCAGCCCTCGGCCGAAGGCTCGGCGAAGACGTGACGCGCCACGGTGGCCGGATCGGGCGGCGGCGCTTGCTCCGCGTACGCGGTGGCGTCGTCGACGATCCGTGTCACCTCTTCCCGCAGGGCTTGCTCCCGGGCCTCGTCCCACAGGCCGGCCTCCATCAGCCGCTCCCGCAGGAGCGGGATCGGGTCGCGCCGCCGGGATTGCTCGACCTCCTCCCGGCTCCGGTAGACCCGGTCGTCGTCGTCGCTGGTGTGCGGCACGAAGCGGTAGGTGACGGCCTCGATGAGGATCGGGCCGCCCCCGGCGCGGGCCCGCTCCACCGCCTGCGAGACCACCTGATACACCGCGACGGGGTCCTGCCCGTCGACGCTGATTCCCTCGATGCCATAGGCCGCAGCCCTCGCGGCCACGCTCTCGACGGCCATCTGGCGGCGTTGGGGGACGGAGATGGCGTAGCGGTTATTTTGACAGAAGAAGATGACGGGGAGCTGCAGCACCGCGGCGAAGTTGACGCCCTCATGGAAGTCCCCCGTGCTGGTCGCCCCCTCGCCGAAGGAGCAGAAGGTGACGCTATCCTCGCCCCTCAGGCGGCTGGCCAGGGCAGCGCCGGCAGCGTGAGGGATCTGGGTGCCCACGGGGCTGGAGCCCGTCAGGACCCGCAGACGGGGCAGGCTGAAGTGGGCCGGCATCTGGCGTCCCCCGCTGTTGGGGTCCTCGGCCCGGGAGAAGACGTTGAGCATCAGCTCCCGGGGGGTCATCCCCAGGGCGAGCATCAAGGTCATGTCGCGGTAGTAGGGCAGGATGACGTCATGCCCGGGGCGCAGGGCCATGGCGGCCCCGACCTGGGCGGCCTCCTGCCCCTGCGCCGTGATGACGAAGGGCACCTTGCCCTGGCGCTGCACGATCCACATGCGTTCGTCGAGGGCCCGTGAGAGCACCATGATCCGGTACATCGCCAGCAGCCGCTCGGCCCCGACGGCCTCGAGCGCGACATCCACGGACTTCGGCGCCGTGGCCTCCTTGGCCGGTCGCAAGATCCATCCCCCCAAAGCAGCGATCGGATGGCCGGAGGTCGAATGCAAGCGGTTTCTTGTCGGTTCATCCCCCACGTCCGGTGCGGCGCTCTCCCGTCGTTGTCCGGTAAGGCATCATCCCGTGCTCCGGCTGACGGGTTCTGCGAACTATTGCTATTCCCCTTTCGGGTGAACGGTCTGGATCGTGGCAGCCCGTGCCTCGCATCTCCCGGGAGGCCTCGCGATCTGGCAAACTAGGAGCAGTGGACAGGTCAGCGGATCGTGTCACAAGGAAGGGCCCTGGGCGCCGCGTGGTGCGCGCCGCCCTCATCGCCGGCCTCTATGTCGCGCTGACGGCCCTCGTGCTGCCGCTCAGCTTCGGGGTACCCCTGGGGCCTGTGCTCATCGAGCTCCGCGTCAGCGAGGCGCTGGCGGTGCTGCCGTTGCGCTACCCCGAGGCCGTGCCGGCTCTCTTCGTCGGCGTCTGGCTGGCCAATCTGCTGGGCGGGCTGGGCCCGTGGGACGTCTGGGGAGGCAGCCTGGTGACGCTGCTGGCAGCCTACCTGACGTGGCGACACCGTCGCCACCGCCTGGCCATCCTCTGGCCGGTGGCCGCCAACGGGCTGTTGGTCAGCGCCTATCTGAGCGTCTTGTTTGGCCTGCCCTACTGGGCCACGGCGATCGGCATCACCGTCAGCGAGGCTCTGGTCGTGCTGGGGCTGGGGATACCGGTGTTGAGGCTCCTGGATCGCCTGGGGCCGCCCTGACGAGGGACGAGCGGCGGTGCGCCCTCACGGAGCCGGGGGTGGCGAGCTCGTGGGCGGCTCCAGCACGGGACGGCGCACGAACCGCTTGAAGGCCCGCTCGAATCGGCGCCTGGGCATCAGCACGATGTGCCCGCAGCCCATGCAGCGGATGCGGATGTCCATCCCCGTCCGGAGCACCTCCCACTGGTCGGAGCCGCACGGGTGCGACTTGCGCATCTGGACGACGTCGCCCAGGTGGAGCTTCAGAGGCACGAGCGATCCCACGCCCCACTCTCGGCGTCTCGCGGCCCGGGGTCGCGGCCGACCTTGCGCGCATGGGCGAAGAGATGCGCCTGGGCCAGGCCCGCCAGGTCACCAAAGCGGGCTTGCACGAACGACTGCAACTCCCTCACCGGCATGCTCCGACCCCCGAAGTAGGCGCCCTCCAGGGCCCGTCGCGCCCATCGGTCGATGGGAAAGGCGTCCCATCGGCCGTAGCCGAAGAGGGCGATGCAGTGAGCCACTTTCTCCCCCACCCCCGGCAGCGCCTGCAGGTGCTGGACCAGCTCGGGCGTCGGCAGCCGTCGCCCCTCCTCCAGGAAGCTCGGGTCGTCGGCCAGCAACCGCGCCGTCCTGGCCAGGTATGCAGCCCGATAGCCCAGGCCGAGACGCCGCAATGCGCGTTCGCCCAGGGCCGCCACGGCCTCAGGAGCCGGCAGGGCCCAGGGGCGCTCGGGGTCGGCGGCCGCCTGGCAGATGCGTGCCAGCATGCCCTTGATGCGGGCGATGTGGGTGTGGGAGGAGAGCACGAAGGAGAGCACGGCCTCCCACGGGTCCAGTCGCACGATCCTCAGGCCCCGGGTGGCCGCCACGGCATCCGCCAGGGAGGGGTCCACGGCCAGCAGCCGCTCCCTGGCCGCGCGGTAGTCGCGCTCGAGATCCAACAGCCGCGCGAAGGCCTCCCGGACCTCGCGAGCCGTGCCGGCCCCGGAGGACGGCTCGTCGTCGACCACGAGCTCCCCGGGCAGGAGGCCAGGATCCACCTGCACCCGCACCCGCCACCCGCTCGCCATCCCCTCGAGGCTGCCGTCGCCCCGAGGCTGCCACCGAAACGTCTGGCCTCCGTCGAGGGTGAGCAGGAGGTCGATGGGCTCGCCCAAGCGATCCATCGGACTGATGCGCAAGCTCCAGGCGTCCCGGCGTGTCTTGCCGCTCACGCCGGCAAGATAGCCTCGCGGCCGACCGGCGTCAAGGGGCGGGGGTGCCGCCGTCTCGAGGGTAGGAGCCCAGGACCCGCAGGTAGCCGACCTGGCGGCGCACCTCCCGCAGGGCGGCCCGCACGGCGGGGTCGGACACGTGGCCCTCGAGGTCGACGAGGAAGAGGTAGCGCCCCAGGCCCTCCCGGGAAGGCCGCGACTCGATCCGGGTCAGGTTGAGGCCGCGCGACGCGAAGACGTCCAGCAGATCCCGCAGGAGTCCGGGGCGGTCCTGGAGGCTGCCCACGACCAGCGTGGTGCGGTCCCGACCCGTGGGGGCCGCCCAGCCGTGGGCCAGCACGCCGAAGCGTGTCGCGTTGGGCCCCCCGTCTTGCGCGGGGCCGAAGGCCACCGCGAGCCCATGGCGCGCCGCTGCCTCCGCCGCCGCTACCGCGGCCCAGGGCTGGTCGCTGGAGGCGACCCGCCGGGCGGCCTCGGCCGTCGAGCTCACCGTCTCCATCGGTACGCCGGGCAACAGCGCCTGCAACGTGCGCCGGCACTGCATCAGCGCCTGCGGATGCGACAGCACCCGGTTGACGTCGGAGAGCCGCACGCCCGGCCGCACCAGCACCCACTGCTCGACGGGCACCGTCACCTCGCCGACCTGTGCCAGCGTGCTCTCGTGCAGCCATAGATCCAGCGTCAGGACGACGGAGCCCTCAAGGGAGTTCTCCAGGGGACAGACCGCGCAGGCCACCTCGCCGCGGGCAGCGGCCGCGAAGAGGGACGGCAGGTCCGGGAAGGGCACCAGCGCTCCGACCTCGGGATGCAGGCTCGCCCAGCGACGGGCCGCCGCGTGGCTGAAGCTGCCCTCGGGCCCCAGGTATCCGGCCCCCCGCCCGCCCGGCGTCCTCATCTCATCCCGCCGCATGGCCCATGCGCTCGCCGCCGCCTTCGCCGGCGCGCCCCGTCGGCCGGTGGCGATTGTACGCGTCGAGGCCGTAGCGCTCGGCCTCGAGCCGTCGGGCGAGGGCCTGCTCATCCTGAGACAGCGACCCCTGCTGCCACTGGACGCCCAACGTCTCGGCGAAGCCCGCGATGATCGCGGCACAGGCCTCGTCGAAGCCGACGTCACGGCCAGCCGCATCCGACAGGCCTGCTGCCCTCTCGCGCAGGATGAGCCTCAGGAAGCGCTCGCCCCGGCCTCCCGGCGCCAGCAGACGGGCCGTACGCTCGGGATCGAAGCGCAGAGGGATGCTGCCGTGCTGAAGCACCGCCCCTGACGCTCGGCGTAGCTGCGCGCTGCCGACGATCTTGCGTCCCTCCCACTCCAGTTCGTAGCGGGAGGCCGCATCGAAGCAGGCGCCCGCCAGGGCCTCGCGCCCCCGGGGCGCCGGGCCGGCGGGAGGACGGGCCAGCTTGGCGTCGATCCCCAGCCGGCGCAGGCCGGCGACCAGTGCCTCGCTGATGCGGCGGTAGCCCTCCATGACGCTGCGCCCCCCGACGGGATGGTCAGGGGGCAGCACCACCGCATAGGTCACCTCGTCGTCGTGAAAGACCGCCCGCCCGCCCGTCGGCCGTCGCACCACGTCGACGCCCTCCTCCTGGCAGGCGCGCTCGTTGAGGCTCTGGTCCCACTCCTGGAAGTAGCCCAGCGAGACCGCCGGGGGAGCCCACCGGTACAGTCGCAGGGTGGGCGGTGCGAGGCCCGACTCCACCGCCCACAGCATCGCCTCGTCGACCGCCATGTTGCGGGCGGCCGGCGCGGGCGGATCCACCAGGAGACGCCAGCGCTCCAAGGCCGCCCGCTCACGCCCCTGGGCGATAGCAGACGACCGGGTTGCGGTTGGCCGTCACGTCGTCGAGTCGCCGCACCGGCGTCCGGTGGGGAGCGGTGCGGACCCGGTCGGGGTCGGTCTGGCACTCCTCGGCGATGATCCTCATCACCTCGGCGAACCGGTCCAGCGTCTGCTTGGTCTCGGTCTCGGGCGGCTCGATCATGAGGGCCTCCTCGACGACCAGCGGGAAGTAGACCGTCGGCGCGTGCATCCCGAAATCGAGGATCCGCTTCGCGATGTCGCCGGCCCGCACGCCGAGGCGCTTCTGCCGAACGGCCGACAGCACGAACTCGTGCTTGCAGTGGCGGTCGAAGGGGAGCTCGTACCACTGCGCCAGCAGCCGCATCAGGTAGTTGGCGTTGATGACGGCCGTCTCGCTGACCCTACGCAGCCCCTCCGGCCCCAGCGCCCGGATGTACGCGTAGGCTCGCACGAGCACCCCGAAGTTGCCGTAGAAGCTGCGCACCCTGCCGATGCTCTTGGGGCGGTCGTAGACCAGGACGAACCGGTCGCCCTCCCGCTCCACCAGCGGCACCGGCAGGTACGGCTCCAGATCCTTGCGCACCGCGATGGGGCCGGCCCCCGGGCCCCCGCCGCCGTGCGGGGTCGAGAAGGTCTTGTGCAGGTTGAAGTGGACGATGTCGAAGCCCATGTCGCCGGGTCGGGAGATGCCCAGGATCGCGTTGGCGTTGGCGCCGTCGTAGTAGAGCAGGCCCCCGGCGTCATGCACGATGCGGGCGATCTCCAGGATGTTCTCGTCGAAGAGCCCCAGCGTGTTGGGGTTGGTCAGCATCAGACCGGCGGTGGCCGGCCCGACCGCCCGCCGCAGGGCCTCGACGTCGACGCAACCGCGCTTGTCGCTGGGGACCTGCACCACCCGGTAGCCGCTCATGGTGACGCTGGCCGGGTTGGTGCCGTGGGCCGAGTCCGGCACGATGATCTCCCGGCGCTTCTCGTGCTCGCCGCGGTCGCGGTGGTACGCCTTGATGAGCAGCAACCCCGTCAGCTCGCCGTGGGCGCCGGCGGCCGGCTGCAGGGTGGCCCGGTCGAGCCCGGCGATCTCGCACAGGTAGCGCTCCAGGCGCCACATGAGTTCGAGGGCGCCCTGCACGGTCTCCTCGGGCTGGTAGGGGTGGAGACGGGCGAAGCCCGGCAGCTGGGCCACGTCCTCGTTGACCTTGGGGTTGTACTTCATCGTGCAGGAGCCCAGGGGGTAGAAGTCGACGTCGACCCCGTAGTTGCGCCGGGAGAGCTGGACGAAGTGACGCACGACCTCCACCTCGGAAAGCTCCGGCAGGGGCGCCGGCTCCTTTCGCAGGTGGCTCTCGGGGATCAACTCAGCCAGGGGCCGCTCCGGCACGTCCATCGGAGGGAGCTGGTAGGCGACCCGGCCGGGCGCGCCCCGCTCGAAGAGAAGGGGCTGATCCTGCTCCTCCGGTGCGGCCGCCGGCCGCATCCCATCTGCGACCCGCTGCTGCTCCATCGCTCTCGCTCCTCCGCTCAGACGAGCTGGTGCAACGCGGTCACCAGGCGATCGATCTCGTCCCGGGTGCGGGCCTCGGTCACGCACCACAAGACGGCCCGCTCGAGGTCGTCGTAGAAGCGGCCCAGGGGCAGCCCGCCGATGATGCCGTACTCCTGCCAGAGGCGGGTCAGCACCTCGGCCACGGCGCCGTCCATCTCCACCACGAACTCCTTGAAGAACGGGGCGTCCCACGCCGGCCGGATGCCCGGCACCTGGGTGAGGCGCTCGAAGGCGTAGTGCGACTTCTGGACGCAGAGCTCGCCGACCCGGCGGATGCCCTGGCGCCCGAGCATGGCCAGGTAGACCGTGGCGGCCAGGGCATTGAGGGCCTGGTTGGTGCAGATGTTGGAGGTGGCGCGCTCGCGGCGGATGTGCTGCTCACGGGTCTGCAGCGTCAGCACGAACCCGCGCCGGCCCTCCACATCCCGGGTGATGCCCACGATGCGCCCCGGCATGCGGCGGATCAACTCCTGCCGCGCCGCGAAGAAGCCCAGGTACGGCCCGCCGAAGCTGATGGCGTTGCCCAGACCCTGCCCTTCCCCCACCGCGATGTCGGCGCCGTACTCGCCCGGGGGCGCCAGGATCCCCAGCGAGATGGGATCGACCACGGCCACGAAGAGCGCCCCGTGCCGGTGGGCGATGGCGGCCGCGGACTGCATCTCCTCGATGGAGCCGAAGAAGTTGGGGTTTTGCATCACCACCGCCGCGGTGCTGTCGTCGACGGCCTGCGCCAGCGCGTCGAGGTCGGTGACGCCCATGCGCCACGGGACGGTGTCGAGAGCGATGTCCTGGTTGGCCAGGTAGGTGGCCATCACCTGGCGGTACTCAGGATGGACGGCGGCCGAGACCACGACCCGTCGCCGCCCGGTGTGGGCCGTGGCCATCAGGGCGGCCTCGGCGGCAGCCGACGCCCCGTCGTACATCGAGGCGTTGGCGACGTCCAGGCCGGTCAGCTGGCAGACCAGCGTCTGGTACTCGAAGATGGTCTGCAAGACCCCCTGGCTCACCTCGGCCTGGTAGGGGGTGTAGGCCGTGTAGAACTCGGAGCGCCCCAGGATGTGACGGACCACCGATGGGATCAGGTGGTCGTAGGCCCCGGCGCCCAGGAAGCAGGTGTAACGGTCCAGGTCCGCGTTGCGCGTCGCCAGCATGCGCATGTGGGCGATGAGCTCGGCCTCGCTCATGGGCGGCGGCAGGTCGAGGGGCCTGTTGAGACGGGCTTGAGGGGGGATGTCGGCAAAGAGCTCGTCGACGCTCTTGACGCCGATGCGGGCCAGCATGGCCTCCCGCTCGGCAGGGGTCATGGGCACGAAGTCCATGGGGTCACCCTCCGCTGCTGCCGGTCTCCCCGATGATGGCCCGGTAGTCGGCGGCGCTCAACAACAGGGCAAACTCGTCGGGGTTGCTGGCCTCGATGACGCACAGCCAGCCCTCGCCGTACGGGTCCTTGTTGATGAGCTCGGGCGAGTCTTGCAGCGCCTCGTTGACCTCGACCACGGTGCCCGAGACCGGAGCGTAGACGTCCGAGACGGCCTTGACCGACTCCACCACGGCCATCCGACCGTCGCGCTCCACCGTCGCGCCCACCTTGGGCAGCTCGACGTAGACGACGTCCCCGAGCTCCCGCTGCGCGTAGTCGGTGATCCCGACCCGTACCCGCCGCCCGTCGATGGCGGCCCATTCGTGCTCCTTGGTGTACTTGAGCGTCTCTGGATACACGACCTGGCCTCCTCACCCAGTGGCCTGATCGGGCCTCTTGCGGGTGCCGGTGCGGCTGCGGGTGCGGATGGGGACGAAGCTGCCCTTGACGATCCGGGCCGGCAGGCTGCGCCCCCGCACGTCGACGCCCAGCAGCCGACCCGGCTCTGCCGCGCCGGCCGCGACGTAACCCATCCCGATGCCTCGCTGGAGCGTCGGTGACAGCGTGCCACTGGTCACCGTGCCCAGCTTGCGACCCGACTCGGGGTCGAGCAGGGCGTAGCCCTCCCGGGGGACGCCTCGCTCCTCCAGGACGAAGCCCACCAGCCGGCGCAGCGGCCCTGCCTCACGCTGCTGCACCAGGGCATGGCGGCCGATGAAATCCTTCTTGTCGAAGTCGACCACCCAGGCCAGCCCTGCCTCCAGGGGGGTGGTCGTCTCGTCGATGTCATGACCGTAGAGGGGGTAGCGGGCCTCCAGGCGCAGGGTGTCGCGCGCCCCGAGCCCCACGGGTACCGCGCCCACGGACGCCCCCCGCTCCATCAGGGCATCCCAGAGGCGCTCGGCGTCGGTGGCCTGCACGAAGAGCTCGAAGCCGTCCTCGCCGGTATAACCCGTGCGGGAGACGGTGGCACGGATGCCGGCCACCTCGGCCTCGGCGAAGCGGAAGAAGCCCAGCGCGTCGAGATCGAGGCCCCGCGTGAGGGGCATGAGGAGCTCCTGTGCCCGGGGCCCCTGCACCGCGATGAGGGCCACATCGCCCGTGAGATCCGACAGGGTCGCCTGCCACCCCGCCAGGTGCTGCTCGACCCAGGCCCGATCCTTCTCCCGGCAGGCCGCGTTGACCACCAGCCGGAAGCGCTCGGGTCCCTCTCGGTAGACGACCAGGTCGTCGACGATGCCGCCGCCTGGCAGGCACATGACGGTGTAGCGGGCCTGCCCGACCGCCTGCGCGCCCACGTCGAACGTCACCAGCGCGTCGAGAGCAGGGGCGGCGTCGGGCCCTTCGACGACGAGATGGCCCATGTGCGACAGGTCGAAGAGCCCGGCCCGCTCACGGACGGCCCGGTGCTCCTCGACGATGCCGGTGTACTGGACGGGCATCCACCATCCCGCGAACTCGAACATCCGGGCCCCCGCTCGCTCGTGCACGTGCGAGAGGGGCGTCCGGGCGAGATGGGATGGCTGGCCGGGGCCTGTCGCGGACAAGGTACCTCGCCTCCATCCAAGACTTCCCGGCGGGCCTCCTTGACTCCTGCTGCCAGGGGCGCACCACGGCCGCGCCCGCCGCATAGGATGCCCGCCGGAGAGACGAGGGGGCCTCGAGCATGCTTCGCCGGCTGATCCTGATGACCATCCCCCGCCTGATCTGGCGCAGGCGGGTCATCGTCTGGTGGGTGCCTCCCAACCGCTGAGGCTCGGGCTCACGCCCGGCCCGCGACGGTCGGCCGCCCCAGCCGCTCGCCGACGAGGCGTACGATCTCGTCGATGGTGTCGGCCACCGGGACATGGGCGGCGCGGAAGGCCTCCACCTTGGACTGCGGCGTGCCGAGCCGGCCCGAGATGATCGCGCCCGCGTGGCCCATGCGCTTGCCCGGCGGCGCCGTGCGCCCGGAGATGAAGGCGACGACCGGCTTGGTCATGTGCTCTCGTATGAAGGCAGCTGCCTCTTCCTCGTCGGTGCCGCCGATCTCTCCGATGAGCACGACGGCCTGCGTCGCGGGATCCTCTTCGAAGCGCGCGAGGACGTCGACGAAGCGCGTGCCGATGATGGGGTCGCCGCCCACCCCCACGCAGGTGGACTGCCCGATGCCGGCCTGGCTCAGCAGGTGGACCACCTCGTAGGTGAGCGTGCCGCTGCGCGAGACCAGGCCCACGGGCCCCGGCGTGAAGACCCGGCCCGGCAGGATGCCGACCAGGGCCTCACCCGGCGAGATGAGACCCGGGCAGTTGGGGCCGATGAGGCGCGTGCCCTTCTGGCGAGCGCGCGCCACGACCTGCAGCATGTCCTGGACCGGTATTCCCTCGGTTATAATCACCACCAACTCAAGCCCCGCCTCGATGGCCTCGAGGGCCGCGTCAGCGGCGAAGCCCGCCGGGACGAAGATGATCGAGGCGTTGGCCCCGGTCGCGGCGCGAGCCTCCCTCACGGTGTCGAAGACGGGCACGCCCTCGACCGTCGTGCCGCCCTTGCCTGGCGTCACCCCGCCGACGACCTGCGTGCCGTACTCCAGCATGCGGGCCGTGTGAAAGGCGCCTTCACGGCCCGTGATGCCCTGGACCAGGAGCCTGGTCCCCCGATCGACCAGTATGGCCATTGCGCGTCCGGCACCCCTCTCCAGGCCTCTGCCCTGCTCAGTTGGCGCGCGAGCGCGCCAGCTCCACGGCGCGCCGGGCGGCCTCCTCGAAGGTCGCCGCGCTGCTGACGCCCTGCACCCCGGCCTCGCTCAACAGCGCCCGCCCCTCTTGCTCCCGGGTGCCGGCCAGCCGCACCACGATGGGCACGGAGGCGCCTCCCAGCGCCGCGATGGCCTGCAACAGGCCCCGGGCCACCTCGTCGCAGCGCGTGATGCCGCCGAAGACGTTGACCAGCACGGCCTTGACGTCGGGATCCCCCAGCACCACCCGCAACGCCCGCTCGACGACCTCGGCGCGGGCGCCGCCCCCGATGTCGAGGAAGTTGGCCGGTCGGCCGCCCTCGCGCTGCACGGCGTCGAGGGTGGCCATGACGAGTCCGGCCCCGTTGCCGATGATACCGACGTCGCCCTCCAGCTTGACGTAGGCCAGGCCCTGTTCACGCGCCTGGCGCTCGAGAGGATGGTCGGCCTCCACCGATCGCATGGCCGCCAGGTCGGGGTGGCGGAAGAGCGCGTTGTCGTCGATCTCGATCTTGCCGTCCAGGGCTACCAGCCGGCCGTCAGCGGTCTGCGCGAGCGGGTTGATCTCGACGAGCTGGGCGTCGTAGCGCCCAAACAGCTCCCACAGCGCACGGACGAACCGGGCGAACTCACGCGACAGTTCCGCCGGCGCGCCGCCCTGCTGCAACAGCCACCGGATGTGGAAGTCCCGCAGGCCCAGCAGCGGATCCACCCAGAGCTTCGCGATGCGCTCGGGGGTCTGCTCGGCGACCTCTTCGATGTCCATGCCGCCGGCCGTCGAGAAGATGAGGACCGGCGTCTGGCGTGCGCGGTCGACCGTCACACTCAGGTAGTACTCGCTCGCCACGCTCGACGCACGCTCCACGAGCACCTGGTGCACCACGTAGCCCCGTATGCGGGCGCCCAGGAGCGTCCGGGCCGCCTCCGCCGCCTGCTCCGGCGTGTCGGCCAGCTTGATGCCCCCCGCCTTGCCACGGCCCCCGATGGGGATCTGCACCTTGACAGCCACTCGGGCGCCGAGACGCGCGGCGACGGCCTGGGCAGCTTCGGGGCTGGAGACCACCTCGCCGTCGGGCACCGGCAGGCCCGCGTCCCGAAAGATGGCCTTGGACTGGGCTTCGGTCAGTCGCATGGTCAGCTCCCCCCCTGGTAGACCGGCGTCAGCCAGTGCCGGAGAGCCTCGACCCGGCCCTTGACGGTGTCGAAGTAGAGCGTCTGGATGCGCCGGGTGATGGGGCCTATCTCGCCCCGCCCGACGCGGCGATGGTCGATCTCGCCCACCGGGCTGACCTGCGCGCCGGTCCCCACCAGGAAGACCTCGTCGGCCACGTACAGCTCCGTGCGGTCGATGGGGCGCTCCTCCACCTCGATCCCCAGGAACTCGCGCGCGAGCTGGATGATGGTGGCGCGGGTGATGCCCTCGAGGATGTCCTCGTAGACCGGCGTCGTGATGAGCTTGCCGCGGCGGACCATAAACAGGTTTTCGGCGCTGCCCTCGGAGACGTGCCCATCGGCCGTCAGGAAGATGGCCTCGTCGTAGCCGTCCTCGGCGGCCTCCGACTTGGCCAGGGCCGCGTTGACGTACGAGCCGCAGATCTTGGCCCGCATGGGGATCATGGTGTCCGTGACGTGGCGCCACGAGGAGACACGGCAGCGAATGGGCCGGTCCACGTCGACGTATGCCCCGAAGGGGACCGCGAAGAGCGCGAAGTCGTGGGCCAGGTTGTGAAGCCGGACGCCTATCGCCATCTCGCTCTTGTAGAAGAGGGGGCGGATGTAGACGTCCTCGCGATCGCCGTTGCGGCGCAGGACCTCCAGCGTGATGGCCTCTAGATCCTCGACCGTTTGGCTGGGCTCGATGCGGAGGATCTTGCACGAGTCCAGCATCCGCTCGTAGTGCTCACGCATCCGGAAGACGTAGAGCTGCTGATGCTCCTCGTTCCAGTAGGCGCGGATCCCCTCGAAGCAGCCGGTGCCGTAGTTGAGGGCATGGGTCATGATGCTGACCCGGGCCTCCTCGAGGGGGACGACCTGCCCCTGGAAGTAGGCGTAGCGTCCCATCCGCTGTGGCGCCTCCCATCGCCGACGGTCTCGTCCATGAGCCAAGATGCAAGTCGTGTTCACTTCCACAGCGGCTTTTCCTGCTGGGCCGCCGCCTGCGCGGTCAGCGCACGCTCGCCGACGTCGCCTCGGCCGATCCCACGCGCATCACCGCCGCAGCGGGCGGGTACGACGAGACGTTGACCCGCTGGCGCCCCACCGCAGGGCCATAGAGGGGCAGCTCCCGCCAGAGGGTGGCGACGTAGCCCGTGCGGCCTTCCTCCTCGAGGCGGCCCTCGCCGGGGGCGAGGCTCGGGTCGATCCGCCGCTCCACGGGTGCCGGCGTCGCCCGCTCCACCACGGTCCTCAGCTGCCAGGGCAGGGCGACGGCATCGGACGGCGCCCAGAGCCGCACGACGAGTTCGTCGCCGTCGGCCCTCGCGCTGATGGCGACGGGGTAGGGATGGGAGTTCTCGAGCTTGAGGTCGATGAGGCCCCAGGCCACGGCCGCGTCTCTTGCGAGCGGCACGTACCAGACGGGCCGGGAGTGGGGCGCCCGCACCCGGGCCTGCAGGCCCGACAGGAGAGCGGCGTTGTAGAGCGTGGTCGAGGTCTGGCAGACCCCGCCCCCGATGTCCAGGGTGAAGCGTCCGTTGACGAGGACCGGCGCCTCCTTGTACCCGCGCTCCCGCACGCGCGGGCCGACCACCTCGTTGAAGGAGAAGGTGGCGCCGGGGCGCAGCACCAGCCCGTCCAGGGCCTGGGCGGCCAGCGCGAGGTTGACCGCTCTCTCTTGCTCGAGCGGGTCGTAGCGGGTGACGTAGGCCCCCAGCAGACGGGGGGACTTGAGGGGCTCCAGCTCGGCCTCGGTCAGGGACGGGGCCACCGTCTCCCACGGCACCTCGACAGGGCGAAGGCCTCCCTGCTGGAGCGCGGCCCGCAGCTCGCGGGCAAGGCCGCCGCGGTCCACCCTCCGGCCCGGACGGCCCGGCACGATGACGGCGCGACCCGGTTCTTCGACCCGCACGCGGGGCTCGATAGAGGGCTCTCCGGCGAGCCCGTCCAGGCGCGCCGCCAGGCGCTCGAGAGCCTCAGGCTCCGGTCCCTCGACCCGCACCGCCGGCTCCGTCTCGGCGAGCAGCGACCGGCCCGCATCCGGTCCGGCGGCAGGGCGGGTCGTCACGAGCCGCAGCCCCAGGCTGTCGGCCGTCACCTCCAGCCTCACCGAGCCCGCCACCACCACGAGGGTCTCGCCCGCTGGCCGGGCCGCCGCCGTCGGCGGGCTCGTGGCGCAGGCCACCACCCAGGCCGCTGCGGCCAGCATGGCCACCAGGGCCCCGCGCTGGCGCCAGATCCAGTACAACAGGGCGGCCAGCCCCAGCATCCCGTAGGCCAGCCACCGGCTCGCCACCGGCCGGCCGGTGCTGTCCAAGGCGTCACGCTGGAGCCGGACCGACTGCTTGAGGTGATGGACCGCCTCGTCGTAGCGGCCCATGCGTCGCAGGGCGGCGGCCAGGTTGTTGTGGGCGGGGGCGTAGTCGGGGTCGATGGCGAGGGCGCGGCGGTAGGCGGCCTCCGCCTCCTCCAGGCGGCCCTCCTGGAGACGGACGTTGCCCAGGTTGCTCCACGGTGCCGGGTACGCCGGGTCGAGTTGGGCGGCTCGCTCGAAGGCCCGGGCCGCTTCGGCGAGGCGCCCCAGGCGCGCCAGGCAGATGCCCATCTTGTTGAAGACGGGGGCATGGTCGGGATGCCGCTGTGCCAGGGCCTCAAGGCGCTCGAGGGCCTCGTCGAGCCGCCCCTCGTCCATGAGGGCCTGAGCACCGGCGAGGGCCTTCTGCAGCACCAGCCCCGCCCGCTCGTCAGCCTCCGGCGACGGGCGGGGGTCCGACCGGGAGGAGGTTGTCATCGGTCGCCTCCACCACCTCGATGCTGGCCAGGCAGTCTTGCACCAGCGCGGAAACGTCGAGCCGCTGCTCCGCCTCCTCCACCTTGCTCAGCGTCGGGCGCGTGGCGGGATGGCGAGCGACGAAGAGCGTGCAGCAGTCCTCGTACGGCTCGATGGAGGTGGCGTAGGTCCCGATCCGGTTGGCCAGGTCGACGATCTCCGTCTTGTCCATGCCGACCAGCGGCCGCAGCACCAGGCGGCCCGCGGCAACCTCGACGACGGACATGCTCTGGATCGTCTGGCTGGCCACCTGTCCCAGGCTCTCCCCTGTCAGGAGGGCATCGTATGCGTCCCGCTCGGCGATGGCCGTCGCGATGCGCATCATCATACGCCGCATCAGGATGACCCCGTACTCGGGCGGGCAGTGCCGGTAGATGGCCTTTTGGACGTCCGTGAACCGGACCAGGTAGAGCCGCATGCCCCCCTGCCAGGAGGCGAGGATGCGCCCCAGGCGCACCACCTTCTGCAGAGCCTGCTCGGTGGTGAAGGGCATGGCGTGGAAGTGGACCCCGTCGACCCGGAGGCCCCGCTTCATGCCCAGCCAGGCGGCCACCGGGCTGTCGATGCCTCCCGAGATGAGCGCGAGGGCCCGACCGCTGACGCCGACGGGCAGCCCGCCCGGTCCCGGGCGTTCGTCGCCGTAGACGAAGGCGACCCGATCGCGCACCTCCACGTGGAGGGTCAGCTCCGGCCGGTGGACGTCGACCCGCAGCCGCGAGCCGAAGCGACGGAGCAGATGCGCCCCCAGGTGGTGGTTGAGCTGCATCGAGTCGAGAGCAAACGCCTTGTTGGAGCGCCGGGCGGCCACCTTGAAGGTCAGGGCGGGGTCCCCTTCGGAAGGCAGATGGCGATCGACCAGGGTCACCGCGGCGTCCTCGATGGCCGCCAGCTCCGCGGGAACCTCGAGGGCTGGCACCGCCCCGACCACTCCGAAGACGCGAGCGGCGACGCCGGCCGCTTGCTCGGCCACGGCCCAGGGGTCGCCCTTCTCGGTCGGGACATGGTCGGCGGCCAGCACCAGCCGTCCCCGGAGGTTTCGGATCCGGTAGGGACCCAGGTGCGCGGCCGCTCGCCGCAGGTTGTCGGCGAGGCGCTGCTCGAACCAGGCGCGATTGTCGCCCTTCAGTCCGACCTCACCGTATCGCACCAGGACGACGGGAGCCCGAGTGCTCTCAGCCACGTCCTCGCCCCCGTCCCACGAACGCGCTCAGCTCCTCCACGACGGCCGCCGTCCGGCGGATGGCCTCGTCGACCTCGTCCTCGCGCGTCATCAGGCCGAGGCTGAAGCGGACCGCGCCGGCCGCCAGTTCCTCGGGCACCCCCATGGCTAGCAAGACGTGGCTCGTACGAGCCTTGTGTGAGGAGCAGGCGGAGCCTACCGATACCAGGACGCCGGCCTCCTGGTCGAGATGGCCGGCCAGCACCTCGGCTCGCAACCCCTCGAAGGCGACGCAGACGATGTGCGGCGCCCGGCGCTCGGGATCGGCGGGCCCCAGGAGCTGCACGCCGTGCCCGATGCCCAACAGCCCGTCCAGGAGCCGCTGACTCAGGCGGCGCAGGCGCTGCGTGGTCTCGGGCAAGTCCCGCCGTGCGAGGGCGGCTGCCACCCCGAAGCCGACGATTCCCGGGAGGTTTTCGGTGCCGCTGCGCAGCCCGCGCTCCTGGCCACCCCCGACGACGAGGGGGTCGAGCCGGGCCCGGGGTCCGACGTACAGAGCGCCGACACCCTTGGGGCCGTGAAGCTTGTGGGCGCTTATCGTCGCCAGATCCACGCCCAGCGCCTCCACGTCGAGCGGCAGCCTCCCCGCTGCCTGCACCACGTCGCTGTGTACCAGCACCTCGGGACGGCGCCGGCGCACCAGGCGCGCCACCTCGGCGACCGGCTGGAGGGCCCCGGTCTCGTTGTTGACCAGCATGACGGAGACGAGGAAGGTGTCGTCCTCCACCGCCCTCGCCACCGCCTCGGCGTCCACGATCCCCTCACGGGACGGGGCGATCCGTGTGACCCGGTAGCCTTGCGACTGCAGCAGCGCTGCCGCCTCCATCACCGACGGGTGCTCGATGGCGCTGATGACGAGATGGCGCCCGCGGCGACCTGCGGCTCGGGCCGCCCCCAGCAAGGCGAGGTTGTTGGCCTCGGTCGCGGATCCGGTGAAGACGATCCGCTCCTCCGGCGCGCCGAGCAGCGCCGCGACCTGGCGCCGGGCCTCGTCGAGGGCCTCGCGGGCGCGGGCACCCATCCGGTGGCGCGAGGAGGGGTTGCCGGCGGCCAGGGGGTCTTGAAGGACGGCCGTCATAGCCTGGACCACCTCGGGCCGTACCGGGGTCGTTGCGGCGTGGTCGAGGTAGATAAGGGGCGTGGTCGCGTCGGGCACCGGCATCATCACCTCGAAGGATCTGGGCGGGGAGACGAGGTCCCCCTTAGTATAGGCGCCGCCACGGCGCCCTTGCAAAGACCCAGTCGAGGGCCAACGCCACCAGCGCGGTCCAGCCCGCCAGAGGATAGAGCAGGTGGACGGCCTCTACGAAACCGTGCCGCGCGACAGGCAGGACCGACACGATGGCCAGCGCCGCCGATACCGGGCCGATCCGTCGCTCCGAGCGCGCCAGGCGCAGGGCCAGCCCTTCGAGGGGGGCGACCAGCGCGGACGCGGCCGCCACCGCGGTGGTATAGGCCGCCCCGGCGAGGAGGAGTGAGTGGAGGAGGCCTGCGGACGGGTGGAGACGCACCGCCGCCGTCATCAGCGGCATGGGTTGGGCGCTGCTACCTGCCAGGCCGACGGTCCACAAGCCGGCGCCAGCCACGAGCCCCACCAGGAGCCCACCCAGCGCACAAGCGCGGCGGGTCGCCGTCGCCTCGAGACGCAGTTCGCCCACCAGCCGCGCCACGGCGGCGCGGCCGAAGAGCGCGTTGCCGGCGGCGTAGACCAGCACGCCGCTCAGGCAGGGGCGCCACTGCAGCGCGCCGGGCACGAGCTCGGCAGCTGGCGCGTCGAGGAGGACGAGCGCGCTCCCGGCTGCCCAGGCGAGAGCCTCGAGCATCACCACGGCGGCGATGACGGGCCCGATGAGGCGGCTGAGGGGGGCGAGGCCCCGGCTGGCGGGCAAGGCGGCGCCGGCCCAGACGACCAGAGCGACCACGAGGAGAGAACCCGCCGGCCCTGCTGGCACCGCAGCGGCCAGGTGTCCCAGCGCCGCCAGGGTGGCCGCCAGCGTGGTCCAGGCGAGCACCAGGCTCGTCACACGGAGCACCGCAGGGGGGTCCGATCCCCTCCCGGCGGCTGCAAAGGGTGACGCCATCAGGCCGATCAGCAGCCCGACGCCGACGGCGGCCAAAGGCCCCCCTGCCCCGCAGTCGCCCAGGAAGAGGACGAGTTCGCGCCCGCTGGCGAAGCCTGCACCTACCACCGCGCTGAAGAGGGTCCAGGCCACCGCTCGCGCCGCGACGTCCCCTACAGGCCCAAGCACGTTTGGCACCACGGGTGTATACGTGGCGCCGCCCCGACATATAACGTGAACGTCAGCCTGGGCCGCCGTCTCGGCCCTTCTCACCAAGCTGCCACGGGGGCGGGGAGACTCGGAGTTGAAGTCGCGCGCCACTGGCAACCACGCGTCGGCGCTCCGAGAGGGCGTCGTCGAAGAGGGTCTCGTCGGTCGGGTCCATTACCGGGATCCACAAGCGGCGTGGCAACTGGCCGACTACCTGATTCAGGTACTGGAGGCCCATCCGGGCGCCTGGGAGCAGCCCGCGGTGGTCTGCATCGGCACGGACCGCTCCACGGGCGACGCGCTGGGCCCTTTGGTCGGATGGCAACTGGCTCGCATGGCCCCCCAGCTTAGGGTCTACGGCACGCTGGACGAGCCGGTACACGCCACCAACCTGTCAGAGACCCTGGCGCGCCTGGCGCGCGCGTCCCCCTCCTTCGTCCTGGCCATCGATGCCTGCCTGGGTCGCGCGGAGAACGTCGGCAGCCTCACCGTCCGTTCGGGTCCGTTGCGCCCGGGGACCGGCGTGCGCAAGAGCCTGCCGGAGGTGGGCCACGCCCACATCGTGGGCGTCGTCAACGTGGGTGGCTTCATGGAGTACCTGGTGCTGCAAAACACGCGGCTCGGCATCGTCTGGCAGATGGCCCAGGTCATCGCCGCCGGGGTCGTCCATGCCGCCAAGCAGGCGAGCGACCTGCTTCACATGCGAAGCCGCGCCTTTTCGTGAACGGCCGCCACGACGGCCCGCTCGTCGAGGCCTCGTGCCTCCAACACGGGAGCCTCGGTCCGGCGACGCAGGTCGCCGGTGATGTCCGCATCGATGCCGCTCAAGACGACCACAGCCACCTGGTCCAGCGGGGCGCTGTGCAGCGGCTGCACCTCGTACCCGGCCTGCTCCAGGGTGGAGCGCAGCCGCATCATCTCGTCGTCCAGAGCCACGATGGGGCGACGGGTTTGGGTCACGGGGGATTCCCTCCTCGCCCCTAGCTTTGGCCTACGTCGTCGACGTCATGCCTCGGCGGGGCGGCGGAAGGTGGCCAGCTCCTGGAGGAGGGAGACCACCACGGCGTCGTCGACGGGGCGGAAGTCATCGTACCAGTGACCGACCGCCTCCAGGTCGGATGGGGTCGTGAGCGCCACGACGCGGTCGCACTCGTCGAGGATGAGCCGGGCACTGGCGCGAGCGGCGACGGGGGCAGCGATCACCACCGGGCGGGCTCCCAGCTGACGGACGTAGCGCGCGGCCGCGATGGCAGTGTAGCCGGTGGCCAGTCCATCGTCGACGACGAGGGCCGGGCGCCCCTGGATGTCCGGCAGCTGCCCGTACAGGCGCTCTCGCTGCCGGGCCTGTTCGAGGGCCGTCGAGATCGCCCGCTCGAGCTCGTCCGGCTCGATGGCGAGGACCCGCACGGCTTCGTGGTTGATGACGACCGTGCCATCGGGCGCGACGGCCCCGACGGCCAGCTCGGGGTTGAGAGGGTGGGCGACCTTCTTGACCGAGACGGCGTGCAACGGCCAGGCAAGCCTCCGTGCCACCTCGGCCGCCACGACGATGCCGCCCCTCGGGATGCCCAGGACATAACCGGGCCCTGCTGCGCAGGAAGCCAGCAGGGCCCCCAGGCGCCGGCCTGCATCGGCCCGGTCCTTGAAGCGCAAGACCCGGTCACCTCGCTGTCAGGGCTCGGTGTGCTCCCCGGGATGCGCCTCCACTCTATGGTCACTCGGCCGCTTCGTCGCGTGGCTGGGGTGCGAAGTTGGGGTGCTCGACGGAGACCGGGGCCCTGCGGTCGGGCATGGTCATGGCGCACTTGCCGTCGAGACGACCCCCCTCGTTGACCACCAGGATGGGGGTCTCCACATCGCCGCGGATGCGTCCCGATGCGGCGAGCTCGAGCCGGGCCGTGGCGTGCACCTGTCCCTGTACCTCGCCCGCCACCAGGACCGAGGCCGCCTGCACATCGGCCACGATCACGCCGCTCTCTCCCACGATGAGGTCGCCGCTGGTCTGGATGCTGCCCTCGACGCGCCCGTCGACCCGCAGCGAGCCCGAGCCCTTGATATCCCCCTTGATCTCGGTCCCCTTACCCACGATGGTCTCCACCGCCGCAGGATCGGGGGGCCCCGCCGGGACCTGGATGTCACGTCGCGACCGGATCACCGGTGGTCTGCCTCCTTTGCTTGGATGTCTGCTCAGGGCAGGTAGTGGAGCGGGTTGACAGGGCGGCCGTTGACCCGCACCTCGTAGTGGAGGTGGGGGCCGGTGCTCAGCCCGGTCGAGCCCATGGCCCCGATGACCTGTCCCTTCGTGACCCGCTGCCCCACCTTGACCTGAATCCGAGAGAGGTGCGCGTACAGCGTCTGGCGCCCGTAGCCGTGGTCGATGATGATGGCCAGACCATACCCGCTGCGGCGCCCGGCCGATATCACCCTACCATCGGCAGCTGCCCGGATGGGGGTCCCCACCATGCCGGCAATGTCGACTCCGTAGTGGTAGTCGGACTGGCCCGTGATGGGGTGCGTCCGGGGCCCGTATCCCGAACTCAGCCAACCCTCGGTCGGCCAGATGGAGGGCGTATGAGCCCGCATCCGCACGAACTCGAGGGTCCTCGACCGCAGACTCTGGAAGTGTTCGTCGTAGACCTGCACGCTGTCGTCCGCGTAGCGCAGGGCAGCCGCCACGATGGGGATCACCTCAGGCGCCGAAAGCGGACCGCCCTGCCCCGTCCGCCCATCGCTCTGGACCACCTGCCGTACGGGTGGCAGCGCGGGGGGCGGCACGGCGTCGGCACGAGCCAGCATCTCCCGCAACTCCGCGCTGGCAGCGGCCAGCCGTTGGAGCTCTTGTTGAATGCCGACGGCCTCGGCCATCAGCACCTCGAAGTTGCTCTGCTCATCGATGTAGGCACGTTCAAGCGTGGCGTAGCGGTCCAGCTGCAGGGCTAGCCGCCCGCTAAGGATGGCCTGCCGATGGAGAGCCGTGACGTAGGAGGTGGAAAGCCACAGGAGAGCGACCAAGAGAAAACCGACCGCCGCGCGGAGCGCGTCATAGGTCCGACGCCGCAGGCGCAAGGAGCGAACGACGCCGCCGTCGTGCGGAACGATGGCGATGGTGATGTAGGGCTCGTTGCGCTTCCTCGCCATCCAGGCGGGCAACCCCCGTTATCGGCCCCCACCCCGTGCGCCTGGGGTTCGACGGCATCACGGTCGACTCCTGCCAGGCCTCGAACGGGGCCGCAGGAGCTCGGATCCCGGGCTCCCGCCTGGGACTATGGGAGATGTTCCACGTGGAACACGGCCGACGTAGCCCTGCTCAACGCACCCCGCCTATCGCCACCCGCTCGTCGACCTGTCCCAGCAACTCGACGAGACGCACGAGTTCCTCTTCACCGTAAAACTCGATCTCGATCCGACCCTTGCGACGCCCCTCGCGAATCACGACTCGGGTGCCCAGCGCGCGCTCCAGCGCCGCTTCCACCTCGCTCCAGCGTCGGCCCACTTCATGCCGGGCCGCTGCCTTTCGGCGACTTCCCGCCGCCGCGCCGCTCGCCGCGTCCTCGAGTCCCTGCGCGAGCTGTCGCGCCAGCTCCTCCGTCTCCCGTACCGACAGCCCGGCCTCCAGCACCCGCTTCGCCAGCTCCACACGCGCCCGCCCGGGCGGTGCCGCCAGCAGGGCCTTGCCGTGGCCCGCGCTCAGCCGACCATCCCGCAACGCCTCCCGGATCTCGGGCTCCAGCTCCAGCAGCCGCAGCGTGTTGGCCACGGTGGGCCGCTTGCGGCCCACCGCCTGTGCCACGTCCTCCTGGCTGAGGCCGAACTCCTCCATCAGCCGGCGGTACGCCTCGGCCTCCTCCAGTGGATTGAGATCCTCCCGCTGCAGATTCTCGACCAGGGCCATCTGCAGCATCTCCCGATCCCCCACCGGCCGTATCACGGCGGGGACGGTCGTCAGGCCCGCCAGCTGGGCAGCCCGCCACCGGCGCTCGCCCACGACCAACTCGTAGCGCACCGGCTCCCGCCCGACGACCGGACGGACCACCACGGGCTCCAGTACCCCGTGGGCCCGGATGGACTCCGCCAGCTCCTGCAGTTCCTCGTCGTCGAACTGGCGGCGCGGCTGGTAGGGGTTGGGCGCCACCTCAGAGACGGCCACCTCGCGCAGCCGTTCGCCTTCAGGCCGGGGGGTGGCGCTTTCCGGTATCAGCGCCCTAAGCCCGCGCCCGAGCGCTTGACGGCTCATAGCGCATCACCTCCTCCGCCAGGGACCGATAGGCCTCGGCTCCTCGGCACTGAGGGTCGTACAGGACGATGGGCTTGCCGTAGCTCGGCGCCTCGGTGAGACGGACGTTACGGGGGATCAGGGTCTCGAAGACCCGCACGCGCCCCGCGAAGAAGGAGCGCACGTCATCTACCACTTGCTGCGAGAGATTGGTGCGCGAGTCGTACATCGTCAGCACCACCCCCGCGACGCCCAGGTCGGGGTTGAGGTGCTCCCGCACCATCTCCACGGTGCGCATGAGCTGGCTCAGCCCTTCCAGGGCGTAAAACTCGCACTGGATGGGCACCAGCACCTTGTGGGCCGCCGCCATCCCGTTGATGGTCAACAGCCCCAGCGACGGGGGCGAGTCGATGATGACGTAGTCGTAGCCGTCCTCGACGGGCTCCAGCCCCCGCTTCAGTCGAAACTCCCGGGAGAGCGCGCTCACCAGCTCGATCTCAGCGCCCGCCAGGTCGATGGTGGCCGGCGCCACCTCCAGCCCCGACACCTCCGTCGGTCGGATGATGGCCTCGATGGGCTGCTCCCCCATCAAGACGTGATAGATGCAGGCGGACAGCCCTCGCTTGTCGATCCCCACGCCCGTGGTGGCATTGCCCTGGGGGTCGACGTCCACCAGGAGCACCCGGTGCCCCGCCACCGCCAGGTACGCGGCGAGGTTGACCGCTGTCGTGCTCTTGCCGACCCCGCCCTTCTGATTGACCACCGCCAGGATCCGCGCCAATCTCGTCGTTCAACTCCTTCCACGCCGGTCGCGCCCGGACGACTTGGCCTTGGCCAGCTTGACGACGAAGGTCCACGCCGTGTCGTCCTCGTGTTCTTCAAGAGCTGCTTCGAGTCCAGCCTTGCGGGCCTGACGCACCACCTGCCGAAGCCCGTTGACGAAGATCCGGGCGTCCCCGTAGACGGCCCGCACACGTCGCCGCCGTTCCGGCCCCTTGAGCAGCCCTTCGACCAGCCGCTCGCTCTCTTCGGCACTGAGCTGGCGTTCCGCGATGATCTTGACCGCTTGCAGCTGCTGAGCAGGATCTTCCAGACGAAGGAGGCTTCGGCTCTGCCGCTCCCCGAGGCCCCGTTCGCGGATGATGGCCCGCACCTCCTCGGGCAGCCGCAGCAGGCGTAGCTTGTTGGCGATGGCCCCCTGACTGCACCCGAGGCGCCGCGCCAACTCCTCTTGCGTCAGACCGAACTCCTCCATCACGCGGCGGAAACCCTCCGCCTGCTCCAGGAAGTGGAGCTCGGCACGCTGCAGGTTTTCGATGAGGGCCCACTCGGCCGCGGTCCGGTCGTCGGCGTCCCGCACGATGGCGGGCACCTTGGTCAGCCCCGCCATCTGAGCCGCCCGCCAGCGCCGCTCGCCCGCCACCAGCTCATAGCCACCCTCGACCCGTCGCACGAGGATGGGCTGAAGCACCCCGTGCTCCTGGATCGACCGGGCCAGTTCCTCCAGCTCGGACTCGGGCAGGGTGCGCCGGGGCTGGTAACGCCCCGGCCGAATCTGGGCGGTCTCGATCCACTGGACCTCCACGCCGCCCTCGGCCGCCGGGATGGGCTTGGACGCGGCCGTTGCCTTGACCCTCAGCAACTCTCCCAGTTTCACGCGTCCGTCTGCGCCTCCTTGCCCGCCGACTATGAGCCGGGCTGGTTGGCCGCATTCTTCAAGGCCTGTCCGCCTTCCTCTCGCAAAAACCCGAGACGCGTCCTAGCTGGCCGGGACGACGCGGGAATGCTGCCGGCGTCGCCGCCACCTTGCGAGAGCAGACCACCACCCGCTCGATGGGTCCCGGCAGCTCCAGGCGGTGGGCCTCCGGCTCGGACAAGCCCAGCGCGGCCGCGATCCGCCGCCCGGCCTCCCATTCCTCTACGAACCGCGGCCCTTTCATCACCAGCACCATCCCGCCCTGCCTCAGCAGGGGCGCGCACAGCTCCAGGCTCAGCGCGAGGCTCCCCACCGCTCGGATGGTCGCGAAGTCAAACCTCTCCCGCCAGGTGGGATCCCGCCCCATCTGCTCGGCACGCTCACGCATCACCCGGACGTTGGCGAGCTCCAGCGCGCGTACCGCCTCCTCGAGGAAGAGGGCCTTTCGCAACACCGACTCTACCAGGGCCACCCGCAGCTGCGGCCGGAGAACGGCGATGACCAGGCCCGGAAAGCCCGCCCCGCTGCCCACGTCCACCACGGTCCCCCGGGCCTCGGGGCCGATCCACCGGCCCAGGGAGAGGGAGTCGAGGTGATGCTTGACCAGCACCTCGCGTCGGTCGCGTACGGCCGTCAGGTTGGTCTTGCGGTTGGCCTCCAGGAGCAGGGACGTTAGCCGGACTAACTTCTGCGCCACCTCTACAGTGATGTCGACACCGAGCGCCCCCGCCCCCTCGATCAGGGCCTCGATCTCTCCCTGCTCCACGTCCGTCCCTCCATGAAGAGGGGGCGGCCGTCGCCGGCCGCCCCCTCGACGCTCAGCCCTACGACGGCTCCGCTCGACGCGGTGTCGACCGACCTCGGGGTCGCTGCCCCTCGGGCGGCCGCTGCTCCTCCTTGGG
>Ga0207873_1001193_pt1 | contig 25996 bp, 28 predicted proteins | sample BGWIniCompost_FD_187373 | JGI IMG/M metagenome (GOLD analysis project Ga0207873, IMG submission 187373) | Cellulose adapted compost microbial communities from Newby Island Compost Facility, Milpitas, CA, USA - BGW Initial Compost (SPAdes)... ...
GGCCGCGGGCCGTCTTCGACTCATGTGCGTGTTTCTGCAGGGAGAAACGGGATGGGACTGACCGCGAGGATCCGTACGCGGGACGGATGGGCCGTGTCGCACGCGGTCGTCACGGTGACCGACAGGACCGGCGCGCAGGTGCTGCGGGCCGAGGCGGACGCCGAGGGAGCGGTGCGGGACGCGACACCGCTGGCTCCGGGCGCCTACACGGTGATCGTCACGGCGGTCGGCTACGCGCCCGCCGCCGCGAGCGCCCTGGTCACCGCGAGCGGGCGGGCCGAGGTCGGCACGGTGACCCTGGCCCGGCGGGGCGGGACCGAGCTGCCTCCGCCGGGGCCGTGGACCATCGACCCGGCACACTCGAGCGTGGCCGCGGTCGCCCGGCATCTGGGCATCTCCAGCGTGCGCGGCCGGTTCACCGAGTTCACCGGGAGCGTGGAGATCGCCCCGGACGACATCACCACGTCGCGGGTGGAGGCGGTGATCGCGGCGGCGTCCATCGACACCGGCAACGACCTGCGCGACACGCATCTGCGGTCCGCCGACTTCCTCGACGTGGAGCGGTATCCGGAGATCACCTACCGGTCGACCGGGCTCACCGAGGCCGGGCCCGACCGCTGGACGGTCCACGGCGAGCTGGCGATGCGCGGGGTCGTGCGGCCGGTCGACCTGGACCTGGCCTGTCTGGGCACCGGCGAGGACCCGTGGGGCGGCACCCGGGCGGCCTTCCACGCCACGGCCGAGCTGCGCAGGGAGGACTTCGCGATGAACTACAACCAGATCCTCCAGGCGGGCGTCGCGGCCATCGGGACCACGCTCAAGGTGGAGCTGGACATCCAGGTGGTGCAGGGGGAGTCACTGCCGGCCGCTTGAGGCGCCCTCGGCCGTGCGCGCCACCAACAGGCCGCAGAGATCGCGGAGTTTGATGTTCCGGTTCTGTGAGGCGCGGTGCAGCCGCTCCAGGGCCCGGTCCGGAGCGATCCGCTCATGGGCCAAGAGCATCCCGATCGCCTGGTCGATCACGCTGCGGGAGAGCAGCGCGGTGCGCACATCGGCCGCGGTCTGCCCCAGGCGTTCGACGCGCAGCACCGTGTCGATCGCGTCCGCGGCCCGGGCGGCGAAGACCTGCGCCGCCGAGCGGCTCTCGGCGGGCGAACCGGCCCGCTCGCCGTAGAGGCTGAGGGCCGCGCCCGGCTCGCCCTCGGCCGGCCGCAGCGGGACGGCCGGCACGCCGCACACCCCGGCGGCCAGCGCGATGCGGGCGAACCGTGGCCAGCGGTCGTCCGCGGCCAGATCGGGGACGCACCGCTCGGCGCCGGTCTCCGCGGCGGCCGCGCACGGGCCCGCGCCGTACTCGTAGCGGTACAGGTCCGGGCCGCTCGGCGGTCCGCTGCTGCCGGCGAGGGTCAGCAGGCGGTCCGCCCGGCGCACCGTGCTGCTGCTCGCCACGGCGCCGGGCGCCTCCCGCACGGCACGGTCGGTCAGATCGCGCAGCAGCGTGCCGAGCCCGTTGCTGCGGACCATCGCCCGGTCCAGAGTCTCGGACATCCCGGCAGTCATGACCGTACGGACGTCCCGCGGGACGGCGTGCCGCCCATGAGGTGGGTCACCGGGCAGGCGCTTCCCCATGGGGCACGGGCGTGGTGCAATGGACGGAACGGGTGAGGAACGGCCTTGCCGGTATCCGGACGAATGTCTGCCAGGTGAGTACCGTGTCCGTCCAGCCCCGACTCCGTGCTGTGCACGATCCCCCCGGCCGCCTGCTGCTGCCGCTTCCCCCGAGATCGACTTCGGCAATGCCTCCGAGGTGCTGGCGCTCGTGCTGAGCGCGGTCCGCTGGGCGCCCGGCCGGCTCCGGGTTCTGGTCCTCGACTTCTCCGGGACCGGCTTCATGGACTCCCAGGGCGTGCGGCTCGTCGGCGACGTCAGCAGGTCGCTGCATCCGGACACCCGGGTCCGTGTGGTGGCCCGCCCGGACAGCACCGCGGGCCGGGTCCTGGATCTGACCCGGCTGCGCCGGGACGTACCCGTGTACGACGACGCGGGGGACGCGCTGCGGGCCTGGGTGCCGGAGGCGGAGGCGGCCTAGCGCCGGACCGGATTCGTTCGCGGGAGGCGGCTAGGAGCCGTCCGCCGGGCCGGAGGTCTCCCGGGCCACCATCGTCTCGATGCCGGCGATCATCAGGTCCAGGGCGAAGGCGAAGTCCCGCTCCAGCATCTCCTCGACGGTGTCGCCGCCCCGCGCGTTCATGATCTTGGCGGACTCCTGGATGACCTCCGCCGCGTCCGGCGCCTGGGTCACCGCGCTCAGCGCCTGCTCGTGGTACTCGTCCGCGGTCATGCCCTTCTCGGCGACCCGGGCGAGGAAGTGGCCCTCGATGGTGCCGTAGCCGTAGACGAACTGGAAGACGGCCGAGATCGCCCCGGTGCGGCGGTTCACGGGCAGCCCGGTCCTGCCGATCACCTGCTGGACCACCCGGGAGAAGTTCAGCGAGTTGGGCCCGATGTTGAGGAAGCTCCCGGCCAGCGGCGACACCCAGGGGTGGCGCACCAGCATCGAGCGGTACTCCCGTGCCAGCGCCCGCAGTTGGTCGCGCCAGTCCTCCTCGGCCTCCGGGTCGGGGAGGGCGAGCTCGCCGAACACCTGGTCCAGGGCGAGCTCCAGCAGGTCGTCCTTGGTGTCGACGTACCAGTAGAGGGACATCGCGGTCACGTTCAGCTCGGCCGCGAGCCGGCGCATGGAGAACCTGGCCAGCCCCTCGGCGTCCAGCAGCCGTACACCGGCGGCGGTGATCCGGTCCCGGTCGAGGCCGGAGGGCTGCCCGTCCCCCCGCCGGCCACGACGGGGCTTGCCCTCCAGCCAGACACTGGTCCGTGAACTCCCCCGGCCTGCTCTGGCCATGCGCACCCTTCCTGCACTTGCCGACACCGGCCAGCCTAAGCGCCGGGGCACCGGGAGCCGCACCGCGCCCGGCCGGCCCCCGGTCGGGGGCCGGCCGGCGTCTCAGGCACTTTCTCCCCGCTCGGCGCGCCTGAGCAACAGGGCGGCGACGAGTCCGCCGAGCAGCACGGCCGCCGCTCCCACCAGCTGGCTGCTCTCCAGGCCGGAGGCGAAGGCCTCGGTCACCTGGGCCCGCTCCCGCGCCGAGTCCGCGGCGGCCAGCGCCGCAGGCAGCGAGCTCGCCGCCACCGGGATCAGGGCCGCGAAGCGGGCGTTGAGCACCGCCCCCAGCACGGCCACGCCCAGGCCGTTGCCGAACTCCGCCAGCGTGCCGTTGATCCCGGCCCCGACGCCGGCCTTCTCCGGCGGGATGGAGCTCATGATGGCGTGCGCCATCACCGGGGTGCCGACCGCGGTGCCCGCCCCGATCAGGACCAGCCCCAGCAGCGTCCCGGCGTAGCCGTGCTCGGTGAGCGTGGCGATCGACACCAGCCCTGCGGCCATCACCGCCATGCCGAGCGCGATGGCCGGCGGCGCCCCGAGCCGTGCGGCCAGCTTGGCCGCCAGGCCGGAGAAGTTGAGCGCCACCACGGTCAGCGCCAGCGGCGCGGTCCGCAGGCCCGCCTCCAGCGGCCCGTAGCCGAGGACGAACTGCAGGTGCTGGGTGAGCAGGAAGAGCGCCCCGCCCATGCCGAAGGTGATCAGCACGGCGCCGGCCACCGCGCCGGTGAACCGGCGGTTGGTGAAGAAGTGCGGGTCGAGCATCGGATACGGGATCCGGCTCTCCCAGTACGCGAAGGCGCCGAGCACCAGGACGGCGATGGCCGCCGTGCCCAGGACGCGGGCCGACGTCCAGCCGTGCTCGGGGCCGGAGATGATCGCGTAGACCAGGGCGGTCATGCCGATCGTCGACAGCAGCGCGCCCAGCAGGTCGGGACGGTCGCCGCGGGGCGCCTTGGACTCGGGGACCAGCGCGACGACGGCGATCAGGCCGAGCGCCGCGACCGGCAGGTTGATCAGGAAGATCGCGCCCCACCAGAAGTGGTTGAGCATGAAGCCGCCGACCAGCGGACCGGCGGCGAAGCCGAGCGCGCTGACCGCGCTCCAGATGCCGATGGCCCTGGGCTGCTCCTCGGGCGTGAAGATCTGCATCACCACGGCGAGGGTGGTGGTCAGCAGCAGCGCGCCGCCGACGCCCATGCCCGCCCGGGCCGCGATCAACTGCCCGGAGGAATCGGCGAGTCCGGCCACCAGGGAGCCGACGCCGAACAGCACCAGGCCGGCGATCAGCATCTTCTTGCGCCCGTAGCGGTCGGCGGCGCTGCCCGCGGTCAGCAGCAGGCCCGACTGCACCAGTGAGTAGGCGTTGATCATCCACTGGATGTCGGAGGTGGCCGCGTTCATCTCGCGGGTGAGCGAGGGGATGGCCACGTTCAGGACGGTGTTGTCGAGCAGCACGGTGAGCTGCGCGAGACAGATGACTCCGAGAATCAGCCAGCGCTTCGAGTGGCCCGGCACCTGCGGTGCAGCCCGGGGCGGGGCCGCCTGCTCGTTGGGTGACGTCGTCATGCTGTACACCGTATAAGAGTTCCCATACGGTGTACAGCAGACGAGGTCACGGGGTCCGGGCGGTCGCTTCCGCCTTGCGTGAGAGGTCGCGGCTCGTGGCGTTCCGGGCGCCGGCGGCGGCCGCCGTCTCCCCTTCGTCAGGCCGCGGGCTTGATCATGTAGCCGGCGCCGCGCCGGGTGTGGATCATCGGCTCGCGGCCCGCGTCGATCTTCCGGCGCAGATAGGAGATGTACAGCTCGACGACGTTCGCCTGTCCGCCGAAGTCGTAGGACCACACCCGGTCGAGGATCTGCGCCTTGCTGAGCACGCGCCGCGGATTGCGCATCAGGTAGCGCAGCAGCTCGAACTCGGTGGGGGTCAGATGGATGCTCTCCCCGCCGCGGGTGACCTCGTGACTGTCCTCGTCGAGGGTGAGGTCGCCGACCACCAGCACGGACTCCGGCCGCCGGTCGGCCGCTCCGGAACGCCGGATCAGCCCGCGCACCCGCGCCACGACCTCCTCCAGGCTGAACGGCTTGGTGGCGTAGTCGTCCCCGCCCGCGGTGAGCCCGGCGACACGGTCCTCGGCGGCATCCTTGGCGGCCAGGAACAGCACGGGCACATCCGGCAGTTCACGGCGCAGCCGGCTGAGCACGGCGAGGCCGTCCAGGTCCGGCAGCATCATGTCCAGGACGACGGCATCGGGCTGGAACTCGCGTGCGGCCCGTACGGCGTCCTGCCCGGTCTCCGTGCTGCGGATCTGCCAGCCCTCGTAGCGCAGGGCCATGGACAGCAGCTCGGTGATCGACTGCTCGTCGTCCACCACCAGCACCCGGACGGGGCTCCCGTCCGGCCTCAGCAGTTCGGTGTGCCCCTGGGGCGAAAGCGTGGTCATGACGGTCACCCTGGCGAGGCGCTCTGAGAGGAGGCTTGCCGCAATCTGTGAATTCGCTGAGAAACCCCGGCCCTCGCGCCCACGCCCCTCGGGGTGCCACGCGTTTCACGTGAAACATGCGCGATCCGGACACCCAGCGGGCGCCCCACGCCGCCCCATCTCAGTCATCGATGCCGAAGAGCCGGGCGGCGTTGTCGTGGCACACCGCCCGCAGCCAGTCCTCCCCGAGCCCCAGCCGCTCCAGGGCGTGCAGCTGGTGGAGGTAGGGGTACGGGATGTTGGGGAAGTCGGAGCCGAGCAGGATCCTCTCGCGCAGGCCGTCCAGTCGGGGCAGGGCCCTCCCGGGGAACGGCGCCATGCGCTCGCTGAAGTCGGTGAAGGCCATGGTGGTGTCCAGCCGCACCTCCTCGTAGCGCTCGGCGAGGTCCAGGAAGTCCTCGTACTCGGGCATGCCGAGGTGCGCCACGATCAGCCGCAGCCGGGGGTGCCGTGCCAGCACACCGGCGATCGGCTCCGGACCGGTCCACTTGCCGGGCGCGGGACCGGAACCGCAGTGGATCACCACGGGAACCCCGGCCTCGGCGAGCAGACCCCAGGCACCGTCCAGCGCCGGGTCGGCCGGATCGTAGGCGCCCACCTGCACATGCGCCTTGAAGACCCGCGCCCCCGCTTCCACGGCCTCCCGTACGTACCCCTCCACGCCGTCCTCGGGGAAGAGGGTCGCGGTGTGCAGGCAGTCGGGCGTGCGGGCGGCGAAGCCGGACGCCCAGTCGTTGAGCCAGCGCGCCATGCCCGGCTTGTGCGGGTACAGCATGGCGGTGAACGCCCGGACGCCGAACGCCCTGAGCAGCTCGGTCCGTTCCCGCTCCCCCGCCCGATAGGCGATCGGCCACTCGATGCCGCCGGTCAGCGGGCCGAGACCGTCGAAGTAGGCCCACACCTTGCGCAGCACCCGCTCCGGCATGAAGTGGGTGTGCACATCGACCAGGCCGCTCAGGCCGAGCCCCTCCCAGAAGCCCCGCACAGCACGGACGTCCGCCCGGGCGGAGCCGGACATCTCCGGCTCGCGGGTTCCGGCCCGGTCGTCGCTCGCGGTCGCCGCCGCCGTGAGGTGATCGCACATGCCGCCCACGATCACCTCCGGGCGGGCCCCGCGTCCACACCCCGTCCCCGTCAGAACAGGCCCTCCTGCACCACCGCGTCGTCGGCCGCCCCGTACTCCCTGACCGGCACCGACAGTTCCCGCCCCGCCGCCGGGAGCAGAGGCCACCCGGTCAGCAACCGGGTGTCCAGCACCACGACGCCCGCTCCCGTCGCCAGGTGCAGATCCGGCCCGGCGGCGGCCACCAGCTCTCCGCTCACCGCGCCCCCGGCGACCAGCTCGCTCACCTCCCCCACGGCGGGCGGCGCGCCCCCGAGCCCGAAGGCGCGGACGTGGTCGACGGGCCGGAACGGTTCACGCTCCAGCGACTCGGGCCATCCGCCCAGGGCGACCGCCCGGGCGTGCAGCTCCGCCAGTTCCGCCGCCCGTTCCTCCTCGCCCCGCGGCAGCAGCGCCCGTAGGGCGCGCTTGCGGACGTAGGGGATGCGGTCCGGCACCCCCAGCGCGGCCCGCAGCAGCTCCTCGGTGCGCCGCGCCGCCATCAGCGGTCCGGTGCCCAGCCAGCTGAAGCAGACGGCGCCCTGCTCGAGCAGCCGCGCCGGGCCGCGCTCCACCGCCGTGATCCCGGCCTTGGTCATGCCGGGGCCGAACCAGGCCAGATAGACGCGGTAGGGCCGGGGATCGTCGGCGAGCGTGTCGGCGGCCACCGAGTGCGCCCGGTCGAGGCGTGCGCACTCCTCGCACCGGGCCCCGGTACTGCGGCCCGGCACCGCCGCCGCCGACGGGCAGGCGTGCCCCCGCGCCCCGACGCACCGGCGCACACCCCCCTCACCGGCCGGAGCGACCCCGAAGGCCACCCGCTTCCCCCAGGTCAGCGCACTGCGCCGCCCCCGGTCCCACACCAGTGCGGGACCGCCCTCCGCCGGCCAACTGAGCCCCGAGCAACGCCATGCCTGTGCCATCGCCGACGAGCCTAGACGTCCCCGCCGACAACCCCCCGCCACCCGCGAACCACCCCCACGACGGGCGCCATCGCGCCGACATGCCGAGGACCGCCGGGAGTGGAAGTCTGGTCAGCAGAACGCCATCACTCGGGGAGAGCTGAGAGGGCGAGCACATGGCCAGCAGCAACGTCACCGGCACCGGACATCGCCGCGGCGGCTTCGCCGCGGAGAGCGCCTGGGCCACGGGATGGACCGGAGCCGCGGCGGTCCTGATGACCTTCGGCGGCATCATGGCGATCTTCCAGGGCATCGCCGCCATCGCTGAGGACGACGTCTTCGTCGTCACCCAGAACTGGACCTACGAGTTCAGCGTCACCGGTTGGGGCTGGATCCACCTGATCCTCGGGGCCCTCGTGTTCCTGGCCGGACTGGCACTGTTCCAGGGCGCGACCTGGGCCCGCGCCGTGGGCGTGGCACTCGCCGGACTGGGCATGATCGCCAACTTCCTGTGGCTGCCCCACGCCCCGGTCTGGTCGATCGTTCTCATCGTCATCGACGGATTCATCATCTGGGCCCTCTGCGCCCCACGCCGCGAGTCCCGCACCTAGGATCCCGTGGCCTTCCGTTTCCGCTCCCGCATGGAAGGCGGACGACCACCCCCTTCGACGGTGTGGAGTGCGCTGTGGCCATGGCTGCTCGAGGCCGCGGGCATGGCTGCCATGGTCACCGCGTACTTCCTGCTTCCGCTGGATCGTCTGGGGCCCCGCCGTCCGGTCCTCAGCTGGGTCCTCTTCGGGCTGGCGCTGGCCCTGGTGGCCGCGCTGCTGCTGCAGCAGATCGTCCACGTCCTGCTGCACCGTCCGAACGCCCGCCCGGGTCTGGTCATCCCCCTGCTGATGTGCCTGTCGGTGCTGACCTTCGCGGCCACCTACCAGCGCCTGGCCGAGCACCCCGGTGAGATGGCGGGTGGCCTCGCAACCCGCCTGGACGGCATCTACTTCACCCTGGTCACCCTGGCGACCATCGGCTACGGCGACATCGCCCCGCGCGGTCAGTCCGCCCGCCTGGTCGCGATCCTGCAGATCCTCTACACCTTCATCTTCCTCACGGCGGCGGCGACGGCCCTGTCCCGCCATCTCAGCGAGGCCGTGCGGCGCCACAGCTCCCACCGCCCGTCCGGGGCCGCCCGGCACGAGGTCCCGCCGCCCCGCCCCGGCAACACTCCCGGCGACACCTGAGTGCTCCGGCGGCTCCCACCGGGCAGACTCGCGGGCAGATCCGGTGCGCGCCCGGCCGCCGCCCGGGAGACGCACACGGGACGAGCACGGGACAGCAGGGGACGAGCGAGGGAGAGACAGCATGGCGATCCAGCGGATGGACAACGTGGGCATCGTCGTCGAGGACCTGGACGCCGCCATCGCGTTCTTCGAGGAACTCGGCATGGAGCTGGAGGGCAGGGCGGAGATCCAGGGCTCCTTCGCCGACCAGTGCACCGGACTCGACGGCGTCCACTGCGATGTCGCGATGCTTCACACCCCGGACGGCCACGGCCGCATCGAACTGTCCAGGTACCGCAGCCCCGAGCTGGTCACCGGCCCCCGCGACCAGCCGCACAATGTGCTGGGCACGCACCGGATCATGTTCACCGTCGACGACATCGAGGACACCGTGGCCCGGCTGCGCCCGCACGGCGCCGAGCTCCTCGGCGAGATCGCCCACTACGAGGACCTCTACCTGCTCTGCTACCTCCGCGGCCCGGACGGCATCATCATCGCCCTCGCCCAGCAGCTCCGCTGACCCGCCTCCGGCTCCGGCACCGGCCAACCGACAGCGGCTCCCTTGCCGACAGCGGCTCCCTTGCCGACAGCGGCTCCGTTGCCGACTGCGGCTCCCTTGCCGACAGCGGCTCCCTTGCCGACAGCGGCTCCGTTGCCGACTGCGGCTCCGTTGCCGACTGCGGCTGCGTTCCGGCCGCGGCTCCGGCGTTCAGCCGACGAGCCCCACCGACACCAGCCCACCGCCGGCGGCGACCGCCCGGGCCGCTCCGCGCTGCCACGCGGTGACCTTCTCGACGCGGCCCCGCGTCGCCATGATCATCACGGCGTCGGCGGCGAAGGCCGGCAGCAGAATGCCGAACAGGGCGAACGTGCCGACCGCGGACAGGGCCCACTCGCCGCGCACGGTCAGCCCACCGGCCACCACAACGCAAGAGGCCCCGGATCGCTCCGGGGCCTCTTGTCTGTGCGCACTCGGCAGGATTCGAACCTGCAACCTTCTGATCCGTAGTCAGATGCTCTATCCGTTAAGCTACGAGTGCTTGGTTCTTCAGTTTTCTCGCCGCTCCCGAGGCCCTCCGGCCCGCTCGCGGCGACAGGAAGAACATTACATGACTGCCGCCGTCATGTGAAATCCGTTTGCCCTACCCCTTGTGACCTGCGAAAACGCGGGTATCCGGACCGGGCCCGACACCGCCGGGCAACCCCGTGGACGACGAAGCCCCGGTCGGATGTGACCGGGGCGACGTGATCTTGCGGAGGCGGAGGGATTTGAACCCTCGATGGGCTTTAAGGCCCAAACCGCATTAGCAGTGCGGCGCCATAGACCGGACTAGGCGACGCCTCCAGCGCACGTCCCAGCGCGCGAGCGTGATGGGGTAGTGCGTGCCGATGATGACACAGCCGCGTGGGGTGTCACCAATCGCCCCCCACGGTACTAGGCGGAGAGGCCGCAGGGCAAAGCCCTTCCGGCGGCACGTCGCCGGGTGCGCCCCGGTGCGACCCCGCCTGGTGCGCCTGGTGCACCCCTCCGCCTCGACGGCCGCGCCGCCCCGGCCCCTGCTGCGCAACGTCCGGGGCCGTGATGCGTTGGGCAGGGCATGTCGTATCGCATGCAGAGGATGCCCCGGGCCGCCCGGCGGCTGCTCGTCACGGGGGCCGCCGCCTCCTCCGCCCTCCTCACCCCGCTGCCCGCCGCCGACGCCCTCGAAGCGCGCCCCCGCGACGGCGACCGCCTCGTCGTCACCGTGCGGGACGCGGGCGGCGGAGCGGACGGGACGTACGAGGTGCGCTGCCGGCCCAGCAGCGGCAGCCACCCGGACCCGGCCGGGGCGTGCGCCGCCGTGGAGCGGAACACGCGGTGGGGCCAGGACGCCTTCGCCCCGGTGCCGCGGGGCGCCGTCTGCACCATGCAGTACGGAGGCCCGGCCACCGCCCGGGTCACCGGCACCTGGGCCGGCCGCCCGGTCGATGCGACGTTCGACCGCCGCGACGGATGTGCGATCGCACGCTGGGACCGGTTCGTACCGCTGCTGCCCGAAGCGGGGTCCGTACGGGCGCGGGTGTCGTGAGCGCCTTCGGGAGGCGGTGCGCCGGGGACGTACAGGAGACGTAAAGGTCCCGCGCGGCGCGCCGCGGCGTCACCGCAGGCCGCCGCGCGTTCCGGACGTTTGGGGCGTCACAGGGGCGGCACACCGCCGTCACTTCCTCGTGGTACCTCCTTCTCAACCGCCGTCGCGAGCGCAACCCCAGCCCGTAGACTCCCTCGCGTGACACGCTGCGGGCCGGTTGGCAAGATGGCCCGAGCGGTCGGCACGTCGCGGTAACAGGGAGGAAGCGTCTCGTGAGCAGCAGGCCATCCCGAGGCGCTGCTCGCCTCGCAGCCATACTGGACGCGCTTCCCGACGCCCTGGTGCTGGTCAACGCCAACGGGACCGTCGTCAACGCCAACACCATCGCCCTGGAGGCCTTCGAGACCCCGGGCACCGCCCTGGTGGGGCGCGGGCTGCTGGACCTGCTGCCGGAGTTCGACTCCAAGCTGATCCCCGGCTCCATGCGGCGCCCCGACCACATCGACCCCCGGGCCCGCACCAGGCCCACCCGGATGATGGCCCGGCGCACCGACGGGAGCGAGTTCCCCGTCGAGGTCACCAGTGCGAATCTGGAGAACGGCCAGCAGGCCTACGACAACCACGGCTACACCGGCGACGAGCTGCTGATGCTCGTGGTGCGGGACCTGTCCGGCACCGTCGACACCGAGGCCGAACTGGCCCGCTCCCAGCGGCAGACCGAGATGATCCTGCGGGCCGCCGCCGAGGGTGTCGTGGGCACCGACACCGACGGGCGGATCGTGCTGGTCAACCCGGCCGCCGCGCAGATACTGGGCTACCGCGCCGGCGAGCTGGGCGGACGCGAACTGCACACCCTGGTCCTGCACTCCAGGGCCGACGGCTCCCCCTTCCCCTACGACGAGTCCCCGCTCGCCGACACCCTGCGCTCCGGCCGCAAGCACCGGGTGCGCGGCCAGGTGCTGTACGCCAAGAACGGCGACAAGGTGCCGGTCGACCTGACGACCGCGCCGGTGCGCGACGGCGACCAGCTGGTGGGCGCCGTGATGACCTTCACCGACCGGCGGCCCTACGACGCCCTCGCCAAGGAGAAGGAGGCGGCGGAGAAGGCGCACGCCGCCGAGCTGGAGCGGATCGCCGAGGAGCACGCCTCCGAGCTCACCGCCCTGCGCCAGAGCCACGTCACCGAGATCGAGGAACTCCGCGAGAAGCACGCCGAGGAACTCGCCGCCAACGAGGAGCGCTACGCCGCCCTCGGTGAGCGCGAGAAGGACCGCTACGAGGCCCTCGCCGCCCGGCACGAACAGCTGCTCACCCTGCTCGGCCAGTCGCTGCGCGGCCCGCTGGAGGAACTCCGCCGCGAACTGGCCGCCCTCGCCGCCGACGACGCCGGTCAGCTGTGGCCCGAGGCCAACCAGGTGCTGCACCATCTGTCGGCCGGCTATTCCCGTATCACCACCCTGATCGACAACGTCCTCGGCTACCAGCGGCTCGACTCCGGCACCGAGCAGATCTCCCGTACGAAAGTGATGCTCGACGCGGTCGTCGCGGCCGGCGTCGACGGCGCCGTGGAGCTGATCGGCCCCGGCCGGGTGCAGTTCGCGGTGCACGCGCCGCCGATCGAGGCCGAGGTGGACCCGCGGCTGCTGGCCACCGCCCTCGCGCACCTCGTCGCCGACGTGGCCGGGGTGGACGCGACCGGCAACAGCCCGGTGTCGACGGGTGGTTACCTGGACAACACGGTCGTGGTCGCGGCGGCGCAGCGCGGCGAGGTCGTCCGCATCGAGGTGCGCGGCCCCTACAGCGGCGGCGACCCGGTGCACGAGCCGATCGTGCGCGGCATCGTCCGGGCGCACGGCGGGGTGCTGCAGACGCACGAGGTGCCGGGCATGAGCGGCAGCGCCTTCGTGCTCGAGGTGCCGATCGGCGGCGGAGCCGGCGTGGTCCAGGCCGGGCAGGCACCGGCCGAGGGGCAGAACGCCCAGGCGGCCCCCGACGGCACGACGGAGACCAAGGGCTCCGGTGGCCGCGGACGGCGCCGGGCCCGGCGGGCGTCCGTGGACGCCTTCCTGGAGAGCGACGCGCCCGGCGACGGCTCCGGTGCGCAGGGCGCGGGGGCGGAGGCCGCCGCCGTGCCGCCGCCGACCGGGCGCCGCCGGCGGCGGGCCGCGGGTGACGCGGCGGCCGAGGCCGCGCAGCTCCCGGCCCAGGCGTCCGGTGAGGGCGCGGTGGTGGCCGGCGGCACGGGACGCCGGCGCGGCCGTCCGGCCGAGGACGCCCAGGCGGTGGCCGGGGTGTCCGAGGGCGCGGTGATGACCGCCGCCGAGCACGCCGCCGGAACGGCCGCCTCCAACACCGGGCTGGGCGGGACCGTACCGCCGCAGGGTGTGCCCGCACCGTCCGGGCGGCGGGCCCGGCGCGCGGCCGGGGAGCAGAACGCCCTGCCGCCCGCGCTGCCCGCGTCGTCGGACGGTCAGAGCAGTCAGCACGGCCAGAACAATCAGCACGGTCAGGACGGGGCGGCCCAGGGAACCGGGCAGGAGCAGGGCCAGGCCCAGCCGAGGGGACGGCGCCGCCGGGCGCTGGCCGCCGCCACGGAGCGGGCGGCCGCGCAGGAAGCCGCCCCGCGCACGGTGTTCGCGCTGCCGCCGGCCGACGCCGACCAGGGTCAGCAGGCCGCACAGGACCAGCAGGGCTCCCCCGCGGGGGCCGCCGGGACGGTCGGGCAGGCCGCCGCCCCGGGTCCCGTACCGGTGCCCGCCCAGGGGGCGGCCGGGAACGCACCGGCCGACGAGAACCGGCACGACGCCGCCCCGCACGACCAGTCCGCCGACCACACCCCGCCGCAGCCGCACCCCGCGGACGCCCCGACGGGCCGCCGCCGGCGCGTCGCCGAGCCCCAGCCGGCGCCGGACGGCGGGGTTCCCGCACCGGAACAGGGCCCGGGGCCGGCCGGGCAGGCGCGGGGGGTGCCCGCCGGGCAGCAGCCCGTCGCCGCGGGGCAGCAGCCCGTGGCCGCCGGGCAGCCGGTCGCCGCGGGGCAGCAGGCGGCGGCCCCGCTGCCGGCGACGCCCGGGCAGTACGTCCAGCCGCAGGCCGGCGAGCAGCCGGTGCCGCAGGCCGCTCCCGGGCAGGCGCCCGCCGCGGCGGCTGCCGCTCAGGGGGCTCCGGCCCAGGCGGGTGCCGTTCCCGGCGACCGACTCGGCGGTGCCACCCCCGGAATGCCGGCAGCTCCCGTCCCGGCGCACGGGGTGACCATTCCCCCGAACCCGGTGATGGCGGCCCCCCAGGGCGTGACGGTGCCGGCGCAGAGCGCCCCGGTGCCCCCGCAGGGAACTCAGCAGACGCCGGGTCCGCAGCACGCGGCCGGGGCGCCGCAGGGCGGGCCCGTGCCGCCGGACGGCGCCGGCGCTCCCGCGGGCGCCGACGCGCTGCCGCAGGCAGTTCCGGGGCATGAGCCGGGTGCCGCTGCGCCGGTGCCCGGCGTTCCCGTATCGCCGAACGGCGCCGCCCCGCAGGCCGCACCGGTGCCGCCCCAGGGTGCCGCCGCCTCGCCGAACGCCACGCCGCAGCCCGCGCGGACCGCCTCGCCGAACGCCGCACCGCCGGCGGCCCCGCTGCCGCCGAACGGCGCGGTGGGGGCACCGCAGGCCGCACAGGCCCAGCAGGGCACCACCGGTCAGGGCATGCCGCTGCCCGCCCCGGGCCAGATGCCTCCCCCTCAGGCCCCGGCTCAGGCAGCAGCTCAGGCACCCGCCCAGGGACCGGCACCCGCCCCCGGTGCTCAGGCTCAGGCGCCGGCCGTGAACCAGCCGCAGGTCGCAGCCGCGGGACCGCTGCCCCAGCCGGCGCCCGCCGGTGCCGCGCAGCCGCTGCCCGCCGAGGCCGCCCCCGGTCAGGGCACCCCGCCGGGCGGCACGCCCGCCCCGGCTCCGCAGCAGTGGCCCGCCGCCGGTGACACCTCCGGCACCGGTACGCCCGCACAGCCCGCCCAGCCCGCCCAGCCCCCGGCTCAGCAGACCCCCGCGCCGGGCACGCCGCTGCCGCCCGAGGGTGCCGCCGCCCAGCGGGCCGCGCAGCCGCTGCCCGCGGAGGCCGCCGCGCCGGTGGACCCGAACTCGACCCAGGGCCGCGCGATCAGCGTGCGGACCCTGGGGCAGGGCGTCCCCTTCAACCGCCAGGCCGCACAGGTGCAGCAGCCGCTGCCGGCCGCGACCCCGCCCCCGCACCAGCCGGGCGGCTCGGGCCGCCGCCGCAAGCTCGGCAACCGCACGGAGGCGTCCGCTTCCACCCCCGCGACCGCAGAGCAGAGCGCGCGTCCCCAGCAGCCGGCGGCCGCCGCCGAGTCCGCGGCGCCGGGTCAGCAGGCGCAGCACACGGCGGGCGGCCAGTCCCGCCTCGCCCCGGCCACGCAGGGCGGCCAGTCCCGCCTCGCCCCGGCCACGCAGGGCGGCCAGTCACGGCTCGCCCCGGCGACGCAGGGCGCCGGGCGCTCGTACGCGATAGGCGCGCCCGACGCCGACGCGGCCGAGGGCCCCGAGCCGCTGGACGGTCCTGGTGGGGCCGTGGAGGTGGCGGACCCGCCGCGTCCGGTGCCGATGGACGACGAGCTGCCGCCGGAGCCGCTGGACAACCCGCGCCGGCTGCTGGTGTGGCCGGCTCCGGACGCCTCCACCCAGCAGGCGCTGAGCGACCGCGGCTACCGGCCGGTGATCGTGAACTCGCGCGAGGAGGTCGACGCGCAGATCGCGGCGTTCCCGGCCGCGCTGTTCGTGGACCCGCTGACCGGTCCGATCACCCGCACGGCACTGCAGTCGCTGCGTCAGGCGGCGGTCGCCGCCGAGGTGCCGGTGCTGGTCACGGCCGGGCTCGGGCAGGCCTCGCGCGACGCGGCCTACGGCGCCGATCCCGCCGTGCTGCTGAAGGCGCTGGCGCCGCGCGACAGCGAGCAGCATCCGCCGCGGGTGCTGCTGATCGAGGAGCACGCCGAGATAGCGCTGGCGCTGACGGCGACGCTGGAGCGGCGCGGCATGCAGGTGGCGCGGGCCGCGAGCGACGCCGACGCGGTGGCGCTGGCGGGGCAGTTCCGGCCGAACCTCGTGGTGATGGACCTGATGCGGGTGCAACCGCAGCAGGCGGGTCCCGCCGGGATCGTCGACTGGCTGCGGGCGAACGGGCAGCTCAACCGCACCCCGCTCGTCGTCTACACCGCCGCCGTCGACCCGGCCGACCTGCCGCGGCTGGCCTCGGGGGAGACCGTGCTGTTCCTCGCGGAGCGCTCCACCAGCACCGAGGTGCAGTCCCGGATCGTCGATCTGCTCGCCCGCATCGGCACCAACTGAGCCCACCTGCCGCGTGCCCGGAGAGGGCAGCGGAACGCCGTGGTGCCGGACGGGGGACTCCCTGTCACGTAGTCCCGCCTGTCCGGCGCCACGGCCTCTCAGTTCTCAGCGGTCGCCTCTCAGCGGCGGCCGGTCATCAGCCCTCCGGCACCGGCCCCGGCGGGAAGCTCACAGCAGGGTGACGTCCAGCTCGCCTTCCGCGTACTGGCGGCGCAGCACCTTCTTGTCGAACTTGCCCACGCTGGTCTTCGGCACCGCCTCGATCACCGTCCAGCGCTCGGGCAGCTGCCACTTGGCGATCTTGCGCTCCTCCGCGAGGAAGGCGCGCAGGGCGGCGAAGTCGGCGGTGGCGCCCTCCTTGAGGACCACCGTGGCCAGCGGGCGCTCGCCCCACTTCTCGTCCGGCACCGCCACGACCGCGGCCTCGGCCACGTCCGGGTGGGCCATCAGCGCGTTCTCCAGCTCGACCGAGGAGATCCACTCGCCGCCGGACTTGATGACGTCCTTGGCCCGGTCGGTGAGGGTGAGGTAGCCGTCCGGGCTGATGGTGCCGACGTCGCCGGTCTTGAGCCAGCCGTCGGGGCTGAACTTGTCCTCGGGGCGCAGCGGTTCGGCGTCGGGGCCGTTGTAGTAGGCGCCCGCGATCCAGGGGCCGCGCACCTCCAGCTCGCCCGCGGACTCCCCGTCCCACGGCAGACGCTCGCCGCCGGGGCCGGTCAGCCGCGCCTCGACACCGGCCGGGAAGCGGCCCTGGGTCAGCCGGTAGCCGAACTCCTCGTCGGTGCCGACCGCGTGGGCCGGCGGACGGGCGACGGTGCCGAGCGGGGAGGTCTCGGTCATGCCCCAGGCGTGGCAGACCCGCATGCCCAGCTTGTCGAACGCCTCCATCAGCGACGGGGGACAGGCCGAGCCGCCGATGGTGACCTGGGTGAGCGAGGAGACGTTCCGCGGGTGGGCGTTGAGCTCGGCGAGCAGGCCCTGCCAGATGGTGGGGACGGCCGCGGCGTGGGTGGGCTTCTCGCTCTCGATCATCGCGGCGAGCGGGGCGGGCTGCAGGAAGCGGTCCGGCATCAGCATGTTGACGCCGGTCATGAAGGTGGCGTGCGGCAGGCCCCAGGCGTTGACGTGGAACTGCGGGACCACCACCAGCGAGGTGTCCTGGTCGGTCAGGCCCATCGACTGGGCCATGTTGACCTGCATGGAGTGCAGGTAGATCGAACGGTGGCTGTAGACCACGCCCTTGGGGTCGCCGGTGGTGCCGGAGGTGTAGCACATCGCGGCGGCGGAACGTTCATCCAGCTCGGGCCAGTCGAAGGAGACAGGCTTCCCGGCGAGCAGGTCCTCGTACTCGTGCACCTGGACGGGGGCGTCCGCGAGAGGGGCGCGGTCGCCGGGACCGGAGACCACGACGTGCTCGACCGTCTTCAGATGCGGCAGCAGCGGAGCCAGCAGCGGGATCAGCGACCCGTTGACGATGACCACCCGGTCCGCGGCGTGATGGACGATCCAGGCCAGCTGCTCCGCGGGAAGGCGCAGGTTCAGCGTGTGCAGCACGGCGCCCATGGAGGGGATGGCGAAGTACGCCTCCACGTGCTCGGCGTTGTTCCACATCAGGGTGGCCACGCGCTCGTCGCCGGTCACCTGGAGATCGTCGCGCAGGGCGTGGGCCAGCTGGGCCGCGCGGGATCCGATCTCCGCGTAGCTGCGGCGGTGCGGCTCACCCTCGCCGGTCCAGGTGGTCACCGCGGATGTGCCGTGGATCGTCGACCCATGGGTCAGGATCCTCGAGATCAGCAGCGGTACGTCCTGCATGGTGCTCAGCACGGCGTCCTCCTGGGCGACATTGCCTACGCGGCGGTAGCGGTTGCGCTGATTCTGCGCACATACCGCGCGGTATGTCACTAGGGGAGCGGATGATCGATCAAAGCCCGGAGCACGACGTATCCCGTCAGGACCGAACAACCCCCAGCTCAGGGTCGTCGCGCAGCTTGCCGAGCGCCCGCGACACCGCCGACTTCACCGTGCCCACCGACACGCCGAGCACCTCGGCCGTCTGGACCTCGCTGAGATCCTCGTAGTACCGCAGCACCACCATCGCCCGCTGCCGCGCCGGCAGCCGCATGACCGCGCGCCACATCGCGTCGCGCAGCGCCTGCTGCTCGGCCGGGTCGGCCCCGGCGGGCCGCGGCTCCGGCTCGGGCACCTCGTCGCAGGCGAACTCGTCCACCTTGCGCTTGCGCCACTGCGAGGTGCGGGTGTTCACCAGCGCCCGGCGCACATAGCCGTCCAGCGCACGGTGGTCCTGTATCCGCTCCCAGGCGACGAAGGTCTTGGTGAGCGCGGTCTGCAGCAGGTCCTCCGCGTCGCTGGAGTTCCCGGTGAGGGACCGAGCGGTACGCAGAAGCACCGGCTGGCGGGCCCTCATGTACGACGCGAACGACGGGTACGCGAGGGTCTGCGTCGCTGGAGCAGCGGCGTTCGAAGCGCTGGTGCAGACGGGTGTGGTCATGACTCAACGCTATGAGCGGGGGCATGTCCGGCGGATCGCCCGCAGGTCCCGAAGCCGCGTCCCCCTCAGGTTGTAGGGGTGGGGCCCGCCACACCTCCTCTGGGTGGACCGGAGGATGAGGGATCGTGCGGGTTCATCCCTGAGAGCCGCCCCCGGCACGCGCCGGAGACCGGATCTCCGGGCGTTCGGGATCAGCGGTCTCCGGGCGTCCCGGATCAGCCGTCCGCGGTCAGCACCAGCCCCGAGGTGGGCACCCCCGTCCCCGCCGTCACCAGGACTCTTTCCGCGCCCGGCACCGGATTCACCGAGGCCCGCATATCTGCCGCACCGCCTCCGCCAGACCGTTCATCCCGTGCGGGCAGGCCTCCCCCAGCTGCCCGCCGTGCCGGTTCAGCGGCAGCCGTTCCCCGGCGACGAAGTCCGCCCCCTCACCCCGTGCGCAGAAGCCGGACTCCACCAGCTGCATCAGCACGAACGGGCGGTCCCGCGCTCCTCGCCGGTCCTCGGGCCGAGCAGCATCCGACTCCGCTTCTCCGCCCCCCAAACCTGACCGGTCGTCAGATTGGATCCGTGCCCGCCGGCTGTCAAGCTCACTCCCCCCACAAACGCCTGCGCGGCGGCACCGAAGCACCGCCGCGCAGACGCATTGCACCCCACGAAGCACACCCACAGTTTCCGCAGAGGGCCGATGGCGGCCCTCTCACCTCACCACCACAGCGGCGAGAAGCTGACGGCCACGTTGTCGTTGCCCTGGTTGACCGCCGTGAACGCCGAGCCGTCGACCTGAGCGGTGTTGCTCTGGTTCGAGGCACCGGAGCCGATGGCCTGCTGGTTGGTGGTCGACGAGTTGCCGAAGTTGTCGCCGCCGACGCCGCTGCCGAGGACGCCGGCGTCGGCGGTCGCGGCCGTGGCGTTCGAACCGTCGTCCGCGAAGGCTCCGTTGTCCGCCGACGCGACACCGGTGAACAGGGCTGCCGCGAGCGGAAGCGCGGAGACGGCGGCGATGACGCGGGCGGTACGGATGCTTGCCATGTTGTGTTCCCTCCAGAACAAGACCCACCGGCTCGTGGCCGTGTGTGCCGGACAGTGCGTGAAGTACGGCTCCCACCAGGGACTTCGGCCGATCGCCCTGGTGCTGTGCACGACGTCGCGTGATCAGAGTTGCCCACCGAATCCCCGGCGAACCACCCCGGAAGCCGCTCTTCGCACGCAAGCGTGACGACTAGTCGATAAACCCCTTCGCGCCTCTTGAGTCACAGATCACATGAGGCGGGCGCACCGGCCACCAAGCCGCGCAAGGGAGGAAGCGTTCCGGCACCCTGCGCGGACCCCGGATCCGCCCGGCGTGTCCCCCCGGCTCCCCCTTTCCTTTTTCGAACGTACGCACGAACATAGAGGCATGGCCACCACCGACCGGCAGGCCACGACGCTGGCCCTCGCACACGCCCTGTCAGCCGCCGAACGCGGACTGGCCGTCATCCCCCTGTCCCGCACCAAGCTGCCGGCGCTGCGCTCCCCGCACCGCGACGACCCCGCCCCGGCGGCACCGCCCTGCCGTGGCGAGTGCGGGCGCTTCGGCCACGGCGTCCACGACGCCTCCACCGACCCCGCACGCATCCGCGAGATGTTCGCCGCCGCCCCCTGGGCCACCGGCTACGGCATCGCCTGTGGTCTGCCGCCGCACCACCTCATCGGCATCGACCTGGACACCAAGAACGGAGCGGATTCCTCCGCGGCGCTGCGCGAGCTGGCCCTGCGCCACCTGTTCACGATCCCGCCCACGGTGGTCGTCCTCACCCCGTCCGGCGGCCGCCACCTGTGGCTCAGCGGCCCGCCGGACGTCGTGGTGCCCAACTCCGCGGGCCGCCTGGCCCCCGGCATCGACATCCGAGGCGCCGGCGGCTACCTCGTCGGCCCCGGTTCCCGGACCGAACACGGCAGCTACACCACCGCCCCCGGCACGGCCCACCTCGCCCCCGCCCCCTGCCCGCGCGCCCTGCTGCGCCTCCTCCTGCCGCCGCCCCGGCACCACCACCCCACACCCGTCTCGACCGGCAGCCACGGCCAGGGCCTGGTCCAGTTCGTCCTCGCCGCGCACGAGGGCCAGCGCAACACCCGGCTCTTCTGGGCCGCCTGCCGCGCCTACGAGGACGGGATCGGGCCCGCCCTGGTGGACCCGCTCGTCGAGGCGGCCCTCGACACGGGACTGTCCGAACGCGAGGCCCGCGCCACGATCGCCTCCGCGGCACGGATGACGGGGCACGGATGACGGGACACCGCCCGTGAACCGGCCCCGGCAGTCCCCGAGCCGCCCCGAGCCCCGCTCCGAACCACCCGGGAGCCGCGCAACCGCCGAGTGACACGCCCCCGCCCGACCAGCCGCCCCACCCGCGACCAGCGGGCGACCAGGCAGCGCTCGCACGGCACCGCTCGCACCGCACCGCTCGCACCACCGAGAGAGCCCGATGCACCACCGTCCCCGAGTGCCGGCCATGTCACTCGCCCGCCTCGTCCTCACCTCCGGCAGAGCGGTGCACCTCGCCGAACTGCACATGTCCTCGACCTACGGCGGACCGCTCGCCGCCTACCCCTGCCGACCGGTCAACGACGACAGGATCCGCCAGCTGCTCGTCGCCGCCGAACAGGCCTACCCCGGTGCCCCGGTGCATCTGATCCCGCCGCAGCGTGAGTACCCCGACCAGTACCCGGGCTCCTCCGGCCCCGTGGAGGTCCTCCCCGCCGTCGCCTGCCTCGGCAGCTTCCGCTCCGAGCCCGTCCGCCCCGCCCGCCACCACGCCCGGTACCGCTCCCGCCTCACCGTCGTCTGGTTCCAGCCGACCGCCCGCACCCCCTCGTGCTGCGCCGCGGAGCCCGCGCTGCAGGCGCTGCGGGAGCTGAGGGAGCTGCCCTGGGAAGGGCTGGCGGTGGACGAGGAGATCCCCCTCGCGTACCGGCCCGTTGAGGAGATCCTGTGACGGCGACGGCACGGTGCACGGGCGCTCACTAGGGTGCGCCCCATGACCACCGTGGCGACGGGCATGACAGCCCAACAGGTCAGGCAGCTGCTCGGCAAACCTTCGCACTCGGTCGACGACAACGAATACCTGGCCCTGTACTCGAGCCGCCGCAGGCTCGGCTTCCTCCGCCGGCGGCGGAAGAACCGCTCCGAGGCCTGGGTCTACGCGGACACTCCGCAGGTCGGCCTCGCCACCTGGATCCACTTCGCCGCGGGGCGGGTCGAGAAGGTCGTCGTCGGCCCGCTGACCGCCGACGGCCGGCGCGGTCCCTCCGACGAGGACTGAGGCCGCAGTCCCTGCTCGGGTCCGGCGTCAGTCACTGCACGGACCCCAGCCCGGAAACCAGCATCGCCCCACCCACGAGCACCACCAGCTGCACGATCCCCGGGATACGCCACCCCAGCGCGAGCAGTCCCCCACCCGTGAGCACACCACTGCCCAGCAGGAACCACGAGGCATCCGAGGCCGCCTCCGCCGCCCCCGATGACGCCCCGTCGCCCTCATAGCTGTCGGCCCACCCGGCGATCCCGACCCCGAACACCGCCCAGGCAATGAGCATCAGGTCGGCGACGACCAGCATCACGCTCGCCCAGACCTGCACCCCGGTCGACGGCTCATCCCCCCGTCTCATGCCCACCCGTCCCGTCCCCTCCGCCGAAGCTCGCCAAGTCCCCCAGCCAGAGTGGCGTTGCCGTGACCACGGCACATGAGTACGGCTACTCAGATGGGCCCCGTGTGCTCGCCTCCCCCTGCTCCGCGACCGCCCTCCTGTAGTGGTCGCACCGGGTGAAGTCCGCGTGGTCGCAACCGAGGGCGCATTCGATCAGGTCGAGGGAAGCCTGCGCCGCCGCGATGCGAGCGCGCAGCGCCTCGGCCTCCGCACTCAGGATGTCCCGGCGCCTGGCGGGATCACCGGCCGCGATCAGCGCGCGGATGGTGCTGAGGGACAGCCCCGCCTTCTTGGCCCGCAGGATGACGGCGACGCGAGTGAGGTCGTCGCTTCCGTAGCGGCGCCGGCCTGCGGAGTCACGGGCGGGAGTCAGCAGCCCCGTCGCCTCCCAGTGCCGCAGGACGTGCGCGGCCAGCCCGAAGCGTTCGGCGAGGGCGCCGATGCTCATGGACGCGCTCATGGACGTATGCACGGGCGTATGCGCGGACGCATCCCCAGACGTCTCCACGGACGTCTTCATGGACGTCTTCATGGACGCGCCCGCGCGATCCTCCGGCATCCCGTTCTCGCTTGACCTCATGCCGACATCAAGTCACACCCTGACCCGCATGAGCGAGCAGAAGACCGAGGAAACGGCCGGACTCGTCGCACGCCTCGACGCGCTGGACCGGCTGCCGGGCAGCACGGCACTGCGGGTCCGCTCCTACGACCTGCTCGCCGCCGGCCCCGGCACGAAGGTGGTGGACGTGGGCTGCGGCGCCGGACGAGCCGTGGCGGAACTGGCCGAACGGGGCGCGAAGGCCCTGGGCATGGACCCGGACGAGCACATGATCGCCATCGCCCGCAGCCGGTGGCCCGAGGCGGACTTCCACCTCGCGGACGCGTACGAGCTGCCGCTGCCGGACACGTCGGTGCACGCCTACCGGGCCGACAAGGTGTTCCACGAACTGGCCGACCCCGCCCGCGCCTTGGCCGAAGCCCGCAGGGTGCTCGCGCCCGGCGGGCGGATCGTGCTGGTCGGTCAGGACTGGGACACCCTCGTCATCGATTCCGACGACCCGGCCCTCACCCGCACCATCGTGCACGCCCGCGCCGACCTGGTCAGCAGCCCGCGCGCCGCCCGCCGGTACCGCAACCTGCTCCTGGACGCCGGCTTCGACGACGTGACGGCCGAGATACGGACCGACGTGTTCACCGGACCGGAGATGCTGCCCCTGCTCACCGGGCTGTCCAGAGCGGCCCGCTCCGCAGGTGCCGTCACATCCGAGCAGGCGGACCGCTGGCTCACCGAGCAACGTGCCCGGGCGGAGACCGACCGTCTCTTCCTCGCCCTGCCGATGTTCATCGCCGCGGCGACCGCTCCCCGATAGGAGAACGACCCCGGCCGTCCGTTCAGGCCAAGGCCGTTGTCACGTCTTGTCGCGGGGAGGCGGCGGGATGTGAACCCACGGTCGTGTTGCCACGACGACGGTTGGCAAGACCAGCTCGCTTCTTACAGCCGGACACTCTCTGACCTGCAGAATTGCTACGCCGAGCCGCACAGTCCTGCTTGGCGCCCCTCAACGCCGCCCGGCCAGTGACCCTTCTCACTCGCACTTTACAACCGCATGAGCTGCACAGAAGATCGCCTTTGCCATCAGCGCTGACCACGCTGGTGAAGATCATTCAATCGAAAACAGGGGGAACGTTGCTCCGAACAACGCCGCGTCGACATCCACTCGCAGGGATCGGGGCAATCACGGCGGCTGCTCTGGTTGCGACCACCGCTCCGGCCATCGCCGCTGACGGTCCGTCATCACCTTCCGTCGAGCAGGCCGCGGTTGTCGTGGAACGCGCCACAGGCACGGAAGATCTTGCCCCGTCGCACGAGCGGTCGGATGCCGCCGCGCAAGCGACCATCGAGCGTGACGCGGAGTCCGTGACCATCACAGCTCCGGCCAAGGCCACCGGCGGAGTGGAGGTGGGAAACAACAGCGGTGACCGGGTCTCGCTCACGTTGGCCGGCGCCAAGGCTGTGAGCGGCGTCAAGGCAGGCAGCGGCACTGTGGTCTATCCGGACGCCGCTTCCTCCGTGGACCTCGCCGTCCAGCCGACGCGCGACGGCTCCGTCCGGACGCTCGTCACACTCAAGAGCAGTGCGGCCTCCACCAAGCACCGGTTCGAGCTCGATCTCCCGGACGAGACCTGGCTGCGCCCGAAGGACGACGGCGGGTTCGACATCATCGAGGCAGGAGAGGGAGGGGAGGAGTCGGTCGCCGGCTCCATTGCCGCCCCTTGGGCGAAGGACGCGCAGGGTCGGCCCGTGCCGACTCGCTACACGGCAGACGGTCACACCCTTCTCCAAGAGATCTACACGGCCCCGGACACGGCCTTCCCGGTGGTGGCAGACCCGAAGATCACCTTCGGCTGGGGCGTCTACATCAACATGTGGGGGCATGAACTCGGTGCGACTGCCCTGGCGGTCGGCTTCGGCGCGGAAGTCGGCCTGGCCTACATCTGCGGCAAAGCGAGGCTCGTACTCGGCACCGCCTGCGGCCTCGCCATCGGCGGCAAGGTGCTCTTCCCGACGTACGAGGCGGTGAAGAAGCTCAAGCCTAAGAAGTGTTACCAGAACAAGTTCGGTTCCAAGCGCAAGTGGAAGATCGTCAGTGACAAGAACTGCAAGTACTGAGGGGTCATGAGAAACCACGTAGCGGCGCTGGTCATTGCGGTCGTGAGCGTGCTCTGCGCGCTGGTGCTGCGCACGGTTGACGCGCCCGTGTGGGCGTTCGTCCTTGTGGGAGCCGTCATTGCCACATGCATCGGCGCCGCCGCCCTCCGTCGCCGGGCGAACGGGGACCGGACGCGGTGACACAGCCGAAGCCGGCCGCGCCGCGCGGGTAAGCATAGGACTGCGCCCCATCAGGAAGGCCCCCTCTGCGCTGCGTCTCGAGAGTGCGGAGGGGGCCTGCGCCTGCAGGGACAGCAACGAGCGGATCGCGGAGCTGGAACAGGAACAGGAACAAGAAGACCTCACCGACCGCATCGCCACCACGCCACGGTCTACCTGGTGTCCCTCGCGGTGCGGTCCACGCACGGCCGGGGCGGCTGCCTGACCGACGCCCACGGCGCCCGGCGGTTCGCGGCGGCGCAGGCCAAGGGCGAGACCGCCCACCACTGCGAGGACGCGAAGCGTGCTGACGGCGCACCCAGCTCACCGGAGAGTTGCCGCTGCCGGCCAGGGACAGGGACGGCAAGGGCATCCCGCAAGCGGCCCGACCGCGTGGCGGCCTAGCAGCTCCGCTGGCGGGCGGGCCACCGGCCCTTCTCCAAGAGTGACAAGATCAAGGCTCAGGATGACGGTCGGTGCTCGGAGCTGCTGACCGCTCTGCGCAACCTGAACAGTTCGACACGGAAACCGGCCGGCCCGCCTCGGAGGTGCAGGCGCTCAACTCCACCACGTGGTATGCCCATACGCGCACGTACGCGGAGATGAAGTGGCCCGGCGCCTCGGCCAAGCACCGTGCGAGCATCGCTGACACGCTGGCCACCATCACGCCGAAGCCGGTCAAGGACAACCGAAGGGGGTCTGCCCCTGAGGGTCGTAGAAGCCATCCGCTTTCCGAACGTGATCTGTTGGTTCGGCTGTGGTGGGCATGAACTCCGCTCTGTAGCGGGAGAGATGGGTCGATTCGTCCGCTCGCG
>Ga0207873_1001194_pt1 | contig 25974 bp, 20 predicted proteins | sample BGWIniCompost_FD_187373 | JGI IMG/M metagenome (GOLD analysis project Ga0207873, IMG submission 187373) | Cellulose adapted compost microbial communities from Newby Island Compost Facility, Milpitas, CA, USA - BGW Initial Compost (SPAdes)... ...
TGCCCGTCAGATCCCGTCGCCTCTCGCCCGGCGATGCAGGAGCCAGGTACCGCCCGCGGCGGCGACGGCCAGGGCTGCCACGCCCGCCGCGGTCTGCACGGGGTCGGGGCCCAGAGCGCCCCCGACCCCCGTCTTCACACTGCCCCGGGGATACACCTGCCCGGCCTCGGACGACAGCGTGACCACCAGGTCACCCGTGACCCGCCGGCCGCTGCCCGCGCAGGTGGCGACGATCTCGTACGTCCCCGGCTGGGCGCTCGGCGGCACCCGGAACCGCCCGCTGATCTCCCGCTCGCCGGAGGCCGGCGCCAGCGTGAAGCGGCCCGCGCCCACCGCGGTGGCGTCGCCCTCCGTCGCGCCCTCGCCGTCACAGGCCCCGGTGTGCACCGTGACCTGCCCGCCCGGCACGGCCGACGACGGGTGGACGTCCAGGCCGCCGGCCGACGCGTCGAAGGGACGCCCGTCGGGGGCGGCGGGCTGACCGGCGTACGCGGGCACGGCGAACGCCCCCGCGGCGGCCACGGCGAGCGCGGTGCCGGTCAGCAGCCGGGCGGTACCTCGCATCGATGCTCCCTCCAGCTCACGAAGGGCCGCACCCCGCAGCACCCCCATGTGCCGCCGTCGGACGCGTCCCTGCTCTACCGAGGTAAGTGGCAGCGCGCCCGGCCCGCTCCCCGAGGGCGCGTCGGGGGGCGGGCTGAACGGGTGTCAGAGAGGGCGGCACCCCTCCCGCGCGTCCGGTGTTTCAGCAGGTCACAGGCGGCCGGACGGGCGGAGGAAACGGAATGGCCGAAGAGTGGCCCGGTGCGGCGGTGAACGGGTGACCGCCCGGCGGCTCGCGCACCGTCGCGTCAGGGCGACGGGCGCCGCACCCGCCCCCGGCCCCGCCAGTCCCCGCCGACGACCAGCTCCCCGCCGGCCCGCAGCCTCGCCGCCACGGCGGGGGCGGCCAGGTAGACCCAGGCCCGCACCTCCGCCCCGTCGCGCTCGCGGACCACCCGTCGCAGCACCCGCTCGTAGAGATTGCGCGGATCGCCCGGCGCGTAGTCCTCCAGCCGGTCCAGCTCCGCCAGCAGCGCCGGGTACTCCGCCTCCCGCGCGGTGACCAGCTCCCCGCTGACCACGCCGCCCGGCTGCTCCACGGCGTAGGGGTAGCCCGGACCCTCGTAGAGCACGGCGCCCGGCAGCCGGCCGGGCTCCTCGGCGAGGGTGCGGCCGCGCAGGAAGCGGTCGTGGTTGACCTCTCCGGGGCGGAGGGTGCCGTAGACGAAGAAGGGGACAGTCACGCGTTCACCTGCGGGGACGGTCGGCGGTGCCCCTCTGCACGGAAGTGCCACGGGAGCCTTGCGGGAACGATTCTCACCCCTCACACACCCGCACATTCACGGTATGGACATGCCATGTCCGGTCCCACTTGAATCGCGGTCACCCTTCCCGCCGCCCCTCCCCCCACCTGCATCGGGGCGCCCGTTCCAGGAGACCGCTTGAGCCCGATACGGCACGTCCGAAGCCCCCGCCTCGTCACCGCCGGCGCGGCCGTCGCCGGCACCGCCCTGCTGGCCGCCGCGCTCACCCCCACCGCCGGCGCCGCCGAGCGGCCGGCCCGCTCCACCGCGCTCGCCCACGCCGCCGCGGCCCTCGAAGAGCACGCCGCCGCCCTGGGCCTCACCACCGCCCAGGACACCGAGGTGCGGGACGTGATCGTGGACCGGGACGGCACCCACCACGTCCGCTACGACCGCACCTACCGCGGACTGCCCGTCCTCGGCGGCGACTTCGTCCTGCACCTCGCCCCCGACGGCACCTACCGCGGGGCCGACCGCGCCACCAGGGCCGAGATCGACCTGCCCACCGTCACTCCCGGACTCGCCGCCCCGAAGGCCGCCGACCTCGCCGCGAAGCTGCTGCGCGCCGCCAACGCCGGCGAGACCCTCAAGCGGCTCACCGCCAAGCCCCGGCTGGTCGTCGACGCCCTGCACGGCGCACCCCGGCTGGCCTGGCGCACCGACGCGGTGGCCCAGGACGGCCGCGGCAACCCGGTCGCCCGCACCGTGCTCACCGACGCCCGCAGCGGCGACCGCATCGACAGCTGGGACAGCCTGTCGACCGTCTCCGGCGACGGCGAGTCGCTGTACGGCGGCACCGTCCCGCTGGAGACCACCGCCTCGGGTTCGGGGTACCAGCTCAAGGACCCCACCCGCGGCGGCACCTACACCGGCGACGCGGCCGGCAGGACCGACCTGTGCGTGCTGAACGTCTGCCTCACCCGCGCCCCCGCCACCGTCTTCACCGACGACGACAACCACTGGGGCAGCGGCGAGGACTCCGACCGGGCCACGGTCGCGGTGGACGCCCAGTACGGCACCGATGTCACCTGGGACTACTACGAGGACGTCCACGGCCGCCGCGGCATCGCCGGCGACGGCAAGGGCTCCTACAACCGCGTCCACTACGGCAACCAGTACAACAACGCCTTCTGGGACGACAGCTGCTTCTGCATGACCTACGGCGACGGCGACGGCACCCAGATGGGCCCGCTGGTCTCGCTGGACGTCGCCGGGCACGAGATGACCCACGGCGTGACCTCGAAGACGGCCGGCCTGGTGTACTCGGGCGAGCCCGGCGCGCTCAACGAGGCCACCTCCGACATCTTCGGCACCCTGGTCGAGTTCCACGCGGCCAACGCCGAGGACCCCGGCGACTATCTGATCGGCGAGAACATCGTCCGGGACGGCTTCGGCAGGGACGCGCTGCGCTACATGGACAAGCCCTCCAAGGACGGCAGGTCCGCCGACTGCTGGAGCCCCTCGGTCAAGGACCTCGACGTGCACTACTCCTCGGGCGTCGCCAACCACTTCGCCTACCTGCTCGCCGAGGGCAGCGGCGCCAAGACCCTCGGCGGCGTCGCCCACAATTCCCCGACCTGCGACGGCTCCACGGTCACCGGCATCGGCCGCGCCAAGCTCGGCAGGATCTGGTACCGCGCGCTGACCGTGCACATGACCTCGTCGACCGACTACGCGGGAGCCCGCACCGCCACCCTGAAGGCGGCCGCCGACCTCTACGGCGAGGGCGGCACCGAGCACCGCGCGGTCGCGGCGGCGTGGAGCGCGGTCGGCGTGAACTGACCGCGGCGACGCCCTGCGCAGGGGCACCCCGCGCAGTGACGGACGGCGCCCTCGGGGCGCCGTCCGGCGCGCTCAGGGGCGTACCGCCTCCACCCGCACCGCGCACGCCTTGAACTCCGGCATCCGCGAGACCGGGTCCAGGGCCGGGTTGGTGAGGGTGTTGGCGCGGCCCTCGCCCGCCCAGTGGAAGGGCATGAACACCGTGTCGGGCCGGACCGCGGTGGTGATCCGGGCCGGCGCCACCGCCCGGCCCCGCCGGGACACCACGGCCACCGGGTCGCCCTCGGCCGCGCCGAGCCGCTCCGCGAGCCGCGGATGCAGCTCGACGAACGGGCCGGGGGCGGCGGCGTTCAGCTCGTCCACCCGCCGGGTCTGCGCGCCGGACTGGTACTGGGCCACCACCCGCCCGGTGGTCAGCAGCACCGGGTACTCCTCGTCGGGCTCCTCGGCGATCGCCCGGTGCGAGACGGGGACGAAGCGGGCCCGGCCGTCCTCGGTGGCGAACCGGTCGAGGAAGAGGCGGGGAGTGCCGGGATGGACCGCGGCACCGGCCCGCGGTGCCGCGGTGCGCACCGGGTCTTCGGCCACGGCGCCGGGCGAGGTGGCCGGCGTGTCCGGCGAGGCGTCCCCGAGGCCGCCGCCGTCCGGCACGCCGCCCCCGCCGACCGGCACGGGGCCCCCGGCTTCCGGCGTGCCGTCCGCCGAGGGCTCCGCCGGGCACGGCCAGAACACACCGTTCTCCTCCGCCAGCCGGCGGTAGGTGATCCCGGAGTAGTCGGCGGGGCCGCCCGCACTCGCCCGGCGCAGCTCCTCGAAGACCTCCTCGGGGTCGGTCGGGAAGCCCTTCTCCACGCCGAGCCGGGCGGCCAGTTCGTGCAGCACGTACAGGTCGCTGTGCACGCCCTCGGGCGGGGCGATCGCCCGGCGGCGCAGCAGCACCCGCCCCTCGAGGCTGGTCGTGGTGCCCGTCTCCTCCGCCCACTGGGTGACCGGCAGTACGACATCGGCGAGCGCGGCCGTCTCCGACAGCACCACGTCGCACACCGCGAGGAAGTCCAGCGACCTGATCCGCTGCTCGATGTGCGCGGCGCGCGGCGCGGAGACCACCGGGTTGGAGCCCATCAGCAGCAGCGCGCGGACATCGGTGCCCAGCGCGTCCAGCAGCTCGTAGGCGCTGCGTCCGGGACCCGGCAGCGAGTCCGGGTCCACGCCCCACACCTCGGCGACGTGCCGCCGCGCCCCGGGGTCGGTGAGCTTGCGGTAGCCGGGCAACTGGTCGGCCTTCTGGCCGTGTTCGCGCCCGCCCTGCCCGTTGCCCTGCCCGGTCAGGCAGCCGTAGCCGGACAGCGGGCGGCCCGCCCGGCCCGTGGCCAGCACCAGGTTGATCCAGGCGCTGACCGTGTCCGTGCCCTTGGACTGCTGCTCGGGTCCGCGGGCGGTGAGCACCATGGCGTGCTCCGGCTCGCAGAACAGCCGCACCGCTTCCCGCAGTCGCGGCACCGGAACGCCGGTGATCCGCTCCACGTACTCCGGCCAGTGCGCCATCGCCGCCGCCCGGGTCTCCTCCCAGCCGACCGTGCGCTCCCGGATGTACCGCTCGTCGGTGCGGCCCTCGGCGACCACCAGATGCAGCAGGCCGAGGGCCAGCGCCAGATCGGTGCCGGGGCGGGGCGCCAGATGCAGGTCGGCCTGCTCGGCGGTCCGGGTGCGGCGCGGGTCGATCACGACCAGCGTGCCGCCGTTCTCCCGCAGTTCGGTGAAATAGCGCAGCGACGGCGGCATGGTCTCGGCCAGGTTGGAGCCGACCAGGATCACACAGCCGGTGCGCGGGATGTCCTCCAGCGGGAACGGCAGCCCGCGGTCCAGGCCGAAGGCCCTGCTCCCGGCCACCGCGGCCGAGGACATGCAGAAGCGCCCGTTGTAGTCGATCTGCGAGGTGCCGAGCACGACCCGGGCGAACTTCCCCAGCGAGTAGGCCTTCTCGTTGGTCAGCCCGCCCCCGCCGAACACCCCGACCGCGTCCGCCCCGTACCGCTCCCGGGTGCCCCGCAGCCCCTCGGCGATCCGGTCCAGCGCCGCCTCCCAGCCGGCCGGCTCCAGTGCGCCGCCCGGCGAGCGCACCAGCGGCGTGGTCAGCCGCGCCCCGGAGGCGAGCACCGCGGGCGCGGTCCTTCCCTTGCCGCACAGGGCGCCCCGGTTCACCGGGAAGTCCGCCCGCTCGCTCACCTCGACGGTGCCGTCGGCGGCGGGCGCCAGATTCATCCCGCACTGCAGGGCGCAGTAGGGGCAGTGGGTGGGCGTCACGGTGTTCTGCATGCGTCTCAGCGTGCGTCGCCGGTGTTACGCCGCAGGCCGGCTGCTGTTACGCGCCCGGTACGGCGGCCTCCCCGCGCCCGGGGGAGGACGGTGAGGCCCGCCGGGCCGGCGCGGGACCGGCCGCAGCCCCCGGGGTGCGCCTCACCGCGCTCCGCTCTCCGCCAGCGCCTGCCGCACCCCCGGTTCCGGCGGTCCGAGGAACCGCGGGTCCGGGCGGAGGGCGGCGTCGGCGGCAGCCTTGCCCGCCGCCAGCACCTCCCGCACCCCGCCGTAGTACCAGGTGCCGTCGTGCGGCTCGTCCACCCCGACGCCGTACGAGGTGACCCCGGCGGCCTGGCAGAGCGCCACCGCCCGGCGGATGTGGAAGTCCTGGCTGATCAGGACCGCCCGGTCCACCCCGAAGATCTTCTTGGCGCGCACACAGGAGTCCCAGGTGTCGAAGCCCGCGTAGTCGCTGACGATCCGCCCGTCCGGCACGCCGTGCCGGGTCAGATAGGCCCGCATCGCGTCCGGCTCGTCATAGTCGGCGCGGCTGTTGTCGCCGGTCACCAGCACCACCTCGATGCGGCCCGCCCGGTACAGCTCGGCCGCCGCGTCCAGCCGGTGCGCCAGGTACGGCGACGGCTCGCCGCGCCACAGGCCCGCGCCGAAGACCACGGCGACCTGGGTCCGCGGCACGTCCGCGACGGTGTGCAGCCGGTCCCCGGCCGCAAGGCGCAGCCAGGCCGCGGGCAGCAGCGCCAGCACGCAGCCGGCCATCACGGCCTGCACCAGCCGCCGCTGCCCCCGGCGGGTGCGCGGCACACGCAGCAGACGCCGCACACGGACGGTGAATCGGCGCATCGCTGCGGCCCCCTCGGCTCGGCTCCTGTCCCCAAGGACCCGGCCCTCTCGGCCCGGCTCCCGACCGTCCAAGACGCCCGGCCGTCCCCCGCCGGTTCACCCGGCACCGTGTGAACGGCTTCACCCCGCGGGGCCGCACCGCGGGTCAGGGCGGCTCACACGCCCGTCGGGGCCGGGCGTGAAGGGCTGGAAAACGCCCGTCACCCCCGCGCAACGGGGAGGCAATACGGGGCGGCCACCATCGGTGCATGACGGCGACGCACCTCGACAGTACGGCGGACCTGATGCACCGGATCGGCACCAGCCTCGCGGGACAGCTCGGTCTCGTCACGCTGAACGGCAGACGCCGCCCGGCGCCGCCCGCCCTCGTGGTGGTGGCCCACGGCAGCCGCGACCCCCGCGCGCTGAGCACCGTGCGGGAACTGCTCGACGTGGTCCGCGCCCTGCGCCCCGGCCTGCCCGTGCACCTGGGCCACATCGAGCTGAACGCCCCGCTGCTGCCGGACACGCTGGCCGCGCTCGGCACCGGCGAGGCGGTCCTGGTCCCGCTGCTGCTCAGCCGCGGCCACCACGTCAAACGCGACATCCCGCGGACGGCCGCCCGCGCCGCGGCCCGCACCCGGCTCGCCCCCGCGCTCGGCCCGCACCCGCTGCTCGTGGAGGCCCTGCACGCCCGCCTCGCCGAGGCGGGCTGGAGCACCCCCGCGGACCACGCCGCCCGCCGCCGCAGCGCCGTGGTCCTCGCCGCGGCCGGCTCCCGCGACCCCGACTCCCGGGCCGGCACCGCCCGCACCGCCCGGCTGCTCGCCGCCCGCCTGGGCGTGGCGGTGGTCCCCGCCTACGCCACCACCGCGTCCCCCACGGTCCCGGAAGCCGTCGCCGCGCTGGCCGCCCGCGGCCGCGACCGGGTGGCCGTCGCCTCCTGCTTCACCGCGCCCGGCCGCTTCGCCACCGAGTGCGCGCAGGCCGCCCCCGGGATCGTCTCGGCGCCTCTCGGCGCCCACGAGGCCATGGCCCGGCTGCTGCTCCACCGCTACGACGAGACGGCCGCCGCCCCGGCGCACCCGGCCCCCGAACTGGCCTCGGCGTAGCACGTAGCGCGGCGGTCGCGGTACTACTGTCTGTACATGCACTACGACGAGTCCGCCGTGGAGCGCTGGGCCCCGGAGCCGGACAAGCGCCCCGGCCGCACCGCCTTCCAGCGCGACCGCGCCCGCATCCTGCACTCCTCGGCGCTGCGCAGGCTCGCCGGCAAGACCCAGGTCGTCACCCCCGGCCAGAGCGCCGGGGCCGGCGGCGCCGCCTGGGATCCCAGCCCCCGCACCCGCCTCACCCACTCCCTGGAGTGCGCCCAGGTCGGGCGCGAGCTGGGCGCCGCCCTCGGCTGCGACCCCGACCTGGTGGAGGCCGCCTGCCTCGCCCACGACCTCGGCCACCCCCCGTTCGGGCACAACGGCGAGCAGGCGCTGAACGACTTCGCCGCCGACTGCGGCGGCTTCGAGGGCAACGCCCAGTCGCTGCGGCTGCTCACCCGCATCGAGCCCAAGCGGTTCACCCCGGAGGGCTCGGTCGGCCTCAACCTCACCCGCGCCACCCTGGACGCCGCCACCAAGTACCCCTGGCCCCGCGGCGCCCACCCCACCGACCCCGCCTCCCCGAAGTTCGGCGTCTACGACGACGACCGCCCCGTCTTCGACTGGCTGCGCAAGGACGCCCCCGGTACCCGCACCTGCTTCGAGGCGCAGGTCATGGACTGGGCCGACGACGTGGCGTACTCGGTGCACGACGTGGAGGACGGCCTGCACGCCGGGCACATCGACCCGGCCTGCCTGCACGCCGAGCCGGAACGCCAGGACGTCTTCGCCGTGGCCATCGGCCGCTACGTCGAGGCCGGCACCGACCCGGCCGAGCTGGCCGAGGCCCTCGACCGGCTGCTCGCCCAGGAGTGGTGGCCGCACGGCTACGACGGGACCGCCGTCGCCCAGGCCCGGCTGAAGGACGCCACCAGCCAGCTCATCGGCCGCTTCTGCCTCGCCGCCGAGGGCGCCACCCGGCAGGCGTGGGGCGGCGGCGACCTCACCCGCTACGACGCCGAGCTGGTGGTGCCGCGCGGCACCCGCATGGAGTGCGCGGTGCTCAAGGCCGTCGCCGACCGGTACGTGATGCAGCGCGCAGAGCAGGAGCGGCTCCGCGCCGACCAGCGGATCGTCGTCATGGAACTGGCCGAGCTGCTCACCTCCCGCGCCCCCGAGGGACTGGACCCGCAGTTCCGCACCCTGTTCGAGCGGGCGCCGGACGACCGCGCCCGCAAGCGGGTGATCGTCGACCAGATCGCCTCGCTCACCGACGCCTCCGCCCGCTCGCTGCACGCCCGGATGACCGGCTCCGCACCGGGTACGACACCGGAAGGGACTCCGGGGACCACGCCGGGGGCAAAGACCGCCCGAATGTGACCGTAGGTGGCCTGATCGGGTCACTCCCCCTTCACGTGCCCGGCCGGGTGCGGGAGGCTCGCACGTGGTGGCACCGTCACGAGGAGGCATCAAGTGGTCGACGCGGATCAGACATTCGTCATCGTCGGAGGCGGACTGGCCGGTGCGAAGGCGGCCGAGACGCTGCGGGAGGAGGGCTTCACCGGCCGCGTGATACTGATCTGCGACGAGCGGGACCAGCCGTACGAGCGACCGCCGCTGTCCAAGGGGTACCTGCTCGGCAAGAAGGAGCGGGAGAGCGTCTTCGTGCACGAGCCCGCCTGGTACGCGCGCCACGACGTGGAACTGCACCTCGGGCAGACCGTGGACGCCGTCGACCCGGCCGCCCGCACCGTCCGCTTCGGCGAGGACGGCACCACCGTCCACTACGACAAGCTGCTGCTCGCCACCGGCGCCGAACCCCGCCGCCTCGACATCCCCGGCACCGACCTGGCCGGCGTGCACCATCTGCGGCGCCTCGCCCACGCCGAACGGCTCAGGGGCGTGCTCGCCTCGCTCGGCCGGGACAACGGGCACCTGGTGATCGCCGGCGCCGGCTGGATCGGCCTGGAGGTCGCGGCGGCGGCCCGCGAGTACGGCGCCGAGGTCACCGTGGTGCACCGCGGCCCCGCCCCGCTGCACTCGGTGCTCGGGCCCGAGGTGGGCCAGATCTTCGCCGAGCTGCACCGCGAGCACGGCGTCCGCTTCCACTTCGGCGCCACCCTCACCGAGATCACCGGCCAGGACGGCGTGGTGCTCGCCGCCCGCACCGACGACGGGGAGGAGCACCCGGCGCACGCGGTGCTCGCCGCCATCGGCGCCGCCCCGCGCACCGCCCTCGCCGAATCGGCGGGCCTGGCGCTGGCCGACCCGGCGGACGGCGGCGGCGTCCTCGTCGACGAGCACCTGCGCACCTCCGACCCGCACATCCACGCGGCCGGCGACGTCGCCTCCTTCCCGCACGCGCTGTTCGGCACCCGGCTGCGGGTCGAGCACTGGGCCAACGCACTCAACGGCGGTCCTGCCGCGGCCCGGGCCATGCTGGGCCGGGAGGAGCGCTACGACCGGCTGCCCTACTTCTTCACCGACCAGTACGACCTGGGCATGGAGTACTCGGGCTGGGCGCCGCCCGGCTCGTACGACCAGGTGGTGCTGCGGGGCGACGCGGGCAAGCGGGAGTTCGTCGCCTTCTGGGTGAAGGAGGGCCGGGTGCTCGCCGGGATGAACGTGAACGTGTGGGACGTCACCCAGCAGATCCAGCAGCTCATCCGCTCCCGGGCCCAGGTCGACACCGAGGCCCTGGCCGACCCGCACGTCCCGCTGGAGTCCCTCGTCTCCTGACCTCCCGCCCGGCCGCGCTCCCGGCCCCACCCCCGTCCCACGCCGAGCAGGAGTGTCCGAGCGCCCCCGTAGAATTCACGCGTGGCAGGACGGATCAACGACGAGGACGTGAAGGCGGTACGGGACGCGGTCCCGATCGACGCCGTCGTGTCCGAGTACCTCCAGCTGCGCAACGCGGGCGGCGGCAACCTCAAGGGCCTCTGCCCGTTCCACGACGAGAAGTCGCCGTCCTTCCAGGTCAGCCCGAGCAAGGGACTCTTCCACTGCTTCGGCTGCCAGGAGGGCGGCGACACCATCACCTTCGTGATGAAGATCGACCACCTCTCCTTCTCGGAGGCGGTCGAGCGGCTCGCCGCCCAGGCCGGCATCACCCTGCGTTACGAGGAGGGCGGCTACAACCCCGCCCACCAGCGCGGCGAACGCATCCGCCTGGTCGAGGCCCACAAGATCGCCGCGGAGTGGTACGCGGAGCAGCTCGCCACCAGCCCCGAGGCGGAGACCGGCCGCGTCTTCCTCGCCGAGCGCGGCTTCGACCAGGCCGCCGCCGTGCACTTCGGCGTCGGCTACAGCCCCCAGGGCTGGGACCACCTCACCCGCTATCTGCGCGGCAAGGGCTTCAGCGACAAGGAGCTGATCCTCTCCGGCCTCTCCCAGGAGGGCCGCCGCGGCCCCATCGACCGCTTCCGCGGCCGGCTGATGTGGCCCATCCGCGACATCGGCGGCGACGTCGTCGGCTTCGGCGCCCGCAAGCTCTACGAGGCGGACAACGGCCCCAAGTACCTCAACACGCCCGAGACCGCGATCTTCAAGAAGTCCCAGGTGCTCTACGGCATCGACCTGGCGAAGAAGGACATCGCCAAGTCCTCCCGCGCGGTCGTCGTCGAGGGCTACACCGACGTCATGGCCTGCCACCTCGCCGGGGTGACCACCGCCATCGCCACCTGCGGCACCGCCTTCGGCGGCGAGCACATCAAGATCCTCCGCCGCCTGCTGATGGACAACGGCTCCGCCCGCGTCATCTTCACCTTCGACGGCGACGCGGCCGGGCAGAAGGCCGCCCTGCGCGCCTTCGAGGACGACCAGAAGTTCGCCGCCGAGACCTACATCGCCATCGCGCCGGACGGCATGGACCCGTGCGAGCTGCGGCTCGCCAAGGGCGACGAGGCCGTCGTCGACCTGGTCGAACCCCGCACCCCGCTGTTCGAGTTCGCACTGCGGCAGATCGTCTCCCGCTACGACCTCGACACCCCGGCGGGCCGCGCCGCCGCCCTGGACGAAGCCGCCCCCGTGGTCGCCCGCATCAAGAACAGCGGCGCCCAGCACGAGGTGGCCGTACAGCTCGCCGGCATGCTCGGCATCCTGGACACCCAGTTCGTGGTCCGGCGGGTCGCCCAGCTCGCCCGCTGGTCCCGCGAACGCGGCGGCAAGGCCCCGGCCCCCGACCGGCGGCAGCGCCCCGGCGCCGCCCCCCAGCAGCACGCGGCCGCGGCCCCGCCCGCCCCGCGCGGCCCCGCCCTCAACCTCCGCAACCCCGTCCACGCCACCGAACGGGAGCTGCTCAAGCTGGCCCTGCAGCGCCCCGAGCTGGTCTCCCCGGCCTTCGACGCCTACGGCGTCGACGAGTTCACCGCCCCGCCCTACGCAGCCGTGCGGCAGGCCATCCTGGACGCGGGCGGCGCCGAGTACGGCATGCAGGACCCGCAGGCCTACCTGATCCGGGTCCGCGACGCCGCCCCCGACGACACCGTCCGCGCCATGGTCACCGAACTGGCCGTGGAGGCGATCATGCTGCACCGGGGCGTCAAGGAGGTCGACGAGACCTACGCCGGCGCCCAGCTGGTCACCGTCCGCCGCCGGGCCGTGGAGCGCCGCATCCGCGACATCACCAGCCGCCTCACCCGTCTCGGCAGCCACGCCGACCCGGCCGAACTCGCCGCCGTGCAGAACGAGCTGTGGGTGCTCCAGCAGTACGACCAGGCGCTGCGCGAGCACGGGGCGGCGGCGCTGTAGGTCCGGCGGGGCGGCACGCGGGCGCCGCCCGGCGGGGCGGCGGGAACCGTCAGCGCTCCGGGAACGCGGGCCGCACCGCCCGCACCAGCCGGTCGGCGAACTCCTGCCCCCGCTCGGCGAGTTCCGGGTACTCCGTGGCGAAGTGCTCCCACTCCACGTACTGGACGGCCTCCAGCAGGTCCACCAGCAGGATCCTCTCCCGGCGGGGGTGCGGCCACTCGCCCGACAGGCGGAACACCTCGTGCAGCAGCGGGTAGGGGAGCGGATGCCGCTCGGCCAGCAGCACCGCGTCGTACAGGTCCTTGCCCTGCGCGTGCAGGTCGTTGATCAGCCACATCAGCTTCCAGGCCAGCGACAGCTCCGGCGACGCGGCCTTGACCACCGTGCCGTCCGGCAGCCGCACCGGCCGGGGCTCCTCGGGCAGGTGCTCGTTGAAGACGAAGTCGAGCTGGACGTACCCGCCGGGCAGCTCCGGCGCCGTCCACGGCAGCACCAGACGGCGGCCGGGCACCCGGTCGTAGGTCCAGATGTCCTCGGTCACCGCCTCGGCCGCCGCGATGCCGAGCCCCTCTCCCCGCGAACCGGCCGCCGTCCGGGCGGCGGCCGCGGCGATCTCCTCCAGCATCCGCCCCGTCCGCGGGTCCCCGATCCTCCAGGTGTGCGGCACCACGACGAAGTCCAGGTCCCCCGGCTCCCGCGCGGCCTCGCCGAACCACACCGACATCAGCACACTGCCCCGCAGCACCAGGGCGTCCGCCCAGCCCGACTCCGCGATCGCCGTCAGCACCAGATGCAGGGCGCGGCGCCGTGCCGCACGCCAGGCGGCTTCGCGCTCCGGGTCGGGGAAGGACGGATCGGTGGCCCGGAAGGCGTTCTGATAGTGCTTCAGGGACGGGTCGAACACGGGCCGCTGGACCACGTCGTCCCCCGGCACCCACTGGATCGCCCTGGGCAGATCCCACCGGGCACGGGTGGCCTCGTCCAGCGGCTCCCGGGGGATCTTCGAGCCCGTCCGTCCGATGTCCCGCCACGACTGCGTCACCTCGTCACCCCCGCGGGCTCCTCGAGCCATCCGTCGTCCACCGACACATCGCTGTCGTACAGCACGAACTCGCGTTCCACGCTGAGCACGTCGAAGCCCTCGAGCCCGGCGAGCAGCTCGTGCAGCGCCCCCTCGGCGCCCGCCGGGTCCACCCCGTGGCAGCGCTGGGTCACGAACCGCTCGTGCCGTGCGCCCTCCCGCAGCCGGCGGGCGTTCCACGACAGATGGGCGCCGTGCGGCACCACTCGGGCCGCCAGGGCTTGAAGGTCCGTGTCCGCGTCGAGCAGCAGCTTCACATGGTGCTCGAAGTACCGCCCGTCCCCGCACGGGCCCTGCGGCACCTCCGGAGCCCACGGCGCCGACTCGGTCTTCACCCGCACCACCTCGAACCCGTCCGCCCGCAGCCGCGCCGCCACCCGGCCGGCCCGCTCCCGCTCCCCGGCCCAGGTGCGCGAGCCGGACAGGGTGAGCATGGGCTGCTCGCGCATCCGGCCCCGGGCCAGCACGATGTGCGTCAGCTTGATCCCGGCCGCCCGCGCCCAGCGGCGGAGCCGTTCGGCCTCCGCGGGCGTCGGGCAGCGGACGGTCACATGGGTCTCGTAGAGCAGGCCGGACATGCGGAAGATCGTCGCAGACCCGGGCCGTGCCGGGCATCCGGTTTCCGGCGGGGTGTAACCGGGCGGTCACGGACCGGACGCAAAAAGTCATCGCACGCCCCTCGTGATGACGATGTGTCGTACCCCACACTGGGGTGCGGTGCCTGAGTCCTCGGAGCGCGGCCGATCCGTCACCGACGAATCCCAACCCCCCGCGGTTCCGCTCATCGCGTACGGGACGGACAGCGGCGAGGCCGCCGACTCCGCCCCCGAAGTACCGCTGCCGTCCCCCCTGGCAGCGATCATCCTGGAGGTCGCCCCCGTGCAGACCCAGACCCTCACCCAGACCGACACGACCACCGTCGGCACGCAGTCCGACCGGGACGTCCTCGTGGCGCTGCCACCGCGCGGCCGGCTGCTGCACCGCCCCGAGGCGGAGCCCGGCCAGGAGTCCGGCCCGCAGTCCGGCCCGGGCTCCGGCCAGGGCTCTCCCGCGGCGGCCGGACCGGCCGCCGATCCTCCCGCCGAGGCCCTGGAGCCCGCCGAACCGGTGACCGCGTCCCTGCGGCCGGAGACCACCGGCCCCTCCTCGGACCTGTTCCGCCAGTACCTGCGGGAGATCGGCCGCATCCCGCTGCTCACCGCCGCCGAGGAGGTCGAACTCGCCCGCCGGGTCGAGGCCGGGCTGTTCGCCGAGGAGAAGCTGCGGCTCACCCCCGACCTGGACAGCCGGCTCGCCCTCGACCTGGACCGGCTCGTGGTGATGGGCCGGATGGCCAAACGCCGCCTGATCGAGGCCAATCTGCGGCTCGTCGTCTCCGTCGCCAAACGGTACGTGGGCCGCGGGCTGACCATGCTCGACCTGGTCCAGGAGGGCAATCTCGGACTGATCCGGGCGGTGGAGAAGTTCGACTACGCCCGCGGCTACAAGTTCTCCACCTACGCCACCTGGTGGATCCGCCAGGCCATGTCCCGTGCGCTCGCCGACCAGGCCCGCACGATAAGGGTCCCGGTGCATGTGGTGGAACTGATCAACCGGGTGGTCCGCGTCCAGCGCCGCATGCTGCAGGAACGGGGCTACGAACCCACGCCCGAGGAGGTCGCCGCCCATCTGGACCTGCCGCCCGAGCGGGTCAGCGAGGTGCTGCGGCTCGCCCAGGAACCGGTGTCGCTGCACGCACCGGTGGGCGAGGAGGACGACGTGGCCCTCGGCGACCTGATCGAGGACGGCGACGCGACCAGCCCCGTGGAGTCGGCTGCCTTCCTGCTGCTCAGGGAACACCTGGAGGCGGTGCTGTCCACCCTGGGCGAGCGCGAACGCAAGGTCGTCCAGCTGCGCTACGGGCTGATCGACGGCCGCCCCCGGACCCTGGAGGAGATCGGCCGCATCTTCGGCGTGACCAGGGAGCGCATACGCCAGATCGAGTCCAAGACCCTCAACAAACTCCGCGACCACGCCTTCGCCGACCAGCTGCGGGGCTACCTGGACTGACGGCGCCCCCGGCACCGGTGCGCAGCGCTGCCCGGCACGGCCGCGCCCCGGGCACCGGCCCGGCGCCGGTCGGCACCGGCACGCGGAGCCGGCGCGACCGGCACCCGGACGAACGGACACCGGCCGTGGCGGCGGCCCGGTGGCGCGGGTGGCGCGCCTTGCGTGCCACCGGCCGCCCGCACCGGGGCCGCCATCCGCCCCGCGACGGGCCGGCTCAGTCGACCTCCGCCACCGCCGAGGCGAACTGCGCCCGGTACAGGCGCGCATACGCGCCGCCCGCGGCCAGCAGCCCCTCGTGCGAGCCCTGTTCCACGATCGAGCCGTTCTCCATCACCAGGATCGTGTCCGCGTCGCGGATGGTGGAGAGACGGTGGGCGATCACGAACGAGGTGCGGCCGTGGGCGAGCTCGGCCATCGCCTTCTGGATCAGGACCTCGGTCCTGGTGTCCACCGAGCTGGTCGCCTCGTCCAGGACCAGGATCACCGGGTCGGACAGGAACGCCCGCGCGATGGTGATGAGCTGCTTCTCACCCGCGCTGACCCCGCTGCCCTCGTCGTCGATGACCGTGTCGTAGCCGTCCGGAAGGGTCCGGATGAACCGGTCGGCGTGGGCGGCCCTGGCCGCCTCCTCGACCTCGGCGCGGGTGACCTCGCGGGCCGCGCCGTAGGCGATGTTCTCCGCGATGGTGCCGCCGAACAGCCAGGTGTCCTGCAGCACCATGCCGATCCCGGAGCGGAGCTCGTCCCGGGACATCCGCGCGATGTCCACCCCGTCCAGGGTGATCCGCCCACCGGACACCTCGTAGAACCGCATCAGCAGATTGACCAGCGTCGTCTTGCCGGCGCCGGTCGGGCCGACGATGGCCACGGTGTGTCCGGGCTCCACCGTCAGCGACAGGTCCTCGATCAGCGGCTTCTCCGGGTCGTACCGGAACGACACATGCTCCAGCGCGACCCGCCCGCGCACCTCGTCGGGCCGGACGGCCGGCACCGGGTCGGCCTCCTGCTCCTCGGCGTCCAGCAGCTCGAAGATCCGCTCCGCCGAGGCCACCCCGGACTGCACCAGGTTCGCCATCGAGGCGACCTGCGTCAGCGGCATGGAGAACTGCCGGGAGTACTGGATGAACGCCTGGACGTCGCCGATGGACAGCGACCCGGAGGCGACGCGCAGCCCGCCGACGACCGCCACCAGCACATAGTTGATGTTCGACACGAAGAACATCAGCGGCTGCATGATGCCGCTGTTGAACTGCGCCCGGAAACCGGCCTCGTACAGCGCCTCGTTCTCCTCGGCGAACCGCTCGGCCGACTCCTCCTGGCGCCCGAACACCTTCACCAGCGCATGGCCGGTGTACATCTCCTCGATGTGCGCGTTCAGCCGGCCGGTCGTCCGCCACTGCTGCACGAAGTGCGGCTGCGACCGCTTGCCGACCCGCGTGGCGACCACGAACGACAGCGGCACCGTCACCAGCGCCACCAGCGCCAGGATCCAGGAGACGTAGAACATCATCGCCAGCACGCCGATGATGGTCAGCAGCGAGTTGATCAGCTGGCCCATCGACTGCTGCAGCGTCTGCCCGATGTTGTCGATGTCGTTGGTGGCCCGGCTCAGCACCTCGCCGCGCTGCCGCTTGTCGAAGTACGACAGCGGCAGCCGGGCCAGTTTGGTCTGCACGTCCTCGCGCATCCGGTACATGGTCCGGTTCACCGCACGGTTGACCAGCCGCGTCGCCACCGCCATCAGCAGACCGGCGCCGGCGAACACGGCGAGCGCGAGCAGCAGGACCTCGCCCACGGCGGTGAAGTCGATCCCCTGGCCGGGAGTGAAGTCGGCGCCCCGCAGCATGTCGGCGACATCGCCGTCGCCGCGCTCCCGCATCGAGTCGAGCACCTGCTCCTTGGTCGCGCCCTCCGGCATCTCGCGGCCGACGATGCCCGCGAACACCAGGTCGGTCGCCCGGCCGAGGATCTTCGGGCCGGCCACGCTCAGCCCGACGCTCACCACCACACAGGCCAACAGCCCGTACAGCGTGGCTCGTTCGGGCCGGAAGCGGCCGACCAGCCGCTTGGCCGAGCCCTTGAAGTCCATCGTCCGCTGGTCGGGACCGCCGGCCATCATCCGCCCCATCGGCCCGGCCATCAGGCAGCCTCCGCTTCCGTCAGCTGGGAGAGCACGATCTCCCGGTAGGTCTCGTTGTCCGCCATCAGCTCGTGATGCCGTCCGGTGCCCACGACCCGGCCCTCGTCCAGCACCACGATCCGGTCCGCGTCCCGGATGGTCGCCACCCGCTGGGCCACGATCACCACGGTCGCCTCGGCCGTCTCCCGGGCGAGCGCCTCCCGCAGCGCGGCGTCGGTGGCGTAGTCGAGCGCGGAGAAGGAGTCGTCGAAGAGGTAGATCTCCGGGCGCTGCACCAGCGTGCGGGCGATCGCCAGCCGCTGGCGCTGGCCGCCGGAGACATTGGTCCCGCCCTGCGCGATCGGCGCGTCGAGACCGCCCTCGAGCCGTTCCACGAAGTCCCTGGCCTGCGCCACCTGAAGCGCGTGCCACAGCTCCTCGTCCGTCGCGTCCGGATTGCCGTAGCGGAGGTTCGTCGCCACGGTGCCCGCGAACAGATACGGCTTCTGCGGCACCAGGCCCACCGTGCGGGCCAGCAGCCGCGGATCGAGGTCCCGCACCGGCACCCCGTCGACCAGCACCTCGCCCTCGGTGGCGTCGAACAGCCGCGGGACCAGCCCCAGCAGCGTCGACTTCCCGCTGCCGGTCGAACCGATGACGGCGGTCACCTCACCCGGCCGCGCCACCAGATCGACCGCCTTCAGCACCGGCTCCTCGGCACCCGGATAGCGGAATCCGGCGCCCCGCAGCTCCAGATGCCCGTGCCGGCGCAGCTCGGTGACCGGCGCGGACGGCGGGACGACGCTGGAGGAGGTGTCCAGCACCTCCTGGATGCGCTCGGCGCACACCTCGGCGCGCGGCACCATCATGAACATGAAGGTGGCCATCATCACGGACATCACGATCTGCATCAGATAGGCGAGGAACGCGGTCAGATCGCCGATCTGCATGCCGCCGCTGTCGATGCGGTGCGCGCCGAACCACACCACCGCGATGGACGACAGGTTCACCACCGTCATGACCACCGGGAACATCAGCGCCAGCAGATTGCCGGTGCGCAGCGCCACATCGGTCAGCTCCGCGTTGGCCTTCCGGAAGCGCCGCTCCTCGTAGTCGTCGCGGACGAACGCGCGGATCACCCGGATGCCGGTGATCTGCTCCCGCAGCACCCGGTTCACCGTGTCCAGCCGCTCCTGCATCCGGCGGAACAGCGGACGCAGCCGCCGCACGATCAGCGTGACGCAGATGCCCAGCACCGGCACCACCGCGACCAGCACCCCGGACAGCGGGACGTCCAGGCCGAGCGCCATCACGATGCCGCCCACGCACATGATCGGCGCCGACACCATCAGGGTGAACGACATCAGCACCAGCATCTGCACCTGCTGGACGTCGTTGGTGGTCCGGGTGATCAGCGAGGGCGCACCGAAGTGGCCGACCTCACGCGCGGAGAAGGACTGCACCCGGTCGAACACGGCGGCCCGCACGTCCCGGCCGAGCGCGGCGGCGGTGCGGGCGCCGTGGTAGACGGCACCGATGTTGCACACCACCTGCGCCAGCGAGATGCCGATCATCAGGGCGCCGTAGGTCAGGATGTAACCCGTGTCACCGCGCACGACACCGTTGTCGATGATGTCCGCGTTGAGGGTGGGCAGATAGAGCGTGGCGCAGGTCTGCAGGAACTGCAGCAGCACCAGCAGGGCGATGGGTCTGGAGCAGGGACGGAGGTAGGTCCGCAGGAGTCGTATGAGCACGCTGTTTTCTCTCGGCAGGGTCGACGCGGGGCCGTTCGGTTGCCCGTGGCCCCTATCGTCGGACACTCCAGCGGCGTTACCTCAACCCATTGACCCGATTCCTGTGTTCCGGGTCACACACATGCCCAGGCCCGCACGGCACCCCGTGTTCCTACGGCCGGAACGCCCCCGGATGCGTCTGCTCCCGCACCGCCACGTACTGCTGGCGCACCGCCTGGCCCACCGCCAGCTCCTCGCCCGGCTCCAGCACCTGCGCCGCCGCGCCCTGCCACACCGGCGGGGTGCGCGGATCGAGGGTGCCCTGGGAGACGCCCAGCGCCCAGGCCGCCTGGCGGGCGGCGCCGATGGCCGCGTAGTCGGCGGGCTGCGGCACCATCACCTGCGCCCCGAACAGCGAGGGCGCCGCCGCCTGCACCGCGGGCAGCTCCGCGGCCGGGCCCAGCAGGAACACCCGCCGCACCTCCACACCCCGGCCGCGCAGCACGTCCAGCGCGTCGGCGAGACCGCACAGCATCCCCTCGAACGCGGCCCGCGCCAGATGCTCCGGCTTCATCGATTCACGTCTCAGCCCGGCCAGGGTCCCCGCGGTGTGCGGCAGATTCGGGGTGCGCTCACCCTCCAGATAGGGGAGCAGCACCAGCCCGTGCGCGCCCGGGGTGGACTTCATCGCCAGATCCGACAGCGACTCCAGATCGGGCAGCTGCAGCAGCTCCGCCGTCCCGCGCAGCGCGCGCACCGCGTTGAGGGTGGTGACGACGGGCAGGTGCATCCCGGTCGCGTCGGCGAGCGCGGTGATCGCCCCGGTCTGGTCGTAGAGCGCCTCGGGGTGCACGGCCATCACCGAGCCGGACGCACCGAGGGACACCACCGCGTCCCCGAGCCCGATGCCGAGCCCGAAGGCCGCCGCCTGCGTCTCACTGGTCCCGGCGGAGATCAGCAGCCCCTCCGGTGTGGTGCCCGCCGCATCCGCCGGGCCGATGACCTCGGGCAGCATCGCCTGGTGCCCGAGCGCCAGCTCCACCAGGTCGGGCCGGTAGCCGCCGGTGGCCGCCGCCCAGTAGCCGGTGTGCGAGGCGCCGCCCCGGTCGGTGGTGCGCCGCACCGGCCGGCCGAGCAGCTGCCAGACCAGCCAGTCGTGCGCCTGGAGGAGGACGGCGGTGCGGGCGGCGTTCTCCGGTTCGGTACGGGCCAGCCAGCGCAGCTTGGTCACCGAGTGCGCGGCCTGCGGCACGGCGCCCACGGCCTGCGCCCATGCCTCGCGTCCGCCGAGCGCGTCGATCAGATCGGCGGCGGCGACCTGCGCCCGCTTGTCCCCGCCGACCAGGGCCGGGCGGACGGTGTTGCCCTGCGCGTCCAGCGGCACCAGCGCGTTCGCCTGCGCGGAGACGCCGATGGCCTGCACGCCCTCGAGCAGCCCTCCGCCGGCCGCCTCGCCCAGCGACAGCAGCCAGGCCTGCGGGTCCACGTCGGAGGGACGGGAGCCGTCGGGACCCTGCACCGGATGCTGGGCATAACCCTGCCTGAGCACGGCCCCGGTGTCCGTGTCACACACGACGATGCGAGTGAAATCGGGCGCACTGTCCAGCCCGGCGACTATCCCCATGCCGAAAATTCTGCCGTACCGCTCCGCCGGGGTCGGGCCACGGGCGCCGGGCACCCGGCGTGCCCCGGCACCCGGCAGGTGCGGTCAGGTGTTGCTGGTGCCCCAGTCGTCCTCGCCGGAGCCGTGCGCGGTGCGCTCGCGGAGGGTGCGGACCCGCTGGGCGACCGAGTCGGGCATGCGGTCCCCCACCTTGTCGCTGACCGCGTGGTAGGCCTTGCCTGCGAACTCCCTGCCCTGGTGGGCGGCGGTCTCCGCGGTGTTGCGGACCGCGGGGTTCTGCGCGAGCTGCATGGCGGACTTCTTCAGCTGCTCGTAGCGCTCGCGTCCGGCGCGCGTGCCGAGCACGTACCCCAGGACGAGTCCGGCGACGAACGTGAGCCGGTATCGCATGGTGGCCACCCTTCCCTTGCAGATCTGCGTAGGTCTCCGGTGCGGCAACGGCGCCGGGGAGTACCGATTGGCGGAGCACCCCCCTGCTTGCGCTAATGTATGTGTCGCAGCGAGCGCGCGCCCCCTGGCGGATACCCAGGTAGGTACGTTCGATGCAACGAGGCATTCCTCCGTAGCTCAATTGGCAGAGCAGCCGGCTGTTAACCGGCAGGTTACTGGTTCGAGTCCAGTCGGGGGAGCTCGGTCCTCCGTAGCTCAATTGGCAGAGCAGCCGGCTGTTAACCGGCAGGTTACTGGTTCGAGTCCAGTCGGGGGAGCATGCTGAACGAGGGCCCCTCTGGGGTCCTTTTTCATGTCCGCTGGAACCGCACGGGGCTCACAGCAGTCTCCATGGTCACGAGCACCGGGGCATGGCCGACCAGCCGAGGCAGGAGATCGTATGAGCGGCTATGCTGCGGCAGACGGCGCGCACACATGTACGCGACACGCCGTTATGGGGCGGTAGCTCAGCCGGTTAGAGCAGCGGACTCATAATCCGTCGGCCGTGGGTTCGAGTCCCACCCGCCCCACCCTGAAGTTCTCCCAGAGGACCGTTTCTACCTGCGCAAACGCGAAGACGGGGTCACCGCTCCAAGGCGGGGACCCCCGTTCATCCGTTCAGATCAAGATCCAGGGGCCCTACAGGGGCCCGGAGGGCGAAGCCTGGGTCACTCAGGGGCCCGAACGGTCTCCTCGGACGGACCGTGGTCCCGCTCGCTTGCCTCAAGCACAGCGCGAGCCAGGCTTTCGAGCCCCATCTCGGACGCGCCGTCAATGACAAAGCGCGCAAGGCGTCGGCGCTTCCCGGCCCCTGAGGGCTGCGCGGCGATCTTGTCGGCCGACAAGATCCGTAGGCCGGCCTTCTTGCAGTGGTCGCGTACCCACTGGACCACGGCCAGGGTCGCACTCTCCTGGCTGGTGGCCGAAGTCTTGATCGTGCCAAGCGCGCGGCCGTCGGGTCGAGCCTTCACGCTGATGATCCAGACGTCGTTACCGTTGCGGGCAGCCTCGGCGTACACAACCGCCGTCCCGTCGCTGAGGAGCTTCCGGGGCAGGGAGAGCGGCCGGAGCTCGTCGTAGGAGACGCTGCGCGGGATCACCGACGTCATGGATTCGGCCTCGCGTCGTGCAAGTTCAGGCAGAACGCTGGTGTACGTGTCCGAGGTGATCTGGCGAGAGCTGTGGCCCAGCCGCTCCTGGACCACTTTGATGTCGTTGCCCTGGAGCAGCGACAGGCTGGCCGAGATGTGCCGGAGATCGTGAAGCCGGACCGGCGGTAGGCCGGACAGCTCCACCAGGCGCTTGAAGCGTCGGCTCACCCAGTCGGGGTGAAGCGGCTCGCCATTCTCGAGCGTGAAGAACCGATCCGACTCGACCCACGCTTCTGCGGACGACCACTCCTCGCGCGCCGTGGCCCGCCTGGCTCGTCCCTGCCCCAGGACCTCGGCTGACTCCGCGCTCAGGTTCAGAGTCCGGACGCTGTCGGCCTTGGGCGCCTCGCCGTACAGCCGATAGGCCACCTCTACGATCTGGGCCGAGATGCGCATCCAGAGATCGGCGAGGTTGACCTCGTGCACTGGCAGGGCGCACATCTCGCCCCGGCGAGGGCCGAGGAAGATGAAGGAGTGCCACAGGTCGTACAGCCAGTCGTCCCGGACGAAGTCCAGGAAGGCACCGGTCTGCTCCGGCGTCCAGACCATGACAGGGCCAGGCTTCTCGCCGGTGCGCTTCCAGTGCTCGACGCGCTCTGGCGTCCAGACCAGGGGCTTGGGTCGGGTGACGGCCGGCAGTTCGACGAGCCGTGCCCAGTTCTTGCTGAACGCCTCCTCGCGTTTCATTCCCCAGGTGATGGCGGAGCTGAGGGTGTCGTTGATGCGATGCATGGTCGCGGCGGAGGTGACCTTGCGCAGTCCCTGGCGACCCTCGCGAAGGGCGGCGTTGGCGTCGAGGTAGGCCCGCCGGGTACGCCGGCGCTCTTCTTTTCTCCCCGCGGCGCGAACCCAGGCTTGGTGCGCGGCGTCCCGGGCCTGGGTCAGTTCCTCGACCCGCAGGCGGTGAAGGATGCGTTCGGCGTTCTCGCGCTCGATGGCGTTGTACATGGCATCGAAGTGGCGGACGCGTAGGTCTCGGCGCTTGATGTGACCCAGGTGAGGAATCAGGTAGTTGTCGAGATGCTCTTGGTAGCCGTGCCGGGTGGTCCGTGCGAGCTTCTTCTTCGCCTCGATCCAGCGCCGTAGGTAGTCGGCCATGGTCTCGTTGGAGAGGACGTCGGTGCCGCTACTCGCTTCCCTGTAGAGCTTCTCGGCCGCCTCTTCCGCCTTCTCTCTGGTGGGGAAGCCGCCTCGCTTGGCCCGACGCCGTTTGCCGTTCTCGCCGCGTTCCAGCTCCAGGGAGAAGTACCAGGTTCCGTGGCCCTTGCGCCCGAGCTTCGGGCACGTGAGCCCGATGTCTCCGATCTTCGGGCTGCCGTCGTCGTTGAGTCTGGGGTTGCCATGCTTGTCGGTGAGCGGCCCCTTGCACTGGCATCGCCGGTAGAAGTTCGGCGAGTACATCCGACCCCCTGCTGAGGACTGGCCGCTAGGGCCAGTCAGTGGTGCGTACGTCTTCGTACGTGTCTGACGTGTTCTCTCTTGATCTTGCTGGGGGTGTCGGACAGCGTTGTAAAGTTGCTGGCAAGTTGGCGCGGGGGAGATTGCGACCAACAAGATGGCTGCTCAGGAAGCGGGCGGACAGGCATCGGCCGGAGCCATGGGGCTTGAGGAACTGCTGGCTCTTCCGGCCACCGTCAATGTGACAACTGCCGGGCGTGCTCTGGGTATAGGCCGTGACAAGGCGTACGAGTTGGTGCGATCCGGCACGTTCCCGGTCCGCACGCTCCCGCTCGGGGGAACCGTACGCGTGCCGACGGCCGAACTGTGGAAGGTGCTCGGCGTCGAGCCTCGACGCGGGGCGGAGGCTGGAACGTGATCGTGGAAGACGATGTACGACCTAGAGGTGCTCGTACGTTTCACCAATACTGTGACCTATCTCCTGTAAACTAGTACAGGTAAGGGGGTCGGTAGGAGGGGCGAGATCATGCCAAGGCTGTACGGCTTCGAGGACATGGCGTTTCGCCGTGTGCGCGAGAGCGAGGCGGAAGGCATCAGGCGTGCCGCCTCGCGCCGCCTGCTCAGGCAGAGCTGGCCCTCCATCTGTGAGGCGATCAACGCCGAGGGTTATCGCACGACCATGGGCAACCTCTTCAAGCCGGATGTCCTCGCGAAGATCCTCGACCACCCGGCCATCGCTGGTCTGACAGAAAACGAGAACGGCGAACTCGTGGACTCCGGAGGCCCGCGGATCATCCCCGTCGAGGACTTCCTGGCCATCCGTGCCATGCGGCACGAAAACGAGGCCGGCAAGGAGCGCGCCGACCAACGCGACTACCTGCTCTCCGGCCCCATCAGCGTGTGCGGCCTGTGTGGTCGCACGCTCGGGGCCTCTCCCTCGAACGCCGGAGCCCGTGGACACCGCTGTCCGCCGAGTTCGGCTCAGCATCCAGGGGGCTGCGGCAAAGTCCGCATTAACGCCGACCTGTTCGAGACGTACGTCGGGGAGCAGATCCTGGGCGAACTGGCCAAGCCTGAAGTCGCGGAGCTGATTGGTGCCGCCCGGGATGAACTGCTCGCGCAGGCGGAGGAACTGGACAAGCAGGTCGCGGCGGCGCGCCGACGGCAGAAGAAGCTGGGTGCGGACTACGCCTCGGGGTCGGGAATGTCGCTTGCCGCCTTCAAGGCGGCAGACAAGGAGCTCTCCACCGCTATCCGGGAGAAGTCGACGCAGGCCCGGTTCCTGAAGCAGGTCAAGCATGTCCCGGTCGGGGACATCCCGGATCTGGTGCGCTGGTGGAAGCACGCACCATTGAAGGCGAAGAAGGGTCTGGTCGTCCTTCTACTGGAGCAGATCGCCGTATACCCGGCCGCGTCCAAGGGCTCGCGCACCGTGGACGCAGATCGGGTCGCTTTGACCTGGCGGCAGTGGGGGACTGCCAGACAGCAGCCGCGCTCTGCCTAGACGTTCTGCCAAAAACGCGACGCTCCGCCGACGGACCCCGTCGCCCCGGCCATGGTCCTGTCCGGTCACCTCGGTGCCTGTCGCTGTGCGAAAGCGCCGACGGCGCTGAACGCCTGTGAGAGAGGAGAGGCATGAGCGGAGTTCGACGTGTGTTGCGTCTGCTGGAAGGGCTGTGCGCGGTCATCGCAGTGCTCTACGCGACGCTCTTGGTGCTGTTCACCAACTACGACGCCCTACTGGTCACGTACGAGAACGGCGACCTCACGTCGACGATCGTAGTCTTCGCGGGGGCGTGCGTCGGCTGGGTGGGCTTACGCCTGTTGCGCTCCCCACGACGCTTCCCAGTCGGGCTGGTCATTGCTGGTGTGTGCGCTGTTGGCTTGGTGGCCGTGATGTGGTGGGCGACCCGCCCTCCGGCGGACGTGCAACATGTCACGCCCACTCCGGGCACCGGGGGCTCCTGGCACTCGCAGCCCCCCAACGGTACTCCTGGCACCGTTCCCCCTCCCACGCCGCCGACCGCCGGACCGTAATCAGCCCCGGTTGGAGCCCTCGGCCGCCGCATATGTGGCCGAGGGCTTCGCCATGTGACGGAGACGGCGACCTTCGGGCGACGGGCTCAGGTTGGGGCTGATGTTTGGCGCGTTGGCAGGGTGGCTGCAGGAGTAGTTCCCGTCGATCACTGTCATGTACGCACGTTGATGAACTCCGCGTCTGATTGACCGTTTTCGTTTGCAGGCTGAGCGTCCCGGGACGCGTGGAAGAAACCTCATGCTA
>Ga0207873_1001197_pt1 | contig 25910 bp, 19 predicted proteins | sample BGWIniCompost_FD_187373 | JGI IMG/M metagenome (GOLD analysis project Ga0207873, IMG submission 187373) | Cellulose adapted compost microbial communities from Newby Island Compost Facility, Milpitas, CA, USA - BGW Initial Compost (SPAdes)... ...
GGTTCTGCGCGCTCTGTCTCCGGTTCTGCGCGCTCTGTCTCCGGTTCTGCGCGCTCTGTCTCCGGTTCTGCGCGCTCTGTCTCCGGTTCTGCGCGCTCCGAGTCCGGTCCTGCGCCCCGAATGACCCGCTCTCCGCGCCCAGATTCCGTCCCTGCGCGCCCAACTGCCGCCTCTGCACCCGCAGCGCCCGATCCGATGGGGGCCTGAGCGGCTCCCGCGAGGGGGCAACGGCGCTCGCGGCGTCAGCTTCGGTGTTCCTGCGCGATGAGCATGTAGACCGAGGGGACGACGAAGAGCGTGAACAGCGTGCCGAAGACCATGCCGCCGACGAGGACGAGCCCGATGGAGTTGCGGGCCTCGGCGCCGGGACCCGTGACGAGGGTGAGGGGGAAGTGCCCGAAGACCGTCGCTGCGCTCGTCATGAGGATGGGGCGGAGACGCGTGGTGGCGGCGGAGCGCACGGCCTCGAGCTTGCTCATGCCGGCGGCCTGGCGGACGTTGGCGAACTCGACGATCAGGATGCCGTTCTTGGCCACGAGCCCCACGAGGGTCACGAGGCCGACCTGTGAGTAGATGTTGAGGGTCGTGGTCCAGCCCTCGGTCAGGGGGAAGCGGACGCCCGGCGGGCCCATGAACTTCAGGAAGGTGAAGAGGAGCGCGCCGAACATCGCGAGGGGCACGGAGCCCGCGAGCACGACGAAGGGATCGCGGAAGGAGTTGAACTGCGCCGCCAGCGCCAGGAAGATGAGCGCGACGGCCAGACCGAAGGCGGGGAGGAACTTGCCGCCCTCCTGGCGGAGCTGGCGGGATTCGCCCGTGTAGTCGATGCGCCAGCCCGCGGGCGTGAGGCGCGCCGCCGTCTCCTCGATGGCCGTCAGGGTGCTGTCGAGGGAGCGCGCCGCGACCCCCGAGAGCTTGACGGCGTTCAGCTGCTGAAAGCGGTTGAGAGAGCGGGGCTCGACGGTCTCGCGCAGGGTCGCGAAGGCGCGGAGGGGGACCAGCTCGCCAGCGGGCCCCGTCACGTGGATGTTCTGGAGCTGCTCGGTCGTGAGGCGGCTGCGACGCTCGATTTGGGGGATGACCTTGTAGCTGCGCCCGGCGATGGTGAAGCGATTGACGAAGTTGCCGCCGAGCATGGACGCCAGATCGAGCCCCACCTGCTGCATCGTGAGCCCCATGCTGGCCACCTTGTCCCGATCGATGACGATCTCCGTCATCGCCTGGTCGATCTTCACGTCGAGGATTGGCGGAAAGGCGAAGAAGCCGGCGCGGGTGGCTTCTTCGGCGACCTGTTGGGCGATCCGCAGCACGTCCTCGTGCTCTTGGGTGGAGGCGATCACGACCTCCACGGGGAAGAAGCCGGCGCTCGGCAGCGCTGGCGGGAGGAACACCGGGGCGCGCACTCCGGCGATACCCAAGGTCTTGGCGGCGAGCTCCTCTTGGACGGGGAAGATGGGGCGATCACGCTCGTCCCAGGGCTTCATGATGGCTCCCGCGAACCCGCCGCTCGGAAACGTGACCTGGAAGCTCTGGGCGTACTCGGGGACGGACGCGAAGATGCGCTCGACCTGTTCGGTGTAAGGGGTGAGCTGTTCGAGAGTGGCGTTGGCGGGGACGTCGAGCTGGCTGAAGAGGGCCCCCTGGTCCTCGTAGGGGGCCAGCTCTTGGGGAGAGAGGGTGTAGAGGGGCACCGTCAGGAGAGCCAGGGTGAGCCAGACCGCGTACACGGCGGGGCGCGCCTGGAGTGTGCGGTCGAGGGTGCGCCCGTAGGAGCGCTTGACGGCTGCGAAGGCCCGCTCGACGAGCCGCGCCAGGCGCCCCTGCGGCCGCTCCGCCTGCACCAGCCGGGACGACATCATGGGCGAGAGGGTGAGGGCGACCACGCCCGAGATGAGCACGGCGCCCGCGAGGGTGAACGCGAACTCCCGAAACAGCGCGCCCGTGAGGCCCCCCTGAAAGCCGATGGGGGCGTAGACCGCGGCGAGGGTGAAGGTCATGGCGATGACGGGGCCGATGAGCTCCCGCGCGCCGACGAGGGCGGCGTCCATGGGCGAGCGACCCTCCCGCACGTTGCGCTCGACGTTCTCGACCACGACGATGGCGTCGTCGACGACCAATCCGACGGACAGCACGATCGCCAGCAGGGTCAGCAGGTTGATGGTGAAGCCGAAGGCTTGCATCAAGAACACGGCGCCGATCAGCGACAGGGGGATGGCGACGACGGGCACGAAGGCGGTGCGCAGGGAGCCGAGGAACAGGAAGATCACGACCATCACGATGAGCACCGTCTCGGACAAGGTCCGGACGACCTCGTGCACCGCGCTGTCGATGTACACCGTGGAGTCGAAGGCGATCGCCGCGCGCATGCCGGTCGGGAGGTCCGCCTGGATCGTCTCCAGCTCCCGGCGGACGTCCGCGATCACGTCGAGGGAGTTGGCGTTGGGCAGCACCCACACCCCCATGAACACCTCCTTCTTCCCGGTGAAGCGGACGTCCTGCTCGTAGGTATCCGCTCCCAGGACGACGTCGGCGATGTCCTCCAGGCGCACGAGGGTGTCGTCCTGTCGGTGGACGACGAGGCGCCGGAACTGGTCGACCGTGTGCAGATCCGTGTTCGTCGTCAGGTTGAGCTGCACCAGGTGTCCCTTGGTCTCCCCGACCGCCGCCAGGTAGTTGTTGGCAGCGAGGGCGGCGCGCACCTGCCCCGGGCTCACGTTCAGGGCGGCCATGCGCTCGGGCTTGAGCCACGCCCGGAGCGCGAAGGTGCGGGCGCCGAGGATCTCCGCGCGTTGGACCCCCAAGATGGAGGACAGGCGGGGTTGCACGACGCGGATCAGGTAGTCCGTGACCTGGTTGTCCTGGAGGATGTCCGAGCCGAAGGCCAGGTACATGGCCGCCACCTGGGCGTCGGAGGGCTCGATGGTGATGGTCGGGACCTCGGCCTCCGGGGGGAGATCGGCGCGCACCTGGGCGACGCGGGCGCTGACGTCGGCGAGGGCGTCCGCGGCGGGGAAGTTGAGGCGCAGGCGCACGTTGATCGTCGACATGCCCTGGACGCTCTGGGACTCGATGTAGTCGATGCCGTCCGCGGCGGCGATGGACCGCTCGAGCGGCGCTGTGATGAACCCGCGCACGAGCTCGGCGTTGGCCCCGACGTAGACCGTCTGGACGGTGATCGTGGCGCTCTCGAGCTTGGGGTACTGGCGGACGTTCAGGGTGCGGATCGCCTGGAGCCCGGCGATGACGATCACCAGGTTGAGCACGATGGCCAGCACCGGCCGATGGATGAAGATGTCCGTGAACCTCATGGGCGGTGCGCCTGTGTGATCAGCGGTCTTCGGGGCGAGGGTCGAGCTGCGGCTCGGGGGCGACGCTGTTGTCGACGATCAAGGGGATGTCGTTGCGGAGCTTGAACGCGCCAGCGACGACGACCTCCTGGCCAGGGGTGATGCCCTCCAGAATCGAGACGAAGTCGCCCCGGGTCTCGCCGACGCGCACGAAGACCTGTCGCGCCACCTTCTGGGGGGCTCCCTCCGGAGCGGGGCGTGGCTCGGCGAGGAAGACGGAGTCGCCGTAGGGAGCGCGCAGGACCGCCGTGAGCGGGATGGTGACGACGTCCGCCCGCTGCGGCAGCACCACCTCGACCTGCACGAACATCCCCGGGCGGAGCCGGTCGTCCTCGGGGAGGCTGGCGCGCACCCGCACGCTCCGGGTGATCGGATCGATCGCCGGATCGATCGCGCTGATCGAGCCTTCGACGAGGAGCGCTCCGGTCGAGTCGAGGGCGCGGACGGGCATGCCCCGGGCGAGGCTGCTCAAGTGCTGTTGGGGGAGGGTGAAGTCGACGTACTCTGGCTCGTCCGCTTCGAGCACGGCGATGCGCGTGCCGGGGGCGAGATACTGGCCGAGGTTGACCTCGCGGATGCCGATCTTCCCCGAGAAGGGCGCGCGCACGCGCTTGCGCTCGATCTGCTCGACCAGCGCCTTCACCTCGGCGGCCTGGCTCGTGAAGGCAGCTTCATCGTTGTCGAGCTGCGCCTGGGGGATGGCCCCGGTGCTCACCAGGTACCGGGATCGGTTCAGGTTGCGCTCGGCGAGATCACGGCGCGCCTGCAGGGCGCGCAGCTGGGCGCGCTCCACGTCACTGTCGAGCTCGACGAGCAGCTGCCCCGTCTTCACCGAAGCGCCCGACTCGAAGTGCAGGCGCGAGACGATGCCGGGCGTGTCGTTGCTCAGGGCGACGCCGCGACCGGTGGCGATGCTGGCCACGGCGCTGAGGGTCACCTCCCAGGTCTGCTGTTCCGCGATGGCGGTGCCCACCACTTCGGGGGGCGGGCCGGCGCGTTCGGCCTCCTCGCCGTACTCCATGAGCCGCGCGATCTGCGCGCCCTTCAGGCCGGCCAGGGTGGCCACGACGAGGAGCAGGGCCACGGCGGTCAAGACGTAACGCACGGCAGTCCATGCAACGGTGCCCCCGCGCGGTAATTCAGTGGGACGGCCGGTGAGCGGGAGGGTCTCGAGGTGCTCCGTCGAGGCCGGCGCGCGAAGGCGGGCGCGGGGGGCGCGTCGTCCCTGTCGGGGGCGTCGCGCGGCGAGATCACTCCGCCGCGGTCGGCTCCCCCTCGCCGAGCAGGTCTTGCCGTATGTCGAGGGCGAGCGCGCAGCTGTCCATGCCGCGGGCGTACTCGGCGCGGGTCGCCTCGGAGATCCAGCTCGGATCGACGCGCCGGCGCAACAGCAGCAGGAGGCGATCTCCTCCCAGATCGACGAGGCCGACGCGCACCGGGTGAGGGCGCTCGCCGTCCAGCTCCGTCGGCCCGGTGGTATCCGCTGGGCCGTCGATCAGGAACAACAGCTGGCGAGCCTGCAGCGCCCGCACGGCCGCGTCGAAGGGGGCACGCTCGAGCTCGCGACGGAGCTGGAGGAGCTCACGCCGCCCTGCGGCCGTCTCGACGCGCTCCTGCCACGCGGGATCGAGGAGGGGCAGGGTGACGAGGGCCGCGTGCAGCCGCTCGACGTGGCCCGTCGCCTGCGCCATCCGGCTGCCCCCCGCGTAGGCGGTGCGAGTGCGGCCGAGGATCGTCCGCTCCGACCGGGTGGCGGGCGGCTCGTTCAGGCAGAGCACGAAGGCGTCCTTGGGGGAGGTGGCCGCGCTCTCCTGGAGTCCTTCGGGGGAGGCGAAGCTGGCCTGGGGCCCGCGCACGTAGAGGGTGGGGCGGGCGAGGACCGCGCTCAACCCGTCGGCGGAGCGGAGCTCCTCCGCGATGAGGTCCTCCGGGGGTTCCCCGGCCGCCACCTGGGCGAGCCAATGGCGGGCCCGCTCCAGGGCGCGGCGATCGTCGGGCGTGACCCGGGAGGCCTGCTCGCGCACGCCGTCGAGGAGGGCCGCCCGCTCCGCCGCCAGCTCGTCGTGGACCTGCCGTCGCAGGAGCAACACGCCCGCCGCGGCGGTGAGGAGCGCTCCCAGCAGGCAGTAGCGCACCAAGGCCACGGTGCGGGGAGCGCGGGCGCTGGTAGGCCGGACACGTCGTCCGCGCACGCTGGCCCGCACACGGGCCGCGAGCTCCGGGGACATCTTTCGGGTCACGAGGAACGTCATCGACGGCCCACCTGGTGTGTCGCCTGGCGTGGGTCCGGCAGGCCCGCGCGCTTCGACGTCTCGCCCGCTCGAACCTTGGTTGCCTGCGCCGCCGCGGTCGTTGGCGCCTGCGGCGCCGGAGCCGGGGACAGGAACGAGCCGGCCGGCGCGGGGGCTGGGGGAGGGGCGTCGAGGGGCGCGGCGTGCGCGCCCGGGAGCTCACCGTGGAGGCGTAGGTTGTGATCGATGAGCGCCAGCAGCTGCTCGCCCGTGACCCCGAGGCGCTCGGCGGTGTGGCCCGCCAGGGACGTCTCCGCCACTCCCTCCGTGAATTGATAGGTGGGGCGTCGCTGGGGGCCGAGCTCCACCTGGAGGAAGGACAGCCCGGCGATCTTGCGCTCTCGCTCGAGCCGGGCAGCGAAGGTCAGGAAGTGGGTGGTGATGAACGCCTGGGGGCGCAGGCGGCCGAGCATCGTCACCACCAGCTCGAAGATCTCTTCGCCCTCGGAGGGGTTCGTGCCCGAGCACAGCTCGTCGAGGAGCACCATCGCCCCCGGCGGGAGGCGCTCGAACAGGTGGCGGATCCGCATCAGCTCCATGCCGAGGCGGCCCTCGGCCTGATCGGCGCGGGTCTCCTCGATCAGGGACATGACGAGGGCCGGGGCCAAGGCGATGGAACCCGATCGCGCGGGGATGAACAGGCCCGACTGCGCCAGGAGCTGGGCGAGGCCGATGGATTGGAGCAAGCGCGTCTTGCCGCCGGAGTTCGGGCCCGTCACGAGGACCGTGGTGGCGAGGCGCTCCGTGACCAGCGTGCAGGGCACGGGCTGAACGCCGCTCATCAACAGCAATGGGTTGAACAAGCCCTCGATGCGTCGGGGCTCCTCGGCGCTCACGAGCTTCGGCAAACACACGGCCAGCCCGGCCGCCTCCGCCCGATCCCGCAGGCACAGGGCACCCAGGTAGAACTCCAGGTCCCGCAGCAGGGGCACGAGCAGGGCGATCTCGTCCTCGAGCCCGGTGAACACGGCGTCGAGGAGCCGCGCCATGACCTCGTCGTGACCGAAGCGGTAGCCGCGCAAGAAGAGCTCGACCCGAGCGAGCCAGCGGCGCCAGGGCGGGTTCACGAAGGGGTTGTCCGTGCTCTCCTCGAGGGACACGACGTCGAAGCCCCGGATCCGTCCGTCGGCGCCCACGCCCACCTTCAGGGTGACGTTGCCGAGCCGCCCGTCGTAGCGCAGCAGATCGTCGAGGGCGCGATAGGCCTCCCCCCCGAGGACCTGCGCGCCGAAGTCGGCGAGACGCGACAGCCCGGAGCGGGCCGTGGCGAACCCCCGCGCCATGCACTCGAAGCTCGTCTTCAGCTCGACGAGGAGGTCGAGCTGGCGTTGATTGGGATCGGGGTTGCGCGCGCCGCCCGCTGCCTCGAGCCCTGCGCGGAACCGGCACAGGGAGAGATACAGCGTCTCGAGCTCCTTGCGGAGCTCCGGGGAGTCGAGCAGCTCGCGGAGAATCTCTCGGCGAAATTCGACCGTGCGTCGCTCGGCGGGAGGGTGAGCCAACACACGGAGCAGCTGCTGTGTCATCACCAGGGGCTGGTGGGCTCCGATCTGGATCTTGAAGCACTCCGCCACGAAGCGCTGCAGGAACAGGTCCCCCGCGTAGCTGGCGGGCTGCCAGGTGGAGGGTGCGATCGTGGATTGCTCCAGGAGATCGCCGAAGAGCCCACCGGAGGTGCCGCCAGCGAAGGCGAGGGTGATGGCCAGCTTCGCTCGCTCGAGATCGATGCCGCAGGTAGGCTGGGCGTTGAGCAGATCAGGGAGGGGGGCGGGGCTGAGGCGTGGCATTCGGACCTACGACAGTGCGGTTCCGGGGATGTTCCCGGAGAACGCGATGTCGCCGGGACCTCCCCGAGGCCATCCCGAGGCCTCACGCGGCCAGAGTGGAAGAATCCTTCAAGAGCCGATGATGGCTTCGATGGCGCCAGGCTCGGCGAGATCGTCGAAGAGCGCCTCAGGCCGATGGGCCAGGAGCTCCGCGCGACTCGCGGCTCCAGTGGCGACGGCGACGCACTCGGCGCCGATGGCGTGGGCGGCGGCGACGTCCTTCGGCGTATCACCGATCACGACCACTCGACAGGCGGCGAGGGGCACGCCGAGCTCCGCGGCGCCGCGCTCCGCGCCGATGTGGAGCAGCCGCGGGCGCTCGATGTGGTCGCAGCCGAAGCCGCCGAACGTGAAGGCGTCGAACAAGCCCACGCACTCGAGCTTGATGCGCGCGCCGCGGCGTACGTTCCCGGTGCCGAGACCCACCGCGTAGTCCGCGCGCCCCACCACCGCGTCGAGGGCGGCGTGGATCCCCCGATGGACTCGGAAGCTCGAGGTCGCGGCGCCGGCCTCGGCCTCGAGGACGGCGAGGTAGGCGTCGAGGGCGGCGTCGATCTCCATCTCCAGAGCGGCGCCCTGGAGGTCGGGGCGGAGAGGGCCGAGGGCTTCCCGCACGATGGCGCGATCCGTCATGCCGCCGAAGGAGGCCGCCAGAGTGTCGCTCCTGCCGTAACGCTCGGCGAAGGCCTGCTGGATGCAGCGGCGCGCCACACCTCCTGAGGAGATCAAGGTGCCGTCGATGTCGAAGAGGAGGACCGTGGGTTGCATGAGCGTCGAAAGAGAGCGTCGAAAGAGGGCGGCGAGGGCGTACGAGGGACGGAGGGGTGTCCGTCGCGATTCGGACGAACGACACCGAGCACCGAAACCATGAGGATGAGCCGGCTCGTCGGGGCTCCCGTTTCGAGAAGATGGGTGAGCGCTGCCAGGGGCGCGATCGGTGTGCTCAAGCTTTCGGGCGGCGGCGCCGCGGCGCAAGTCGGGCGCCCCGGAGGGACCGATTGGCTGTCGAGGCGTCCTTGCGCCAGCTCGAGTGACTCCGTGGCTGCGTCCCTGTGGCCGCGCGGTGGTGTGGGCGGCCTGGCGCGCCCTCACAGCGTCGAGCGGATGGTGCGGCCGGTGCTCGTCTTCGCCTTGTCTTGGGGCGTGGGCGTCGCCGCGCTCGGGGCGGAGCCCGAGGTCGCGGCGGGGCGCGGTCGAGACGCAGCCGGCTGGGGCGAAGACTGCTTCGAGGGACCCTGTGTCGACCCCTCTGCGGGGGATGGCTCTGCGGAGGACGGCTTTGGGGAGGCTCCCTGCGCGGAGGAGGGCTGCGCGGAGGAGGGCTGCGCGGCAGGAGCCTGGCTGGTGGAGTCCTGCGGAGAGGGAGCCTCCGGGGAGGCCTCTCCTGCGGAGGGCGCCTCCGGGGGCGCGGCGTTCGCCGGTGGGGCGTCGGCAGCGTCCGGCGCGGTCGAGGGACCGTCCTCGCCGAAAGCTGGGACGTCTCCTGCTCCGGGGGCGGAGGCGCCGAGGGGCCGCTCCTCGGACGGAGCGGGGTCGGGGGGGCCTCCTCCGAGCAAGAGGGCGACTCCACCTCCGATCAGAGCGACCCCGAGCCCGCCGGCCACGAGCCAGGGGGCATGACTGCCGCCGCGTCGCGCCGGCGGCACGGTGGGATCTCCGTTGCCCTCCGTGCGCGCCCAGCCCGGTGCCGTCGCGGGCGTCGGTCCGTCGCTCGTCGACATGCCAGCTGCCGCCGCCGGGGGAGCCGTCAGCGTGCCGCCGGCAGGGAACGACGCCCCCGCGGGCGACGCGGCGCCGGGTGTTGCGACTGCGGGCGGCGTGGCCGCAGGCGGCGCGGGCCGCGCCGCACCCAGCGGGAGCGTGTGTCCCGTCACGCCGCCGTCACCGAGCCCGGCTCCCTGCGCCCAGCCGTGCAGCGCCTTTTGGAACTCCGCTGCGGACTGGTAGCGGTGTTCGACGTCGCGGGCCATCGCCTTGGCGACCAGAGCGATGAAGCCCTCGTCCAGGCCCGCCTGGAGCTCCCGGAGCGGTGGGGGCTCCTCCAGCACGATCTTGAACAGGAGCTCGTTGAAGGTCTGCGCCTGGAAGGGCACGCGCCCGGAGGAGCACTCGTAGAGGATGACGCCTACCGCGTAGAGGTCCGCGCGCTGATCGAGCGCCCGCGCGCCCTTCGCCTGCTCCGGCGACATGTAATAGGGCGTCCCCATCACGGCGCCGGTGCGCGTCATGGAGAACTCCCCCCCGAGGGTGTTGAACTTCGAGATCCCGAAGTCCAGGATCTTGACGAAGTCCGTTCCTCCGTCGCGCTTCGAGGTGATCAGGTAGACGTTGTCCGGCTTCAGATCGCGATGGACGATGCCCGCCGCGTGGGCAGCGGCGAGCCCTTCGAGCAGCTGCACGGCGATGGGGTAGATCTCCTGGGGGGGCAGCTTGCCGCGGGCGCGGACCCGCTCCGCGAGGCTCTGCCCCTCGAGGTACTCCATGACCATGTAGCGGTCGCCGCTCGGCAGATCGCCGAGATCGAGCACCTCGACGATGTGGCTCGACCCGATGCGCCCGGCCGCCTGCGCTTCGCGCTCGAAGCGCTCCACGGCCTCCGCGTTGCCCGCCACGTTCCCGTGCAGGACCTTGATCGCGACGCGGCGATGGATGCGGACGTTGAGCCCCTCGTACACCGCGCCCATGCCTCCCGTGCCGAGCAAGCGCACGATCTGGTATTTGCCGTCGAGGACGTCGCCGGGGACGAGGGTCATCGTGGGGTTCTCCGTCTCGGGCGACCGCTCAGAGCGTGAAGCGGCCGCCTGTGCCCGTGCCCGTGCTCTTGCCGCCGCAGGAGCCGTCCTCGCACGTCTGTCCCTTGGTGCAATTTCCCACGTGCGGGGCCCCCCTGACACAAGCCCAGGCCTCAGTGGTGGAGTTACAGCCGCCGGCGTCTCGATCGACCTTGCAGACCCCGGTGTCCTTCGCCGTGATGCAGGTGCCCCGGTAGCAGGCGAAGGCGCAGGGGTCCGTCTCGCGTTTCCAACCGCCGCCGTTCGAGCTGCAGATTTCGGGGTGCTTGTAGTCACACCGCTTGGCGCCGGGCTGGCAGACGGCGCAGTAGGCGGAGCTACCGGAGCTCACGCAGACGGGCTTCTCCCCCGAGCAGGTCTCCGCGTTCTCCCACTGACCCTCCCCGTTGCAGAGCTGGACGCGGCCGTTGTTGCAGCGCTTCGCGCCTGGCGCGCAGACCCCAACGCACTCGCCTCCGACGCACGCCTGATCGCCGCAGGCGGTCGCGGGCCCCCACTCGCCGTTGGCCCCGCAGATTTGCCGATGGGTTGTGGAGTCACAGCGGGCGCTGCCCGGGGTGCAGACGCCGGTGCACCCGCCGCCGAAGCAGACGTACTCGCACGTCTCCGGGCTGCCCCACTCCAGCTCGTCCCCGCAGGTCTGCTCCTCCGTGTCCGACGAGCACTGGGTCTCGCCGGGCGTCTCACAGGTGTCGCACTTGCCGTCGTTGCAGGTGGTCGGGCAAGGAGTGTCGCGCTCGTCCACCCAGGCGCCCTGATCGTCGCAGCGTTGGGGCATGGCGTCGTCGCACCCCATGGCGCCCGGCTTGCACTCTCCGCCACAGGCGCCGTCCACGCAGGCGAACTCGCACTCCTCGTCGGCGCCCCACATGCCTTCGGCGCTACAGGTTTGTTGGGTGGTGTTGCCGAGGCACCGGGTGCTCCCGGGATCGCAGCTGCCGACGCACAGGCCCGCCACGCAGACGAACTCACAGGCCTCCCCGGCGGGATACCACTCGCCGCCGGCGCAGATCTCCACCTGCTTGCCGTCGCAGTCCATCGCGCCGTGCTCGCAGCCGACGCTCATGGCGCCGCCGTCACCCCCATCACCCCCGAGCCCCCCGAAATGGCTTTGGCCGGTGTCGCCGCCCAAGCCCCCGCTCGAGTCCACGTCCTCGAACACCAGGCCGTCCGTGTCCACGGTGCAGCTGGAGGCGATGCCGACACACACAAACAGCGTCGATACGATGAGCCCGGTGCGGGCGCTCACGATGCGATACATGTTCATCTCTCTCAGACTCACGCGACTGCGTTCAAAAGGTCCCCGTCGCCCAGAGGCCTCCGCCCTGGGGCAAGGCGGACGGGGTGAGCTGGACTCGCGCCGCGGTGGGGTTCTCGGCCTTGGAATCTCCCCCGAGCAAGATCAGGGTCACCCCGGTGACCGCGAGCACCCCGCCGCCGATCAGCAGGACGTTCGTCAGGGTCGCCAGGGACTCGGCGCTGTCGAAGTCCGACCGCACCGCCGTCGGGCAGACGTTGCCCGCGCACTGGTCGCGAGCGTCGTCTTCTCGTTGCTTCGTGAGGAACCCCGTCACTCCGCCGCCGAGCAACGCGGCCACGCCCACCCCCGCCGTCACGAAGCCCGTCAGGCGCAGGGGGCTCACGCCGCTGTCCGAGGCCGCCGTCGACGTGGTCGCCGGAGCGAGGGGCGCACCCGCGACCGGAGCCTCGGTGAAGTCGAAGAAGTGCTCGGCGGTCTGCCCGGGGGACAGGACCCCTTCCCAGGTGCGGGTCTTGCCGCCCGCCTCGGCCGTCACCGTGTGAGCGCCTGCGCGCAAACCCAAGGGCTGCCCCTCGGTGAGTTGATACACCTGCGGCGGCGCGGACGAGCCCTGCCGGCTCACGGTGATCCGGACGTTCGGCTCCGAGGCGCGGAGCTGGAGGTGGGCGAGGTTGCCCTCCACCAGCAGGAGCTCCCGCTCGATGTCCGCGCGCTCGTCCGGATCGACCTCGTCACCGCCCTCGTCGAGGTAGCGGCGGTAGTAGGTGAGGGCTTCGCCGTCCCGCTCGAGTTTCAGGGCGCAGAGGCCGAGGTTGCCGAGCACCTTCCAGCTCCGGCCGCTCTTGGCGTAGGCCGCCAAGAACTGAGGAAAGGCGTCCTGATAGTTGGGGGGAGAGGACTGGAGCAGCTCGACGCCGTTCGCGAAATGCAGCCGCGCTTCTACGAGGGCCGCCTCGTCCGTGCCTTGCTCCGTCGTGGCTGGCTCCGGTGGGCGGGGCTCCGGTGGGCGGGGCTCCGTCGCGTTCGGGTCGGCCGCGTCGCTGGCGTTTGCCCTGTGGGCGGGCAACGTCGCGCCGAGGGCGAGGAGCGCTGGGAGCAGCAGCCGGGCAGCGGGGGAGGGAGGGACGGACTTTCGAGGAGGTCGGAGGGAAGAGGGCATCGGGGTATTTCCCGTAGAGATCGGCAGCGGCGGCTCGTGTGGGGCCGCCGCGTGGGCCACCGGGGCGGGCCTGCGGAAGCGCTTTCCCGGCAGTCAACGCGCAACTCTACACGAAAAAGGACCACTTGGGGTGCCCCTGTACGGCTATCTACGCTCCTGCCGGGAGGGGGGCCTCGAAGGGGCGTGTTCGGGCCCGCGGAGCGCGGGAGACCCGGACGGGTGGCTGCCGCGCCTCGTCCGGAGCTGTCGGGCATCATTCCGGGAGGGACCGAACTCGGGCAGAGTCAGGGCGCTCGCGGAGGCCGGGTTCCTCGTTCGAACCGTCTTCGTGTCGGTACGCGAGACCCGCGTCGGGTTCTTTTGACACTGCAACGCTGCTGGCGCGCCCCGTCCGGGAGATGGAGCTCCGGGGCCGCGCAGATTGCGCGCGGAGATCCGGCCCGCTGGCAGATTTTGCGCCCGGTCGAAAGGGGCTCCCCGAAGTCGGTCGCGCCCTCCGCGGCAGAAATCCCCTGGGACCGGCACCGCGGAGAAGAAGGCACGGCTCTTGCTGTGGGGCGAGGCGATGTCCGCCCGTGTCGAGAAGTTCAGTTACGACGACGCAATCGTCCGCAAATTCTTGTTCGCGACCGTGGTGTGGGGGGCGGTCGCGACGCTGATCGGTTTGTGGCTGGCCCTGATGCTGGTGCGTCCCGAGCTCAGCTTCGGGTTGCCCCAGCTGAGCTTCGGCCGGCTGCGCCCGCTGCACACCAACGCGGCGATCTTCGCGTTCGCCGGCAACGCGATCTTCGCGGCCATCTATCACTCGAGCCAACGCCTCCTGAAGGCGCGCATGTTCAGCGACAAGCTGAGCGCGTTCCACTTCTGGGGTTGGCAGGCGATCATCGTCGCCGCCGCGGTCACGCTGCCCCTCGGCTTCAGCCAGAGCAAGGAATACGCGGAGCTCGAGTGGCCGATCGACGTGGCGATCACCGTCGTGTGGGTCGCCTTCGCCGTGAACTTCTTCGGCACGATCGCCAAGCGCCGTGAGCGCCACCTGTACGTGGCGATCTGGTTCTACATCGCGACCATCGTCACGGTCGCCATCCTGCACGTCTTCAACAACCTGTCGCTGCCGGCGGGCTGGCTGAAGAGCTACTCCGTGTACGCGGGCGTGCAGGACGCCTTCATGCAGTGGTGGTACGGGCACAACGCCGTCGCGTTCGTTCTGACGACGCCCTTCCTGGGCTTGATGTACTACTACCTGCCCAAGGCCGCGAACCGCCCGGTCTTCTCGTACAAGCTGAGCATCCTGCACTTCTGGTCGCTGGTGTTCATCTACATCTGGGCGGGGCCGCACCACCTGCACTACACCGCGCTGCCGGAGTGGGCGTCGACCCTCGGCATGCTCTTTAGCGTCATGCTGTGGATGCCTTCGTGGGGCGGCATGATCAACGGCCTGCTGACCCTGCGCGGCGCGTGGAACCGCGTCGCCGAGGATCCCATCCTCAAGTTCTTCGTGGTGGGCATCACCTTCTACGGCATGGCGACCTTCGAGGGCCCGCTGCTGTCCGTGAAGAGCGTCAACGCGCTGTCGCACTACACCGACTGGACCATCGCCCACGTGCACTCGGGCGCCCTCGGGTGGAACGGGTTCATGGCCTTCGGCATGCTGTACTGGCTCGCGCCGCGGGTCTTCCAGACGGGCAAGCTCTACTCCCAGAAGCTCGCCAACGCGCACTTCTGGCTCGGCACCTTGGGGATCCTGCTGTACGTCGTCGCCATCTACGCGGCCGGCGTGACGCAGGGACTCATGTGGCGCGCCTTCGACGAGACGGGGCGCCTGGCCTACCCGGACTTCGTCGAGACGGTCGTCCGCATCCTGCCCATGTACTGGGTGCGCGTCGTCGGAGGATCTCTGTACGTCCTCGGGATCCTGATCTGCGGCTACAACCTGTTCATGACGTGGCGGCGCCGCCCCGCGACGTACGAGGACGAGGAGTTTGAAGCCCCGGCGCTCACCCCGGACACCGCGCCGCGCCCGCGGCTGGTGATCCCCGCCCACGGGTCCATGACGGACCTGGCCTACAAGCTGCGGTACCTGGCGGACGCGGCCTGGCACCGGGTCTGGGAGCGCCGCCCGCTGCTGTTCACCGTGTGGGTCGTCGTGGCGGTGGGGGTCGCGTCACTGCTCGAGATCATCCCCACGTTCATGATCCGCTCGAACGTCCCGAGCATCGCCTCCGTGCAGCCGTACACGCCCCTGGAGCTCTACGGGCGCGACATCTACGTGGGCGAGGGATGCTACAACTGCCACTCGCAGATGATCCGCCCCATTCGGTCGGAGACGGAGCGCTACGGCGAGTACTCGAAGCCCGGAGAGTTCGTCTACGACCGACCCTTCCAGTGGGGCTCGCGCCGCATCGGCCCGGACCTGGCGCGGATCGGCGGTAAGTACCCGCACCTCTGGCACGTGCGCCACATGGAGGATCCGCAGGCGATCACACCCCAGTCGATCATGCCCGCGTATCCCTGGCTCTCCACCAAGCCCATCGACTTCTCGGTAATCCAACCCCGGGTCGACGCCATGGTCATGTTGGGCGTTCCCTACGGCGAGGCGGTGCAGCGCGCCGAGGAGATGGCGCGGGAGCAGGCGCGGACGATCGGTGAGGAGATCGTGGCGCAGGGCGGCCCCGCGGGGCTCGAGGACAAGGAGATCGTCGCCCTCGTGGCGTACCTGCAGCGCCTCGGTACGGACATCAAGAAGCCGGCGCCCGGGACGGGCGAGTCGACGACCCCGGTGGCGGGGCTCACGGCGGCCGAGCAGGAAGGTGAGGTGACCCGATGAAGCTCAGTGACATCATGAGCGCGGCGGGGCTCGCGTGGTTCGCCGAAGCGGCGCTGGTCTTGTTCCTGGTGGCGTTCGTGACCGTGTGCGTGTCGGTGTTCTCGAAGAGGAACGCGCAGCGCCTGGACGCCGCCCGCTTCCTCCCCTTGGAGGACGCCCCCGCTCCCGGCGCGCCTCATTCGGTGCGCAGCCCCGAACCCCCTCCCCACCTCGGCGCCTGAGCCCTCGGCTCGCCCCGACCGTCTTTCGAACCGCATCCAATCGCGCGGAGCCACGAGATGTCGATTTCGACCAACGTACCTTCGGACACGTCCCCCGACGCAGCCAAGTCGCACCCAGAAACGGGAGATGCACCCGTCCATGAGGCGGGAGCCTCCTCCGGTCGTCGCTCGAAGGAGGAGCCCTCCGACGCGGCGAGCGGCGAGGCGCCGATCCTCGAGCACGAGTACGACGGCATCGTCGAGTACGACAACCCGATGCCGTCTTGGTGGAAGAACATGTTCTGGGGGACCTTCGTCTTCTCCCTGGGCTATCTCTTTTGGTACCACCTCGGCGGCAACGGCGTCTCCATCTTGGCGGCATATGAGGCGGACGTGGCGGAGGCCAGCGCCCGCGCCGCGGAGGCGGCCCTCGGACAAGAGGTGAGCGAGGAGAGCTTGGCGCAGCTGATGGCCGACGCGAGCTCGATGGAAGACGCGGCGGCGAAGTTCGCGGCCTCCTGCGCCGCTTGTCATGCAGAGAAGGGGCAGGGGCTCATCGGCCCGAACCTCACGGACGACCGCTGGCTCCACGGCTCCGGGAGCCTCATGGACATCTATGAGGTGATCGCCAAGGGGGTCCCCGAGAAAGGCATGCCGCCCTGGGAGCGCCAGCTCACCCCCGAGGACCTCAAGAAGGTCACCGCCTTCGTCGGCACGATGCGCGGCACGAACGTGCCCGGCAAGGCCCCCGAAGGAAACCCCGTGACCGCTACCCCCTGACCCCGAACCTCCGTCTCGAGACGACGTTTCTTCAGCATGTCCGGTGCCCTTCCAGCTCCCGAGCGTGTTCTCCCGACCCTCAACGCGGACGGGACGCGCAACCGGATCCGCCCCAAGCTCTACGACGGGAAGTGGTACCGGCGTCGGCTCGTGGTGGCGTGGCTGTTGATCGCCACCTTCGTGGCCTTGCCCTTCGTGAAGATCAACGGCAAGCCCGCCATCCTGCTCGACGTGCCGCAGCGTCAGTTCCACCTGTTCGGCAAGACGTTCCTGCCGACGGATGGGGTGCTGCTGATGCTGCTCATGTTGAGCATTCTGCTCGGCGTCGTGCTCGTCACGGCGGTGGTCGGGCGGGCGTGGTGCGGCTGGGGCTGCCCGCAGACGGTGTACATGGAGTTCCTGTTTCGCCCCATCGAGCGGCTCTTCGAGGGCGGGAGGAACGAGCAGATCAAGCTGGATCGCCGGGGCGGGCTGCCGATGCGGCGCCTCCTGAAGAACCTCGTGTTCCTGGTGCTCTCGGCGCTCGTGGCGAACGTGTTCCTGGCCTACTTCGTCGGGGTCGAGGCGCTCGCGACCTGGGTGCGGCAGTCGCCCGCCGAGCACCCCGTGCCCTTCCTGGTGATGGCGGGGACGGCCGGGCTCGTCTTCTTCGACTTCGCCTACTTCCGGGAGCAGATGTGCACGGTCGTGTGTCCCTACGCGCGGCTCCAGTCCGTGCTGCTCGACAAGGACTCCGTCGTGATCGGTTACGACGCGCGCCGCGGCGAGCCCCGGACCCACGGCAAGGCGAAGAGCGACGCAGGGCCCACCGGAGACTGCATCGACTGTAAGGCGTGCGTCGTGGCCTGCCCGACGGGGATCGACATCCGAGAGGGGCTGCAGCTCGAGTGCATCGCCTGCGGTCAGTGCGTGGACGCCTGCAACACGATCATGCCTCGCATCCATCGCCCCGAGGATCTCATCCGCTACGGCTCCCAGGCGGGCTTCGCGGGCAAGAGCCCGGCGCGGCGGCTCCGTCCCCGGGTGTTCGCCTATGGGGCGCTCCTCGTGGGGTTGTTGGGTGCGCTCGTCGTCTTGGCTTCGGGCCGTGATCGCGCCGAGGTGACCGTGCTGCGTGGGGTCGGCGCGCCCTACGTCGTGGACGCGGGCACGGTGCGCAACCAGATCCGTCTCAAGATCGTCAACCGCGGTGGTCGCGACGAGGCCTACGCCATCGAGCTCGCGGATGCCCCGGAGCTGCGCCTCATCGCCCCGGAGAACCCTTTGGCGGTGAAGGCGGGGCAGAGCGCCTCGACGAGCGTCTTCGTGATCGGCGAGGTCGGGAGCATCGTCGGAGAGCGATCGATTCACTTCCGCGTCACCGACGAAGCGGGCGACAGCCAAGAGATCGCGTACACCCTCGTCGGACCGCGCCCGGACCCGCAAGGTAGGGCGCAGGGCGCCGTACCGTCGAGCACCGTACCGTCGAGCGCCGTACCGTCGAGCGCCGTACCGTCGAGCGCCGTACCGTCGAGCGCCGTACCGTCGAGCACCGAGGAGACCCCATGAACGACCGCGACGCATCGTCCGAGCGCGCACCAGCGCCTTCCACTCCGCGCCCCGCCGAGGAGGCTGCGCCGCGCGGGTCGCGCCTGCGAGGGACGGCCTGGGCTTTCGCCCCTGCGCTCATCCTGGGCGGGGGCCTCGCCGGGCTCGGCGTGATGACGGCGCTGGCCATCGACGACCCGAGCTTCGCCCTGGAGCCGAACTACTACCAGAAGGCGGTGGAGCTCGACGCGGAGAAGCGCCAGGAGGCGCAGAACCGTGAGCTCGGGTGGACGTTGGAGGTGGGCCCCGCGCCGATCGGCGGCCGGGACGGGGCCGTCGATCTCTCGGTGACCCTGGCGGGCCCGGCGGGAGCGCTCGACGACGCGGACGTGCAGATCGAGGCGTTCCACAACGCGCGCGCGGCCGAGATCCGCCAGGTGACCCTCGAGGGGGCAGGGGAGGGCGTCTATCGGGCGCGCTTGACGGACGTGCGCCCAGGACTTTGGGAGTTCCGCTTCGTCGTGGAACGTCAGGGGATCCGCTTCACGGATGTCCAACGCCACGTGCTGCAGGTCGGAGGGAAAAGCTGATGCCTCTCGTCGCCCTCGTGCCCATCCTCGTGGCGAGCCTCCTGGGCAGCCTGCACTGCGTCGGCATGTGCGGTGGCCTGGTCGCGCTCTATGCGGGGGAGGGCTCCGGGCGACGATTCACACCGCACCTCGCGTATCACGGCGCCCGGCTCGTCGGGTATACCACCCTGGGCATCGTCGCGGGCGCCTTGGGGAGTGCCCTGGATCTCGCGGGGACGGCGGTGGGCGTGGGCCGCGTCGCGGCGGTCGTCGCCGGCGCGGGCATGGCCCTGTGGGGCGTGGTGATCCTGGAGCAGCGGCTGCGCCGCGCGCCGCGCGGTGAACGCCTCGTGTCGTTGAAGGGATCGGCGGCGCCGAGCCCCGTGGGGCGTCTTTCGGCCTGGCTCCTGCGCGGGCTCGCCGGGCGCGGGGCACCCGTGCGTGGGGCGCTCCTCGGCGCCTTGTCGGCGCTCCTGCCCTGCGGCTGGCTCTACGCGTTCGTGCTCGGAGCGGCGGCGACGGCGAGCCCCTGGCATGGAGCGCTGGTGATGATCGCCTTCTGGTCGGGGACGGTGCCGCTGCTTTTAGGGTTCGGGCTGGGGCTCCAGGGGATCTTGCGCCCCTTGCGACGCCACCTGCCGACGGTGACGGCTTGTGGGCTCATCGTGGCGGGGGGACTCACGATCTTCTCCCGGGGCACGGTGCCGGGAGAGGCCTTCACGGGGCTCCGTGCCGCGGACGTCCTGTCGGGGGAGAGCGGCGCGGCGAGCGACCCGCGGGAGAGCCATGAGGCGACGGGGACCTGCCCGCTGCACGCCCAAGGAGCCGACCCGTGATGCCGGAGCTGGAGCCGATCGGTACGGGGCCTGCGGAGGCGCGCGCGACGCCACCTGCGACGGCCCGTGCGCCGTCTCCGTCGACGTCGACCGCTCTTTCCGCGTCGGCCTCCGCGCAACCCGGGGACGCCACGGATCCCGCCGAGGTCGCGTGCAGCCACTGCGGGCTGCCGGTACCCGCGGTCCTGATCGACGTCGAGTCCCCGACGCAGTTCTGCTGCGGCGGTTGCCGGCAGGTCTACGCCTTGCTCCACGAGTGCGGGCTCGAGCGCTACTACGCCTATCGGGACGCCGCCGAGGCGCCCCCGCAGCGCGCGCTGACGAGCGGGCGCGACTACGGCGAGCTCGACACGGACGACTTCCGGGCGCTGTATTGCCGTCCGGGGCCGGAGGGGACCCTCCGGATCGAGCTCTACCTGGAGGGGGTCCACTGCTCCGCTTGCGTGTGGCTCGTGGAGAAGCTGCCGGCGCTGCTCCCGGGGGTGCGCGAGACGACCCTCGATTTCGTGCGTCGGGTGGTGCGGATCACCTGGGAACCCGCGGAGATCTCCCTCAGCCGCATCGCGCGGCGCCTCGCGGCGTTCGGGTATCCGCCTCACCCCTATCGCGGCTCGGGAGACATGGAGCGGCAGCGGCAGGAGGAGCGCGCGCTGCTGATGCGCGTGGGCGTCGCGGGCGCGGTCGCGGGGAACGTCATGCTCATGGCCCTGGCGCTGTACAGCGGCCTCTTCGACGGCATGTCGCCCCAGTTCCGGGCCTTCTTCCGTTGGGGCAGCCTGCTCATCAGCGCGCCAGCGGTGCTGTGGGCGGGCTCGATCTTCTTCAAGGGGGCGCTCGCCTCGCTGCGGACCCGCACGCCCCACATGGACTTGCCGGTCAGCATCGGCATCCTGGCGGGCTTTACCTGGGGCGCCCTCGGGACGCTGCTCGGCAAGGGGGAAATCTATTTCGACTCCGTCACGATGTTGATCTTCGCCCTGCTCGTGGGGCGTTGGATCCAACACCGCCAGCAGCGCTCCGCCTTCGAGGCCGCCGAGCTCCTCAATACGCTCACGCCGAGCACGGCGCACCTGCGCGAAGGGGACGCGGTGCGCGACGTCCCCGCGGCGAGCGTCGCCGCGGAGGCTCTGGTCGAGGTGCGCACCGGCGAGACGATCCCCGTCGATGGCGTCGTCGTCGAGGGGAGCTCGTCCCTCGACACGGCCGTGCTCAGCGGCGAGCCGCTCCCCGTGGACGTGGAGCCGGGTGCGCTCGTCCACGCTGGCTCGACGAACCTCACAGGGTTGTTGTTGGTCCGCTGTCTGCGCTCGGGCGAGGCGACGCGCATGGGCCAGCTGATGAAGAGCGTGGAGGAAGCCGCACGGCGGCGCGCCCCCATCGTGCGGCTCGCGGATCGCGTGGCGGGTTACCTGGTGATCGTGGCGATCGTGCTCGCCGCGCTCACGCTGTTCGGCTGGTCCTTCGTCAGCCTGGAGCGCGCGGTCGACAACACGGTGGCGCTCCTGGTGGTGGCGTGCCCCTGTGGCCTCGGGCTGGCGACGCCGCTCGTGGTCAGCGCCGCCCTGGCGCGGGCCGCGAGACGCGGGCTCCTGATCAAGGGCGGAGACGCTCTGGAGAAGATCGCCACCCCCGGCACCTTCGTCTTCGACAAGACCGGGACCTTGACGGAGGGGCGCGTGCGCCTGGTGGAGTACGCGGGCGATCCGTCCGTGCAGGTGGCGGTCGCCGCTCTGGAGGCGCGCTCGGTGCATCCCGTGGCCCGCGCCTTCGTCGCGGCCTTTGAGCGCGAGATGGAGGGCACGGAGGCGCCCATGGTCGAGGACGCGCGCGAGGAGCTCGGCGGCGGGATGTGGGGCCGCGTGGCGGGCCGCGAGCTGTGGGTGGGGAACGAGCGCTCGACCCGGGAGCGCGGCGTCGTGATCCCCGCCTGGGCGGAGGAGGTGCTCGCCGGTTGGCTGGAGCGCGGGCTCAGCCCAGCGCTGATCGCGAGAGAGGGGACGGTGGTGGCTCTCGCCGCCTTCGGAGATCCCCTGCGTGAGGACGCCGCCGAGAGCCTGCGCGCCTTGCGTGCCTTGGGGCACCGGCTCGTGCTGCTGTCCGGCGATCATCCGCGGGCGGTGAGTCACGCGGTCGCGCAGCTCGATCGGGCCGCTCTCGGCGTGGCCGCGGACGAGGGCGCAGGAGAACCAGGGGAGGGCCCGGACGGGACCTCGGCAGAGGGCTCGGAGCCGTCCCTGTTCGACGAGGTGCTCGGCGGCCAGACCCCCGAACAGAAGCTCGCCTACGTCGAGGCCGCGGTGGCGCGGGGCCCCGTGTTCATGGTCGGAGACGGCGTCAACGACGCGGCGGCCCTGAGCGCCGCGTCCGTCGGTGTGGCGGTCCACGGAGGCGCGGAGGCGAGCCTCCTGGCGGCGGACGTCTTCGCGCGGCGCGACGGTGTCGAGCCCGTCGTCGAGCTGGCGCAGGGTGCTCAGCGGACGATCCGGGTGTTGCGCCGCGGGCTCGGCATGTCATTGCTTTACAATGTCGTGGGCCTGAGCCTGGCGGTCTCCGGGGTGATCAGCCCGCTCCTCGCCGCCATCATCATGCCCGCGAGCTCTCTGACCGTGGTGAGCAACGCCTATCGGTCGCGGACCTTCGGAGCTCGATCATGAGTGCTTTGTTCGTGGTGCTGCCCCTCGCCGTGATGATCTCTGCCCTCGCCGTGGGCGCCTTCGTGTGGGCGACGCGCCGCGGCCAGCTGGACGATCTGGACACGCCCGCGCTGCGCATGCTCCACGACGACGCTCCTTCGACGGCGCGCCCCGGTCCTCCGAGCCGAAGGGGCCACGCCGGGCCTTCGGCGGTGCGTCCGCGCTGAACGACGGACCGCGCCCCCTCGCCGGAGCCCGTCGCTGTTCGAGGGGATCGTCCGTGTCGAACGGAGGCCGTCGATGGAGCGCATCGATGGATCCCATCGACCTGCGAGCGCGCCCCGCAGTCGCGTCACCAGCTGCCGGCGAGCCCCACCTGGGCGCCAGCGTAGGCGGGGAGCAGCGTGGGACGAGCTTTGGAGAGGGCCTGGAGTGGGTTCGCGGGGGCCTGGGCGGTTTGCTTCGTCCCCTCGTCCCCCCGGTCCGGCTGCATGCCGGAGGTGAGGACCCAGCTGGACGCGAGCCCGGTCAGCGCGCCCACGTTCATCGCCCAGAGCGTGCCGTGGGTCTCCAGGGAGGGGGCTGCGGTCGCGTACACACCGAGGCCGAGCAGACCACCCACCAACCCGCCGAGGTCGAGGAAGCGCACCCGCGCCAGGGAGGGGGACACGGACTCCGCCGTGAGCAGTCCAGCCACCGTCCCCGCCGTGCTCGTGAGGGCGGCGCCGAGCAGGGCGCGCTCGTCGGTGCGCGCATCGTCGGGGACCACTCCGCCCACGGTGAGACCCCCGATGGCCCCTCCCCAGAGCGAGGTCGACCCCACCCACGCGGCGCGCCCGGGCGTCGTGCTTATCCGGTGTCCGATGACGCCGCCTGCGAGCGCTCCCAGGGTCGCGCCGCCCCACATGACGCTCGACACGGCCGTCGCCGACCACTCTTCGGCGGCCCGGGCCTGCGCGTTGTAGGCGAGGGACCAGAGCATCCCCTGGCTGAGCCCCACGTACATTCCAGAGGAGATCGCCTGCGGCACGCCGTAGGCGAAGCCCACCTCCTGATCCACCACGGCGACCACCCCGAGAGTTGCGCCGGTGAGCGCCAGGGCGGGCACGAAGAGCCCCCCGGCGGAGTCGAGATCCGCCACCACCCCGAGCCACGTCCCCGTGCCGAGCCCGTAGACCACCGCGTTCACGTAGAGCGAGGCGATCTCACCGGAGGAACGCTGGCGTGGACCCGCAGGGGCGTGGGGGGAGCGGGCGGGCTGGGCGCCGTCGAAGCGAATGCCCCTCGAACTCCAATGATAACACAGGGCCGCCAGCTCCCGGGCGATGGCCGCCTCTTCGGCGGTGGGTGCCCGGGGCCCGATGAGCTCGAAGAGAGCCGCTGCCTCCGTGAAGCGCCCATGGCGGAGGAGCTGCTTGGCCCGCTCGAAGTCACCCTTCCAGGCGGCGAGCAGATCGTGGCTCAGGAGGGGAGCGGCGGGGGGATGGAGGGGATCGTCGTCGTCCTGCGCCTCGGGGCGCGTTGGACCGTGTGCGTCGCCCGTCGGGGCGTGGAGGGGCCAGTCGGAGCCGTCGTCGAAGGCGCCCTCGTCCGAGGCAGCGTCGCTGGCGTCGGTGCTCGGGGCGTCCGTTGCCGGCCCGGCTCCGGGGAGGAGAGCCGCGGGAGGTTGCTCTCCCTGGGGCGGCTGAGGTGCCTGAGGAGGTGCCGAGGGGGGGGGAGCGTCAGGCGGCGGCTCAGGGGGCGCAGTGCCCCTGGGCGGCGCAGCGTCGCCGGGCGGCGCAGCGTCGCCGGGCGGTGCGGCGTCGCCGGGCGGTGCGGCACTGGGCGGCGGTCCGTCGCTGGGCGGCGCCTTCGAGGGCGGCGCTTTCGAGGGAGGGGGGGCCTTCGAGGAGGGGGGCTGCGGAGCCGCGTCCGAAGGGGCCGTCTCCCTGGGCACGTCTGGGGCGGGAGCGGGCTCGGCGCGAGCGGTGTCGGGGACGAGCCACGTGCCCGATGCGAGCGCCGCGAGCCACCAAGCGTCTCGAAGAAGGTGTCGGCGACCCGGACCCGCCCTGCGCATCCCGCCAGCTCTACCGAGTTCCGCGAGTTTCGGCAATGCAGGCCCTGCTGTGGCCGAGATCTCTCGGCGGGAGGTGCGTCGGCGCGAGCTCGAGGTTCGTCCCGTCAGGGCCGTCCCGTCGGCGCCGCGCCGCCGACACCGCGTCGCGAGTCGGGCTCCGTCGGACCAAGGCTGGTGCCACGCAGACCCTCGGCGGTCACTCCGTGCGCTGGATCACGTGAAACCCGAACTCCGACTCGATCACCTCGGAGACACCGCCGGGCTCGAGGGCGAAGGCGGCGTCGGCGAAGGGCTTCACCATCTGGTTGCGCTTGAACTCTCCGAGATCCCCGCCGACCTGGGCGGAGCCCCGATCGTCGGAGTACTCCCGCGCGATCTCGGCGAAGTCCTCGCCCGCCAGGATCTGCTCGCGAATCTCGCTGGCGCGCGCGTAGGCCTCTTCCCGGGTGCGCGTCACGTAGGACGCCGCCCGGGTCCCTCCAGCGAAGGACACCAACACGTGACGCGCGCGGATCGTGCGAGGTCCCGTGTCTTCCTCAGCCACGGGCGTCGCGGGCGGCGGCTCGGGGACGTCCGGCGGAGTCCCCGGCGGCGTGTGGGTCGACAGCACGCAACCGCCGAGGCCGAAGGCGACGCCGAGTGCGATCGCTGCGTCGCGCAGCCGTTCGCTCATGCGGGGGCTCCGGAGGGCGCGATGTCCGCCCAGGCGCCTCCGACGACCGCTTCAGGGCGATCCTCGGCGAAGGTCTCGAGGGCGATCTTGTCGTCCACCGCGTAGCCGACCGTGCGGAGGGTCTCACCGGGCCACACCGGCTTCTTGAACTGCACCCCGAGCGCGCGCAGGCGCCGGGGATCACCCGCGCAGGCCTTCGCGACGACGGCGCGAGTCACGTAACCGAAGGTGCACAGCCCGTGCAGGATGGGCCCTTGCTCGAAGCCCACGGCGCGGGCGAACTCCGGATCGGCGTGGAGCGGGTTGAGGTCACCGGAGAGCCGATACAGGAGCGCCTGCTCGGGGGACGTCCGCTCCGTCACCTCGAAGAGCGGCGCGGTGTCCGCCGGGATCTTGGGGACCGACTGCTTGGGGGGGCGCGGCCCGCCGAAGCCACCGGTGTCCCGCACGACCAGGGTCCACTCCGTCTCGAACAGCAGCTGCCCTCCTTGCTCCGTCCGCGTGGAGAACACGACCTGCGACAGCCGCTTGAGATCGTAGATCCCCTCGATGGTCCCCGTCGTCTCCAGGCGGCCCTGAGCGGGGATCGCCGCGTGCAGCCGGATCGTCTGCGCGCCGTGGACGACCTTCGTCATGTCGGCGTTGGCTCGCTCCACGAGGGGGGCGAGGGCGGGGTAGGCGGGGACGACCGCGAAGGAGGGGAGGACGAGGGGGCCGCGCGCTTCGTAGAGGTAGTCGAGCTCGTCTCGCGTGGCTCCGACGCCCAAAGCGTAGAGCACGGTGGTCTTCCAATCGTACTCGAAGGTGAAGGGGGCGGTGCGATGACCGACGGCGGACAGGTCGAGGCTCATCCTAGGCTCCTGGAAGAGGCACACCCCTCGCTGGGGGGTGACCCGAGGCGGGGGAGAGCGTTAGCGTGCGCCCGCCCATGGCGTCAAACCCGCTCGTGGAGTCCGTCATGACGGGAGAGCTGCGTGCCCTGATCCTCGGCTGGTTCCTCTGGGCTCCTACGGCGCTCCTGGTGCCGGCCTTCGGCTGGCCGGGGAGCCCTCTCGCTCCGCGGCTCGCCCTCGGGCTGGGCTTGAGCCTGTGCGTCGCACCCGCCACGACCGGCTTGCCGGCGGGGGGGG
>Ga0207873_1001199_pt1 | contig 25902 bp, 21 predicted proteins | sample BGWIniCompost_FD_187373 | JGI IMG/M metagenome (GOLD analysis project Ga0207873, IMG submission 187373) | Cellulose adapted compost microbial communities from Newby Island Compost Facility, Milpitas, CA, USA - BGW Initial Compost (SPAdes)... ...
AGGAGATCCGGAGATGCCGAAGGACAAGGACCTCAAGCGCCTGGTCCGGGCGCGCATGGCGAAGACGGGCGAGTCGTACACCACGGCCCGTGCCCACCTCATCAACAAGAGGAATCGCAAGCAGGTCTCAGAGCCAGAAGCTGCCGAGCCCGTGACGGCGCCGGCGAGCCCTCAAACCGCATCCGTGGAGCCGCCCGCGGCATCGGCAGGCCCCGCATCCCTCGCGCTCCCCGACGACTACGAGAAGATCGCCGGCAAGAGTGACGCGGCGGTGAAAAAGGCATCCGGTCGCACGTGGCCGGAGTGGGTCGCGCTGCTCGACGGCCACGGCGCCACGGGCATGGAGCACCGCGCGATCGCGCAGCTCGTGGAGGAGAAGTACGGCGTCGGCGCATGGTGGGCGCAGACGATCACCGTCGGCTACGAGCGGTTGCGCGGCCTGCGTGACGTCGGGCAGCGGCGCGGCGGCAGCTACGAGGCGAGCAAGAGCGTCACGGTCGCCGCGCCGGTCGAAGCGCTGTGGCGCGCGGTGTACGACCCGACGCAGCGCAAGCGCTGGCTGCCGGACGTGGAGATCGAGATCCGCACGGCCACCGAGCCGAAGTCGATCCGCGCCCGGCTGGCCGATGGCATCAAGATGGAGGCGTACTTCACGGCGAAGGGGCCGGCGAAGAGCGCGCTCGCGGTTCAGCTCCAGGGCTTCCCGGACAGGGAGGCGGCGCAGGCCGCGAAGGAGTTCTGGGGCGAGCGGCTCGCTGCGCTGAAGGCGCTGGTCGCGCCGGTGTAGCGGCGGCGAACGCAGTCGTACCTACGGCAGAGAGGGCGGTCCGCCGCGGCGCGGGGAGTGGCGGACGCCTCGGCTTCGGCGGGCCGCCTTCTCGCGGCGGGATGAAAGCCCAGACGTCCCCATGGATGACTCGCATCGGTTGATCGTCGATGTCGACTCGCTGCGGGACTTCGCGGAAGGGCTGCGTGCGCCGCCATCCGGGCCGGAGTGGTTCGCGGGCGCGACAGCGCCGCCTACGGTCGCTTGACCCGCGCCCGGGAATTTTGCTACCATGGTGCATCTTATTCCCTCCGCCCCGCCACGAGGAGGCGACGATGCCAGGACCCTACGGGAATCCAGCCCGTTCTTCCGGAACGTACGGCGTTTGGAGGTCCGCTGTCCCCACTCACTACACTCAATTCCGCTTCCCACGCCCATCCGACCCCGTGCTCGACGTGATCGAGACGGACGGCGACGCGTACCAGAACGACCCGTACTACCAGAACGTGGGTCCCTCGGGCGAGATGCTCGATAGCGGCCCGCAGCAGGGCAGCCCGGGGGGGACGGCCGGTGTCCCGCCGCACTACCAGACCCCGAGGTGGACGGCCGGTGTCCCCCCGCATTACCAGTCCTCGAGGGGGACGGGCGGCACGCCTCCGCACTACCAGAGCTCCAGGGGGGCGGGCGGTAGCGCCCCGCACCCGGCGGACAACCCGTACTATCAGACCTCGAACCAGGCGGACAACCCGTACTACCAGACCTCGGGCGGCGGGAGCGGGGGCTCAGCGCCGCATGGCGGCCATGCGCCGCAGAGTCAGCGAAGCGACTTCCTCCCGGCGGACCACCGGAAGGTGCACGCGATGGGCGGCCTGAGGATTCTGCTCAGCAAGCAGCCGCACTACCAGGGCGAGGAGGCGAGGGAGGTGGCGAGGGTCAAGTACGTCACTGATCTGGCAGAGCGGCGCAGTAAGTACCAGATCGAGGTTGGCGCGAAGCTGCGCCGGCGCGGCCGGATCTTCGACACGCGTGAGGTTCGCAGCTATTTCCAGCAGAAATACCGGGCCAGGGGCGTGCAGAAGCTTGGCGTAGCGACCCTGGGCCCGGGCCTCCTACCGCCCCAGGAGTGGATCGAGGAGTCGCTGATCTGGGTGTGCGCGGTGGACCCGGACTCGAACAAGCCAACGTTCTACTCGCACGTCGGAAAGATAAACCGATTCCACCACACCTCGCTGGTCGGGGGAGAGGAGGTGATCGGTGCGGGCGAATGGATCGTGCGGGACGGCAGGCTGAAGAAGATCAGCGCCAACAGTGGGCACTACCAGCCCACCATTGAGTTCCTCTACCGTTCCGTGCTGCATCTGGCCGCCGCGTTCCAGTCGGACACCACGGTCTTCCTTTACGACAGTTACACCGGGCAGTACGTGGAGCGTCCGATCCTCGACTTCATTCGGGCGCCGAGCGCCAGCGGCAGGTACTGGGCGCACATGCGTTCGGGGAAGTAACGGGGCCGGCGTTGCGCGCCGCGACGCCGCTTTGGGCCGGCGTCGCGGCGAACGATGCGCCCGGGTGGTGGATCGTACCGCACGCGACCGCCTGCTTCGCTGGCTAAGTCGTCGCCGCGATCTTCGGCTCGACGACGACGTCGACGTCGATCCCCTGGCGCACGCTCTGCGTGACGGTGCAGAAGTCCTCGAAGAGGTCGATGCAGCGCGTGAGGCGCGCGGCGTCGGCCTCTTCCAGCTCCGGGGCGAGCCGGACCTCGATGCGGCTGACGCGCAGGCGGCCCGCCTCGTTGCGCTCGATGGTGCCGCGCACCTCGGTCTCCATGCCGCCCACCGACACGCGCGACTTCTGGAGGCAGAAGAGCAGGCTGGCGCCCAGGCAGCTCCCGACGGCGGCGCCGAGCAGCGCGGTCGGGTTCGGCCCCGCGCCTCCGCCCAGCGGCGGCGGCTCATCCACGGTCAGCCCAGGGATGGTTTCAGGGTCGAAGCGGACCGCGAACTCGTAGCCGTCGCGGCGCGTCAGCGTCACTCGGAAGGTGTTGTCTTTCATCGTTTCCCTCATCATCGAGGCAGTGATGCGGCCGGCGCCTCGACCGCTGGCGCGGCGCTCTCCTGGCGGATCTCGCTGTGCCGGATCTGGCCGCCGAGTCCGGCGGTCCATGCCGTGACGCCGGCGGACACGAGTGACAGCAGCAGCGTCCACACCGCCAGCCAGAGCGGCACCGTACGGTTGCGGTAGACGAGCAGACCCGCCGCGACAGCGACGCCCAGCAGCAGCGCGACGACGGTCGCGTAGAACGCCGCGTCCTCGTGCGCCTCGAGCGCCGTCTTCGAGATGCCGGGCAGGCGTTCGACCAGGTGCTCCGCCGGCTCGCCGGTCAGGTAGACCACCAGGCTCGCGACGGCCACCAGCACCACGAGACCCAATCCGACGCGCATCACGTCCTGGCTGCGCTTCACGATGCCGATGCCGAGCACGAGCATCGCGCCGAAGACACCGATCACCGGCACGTGGTTGAGCAGCAAGTGGATGTGTACCCCGCTCATCGTGGGTACCTCCCTTCAGTTGACGGCCGTGTAGGAGCACGTGCATGTGCACGTGTACGGCGATCGGCGTACCGGTCGGGCTGCCGAGCGGAGGCCGGCTGCGCTGGCGCCGTCGCATGCCCAACATGCGTGGTCCGCATCGGTTGGTCTGTCGGGGAATGCCGGAAGGGCTGTCGGGGGAAGCTCGCGCGCGTGCAAGGGCCCGGGTGCGTGGGCCGGCGGGCCGGCGTGCGCGGCGGGGCGGTGCGTCGGGTGTTGTGCGGGCGCCCGGGGCGCTCGGCTGTTGCCGTAGGGCACCACCCGGGCCGCGACCTTCGGCGCCGCGCGGTGTACACGTGGGCGGCTCCACGCGAAAGGAACGGGCGCATGTCCGACTGGGTGAAGCTCCAGAACTACGCGAGCCGCGCGGAGGCGGATTTCCATGCCAGCCTCCTGCGCGACGAGGGCATTCCCGTGCTGCTCCAGGGTCCGGACATCGGGATCTTCGGCGGCGGGTTCGGCGGGATGTCGGTGCAGGGCGTCACGCTCCTCGTGCCCGCGGCCGACCTCGACCACGCGCTCGAGGTGCTGGGGCTGAGCGAGCCGGAGGACGAGCCGGCGTGAGCGGCGTGCCGGGCGGCGCATCAGGTGGCGCCCGCGCGGCGCCGGCCGAATCGGCCGAGCGCACTGCCGTGGCCGGCTCCGCAGTCACGCGCGCGGCGCTGGGCTGGAGCGGGGGCAAGGACTCGGCGCTCGCGCTGGACGCGGTATTGCGTGAAGGCCGCCTCGCCGTGCACACGCTGGTCACGACCGTGACGGATGCGTACGACCGCGTCAGCATGCACGGCGTGCGGCGCGCCTTGCTGCGCGAGCAGTGCGCCGCGCTCGGGCTGCCGCTGGTCGAGGTGGCGATCCCGCCAGGCTGCACCAACGAGGTCTACGAGGCGCGAACGGCGGCGGCGTTCGATGCGTTGAAGGGCGAGGGCGTCGAACGGCTCGTGTTCGGCGACCTGTTCCTCGAGGACGTGCGGCGGTACCGCGAGAACCTCGCGGCCCGCATCGGGCTCGCGTGCGAGTTCCCGCTGTGGGGCCGTGACACGAAGAAGCTCGCTCGCGCGTTCATCGATGCGGGGTTCCGCGCCATCGTCGTGTGCGTGGACCCCAGGCAGCTCGACCCGTCGTTCTGCGGCCGCGCCTACGATGCCGCGTTTCTCACCGATCTGCCCGCCGCGTGCGACCCGTGCGGCGAGCGCGGCGAGTTCCACACGTTCGTGTACGACGGCCCGATCTTCAGCCGGCCGGTCGCGGTCGAGCGGGGTGCGGTGGTGGAGCGGGACGGGTTCTGGTTCGCGGACCTGGTGCCGGCGGCCGGATCGGTAGACGCGGCAGGATAGCCGCGGCACACCTTCACGAGGGCGCCCCACACGCCCTTTGCGTTCGCCCCGGGCTCGCCCCATCTTGTGCCGCTGCCTTCACCGTCCTGCCGCATCCACGTCAACGCACGACGGAGCCGCCACGATGCGATGAAGGGCGATCGTCCTCTGCCTGCTCTGTGTCTTCTGCGTGCTGCCGCCGGCCGCGGCGCACGCGCAGCCTCCGCAACCCGGCGATGACACCTGGAGGGCCCCCCGCTGGGCGGGCGACGTCACGTTCCTGGGCGCGAACGCGATGCTAGGCGGCTTGACGGCCGGGATCGCGCAACGGCTGCGCGGCGGCTCGTTCTCCGACGGCTTTACGCGCGGTGCGCTGGGCGGCGCGGTGGCGTACGCGGGACGGCGCATCGCTGCGGAGCGGTTCGACGGCGCGGGCCTGCTGGGCCGGCAGGTCGGCGCGGTCGCCGCCTCCATTGCGCGGAACGCGTCCGAGCGGCGGCCCAGCCTCGAGCGGCTGTTCTTCCCGGTGGGTCCGCTGCACGTGTACTGGGACCGGAGTGACGACGGTGGCGTGCAGGTGAAGGTGGACGGCTACACGCTGGCGGTGATGCTCGGGGCCATCTACCAGCCGGAGCTGGAGTTCGACCTCGGGCGCTCTCTCTCCGCCGGTGCGCCCGTGTTCTGGGCACCGGGCAGGAGCGTGCTGCGTCGAGGCAAGTCGGTGGCCGGGATGGCGCCTGCCGGCGTCATCGTTTTGAGCGGCGGCAGACGTCCCGGGACGGACGGCATCCTTGCGCACGAGCGCACGCACGTGCTGCAGCGGGACTTCCTGTTCTACGCGTGGGGTGACCCGCTGGAGGGCTGGCTGCTGCGGTGGACGCGCCCGAGCGCGGTGGTCTACCGTTACATCAGCCCGGGTCTCGCCCAGGATTACGTCAGCGCGGGGCTCTCGGCCGTGCTCGGCGTCGACGACGGCGAGGAGCCCACCCAGATCGAGGCGTACTTTCTGGAGGGCCGTCGATGAAGCGCTGGGGCCCCTTCCTGCTGTGCATCGCGCTCGGCGCGTGTCGGATCGACGTGAGCGAGGCGCCGGACGACGTCGCCCTCCTCAACATCGATGTCGTCGTGGTCGATACTCCCGGCGTGAGCCGCGTCGACCTCAGAGATCTCTTCTTGCCCGGCCGCGATGAGCGAGGCGAATCGAGGCCCGTGCTCGCCGACTCCCTCGTGGTGTTCGGAGTCTCGCTCGCGCCCGAGCGGGTCGGGCCAGACGCCTCGCTGTCGTTCAACGGGAGCTGGCCCGTCGCTTCGGCCATCGCGGGCAGCGCCGAGCCGCTCGTGCTGCCCGCCACGGACGGGCTCCGCCCGCCGCCGTTGGCGGACGGCGTCCCGCTGGTGGCGACGACAGCGCCCGACACGCTGCTCGTGGGCGAGCAGCTCGTGCTGCCCCTGCGGCGCGATCCGCTCGCCGGGGCGGACGACGCGCCTGCGAGGTGGGGACTGGATGTCACTACGCCGGAGCGGAGGGTCTTGAACATCACCGGCGACGGCCTGCTGCCAGACACCATCAAGGTGGCGAGATCCCTCCTGCCCGATGTGGCGGACGCGCGGCTCAGGCTTCAGGTGTTGGGTCTCAGGGAGTACGAGCTGCTGGGAGGCGACTATCGCGTGCGTATCGCGCAGTACACCAACATCATCCGCGTCCTCCGCTTCACCGATCCCGCTCCGTGACACCGGACGAGCGCGCAAGTCTCCTCACTCGGTGATCTCGCGGATCACTCGGCAGGGATTGCCGGCGGCGAACACACCCTCCGGAACGTCGCGCGTCACGACGCTGCCCGCGCCGATCACCGCGCGCGATCCGATCCGCACGCCCGGCAGGATGATCGCGCCGCCGCCCACCCACACATCGTCACCGATCTCCACCGGCTTGCCGTACTCGACTCGCCTGCGCAGCTCGGCGTTGAAGGGGTGCATGGGGGTGTAGATCTGCACCGCCGGACCGAAGAGCGTATAGCTCCCGATGCGTACGGGGCAGACGTCGAGGACGACGCAGTTGAAGTTGAAGAACACGCGCTCGCCGAGCTCGATGTTCGAGCCGTAGTCGCAGAAGAAGGGCGGCTCCACCCACGCCGAGTCGCCGCCCTTGCCGAACAGCTCGCGCAGGATGCGCCGGCGCTCTTCGACATCCCCCGCCCGCGTCGCGTTCAGCGCATGACAAAGGTCGCGCGCCCGCACGCGGGCCGCGACCAGCTCCGGGTCCAGTGGGTCGTAGAGCTCCCCGGCGAGCATCTTCTCACGTTCGCTCCTCATCGACGCCTCCTCGGTTCGGAGCGGCGCCGCGGCGCGCAAGTTCGACGCCGCCGGGGTGAGGAACGCCGCGTCCATGTGCAAAGGCGCCCGCGCCGGAGATGGAGGCCTCCGGCGCAGGCGCCTTCACCGCAGGCCAGCGCTCAGGAGCGCGCGTTCACCCACGGGTCCTGCCGCATCCACTGCGCGTCGTGCGGCGAGAAGTGGAAGACCACCCCGCCGTTGGCGAGCATGGGCAGCAGGCGCCGGGCGCGGTGCGGCTCGATCGCGGGGCAGCCCTCGCTGCGGCCCGCGTCCCGCGCGGTGACGTAGGGCGCACCGTGGGCGACGATGCGGCGCCGGCGCGCCGCGTTGTTGAAGCGGCCGGACTCGCCGTCGAGCCGCAGGCCGACAGAGGTGTAGGCGCGGCCGCCCGCCTTGCCGTGGAAGGTGTAGGTTTCCTGCGCGACGTACAGGCCGAGCGAGGTGGCCTTGCTGCCGGGCTGGTTCGAGAACCGGGTCGGGACGCCGTTGCGGCTCCTGGACGAGCCGCTGCCGTGCGCGACCGTGAACGGGCCCTCCACCAGCGTCAGCCGATCCATGTCGAAGACGTAGCCGCGCGGCGTCCGGTTGTCCAAGCCGAAGTCCACGAAGAACAGGTACGGCTTGCGCACGCGCCCGGGGTTGGCCGCACGGTAGTTGTAGTACGCGCGGAAGGCCATGCGGAGCGCCTCCGGGTGGCTCGTCCGGCGGACGTGCGGCGACAGCGCACGCAGCGCAGCCCTCACCCGTTCGGCGACGGGGTCGGGCGTCTCTGCGGGCGCGGCCATGGCCGCGGGCGCGGCGGCGGCGACCTCCACGGCCTCGGCGACAAGCGCGGCCGGTGCGTCGGCGACGCCGGCCATGGCACCGGCGCGGGCGCTCGCCGGCGGTGCGGCGCCGAGGACCAGGACGGCGAACGCGAGCAGCAAGGGGGCAGGAATGCGCGGTGATGCTGGCGCAATCATGAAACCTCGTGGTGCTGTGAGCGTCTTCGCTCGGACTCGATCTGTGAACCGAAATCGAGGCGGGCACTACGCTACGTCGAGGGACTGCGCGGCCGCTCCGTTCTCGGACTACACGCCCGGGGGGCCGAGGTTTCATCAGCCCGCGCCCGCCCGGAGCGGCCGCGAGGCCCGCGAGGGGCGGTGGTGAGGGGCCGGGCGGCGCGTTCGGCCGGACCCGAAGCCAGCGCCGCGCCGGGATTTCACGCCGTCGGCCTGCTTGCCGGGCGCGTCCCCGGGCGCGCGGCCGAGCACTGCTTTGTCACGTTGGGTCCGGCCCTTGACGCCCGGCCCGGCGAGGGGGAGCGGCAGGCGCCGGGGGCCGCGCGGGGGGCACGCCTTGCTGGCACCGGCGCGGCCTGCCGGGACAGCGCCAACTCCACCGCCCGGCTGCTCGCGTGCGGCCGCAACCGCGGGAGTGCGGCCGACCCGGCCGGCCCGGACCCGGAAGAGAAGCGCTAACCCCGCGGCGCCGGCCCGCGCCGCCGGAACGGCTCCCGGACGCGCTCCGGCACCCGCTGCCACTGCTCGGGCGTGAGGACCTTCTGGACGGCGGCGAGCGCCTCCGTGACCTCGCGGCGCACGGCCTCGATCTCCGGCTGGAGTTCGGCGAATGCACGCATCTGCTCCGGCCCGCTCACGCCGTCTAGCCGCTTGCCCAGCGCCTCGCGCCGCTCGTTCAGCTTCTCCTGGAGCGCCGCCGAGATCTTCTCGACCGCCGCCACCTGCTCCGCGGACAGCCCGAGCGTGTCCTTCAGCTCGAGCAGCACGGGAATCGGGTTCGCGAGCATGCGGTCCAGCAAGCCGACGACGTTGAATCCGCGGCCCGCGGCGCCCGCCGCGCGCCCGCCCGGGCCCCCGCCGGGCCCGCCGCCGGCCATGCCCGGGCCGCCGAAGCCGCCCGCTCCCCCGCGCACCGGGCCGAAGCCGCGGTCGTTCAGGGCCGGCAGGCCACCCACGGCGAGGCGGGCGGAGATGGTGAGGGAGAAGGGGTTGCGGAAGGAGCCGGGGCCCCGCCGCACCTGGCCGAAGCCCTCGTTGACCTGGTAGAGGAACGCGTTGGTCGCCGGGTCGAACCCACGCACCTCCAGCAGCGTCGCGTCCGCACGCCGGCCCTCGCCCCAGCCGCGCATGCCGTTGCGCCCATGGATCAGCTGGTCGAGCCCGGTCAGCACGTTCTGCGCATCGATCGAGATCGTCAGTCGCCGGCCGACGCTGGGCAGGTTCGGCCGCAGGCCCAGGCGCAGGCTCAGTGACTGCGTCCAGCCGTCGCGGCAACTGTTGCGGTCCGCGATCCTGCCGAACTGCGACGTGAGGCACTCGCGCACGCGGTCCGGCACGTTGTCGAGCAGCCGCGCCATACCGTTCGCGACCGCCGTGTCCGGCGCGCTGCTCGGGTCGAAGACGAACGCGCGGTCGTTGCGCGCGCCGTCGCCGTTGACGTCGCCCCGCACCATGGGCGTGAACGGCGCGCCGGACGAGATGCGCGCGAGTGCCGTGAGTTCGATCTCAGGCGTGAACGGGTACGCGACCGTCAGGTTCAGCGTGTGGCGCCGGTCGTTGCTGCTCGTCGCCCACTCCGCGATGTTCGGGTTGCCCGCCGTCGGCGTGCCCGCGAACGAGCCGGAGCCCTGGTCGCGCGCGAAGCCGAGCGTGTAGTTGACGCCGAGCCGGAGCTTCTCGCGCACCAGCCCGCTGACGCCCGCCGTGACCTGATGCGCGACCGAGCGCCGATCGGACACCATCTCGAGCACGTTGCCGTACTCCGGGAAGCGCCGCGAGGTCGCCATCCCGACCGCGCCCGTGCCCGGCACGATCGCCGCCGGGTCGCCGAAGAACGGGCGCCCCTCATGCGCGAGCGTGATCGCGTTCGATTCGTCCAGGTTGAGGTCGCGGTAGCCCCACAGCCCGGTGCCGAGCGCGTAGCGGTAGCGGACGTCGCCGGTCAGGCCGAACGGCAGCGGCGCGCGGTAGCCGAGCTCGAAGCGGATCGACTTCGGCACCGACTGCTCCGGGTCGAGGAGCAACACGTTCGGCGCACGCTGCGCCAGCCCGGGCGGCTCCCCCGGGCCGCCATCCGCGCACGTGTCCGGCACCGCGTCCGGATCGGTGAGGTAGAGGCCCCAGTCAGGCACGGGCACGGCCGAGCCGATGCAGATCAGCCGCTGCTCGGCATCCGGCAGACCCGTCTGACGCGTGGCCGACGAGTACATGCCGGTGGGCGCGCGGCCCGCGAACACGCCGATGCCGCCGCTCAGCTCTTTCACCGGCGAGCCGGGCTCGTTCAGCCGGTAGTTGAACCCGATGCGCGGGCTCAGCGCGGACGCGTGCGGCGCGATGTCCGTGCGCCGGCCGAACGCCTGCTCCACCGCCGGGTTGTAGGCCGGCCGCTGGTCCAGCGACCAGCGATCCCAGCGCAGGCCGAGCGTGAGCTCGAGCGGCTGGCTGACGCGCCACGTGTCGCCGATGTAGAGCCCCGCGTTCAGCGTTCCGGTCCGCGCCTCGCGCGGCACCAGCGCACGCTCGTACCGCTCCGGCCGGTTCGCCTCGAGGTCCGCCAGCGACGCGAACGTGAACACGCCCAGCAGGTCGTCCGTCGAGCGCTGGACGTCGCTCGAGCGCTCCAGCGATCCGCCCAGCTTCAGCCGGTGGATCTGGTAGCCGATGGGCAGGAGGAACGAGACGTCGTCCGAGATCTGGAAGTCGCGGCTGCGCGACTCCGATGGCATGCTGCGGTTGCCGCCGAACACGAGGTTGCGCGTGCCGCGCGTGCCGTCCTCGAAGTCCGAGGTCACGCGCACGCGCCCCTCCGGCATCTCGGCGTACGGCAGCGCCTCGGACCAGTTCTCGCCGAACGAGACGCGCAACGTGTTCGTCCAGTTCGTGCCGAACCGCGAGGTCAGCGAGAGCGCACCCATCCGCTGGTTCCGCTCCGTGTCACCGCCGTGCTGCGCCAGGTCCAGCGCGCTGATGCGCGTGCTGTCGTCCCCACTGATGTTCGCGTTCAGCCGCAGCGAGACCGTGTGCGACTGCCCGCGCCGCTGCACCACGTTCCAGTCGATGCGCGCCTGGAGCCGCACGTCATCGCGCAACTGGTCGTACGGGCCCGTCTGTCCATCGACCGGCACGCCGTAGCCGCCGAGAATCGAGATGAAGCGCGAGATCGAGTCCACGCTCACGCCCGAACGCTGCACCGCCAGTGGGTCGTCCGCCGCCAGCGCGAACCGATGGTTCACGTTGCGCGAGAGCTGGAAGGAGACGTTGTAGAACAGCTTGTTGCGCACGATCGGCCCGCCCCACGAGCCACCCAGGGAATGCCGCGTGAACGCGTTGACCGTGGGCGCGGTGTTGAACTGGAGCGCGTCGTCGGCAAGCCGGTACGAGAGCGCGCCGCTCGAGCGGTTCGCGCCGCGCGCCGTCGTCATCGAGACCAGACCGCCCGCAAAGCCGCCGCGCGACGCGTCGAACGTGCTCGTCGTGACCTGCGTCAGCCGCACGCCTTCTTCCGGAACACCCAGCTCGCCGCCGCGGAGCACCGTGCCGTCCAGCGTGACCTGGTTCAGCAGGTCGCTCATGCCCGCGACGGAGAAGCCCATGCGGCCCGTCAGCGAATCCAGCTCCGTCGCGACGACGCCTTCGGCGAGCAGCGCCAGCGTGGTGGGATCGAGGTCCGGCAGCGGCAGACGGTTCACCAGCTCCTGCGGCAGCACCGTGGACTCCTCGCCCGTGCGCCCCGCGGTCGGCGGCGGCAGCGGCGCACGCACGGTCAACGCGTCCAGCCGGATCGCCTCGGGCTGCATCGTGACGTTGGTGACGAGCAGCTCTTCCTGCCCTTCGCGGACCACCGTGCGCACCACGTCTGCCATCCCGATGAACGTGATGCGCAGCACGTACCGGCCGCCGCCGTCCGGGAACAGGATGAGGTAGCGGCCATCGGCGTTCGTGATCGTCGACCGGCTGATCTCCGTCTCCACCGAGATCGCCTCGACGCGCGCACCCGCGACCGGCTGGCCCGAGGCATCGACCACGCGGCCGGTCAACACATCGGCTTCCTGCGCGGCGGCGCGACCCGCGAGCAGGAAGAGCATGACAGCGACGTACAACAGACGAAGCGGCATACCGGTCCAACCCGTGGGCAGGGAGGTCCGCGCCCCACGCCGGCAACCCCGGCCTCGGGCGCGGGTGACTCGTCATTTTCTATTGACGCCCAGCCGCGGCGGTTCGTTGAGGCAGGGGGATCCGTACGGCTCATGTGTGAAGGGCATGTGGGGCCTCACAACGCGCGGAATCGGGGTGCATGGGGGTGATGGGCCGGCGCGACCCGGCCGTCTCCCGGTGCACCCTCCCGCCATGCCCGGTGTAGACAAGTCGACGCACTTTCGGCCCCGAACCCCATGCCGACCTTGGTTCGACGCCGCTCCCCGACCGTCACCGCGCTCCTCGCCTGCGCCGCCGCAATCGTCCTCGCCGCGTGCGGCGGGCCGCCGCGACCTGGCCAGCCGCGCGCCGCCGGCGACGCGTGCGAGCTCGTCCCCGGCGTGGAGCCCGCCGTTCGCGGCGCGCCTGCCGCCGGCGACGAGCGGCCGCTGATCGTCGGCATACCGGACGCGGTGAATCCCGCCAACGCGCCGGTGCCGCGCAACGCCGCGGAGCGGCTGGTCTTCGCCCAGCTCTACGAGACGCTGGTCCGCGTGGGCTGCGACGGCCGCATCGAGCCCGGCCTCGCAACGGAATGGCGGGCGGAGGACGGCGGCCGGTCCTGGGTCTTCACGCTGCGCGCCGACGCGCGGGACTGGACCGGCGCGCCCGTCACCGCCCGCGACGTGGCCGAGAGCTGGCTCGCCTCGCCCGACGCGCCCGAGCCGCGGCCCCCTGGCCCGGCAGAGCCCCGCATCGCCTCGCTGACCGTGCTGGACGCCCGGACGCTGCGCGCGGAGGTGGGAGCACCGGTCACGCTCCAGTGGTTCGCGCGGCCCGAGCTGGCCGTGCGGACGGCCGCCCGGATGGACGGTTGGCCGACCGGCACGGGCCCGCTCCGGCCGGACACGCGTGCTCCCGCCAGCGGCCTCCTGCGCCGTCTCGTGCTCCGGCCCGTCGGCGGGGGGGCGGCCATCGAGTTCAGGGCCCTGCCCGCCGACCCGCGCAACGCCGTGGACGCCGACGTGGACCTGCTCACCACCCGCGATCCCGCGGTCGCGGAGTACGCCGCCGCGTCCGGCGCTTTCGAGGCGCTGCCGCTGTTGTGGGACCGGGCCTACGTGCTCCTGTCGCCGGGGCGTGTGGCGCGTGCTCCCGGTACGGGCGGCGCCGTGCGTCCTCCCGGTGCCGTGGGCGCCCGTGCTCCCGATGCCGCTAGGGGCGGGCGTGCTCCCCACGCCGCGGTCCGGTTGCGTGCTCCGCAGGTCGTGCTCCCGCCGGACAGCGTGCTCCGCGCGCTGGCGCGGGATGCGGTGAAGGTGGATGCGCGGCCGGCGCGGGAGCTGTTCGCCAATGCGGAGGCGTGCGGCGAGACGGGCGCGTGGCAGGGTGGCGAAAGCGGGAGCACCGGGTTGGGGCCTGGGGCCGGTGGCGCTGTGTGGGGCCCGGGTGGGCGCGTCGGAGCACGGGATGGCGCGTTGGGCGGGGCCGCTGACCCGGCCGCCGCCACGGGCGTGGGCGGCGGCAGGGCGGTGGGCGGTCGGCGGGCGGGCGCCGGCACTCGCACACAGCCGGAGCGGGTGCTCCTGCTCTACCCGCCGGGCGATCCGGTCGCGCAGGCGCTGGCGGAGCGGCTGGTCGCGCTGGCGCCGGAGGCGGGGCGGTCGGGGGCGGGGTGGCTGGCGGACGCGGCGCCGGAGCTGGCCGCGGCGGGCGCGCAGGCGCGGGCCGGGACGGTAGGGCGGGAGGACTTCGCGTCCGCGCTGCGGCGCGGAGCCGGGCCGGTGGTGGCGCGCGTGGAGCGGGTGGCGGGGATGGACGCGTGCGGGGCGCTGGCCGCGCTGGTCGCCGCGGCGCCGTGGCTGGGCGGGGCGGGGGAGGGCCCGGCCGGCGCGGCGGCCAGTGCACGCGGAGCCCCCGCGCCCGGCGAGGACCTGCCCCGCGTCGTCCCGCTGATCGAGACCCGGCCCGTGCTGCTCGTGCGGCGCGGCGTCGCGGGCGTGGCGGTGGACGGGCGCGGCACGCTGCTGCTGGGCCGGCTGCGCCGCGTGGCCGGGGGTGAGCCGTGACCTTCCGCTCGAGGCTGCTGCTGGCGTGCGTCCCGCTCGCCCTCGCGCCCCTGGCGTTCTTCGGCCTGCGCGTCCGGGGCGAGGTGATGGGGCGGCTGGAGGCGCAGTACGGCGAGCGCGTGGCCGCGCTCGCGGACGTGATCCAGGCGGACCTCGCCCGTGAGGCTGCGGCGGTGGGTGCGCGGCTGGACCGGGTGGCGGAGGCGATGGCGGCGGACAACCGGCTGCGACGCGCGCTCCTGGACGGCGCGGACGCGGATCGCGCGTACGTGCTGGACTACGCCGGCCACGCCATGGCGCTCGTCGGGCTCGACGTCCTTCGCATCCAGGACGCCACCGGCCGAGTGCTCAGCTCGGGGCATTTCCGGAACGAGTACGACGTCGTGGACGCCGCGTTGCCGGCGGCGGTCGCGCGTGCGGGCGACGCCGGGGCCCTGGCCACGATCCGCACCGCGTCCGGTGAGATGCTCGCGCTCGCGCGTGCGCGGGAGCTATGGCTCGGCGGCCGCGCGTTCACGCTGGTGGGCGGAACGGCGGTGGACTCGGCGTTCCTCAACCGGCTGGCGCGCGGCACGGGGCTGGGCGTGCAGCTCGACGTGCCGGCCGGAGCGAGTGGCGTTGTCGTGTCAGAACCGGCCGCACGCCCCGTGAACAGCGAGTACACGCGCGCGGTGACGGTGCGCTATGCGGGCGCGGGGCAGGACACGGTCGCGCGGTTCGTGGTGCAGGCGTCGCTCGAGCCGCTGGCGGCGCTGCGCGCGCGGATGGACCGCTGGCTGGTCGTTGCGGCCGCGGCGGCCGCAGCGCTCGCGCTGCTGCTCGCGTCGCTCATCGCGGCGCGGCTGAGCCGGCCGCTCGCGGAGCTCGCGCGCCGCGCCGCGCGCGTGGACCTGGACGACCCGGATGCATCGTTCGCGACGACTCGTCGCGACGAGGTCGGCTCCCTCTCGCGCGTGCTCGACGCGATGATGCAGCGGCTGCGCGCGAGCGCCGCGCGGCTGCGCGAGGCGGAGCGGCGCGCGACGGTGGGCGAGATCGCGCGGCAGGTAAACCACGATGTGCGCAACGGCCTGATCCCGATCCGCAACGTGGTGGCCCACCTCGCGGAGCTCGCGCGCGAGCGGCCGGACGAGCTGCCGCGCGTCTTCCTCGAGCGGCAGCGCACGCTGGACGCGAGCATCGAGTACCTGCACTCGCTGGCCGCCAACTACGCGCGGCTCTCGCCCGAGCCGGTGCGCAGGCCGTGCGACGTGAACGCGATCGCGCGCGCGGTCGCGAGCGACGCCGCGGCGCGTGATGCGGGAGCGAACGGTGCGCGCGCCGTCGTCGCCACGGACCTGGCGCCCGCTGTTCCACCCGTGCTGGGCGACCCCGTCGCGCTGCGGCGCATTCTCGAGAACCTCGTGGTGAACGCGCTCGAGAGTCTTGACGACGATGGCGGACGCGTGCTCATCGCGACGCGCGTCGAGCGAGGCGAGGACGGCGCGCGCGTGGTGGTGGAGGTCGCGGACACCGGCCGCGGCATGACGGACGAGCAGCGCGCGCGCATCTTCGAGGACTTCTACACGACGAAGGCGCGCGGCACGGGCCTCGGCCTCTCGATCGTGCGCCGGCTGGTCAGCGATCTGGGCGGGCGCATCGAGGTGGAGAGCGCGGTGGGGAAAGGGACGCGATTCAGGGTCGAGCTGCCGGCGGGCGACAACGGATGAGCCGCGGGGGCGCGATCGGACTCGCCAGGTCGCTCCGGATCGCGGTCGCGCAGGCCACCGCTCTGCTCGACGCCATGGCCGCGGGGTGCTGAGGCGCCTCACTTCAACCGTACGACAACCACCTGGTCTCCGGGCTCCACGCTCGCGTTCGCGAAGCTCGCGTTGAGTCCCGGCGCGCGCAGCGTGACGCGCTCGCCGGCGCCGTCCACCTCGGGCTTCGAGGCCAGCCCCGCGATGGTCACGCGCGCGATGCCGTTGAAGAGCGGGTGCGCGCCGGCGGCCTCGGTCAGCGCCTCGACATCGACGCCCGCCTCATCGACCATGCTCAGCTCGCCCGCATCATTGCCGAGGCGAAGGAATCGCGTGTGGAGCAGGCCGCCGTCCACGTGCTCGACATTGAGCGGGTCGAAGCCCTGCGGCCAGAGCGGCCGGCCGCTCGCCGCCTCGACGACGACGCGCCAGCCCGCGCGCGCGTCGAACGCCCGCCTGCGCTCTGCGCGCCGCGCGACCAGGGCGGCCACGTCCTCCCGCGCCTTACGCTCGATCTCCGCCGCCTCGTCGGGGCCGAAACCGCACCGGGCCGCATCGCTCGGATGCGCATCGACCGCGGCGCCCAGCAGCCCGTCGAGGTGCTGCGTGTCGTCTTCCTCCAGGGCCGCCTGCCAGCTCGGGCGGAAGCGGTCGAGCAGGAACGCGAGCGCCGGGCCGATGGCGTAAACGCGTCCGCGCACCGCGGCTGGCGGATACTCGGACTCCGGCACATCGACCGTCGTCCGACCCAGAGCGACGAGCTGGAGGTACGTAGCGAGCCCCTCGTTCAGCTCGGTCAAGCGCTCGTAGGTCGAGAACGCAGAGTCCATTACGGAGAAGCGCTCACGCCGGGCTTCGAGTGCCAGGCGAGTCCAGCACGCCGCGGACGCGTCATCCGCGGCGACGAGGGCTTGGCGTAGCGCGGCCGACTCGCGACGGCGCAGCGCGAGCAGCTCCGCGTCGTCCACCGGGTAGAGCAGCATGTCGGCCTCGTTGCCCACCCAACCCGGGTGCTTCTCGCGCTGGAAGACGTGGAACGCCTCGTGGAGCGCCGAAGCGGCCAGCTCCCGGGGACCGGTCGGCACGACGAGGCCAACCTCCAGGAGCAGCGTCGCCGTCATCACGCCGCCGATCTCGGTGCTCGTGTTCGCCACCACGGATGGGTGGCGGCCCTCGAACACCGAGACCTCCGGCTCCGCGCCCGCGAGCGGCGCGAACCCCTCCGGTGGCGATGGGTGGCGGAACAGATACGTGCGGCGGCCGGCGTAGATGGCGAGCGGGACGGAGCGCGGATCGAAGCCGGGCCAGAGCGCCCGCTCCGCCGCGATCCGCTCGACCTCACGCGCGATGGCGAGCGCGCGCTCCGCCTCCTGCGCCACCGCCGGCGGCGCCGCGGCCGGCGCGCACACTGCCAGCAGCAGCGTGGCCGCGAGTCCAACGTGTCGCATCGGCCGGCTCCTCGTGTCGGTGGGGTCTCCGTGCCAGGTCTTGGATGCCGGCCCCCTGGCCGCACGGTTGCTCAGTTCGATGCTCGGCGGTGCGCGCCGACCGCTAGCCGGCAGCCCGCACCACCTCGTACGTGCTCTGCACCAGCCCGTTGCCGAAGGTGCGCGTCTCGACGTGGCGCAGCTTGATGTCGTGCGGCACGGGGCCGAACAGCGGGATGCCCGTGCCGATCAGGACCGGCAGACGCGTGATCGTCATCCGCTGGATCAGGCCCGCCGCCAGGAAACGCTGGATCGTCACTCCGCCATCCACGTAGACGTGCGTGAACCCGCGTTCGCCCAACTGCCGCACGATCTCCGCCGGCGGGCCGGACAGCGTGCTGACTCGATCCGCTAGCTCGGCCGGAATGTCCAGCGGCCGACTCGTCAACACGATCACCGGCTTCGTGCCGTACGGCCACTCGGGAAACGTGCGCACGAGATCGTACGTGTTACGGCCCATGACCAGCGCGTCCACCGAATCGAAGAACGCGGCGTAGCCGTAATCCTCGCCCGGTTCATCGCCGAACTCGTTCAGCCAGTCGATGCCGCCGTCTTCGCGCGCGATGAAGCCGTCGAGACTGGTGCCGATGAAGACGCTGGCCTTCACGGGGCTCGCTGGAGCGCGTCCTGGCTCGTTCAACCTGATCCTCCGGGATCGGGCGGCGACCGCCGCGCGTGATCGATGCCGATGTCGACCGCTAGCCGCTCACGATAACGCGTGGGGTGCGCTGAGCAAAGTTGACGGTCGGCCGGGCGCTGTCTTACCATACGGAGACGACCTGCTCTTCGGTCCTCCCACGAGGGGGCGTGCGTGTTGCGGCGCGGCCGGGGACCCCCGGCGCCGCCGACCCGTTGGCAGGTGTCGACAGTCTGGACCGCGGCGTTGGCGTCGCGCACGGCCTTTGCGGCGGCGGTCCCTGCGGTGCGGCGGCCGGATCTCACGCGGTCGCCGTTTGTCCATCTCTCCCTGTCCCGACTCTCCCCGGGAACCCTGGACAGGGCGTGCCCCGCACGTGCCGACCGTTCCAGCGGTCCGGCGTGGGTGCGGCGCACTGCCCTACGTCATGGCCGGAGAGTTCACGCCACCGGCAGCGCGGAGCGGAAGAGGTGGCAACGGAAGAACGGCGGATCGCGGCGGGCGTGGGCGCCACGCCCGGTGCGGTCGAGAAGGACGGCGCGGGGCACCGAGCGCCGGCGGACGGGCGGCGCCCCGTCGTCCTGCTCGCGCTGGTCTGGATCGCTGTGGCGGCGACGCTGCTCTACGCGGGGCTGGACTACTACCTGCTGCCGCTCCCGGAGCGCGCGTATGCCGAGGGGCACGACGTCTTCGCGCCGACGGGCGTCGTGGGCTGGGCGCTGGGCGTCGCAGGCACGGTGTTCATGCTGGTGGGCGTCTCGGCGTACGCGGCGCGCAAGCGCTGGCCGCGGCTGCACGGGTTGGGCCGGCTGCGCTCCTGGCTGCGCTTCCACATCTTCCTCTGCACGCTCGGCCCTTTCTTCATCCTGCTGCACAGCAGCTTCAAGGTCGGCGGGCTCATCTCGATCGCCTTCTGGAGCATGGTGCTGGTCGTGGCGAGCGGCATGTTCGGCCGCTACGTCTACGCGCGCATCCCGAAGACGATCCACGGGCAGTTCCGGTCGCTGCAGTCGCTCCGGCAGCGCCACGCAGAACTGGCGGAGCGCCTGCGCGAGGCGGGCGTCACGCTGCCCGAGACCGCGTCCGTCGCGGCGGGAGACATCCGTGCCGCGCGCGGGCTGCTCGCCTCGCTGTTCCTCGCGATCCGCTACGACCTGCGGCGACGGTCCCAGCGCAAGCGCATCCGCAGGCACCTCGAGATGCGGGGCGTGGAGCCCGGGCTGCGCGAGGCGCTGGCGCGGCTGGCGGACGAGCAGCTCCAGCTCGAGCAGCAGATCGTCCTGCTGTCCCCGTTCCAGCGCTTGTTCCGTTACTGGCACACGTTCCACGTCCCGCTGGCGACCCTGATGCTGGTGATCGCGCTGGTCCACGTGGCCGTGGCGATCCTGTTCGGTTACGGCTGGCCGTTCTGAGCGCGGCATGACGACGATGCGGATCCGGCTCCTCGTGCTCGCGATCGCTGTTCTGGGCGCGGAGCCGCTGCCGCTGCGCGCGCAGCTCATCTCGCCGGGAAAGCTGTCGCAGCCGCACGCGGAGCTGGAGGGCGTGCGGCAGTGCACGGCGTGCCACGAGCTGCGCAAGCCAGGGGCCTCCGCGCCGCGCTGCCTCCAGTGCCACGGGCTGCTGAGCACGCGGATCGCGGCGGGCCGGGGTTACCACGCGAGCGTCAAGGACCGGAACTGCGGCGAGTGCCACAAGGAGCACTTCGGTCGCGAGTTCGACCTCGTGCGCCTGGACACGGCCTCGTTCGAGCACGCGGAGACGGGGTTCACGCTACGCGGAGCGCACCTGCGTGTGGAATGCGGCGCGTGCCACACGCCGTCGCTGATCAAGGCGGCGGACGTGCGGGCGCACCCGGGCGGCGCGGCGTTCCTCAGCCGCACGATGCTGGGTCTCTCGACGGCCTGCGCCGATTGTCACGTGGCGGATGACCCGCACGGACAACAGTTCCGCGGGCGCGCGTGCGAGGACTGCCACGCCGAAACACGCTGGGGGTGGGCGGAGCGGTTCGACCATGATCGTGCGGCGTTCCGGCTCACGGGCCGCCACCAGCAGGTCTCCTGCGAGGGCTGCCACACGGCAGAGCGCATCGGCGGCGCGACGCGCGTGCGTTACGTCGGCACCGCGTTCGCATCCTGCAGCTCGTGTCACAGCGACCCGCACGCGGGCGCGATGGGCGCGCAGTGTTCGACCTGCCACGTCACGGACGGCTGGGACCGGGTGCCGCGGGCGGTTGTGGAGGCCCGGTTCGACCACTCCAGCACGCGCTTCCCGCTGAACGGCCGTCACGCGGCGGTGGACTGCGCGGGCTGCCACGGCAAGCCGGCGCCACGCACGGCGACCATCGGGATCCGCTTCGAGCCGGGCACCGAGCGCGCGACGTTCCCGCGTCCGGTCGCGGTGGACTGCGCCGCGTGCCACGTGGACCACCACCGCGGCGAGCTGCGCGGCTCGCGCGCGGGCGTGGCGTGCGAGGGCTGCCACACGGACAGCGGCTGGACGCCAGTGACGTACGACATCGCGCGGCACGCGCAGACGGCGTTCCCGCTGACCGGCGCGCACGTGGCCACGCCGTGCAGCGGGTGTCACGTCTCCACGGGCCAGGGCGGCACGACGCTGCGCCTGCGGCTGCCGGACCGCGAATGCGCGGCGTGCCACCGCGCGGACGACCCGCACGAGGGGCGCTTCGGCGCCCGGCCCTGCGAGTCGTGCCACGTCACGGAGACGTTCCAGGTGCGCGAGTTCGACCACGCGCTCGCGCGCGGCGCCGCGTGTGGCTCGTGCCACCGCACGGATGATCCCCACGGCGGCCAGTTCGAAGGCGCGGACTGCGCGTCGTGTCACGTCACGGAGACGTTCCGCATCACGTCCTTCGGCCACTCGCGCACGCGCTTCCCGCTCGCCGGCGCGCACGCGCGGGTGGAGTGCGCGGCCTGCCACCGGAGCGAGCCCCGGCCGGACGGCGCGACGATGGTCCGGTACCGGCCGCTCGGCGTCGAATGCACGGACTGCCACGGAGGTGGCCGATGAGTCACGGCCGATCATCGCTCGGGATGCTCGCGCTGCTGCTGATGTGCATCCCGGCCGTCGCCGAGGGGCAGCAGGTACAGGCCCGCTCGAGCAGCCCGCACGGCCGGTTCGAGGCGACGATCGCCTGCACGGCGTGTCACACGGCGGATGCGTGGAAGCCGGCGCGGCGGGACATGGAGTTCCGCCACGACACGGACACGCGCTTCCGGCTGCTCGGCCGGCACGCGCAGGTGGCGTGCGGCGCGTGCCACCTGGACCTGCGCTTCGACGAGCCGAAGCTCACGGCCAACGACTGCGCGAGCTGCCACGTCGACGTGCACCAGGGCCGCCTCTCCGCCGACTGCGCGAGCTGCCACAATACGACGTCGTTCACGGACGTCTCCGGCCTCGAGGCGCACGCGCGCACCAGCTTCCCCCTGACCGGCGTGCACCTCCAGATCCACTGCGAGAGCTGCCACCGCGACGAGCGTGCGGGCGCGTTCACGGCGCTGGATGCGAGCTGCGTGGGCTGCCACGCGGCCGACCGTCAGCGCGCGGTCTTCCCGGCTCACACCGCGGCGCAGTTCACGGACTGCCTCCAGTGTCACCAGACGTCGAGCTGGGCGGGCGCGCGCTTCGATCACGCCTCTGTCGCGAACGGCTTCGTGCTCACTGGCGCGCACGCGACGGTCTCGTGCGATGCCTGCCACATCCCGCCGGACAACACGCTGCGCTTCAACGCGGCGGGGCAGAACGACTGCGTGGGATGCCACCGCACGGACTATGACCGGGAGCATGCGGGCACCGGCTTCCCGGTCACGTGCACGGACTGCCACAACGACCGGGCCTGGCGCGGCGCGACGTTCGACCACGACCGGTTCCCGATCTTCTCGGGCGAGCACCGGGGCGAGTGGAACTCGTGCCGGGACTGCCACCAGGTGGCGGGCGACTTCCGCGCATTCACCTGCCTGACCTGCCACCGCCGCGGCGAGATGGACGACGAGCACGACGACGTGCGGGGCTACGTCTACGAGAGCGTGAGCTGCCTGGCGTGCCATCCGCGGGGGGAAAGACGTTGAGCGACGCACTGCATGCGGCACGGGTGCGCGCGCATCGCGCGGCGCTGCCGCGGCTCCGGGGGCCGCTCGCCGGCGCCGCAGGGTGCGTGTGTGGCGCCGCGCTGCTGCTCGCGCTCGTGGCCGCAGCCGCACCTGCAGCCGCACAGGATGCCGCGCCTCGGGTCCGCGCGCGTGTGACGTACATCGCAGGCAGCAACGTCTACTTCGACGCCGGCTCGGCGCAGGGGATCCGGGCGCAGGATACGCTGACCGTCTTTCGCGAGGCCGACGGCGCCCGCCTGGGCGCGGTGGTGGTGCTGAGCGTGACGGATGCGCGCGCGGTGGCCACCTTCGCGGGCCGGCCGTTCGCCCTGACGCGCGGCACGGCGCTGCTGCTCGAGCTGCCGCGGCGCGGCGGGCCGGCGGCCGCGGCGGCGGGCGCGGACAGCACGGCCGTTGCGAAGGCAGCGAGCGAGCAGCAGGCGGGCGAGCGGGCGCGTGCGGAGCCGGGCGCCACGCCGGCGGCGGCACGCGTTGTCCAGCCCGAACGGGCGCAGCACACCGGCGCGCCGCGCGTGAGCGGCCGGCTCGCACTGGACTTCGAGGCGATGCGTACGACCAGCGAGCCGGCGGCGGGGGAGGGCTGGGTGGACGAGGTGGCCGCGCCCACGTTGCGGCTGCGGGCCGCGGTCACGCAGCTACCCGGCGGGCTGCGGCTCGAGACGAACCTGCGCGCCGCGTACCGTCACAGCAGCGTGGGGTTGTTCGAGACGTCGCCCTCGTTGCGTGTGTACCAGGCGAGCGTCGAGAAGGAGTTCGCCGCCCTTCCGCTCCGGCTCCGACTGGGCCGGTTCTACAACCCGTACGAGAGCTACGGCGGCTACCTGGACGGCGTGCTGGCGCGCGTCGGCGGCCAGGACCTCGGTGTCGGTGTCACGCTCGGCTACGCGCCGAAGCTGGGGACGGAGGGCCTCACCACCGACCTGCCCAGGATGAGCGTTTTCCTCGACTACCACCATCGCGGCCGCACCCTGCGCTACGACATGGATCTCTCGTTCCACGACGAGCGCCCGCGCAGCGACACCGTCGCGAAGCGACGCTACATCGGGTGGTCGCAGCACCTGGCGTGGAACGGCTTCCGCATCGGCCAGCGCCTCCAGGCGGACCGGGCGCCGGCCACGGGCGAGTGGCTGGTCTCGCACCTGGAGCTGTTCGTCGCGGCGCCGCTCGCCGCCGGCCTGCACGTGAACGGGCGCTACGCCCTCGTGCGGCCCGAGTCGTTCCCCGACGCGCCCGGGCTGCCGACCGGGCGGCGCGAGCGCGCCAGCGCGGGGCTGCTGCTGGTGGGCCGCGTGGGCAGCGCGAGCGTCGACGGCGGCGTCGTCCGCACGCAGGCGGGCGAGACGGGCCGCTCCTTCGCCGCGTCGTTCCTGCTGCCGCACACGCCGGCGCTGGGCTTCGGGTTCGGCGCATCCGCGGCCTACTGGAGCGTGGGCAGCTTCACGTCCTACCACATCGTCCCCTCGGTCAGGCGCGAGCTCGGCGCGTCGCACGTGCGCGGCGCGTTCCAGGTGTACGGCAGCGAGGGCGTGCTGGGAGACGTGACGTACTACGGCACGGAGTTGTCCATCACATTCCCGCTCCGTCGCGGCGCGGCGGGCTCGCTCGGTGCGCGGCACCGCACGGGCGGCGGGCTGACCAGCTCCCAGCTCCTGGCGAGCATCTGGACGAGCTTCTGAGCTTCTGATGGACACGGAGACGCTGCTCGTCCTCGCGCTCGGCGTGATCCTCGCCCTCGCCTTCATGCTGCCGTATCACCGGCGACAGCAGCGCATCGAGCGCGAGACCGAGGAGGCGGAGCTCAAGGCGCTCCGGTACGGGCTGCACGAGCCCGTCTCGCTTCACCCCGTGGTCGACTACGAGAGTTGCATCGGCACCGGCAACTGCGTTGCGGCGTGTCCGGAGCAGACCGTGCTCGGCATCCGGAACGGCCAGGCCGTGGTCGTTGCGCCCGCGCGCTGCATCGGCCACGGTCTGTGCGAGCGCGCCTGCCCGGTGGACGCGATCAAGCTGGTCTTCGGCACGGAGAGCCGCGGCGTCGAGTTGCCACGCATCCGTGAGAACTTCGAGACCAACGTGCCGGGGCTGTACATCGTGGGTGAGCTGGGCGGCATGGGCCTGATTCGCAACGCGTTCGAGCAGGGCCGGCAGTGCATCGAGGGCATCGTCCGGGAGCGCCCCACGGCGCCGGCCGGCGTGCTGGACCTGGCGATCGTCGGCTGCGGGCCAGCCGGCCTGTCCGCCTCGCTGAACGCGCTGCATCACGGGCTCCACTTCGCGACGATCGAGAAGGAGGACGTGGGCGGCACGGTCCGGCACTACCCGCGGAAGAAGCTCGTGATGACACGCCCGTTCTCGATTCCCGGCTACGGCAAGCTCACCGCGCGCGAAATCCAGAAGGAGGCGCTGATCGACGTCTGGGAGGACATCGTGCAGCGGACGGGGCTGCGCGTGAACACGAACGAAACCGTGACGAGCGTGAAGCGCAACGGCGATGGCATCTTCACGGTCACGAGCAGCGCGGGCGAGTACCGGGCGGCACGGGTGATCCTGGCCATTGGCCGGCGCGGCGTGCCGCGGAAGCTGGGCGTGCCGGGCGAGGACTCGCCTGCGGTGGCGTACTCGCTGCGCGAGCCCGAGGCGTTCCAGAACGACAGGATCGTCGTGGTCGGGGGCGGCGACTCGGCGATCGAGGCCGCACTGGCGCTGTCCGACCAGCCGGGCAACCGCGTCTGGATCTCGTACCGCGGCGAGAAGTTCTCGCGCATCAAGGAGGAAAACCACCAGCGCATCGAGGAGGCGATCGCCGCAGGGCGCGTGGAGGTGCTGTGGTCCACGCAGCTCACGCGCATCGAGCCCGGCGCCGTGCACTACCGCACGGCGAGCGGTGATGAGCGCGTGCTGGGCGTGGACCGCGTCTTCGTCTTCATCGGCGGCGAGCTGCCGACGCGCTTCCTGCGCGAGTGTGGCGTGGAGATCGATGTGAAGTTCGGTACGCCGTAGCGGTGATCGCTTGAGACCTGCGATGCGTTCGAGCTCGGAGCACGCCTGCGCGCCCCAGGCCACCCGGCAGGAAAAGGGGGTCCAGTTCCGTCGGGCCGCGCTGCTCTGTGCCGCGGCGCCGGCCCCCAGCGGCCCATCGCCGTGCCTCCGCGCACGCTGAAGTTCATTGAGATGAAACGACTTGCGTCGTAACGAACGCCGTGCGCCCCGCCCTCTTGCCGACTTCGCGCAGCCGGCCCCAGTGTGCAGTGCCTCTTCCCCAGTACAGGACAGGAGGATCTGACCATGGATGCGTACCGTCGGAGTCGGGCGGCCGCATGCGTCCTGCTGTCGCTGTTCGTGGCCGCCGCTTGCTCGGACACGAGCGGGGTCGAGGACCGTATCGAGGGTAACCTGAGACTCTCGGTCGAGGTGCCTGCGCCGGGCGCACCCGGCGGAGCGGCCTTCGCTGTCGTCCCCGTCACGGACAGCGCCGGCCGCACGCTGGACATCGAGCAGGTGCAGATCGTGTTCGAGGAGATCGAGCTGGAGTCGGTGCAGGACAGCGGCGGCGACAACGGCGAGGACGGCGGCGAGAACGGCGGCGGCACCACTGCCATGTTGTGGTGCTGGGGTGATGATGACGACCACTGCTCACGCCACCGGGAAGGGCGGCGCGACCACAAGGGCATGGTGTTCGAGGCGGGGCCGGTCCTCGTGGACCT
>Ga0207873_1001202_pt1 | contig 25834 bp, 18 predicted proteins | sample BGWIniCompost_FD_187373 | JGI IMG/M metagenome (GOLD analysis project Ga0207873, IMG submission 187373) | Cellulose adapted compost microbial communities from Newby Island Compost Facility, Milpitas, CA, USA - BGW Initial Compost (SPAdes)... ...
ATTTTTGGCCATTTTCCTGCTGAGTGCATGTACGGACAGGATTTCCTGTCCCAGAATTACCGTTACCAAGCTAAAAACCACCACCATCCGGCCCGGCCAGATCAAAAGAGGGCCTGAGGAAGAGAAGCTTTCTGCCTCTACGCGTTATCGCCCATCGGACTTCAAACGCCGGACAGATCTCAAGAAAGCAGAAGATGTGGATGAGTGGGATTGTCCCGAACCCGGGAAGATACAAAAAGTTGCCCGGGAGCAGAAGAAGCGGATGGAAAAACATCTGAGAGCCGAGGAGAAAAAGCGGAGGGAGTTGGATACGCTTTCAGTATTCCCCGTCCGTTAGTCGATAGTTGACTCTGTGTCCCTGAGTTCCAGTATTTTTTTTCGCTGATACTCTACGGTCGACTTCATCTTTTCCAGTTTCGACCGTGCGGAATTCAGTTTAGCGCGAACTTCTTTGAGCTGGTCGTTCTTACGGCGAAGGCGTGTCTGCAGGTCCTCCAGCAACGTGATCAGGTACTCTTTCTCGAACTGTTCAAAATTCACTTTCTTCATCTACCCCCAATATTTCCTTATCGGTGTCAACAAAAATTATCCTCTATGTGTTTCCTGCCTTTCGAAAATCTGTTGACCGAATCCGAGCGAACACCGTTCAGAGCCGGACTATTTTCACCGTTCCATCTAACGGCACGATACAATGCAGATCAACGAAATAAGCAGTTGAAATGTTATATACTCAGAACATTTTCCGGACAGACGGGCATTGACTTCCGTTAATGGTGATCAACCCGTCAGCGCACACGATTACGCACATGTTATGTACGCAACCCTCGTACCAGTTATGACTAACAAAAGCCAATTTTAGTTGCATCACAAGCCGCAAAAACATGACACTGCAGGACAGTTCCGCACACGATGGCAAAAAAGAAGGCATCCTCGCAGATGCCTCCCCAAATTTGGTGATATAAAGTTACTCGCTTCTTACTTCGTAGCAGCCGCATAACGCGAGGCTACTTCCTGCCAGTTGATTACGTTCCAGAATGCGGCGATATAGTCCGGCCGACGGTTCTGATAGTTGAGGTAGTATGCATGCTCCCAAACATCGAGGCCGAGTATGGGGGTTCCGCGCGTTTCAGCAACATCCATCAGCGGGTTATCCTGATTGGGAGTCGACGTAACTGCCAGCTTCTTGTTGCTATCAACGATCAACCATGCCCAACCAGATCCGAAACGGGTAGCTGCAGCATCCGAGAATTTGGTCTTGAATTCATCGAAGCTTCCGAATGCGCTGTTGATGGCATCAGCCAGGGCTCCGCTCGGTTGGCCTCCACCATCGGGACCCATGATCGTCCAGAACAAGCTGTGATTGTAGTGACCACCTCCGTTGTTACGAACGGCAGCGGGATATTTTGAAACGTTCCGACAGATCTCCTCTATGCTAAGATTTTCGGCGTCGGTTCCGGCGATGGCTTTGTTGAGATTGGTTACATAAGCGTTATGGTGTTTGCCATGGTGAATCTCCATGGTTCGGGCGTCAATGTGGGGTTCAAGTGCGTTGAAGGCATAAGGAAGATTGGGAAGTGTAAAAGCCATAGCAAAGTATTTTTTAGTTGAACATGAAAGAAAGACCCGACATCACGGCTGCGCGTCAGGCTGTCAAATATACAACCATAAAGGAAGGGAGAAAATTCAATCAGGAACGATTGACAGCGATCTCCAGAACTGTGTCAACTATTTCTCAGTTGGCGGAAGAAGGTATCGATGAGGTTCTTGCTTTCTTCAGCCATTATGCCCTTAAGGACTTTTGTTCTGGGATGCAACAGCGGGGCGCCGGTTAACGAATAGCCTCTCTGAGGATCATTCGCCCCGTAGACCAGCCTGCCAAGCTGTACCCAATATAAGGCCCCTGCACACATCACACAGGGTTCAAGTGTGACGAAAAGGGTACATTCGTTGAGGTACTTTGAACCCAGGTAATTCGATGCAGAAGTGACTGCCAACATCTCTGCATGTGCCGTAGCATCGGTAAGTCGTTCGGTCTGGTTATGCGACCGGGCGATGATTCGGTTGCCAATTGCGATCACCGCTCCCACCGGGACCTCTCCTGCCTCCAAAGCCTTGCCCGCCTCCTTGAGCGCTTCCTTCATGAAATACTGGTCGGTATAGAGGTCCATGCCCGTAGCGCTCTACTATTTCACGCGGATGTCTTCCATGATGTGTCGGGCCGTCTCCTGCCATGCATCTTTCATACGCCTGGGGCAGTGAAATGAAAATACGAGCGTGCGACCGGGCTGCACGAGATATTGTATATAAGAATAGCCCAGGATCGGTGCCTCCTGGCCAAGTTCCTTTGGATTACCCCGGATGGTAGACTCAAACTCGAAGTAGATGAACCGATGACCCCGGATTTCCCGAATTCCTTCGCTGATCATCGAGACACGATCGAACGTGTTCAAAATGGAAGCTTTGAAGAATCGACTTGCAAGTTCCACGTTTGCATCGGGCCATTGGGTCGCAGATACGTTCACGCTAAGATCGGCAAGCCGGTCTTCGTTCGTGAATGCGGCAATCGGGGCTCTGACAGAAGGATACCGCTCGGTGAAATCAAGCTCATCCATCGGACGCCATCCCACCGGTACAAGGATTGAAATGTCATCTGAAATACGGGTGCGCTTCAGTTTTGGCGCTTCAAAAGACAGTAGCGCGCCTACAACAAAAATGAGGGCCAGGCCTCGCATAACACTTTTGCTATTTAAACTATTATTAACTTCGCGCCGGAACTCGCGTCATTAAGATTCAAAATTAATCATTTCTCACATGCTGCGAACGCATACCTGCGGAGAACTCAGGATCAGCGATGTAAATCGGGACGTAACACTCGCGGGCTGGGTGCAACGCCTCCGCGACAAGGGAAGCCTCCTCTGGATCGATCTCCGCGACCGGTATGGAATCACACAGCTGGTATTTGACGAAACACACACACCCCGGGAACTGATGGAACAGGCCCGAAAACTGGGACGTGAGTACGTCGTCCAGGCAGAAGGTACCGTAGTTGAACGCGTTTCCAAAAACGATCGTATACCCACCGGCGATATTGAATTGCGGGTAAAAAAACTTACCGTGCTCAATCCGTCGCGCGTGCCCCCCTTCACCATTGAAGACGATACGGACGGTGGCGACGATCTTCGCATGAAATATCGTTACCTCGACCTGCGCAGGACGCCCGTGCGTGATAATCTCATGCTTCGACACCGAGTTGCCAGGGAAACACGTGCTTATCTCGACAGTCAGAACTTTGTCGAGGTTGAAACGCCTGTACTTATTAAGTCGACGCCTGAAGGTGCGCGCGACTTTGTCGTGCCCTCACGCATACATCGCGGTGAATTTTACGCCCTACCCCAATCACCACAAACATTCAAGCAGCTGCTCATGGTGTCGGGGTTCGACAGATACTATCAAATCGTGAAGTGCTTTCGCGATGAAGACCTTCGCGCTGACCGCCAGCCGGAATTCACGCAGATCGACTGCGAGATGGCATTTGTAACACAGGACGACATTCTCTCCGTCTTTGAAGGTCTCATCAAGCACCTCTTCAAAACTGTTAAGGGCATCGACCTTCCCGAAGTCCCTCGCATGACCTATGAAGATGCCATGCGACAGTACGGATCGGACAAGCCCGACACGCGCTTCGACATGCGGTTTAAAGAACTTACCGACCTGGTGAAAGGCAAGGGCTTCCAGGTTTTCGACAATGCCGAGATTGTCGTAGGCATTTGCGCGAAAGGCTGTGCCGAATACACGCGCAAGCAACTTGACGAACTCACGGAATACGTTCGCCGCCCGCAGATTGGCGCGAAGGGATTGATTTACCTTCAATACAAGACGGATGGAAGTGTGAAATCGTCGGTCGACAAATTTTACACCCCCGAAGACCTCAAAGGCTGGATAGAAAGATTTGGCGCAAATCCTGGCGACCTCATCCTCGTTCTTGCCGGTGAAACAAACGCAACGCGCAAACAACTTAACGAACTGCGCCTGCTGATGGGCGATCGCCTTGGCTTGCGCGATAAGAATACGTATTCCGCATTGTGGGTAATCGACTTCCCGTTGCTGGAATGGGATGACGAAAACCAACGGTATCATGCAATGCACCACCCCTTCACGTCGCCGCGAAAGGAAGACATACCTTTGTTGGATACCGATCCGGGCAAGGTGCGCGCAAATGCATACGACCTGGTGATCAACGGAAATGAAATTGGCGGCGGGTCAATTCGTATCCACGATAAACCCACGCAACAATTGATGTTCCGCAAGCTTGGATTTACTCCTGAAGAAGCACAAAAGCAGTTCGGCTTTCTCATGGAGGCGTTCGAATACGGCGCGCCGCCGCATGGTGGTATAGCGTTCGGCTTCGATCGGCTATGCGCCGTCTTTGGTGGATCAGATTCGATACGGGACTTCATCGCGTTCCCCAAAAACAACGCCGGCCGCGACACGATGATCGATACACCCTCCACCATCTCCCAGGAGCAACTCGATGAGTTGGGACTCGTTATTAAACCTGAGTGATCCTTCGACAGGCTCAGGAACCTCCTTCGACAGGCTCAGGAACCTCCTTCGACAGGCTCAGGAACCGCCCTTCGGCAGGCTCAGGAACCGTCCTTCGACAAGCTCAGGAACCGTCCTTCGACAGGCTCAGGAACCGTCCTTCGACAAGCTTAGGAACCGTCCTTCGACAGGCTCAGGAGCCACCCTTCGGAGGGGTTGGTGGAGTAAAAGAACATCAACACAATGAAAGACTACTTTTCCGGCCACGCTAAACACTACGCTTCCTTCAGGCCCGTATATCCGGACGAACTGTACAACTTCATCTTAAGTCATGTCGCCCGTAAGGCAAATGCCTGGGACTGTGGAACGGGTAATGGACAGGTGGCGCGGCGACTCGCAGAACATTTTGATCACGTCGATGCGTCGGATATAAGCCAGAAACAAATTGAACAGGCGCCGAACGTTGAAAACGTACAGTACCACGTATGTCCTGCAGAGCAAACACCGTTTCCCGATAATTGTTTCGATCTGATCACTGTAGCTCAGGCATTACACTGGTTCGACCTGGAAAAATTCTATGCTGAAGTAACGCGCGTAGCGGTTGACGGCGCAATCATCGCGGTGTGGGGATACGGACTCAACACGGTGAACCGCGAAATCGATGAGCTCATGATCGACTTCTACTCGAACACAACAGGTCCTTACTGGGATCCCGCCCGGCGGCTCGTTGAGAACCGCTACGAGGGTATACCCTTCCCTTTCGAGACGATTTCTTTCCCGGGATTTGCTATCACCGTAGCGTGGACGTTACATGATTACATCGGTTACCTGCGGACCTGGTCTGCCACACAGGCATACATTAAGGCCAACTCCATTGATCCTACCATCAACCTGTTCGAAAGAATGAAATCGTTCTGGAATCCTGATGAATCCAGGATCGTGACGTTCCCCATATTTGGTAAAATGGGAACAATAAGAAAGCGCTGATAGTTGGTGTACCCTTGTGGGTCTACCTGCATGGGCCCTATGCCTTAGCACGGCGCGCAGACCAGATCAAATTTTTGACATTTCGGTTATTACATTACGTATTCTGGCATTTGCGCGCGGAAACCGGTAACATCGTAATGCCATGGTCGCGCGGAGCATTTTTTCAACGGGGATATTTTTTGGGTCCGTTTTGTTCGGCGCGTTCACACCGCCTGAGACGATCCGGATGGTGGACACAGTAATTCGTGGTGGCACGATCTACGACGGCAGCGGTTCACCTGCCTTTTCCGGTGACATTGCAATACACAACGATACGATTGTCGCCATAGGCAACATCGGCAGAACGCGAGGTGTGACCGAGATCGACGCGCGTGGACTGGCGGTCGCGCCCGGATTTATCAACATGCTAAGCTGGGCGGACAAAACTCTGCTGCTGGACGGCAGAGCCATGAGCGACATCACACAGGGTATTACGCTGGAAGTGATGGGCGAAGGGTGGTCGCCAGGACCCGTCAAGCGACGTTCTTCCGAGAAGGGCGACAGCCTGTGGACGACACTTGGCGGATACTTCGATTGGCTTTCACAGAAAGGTTTTAGTCCGAACGTTGCGTCATTTGTAGGACATACTTCCGTTCGTAACGTCGTTTTGGGATACGAAAATGTCACCCCAACCGCCTCGCAGCTCGAAGAAATGAAGCGTCTGGTAGCACAGGCAATGGAAGACGGCGCTCTAGGTCTGGGCACATCGTTAATCTATCCCCCAGCATCGTACGCGAAGACTGAAGAACTGATTGCCCTGGCCAAAGTCGCAGCTTCGTACGGCGGAATGTACATCACGCATATGCGAAGCGAGGCCGATTTTATTGTCGATGCCGTTGATGAAGCCTTGGTGATAGGTCGCGAAGCGAACATACCGGTAGAAATCTATCACCTTAAGGTGAACATGGCACGCAACTGGAATAAGCTGGACATCGTATTGCACAAGATCGACAGTGCGCAGCGCGCGGGGATGAAGGTTACCGCAAACATGTATCCGTACGCTGCCAGCGCTACCGGACTGACATCGCGGCTACCGAACTGGATTCAGGAAGGCGGGGCGAGAGCGATGCGAAAGAAACTGCTGAACCCAAGGCTGCGGAAAAAGGTGTTGTATGAGATGGCAAATGGCATTCCATACAAGAACTCCGATCCGGCTGACGTGATGCTTCTCGCATTTGCTTCGGATTCGCTCAATACACTCTACAAAGGCAAGCGACTGGATGAAGTTGCGAGGCTGCACGGCAGAGATCCTGATGAAACTGTGATCGACTTGATTGTTGAAGACAAGTCAAGAATTGAAACGGTGTATTTCCTCATTTCCGAAGACAACGTACGCCGGATCATACAGCTTCCTTACGTAAGCTTTGGTACCGACGCGGGGTCGTTGGCAAACACGCCGACGTTTGAGGGATGGAGTGTGCACCCGCGCGCGTATGGCACGTTTCCCAGAGTTTTGGCGAAATATGTCCGGGAAGAAAAGTTGTTAACCCTTGAAGAAGCGATCCGGAGGATGACGTCATTGCCGGCATCCAACCTCAACCTGGAAAAAAGAGGATTGCTCAAACCGGGATGGTATGCCGATGTTGTTGTCTTCGATCCCGACAGCATACAGGACCACGCCACATTTGAAGATCCCGCGCAATATTCGACAGGCATCCTGCACGTTTTCGTAAACGGCACGCTCGTGCTCTATAACGGAGCGCATACTGGTGCGCTGTCGGGACGTGTGATTCGTGGTCGGGCTTACGAGGCCGGGGCACTTAGGGCTGACGAATGAGGAGATCATGGCGCCAAAAGAATTGGTGAAAATCATTGGTCCTTAACTTCAACACTTGATTTTCCGTCACCTCGTAAGATTTCATCTTGTTCCATTCGGTCCTTTTCCGTGCCGGCCATACGATAAATAATCCAGGTCACCACAAGTCCCAAAAGAAACAGTGCGCTTAGCATCAAGTTATAATATACAATCGCGATCAAACACAATGATGAAATCACAAGCGCGATGATGGGGAAGACAGGATAGAACGGCGCTTTGAAGGGTCGTTCAAGGCTGGGATTCGTAGCGCGAAGCTTGAACAGGCTGATCATGCTGATCATATAAAGAATAACCGCACCGAGCGCAGAGAGAATGATGATCTTATCGGTAGTTCCGGTAAACAAGGTCAATATTCCCACAATTCCGCCAAGGATAAGCGCCCAGTGTGGCGTTCGAAATCTTTCGTTTACCGCGGAGAGAAACGATGGAAGATATCCGCCCCGTGCTAACGCAAAGATTTGACGCGAGTAAGTAATGATGATACCATGAAATGATGCGATAAGTCCGAACAGTCCGATGCCTGCAAAAATTTTCGTGACACCACTCTCCTTACCCAACACAACGGCGATGGATTCAGGAAGTGGATAGTCGATGTCCGCCAGCTGACGCCAGTCCGTAATCCCGCCGGCCAGCAGCATGACGCCGAAAGCGAGGATCATCAGTGTGGCAATGCCGCTGATGTATCCTCGGGGAATGTTGCGTCGGGGATCTTTCACTTCTTCGGCAACCATGGCCACGCCCTCAATGGCGAGGTAGAACCAGATCGCAAACGGCAGCGCAGCAAATATCCCCTGCCATTCCAGCGGAAAAGCATTCGCAGTGAAGTTGCTCATCTTGAAATGAGGTGCCACAATACCCAAAAAGACAAGCAGTTCAGCGACTGCCAAAAGGGTGACGACAAGCGAAAAAATCGCCGACTCCTTAATACCCAGCAGATTGATCAGGGTGAATACGAAATAGCAGACAATCGCAGTAATCAAAACCGGAATGCTGGGGTACAAAAAATGGGTGTAGCTTCCCAATGCAAAGGCAATAGCCGGCGTCGCGAATACAAATTCGATGACGGTCGCGTAGCCGGCAATCAGTCCGCCAATGGGACCGAACGCTTTATAGCTGTATGCAAACGGACCACCAGCATGTGGAATCGACGTCGTCAACTCAGTAAAGCTGAAGATGAAAGTCACATACATCAGCGTCACGGCCAGGGTGGCAATCAGAAACCCGACGGTTCCTGCCACACCCCATCCATAGTTCCACCCAAAGTATTCACCGGAGATAACGAGGCCGACTGCAATTGCCCACAAGTGAATGGACGTAAGGGCCTTTCTTAGACGCGGGGGTTGGGCCATGGGGTAAGATAGAGAAAATGGGGGATTTAATCCCAATCCCAGGGGTCGTCAGAGGCTGAGCCTGTCGAAGCTGAATCTAACTGTCAACAATTTAATGAGCTCAAGGGGCCTGAGCTTGTCGAAGGCCCTCAGATCGTTGACAGCTCGTGTCACCCCCTCCCTTCTCCTGTTTTTTCCCGACGATTCTTTGATAGTTTTGTCGTCGTGAAACCCTTTCTCAAAGAGCTTGCTGAGCGTATCATCCGGGAAAAGATTACACCCGGGGAACTGACGGTCGTGTTCCCCAACCGGCGTGCAATTCTTTATTTCCGGAAATACCTTTCTGAAATCATCGACAAGCCTGTCTTTTCACCCCAGCTGCTGACGGTGGAGGACTTCATGGCTTCGTTTACATCACTACGCGTGCCAGACAAGCTCGAATTGGTGCATCACCTGCACGTGGTGTACAAATCCATTGTCAAGGTCGATGAACCGCTCGACAAGTTTTACTTCTGGGGCGAAATGCTGCTGCGCGACTTCGACGAAATCGATCGTTACCAGGTCAACGCCGGCCAACTCTTCAAAGACCTCAGGTTCCAGAAAGAACTCGACACCACGTTCGACTACCTTACTGACGAGCAGAAAGAGTATCTGAAGCGGTTTTGGTCGGGTTTCGACGAACACCTCAACGAAAACAAGAAGAAGTTTCTACATGTCTGGAAGGATCTCCCTCTTGTTTACGAAGAATACAAGGCTCGCCTGCGCAAGCAAGGCATGGCTTACGAGGGTTTGCTACACCGTGAGGTGGCAGAAACGCTTGCCTCCAATGCGGGTCGCATAAAGGAATTGTATGGCGACCGCCAGATCATTTTTGTTGGCTTTAATGCCCTGACACGCGTTGAGGAGGCTGTGATCAGCGCCTGCGTATTGAACGCTGCCGCCGAGGTGGCGTGGGACATCGACGAATATTACGTCAACAACGAGTGGCAAGAGGCTGGCATGTTCTTCCGGGAATTGCAACAACACCCGGTGCTGGGCAAGACATTTCCTGACGACATACCGGCAAACTTCAGGAAGAAAAAATCCATGAAGGTGATGGGAGCTGCCCAGCATATCGCACAGGCGAAATTCGCCGCGCAAGTACTGGAAGATGAGTTGTCTAAAGGCATGAAGCCAGAAGAAACGCTTGTCGTCCTTCCCGATGAGAACCTTCTCCTCCCCGTGCTCAATAGTGTTTCCGGTCCTGTCGACAAACTTAATGTCACCATGGGGTTTCCGCTCAGCAGCACGCCGCTGTTCAACTTGTTTGAGCTGCTGATGCAGATGCAGATCGGTACGCGCGACGACGTTTTCAATCACCGGGAGGTGCTGGCATTGCTCGGACATCCTTATGGCGTTGCAGCTGGTGCGGCGGATGCGTTAGCCAAGAGAAAGGAAATCCTGGACAACAACTGGGTTTGGATCTCGCAGGAGTTCCTTCAGTCGGGTCCTGAACTGTTCCGCGTGATGTTCCGACGCGTTGACCCGATGGAGATTGTCGGTTATCTGCGTGAAGTTGTGTTCTCACTGGGAACCATTCCAAACCTTTCTGACCTTGACCGTGAATTTGCCTTCTACTTTGTAAAGCTCCTGAACCGTGTCGATGAAGTGTTCGGATCGGAGCCATTCGGGGTCGGTGAGTCTCGGGGCGTCGCATTGCGGTCTTTCCTTCGACTGTTCCGCCAGCTCGTTCGTACTCAGCGCATACCGTTCTCCGGGGAGCCGTTGCAGGGACTGCAGGTGATGGGTGTCCTGGAAACGAGAAATCTCGACTTCAAAAATGTGTTCATTCTCTCACTGAATGAGGGAGCGTTTCCGAAGTTCGGAAACAAGGGATCTTACATTCCCTACTCGATAAGGAAGGCATATGGGCTGCCCACAACCGAGCACCAGGATGCGATCTACGCCTACCTCTTTTACCGCGTTCTTCAGCGCGCGGAGAATGTTTTCCTTGTGTACAACTCCGAGACTGATGTGCTTGGGCAAGGCGAAATGAGCCGATACCTGCAGCAACTACTTTTTGAATCCGGACATGAACCCGAGCGCACCCTGCTGCATACTCCTGTGCGACCACGCAACGTAGATATCATCGAGGTAGCGAAGGATGAAACTGTATTTAATCAACTCGCACGTTATTGCCTGGGTCAGGCAAAGGAATTGACTCCCACGGCGCTCAACGACTATATCGAATGTCGTCTCCGATTTTACTTCCGTCATATCGCACGCATTCGCGAGGCTGACGAGATCGACGAGGAGCTTGATAACAGGCTGTTAGGAAGCCTTCTCCACCGCGTTATGGAGTCGTTTTACAAAAACATTATAGACCGAAAGAGGTCAAGACTCGTAGAGCTGGCAGACCTGGAAGCGGAGCAGAAAAAAATCGACCTGATTCTTGATGACGTATTCCGCGAATTATATGGTCTCAATAAAGACAAAGCAGTAGAATACGCCGGACAGCGGCTCGTGGTGAAAGAAGTGATACGTCGTTTCGCCGACCGCATCATAGCGATGGACAAGGAACATGCGCCCTTCGAGCTCGAGGGTATTGAAAACAAAGACTTGCGTCTCAACTACCAACTCAATGCGGATGGCAACCCCGTGGTCGTCATAGGCGGGATTATCGACCGCGCCGACAGCAAGGGAGACATGCTTCGTGTCATCGATTACAAAACGGGCAAGGACAGAACCGATATCAGCAAAGAAGTAAGTGAGTTGTTTGTTCGCGACGGTAAACGAAACAAGGCAGCATTCCAGGTAATGCTCTACGCGCTGCTTTACTCCTCCAATGAAAGGACAAAGCGTCATCGCATTGTGCCGGGACTGATGAACCGGCTTAATTTGTTCGATGAGGATTTCCGTTTCGGATTGAAGATCGGTGGAAAATACGTCGATGACGTTCGACCATTCCTACCGGAATTTGAAGCGGGACTAAGGGCCATGCTGGAAGAGATGTACGACCCTAACGTGCCTTTCACACAGGCGAAGGATGAGACGGTGTGTAAGTATTGCTCATATCGGGAAGTGTGCTATCGGTAGCAGGCAGTTGGCAATGGGCAGTAGGCAGTAGTAGGCGGTTAGACAGTACGCAATACCCAACTGACAATCATAATTCCAGTTCCAGTTGTCCGGTTGGTCGTTTGGGCACGCGCCTGGGTTTACCTGTTTTAACCGAAACAACCTCGCCGCTCCGTATGTACAACAGGTATCCCTCCACCGGATAGAAATTCATTTGTGTCAGGATCGTCATATACTCCTGCATTTGACGCTGATCTGCTGAAGAAGGAGCACCTGTTTTGAAATCAATAACAACGGCGTGTTTGTCTTTCAATAGCAACCTATCCATGCGACTCTCGCGACCACCGGGAAGGAGGATAGGAACTTCCGTGCGCACGTCCCATCCGGGAGCAAACCAGGACGCTATCTGCGGATCGCGGAGAAGATCATTGAGGAGTTCCTGCAATACAGGCAACTCCGAGGACGAGATCATGCCTTCATCTACCATGCGGGTGAGTGCATCCGAAACGTCTGACGCATATTTTACGCCCGACAAAACGGTGTGGATATGGATACCATAGTTGATCCGCGTACGCACCGCATCGCCGGCATCGCTGAAAAACTCTTTGGCCGATCGCTTGACCACCAGCTTTTCACGCCAGTCGAACGTGCGATACTCCCGCAATGTAGCAGTGGTGGCGACACGCTCAACACCTTTGTCTGCCGGCTTCTTCCACGCGCCCTTGCGCCATGTTTTCGTAACGTTATCCCAGCCGTCTTCCAGGCCGGCACCACGCGTAACACCATCGTATAGTATCCGCGACACCATCAAATTGAAATACTTCACTTCGGGAGCCGGCGATATGACTATCAATCCATGTTCGGCTCGCGTGAGCGCTACGTATAACAGGTTCAGGTTGTCCAGGTACACCCGTAATTTCTCCTGGTGATACTCTTCGGCATAGTACGTGTCCTCAAGAGTACCCGAGTACTTCACGGGGAGATAACCTGCACGATCGAAAGGTGAATGATCGGCCTTCACCCACAGCGTCGGAGAGAGATAGCCTTTATGATCAAGATTCCAGGAACAAAAAGGAATCAGCACAACCTTGAACTGAAGTCCCTTGGCTTTGTGTATGGTCAGAATTTGAACGGCGTCTACACCACCAGAGATCTGGATCGACTTCTTTTCCTTGTTGAGATCCCACCACTCCAAAAACATACCGAGGTCACTCCGCTCGCGGGCGGAAAACTCAAGGACAGCATCCTGGAATGCCTGGAGGTACGCGATCTCACCAGGATCTTTTCCGAGTCCGAAAATTCGTACGAGGGTTTCCGACAATTCAAACAACGGCAGCTTCTTCAACGCAGCTTTGTCGCGTGAAAAGGCTTCCGGCAATCCCTGCTCAAAAAAACCCTGGTTAGATACGCCGAATACATCCGTTAGCGCGCGTGTGCCCCCACTTACTCTATAATATTCATACGCAAGTTGTGCACGGGCAATGGCATCCTGCGTGTTGAGCAGATACCGCATGGCGGCGACGAGCAGATTGACCGACGACGCTCCATTAAGACGCAGCGATTCATTAGACATCACATCATAGCGGCAATCCGGTCGCGCCTCTTCGGAATGACTGTACCGCATCAGTTCCGCGACAATCTCCGGCCCTTCGGAATTTTCTCTTACGAGAATCGCTATATCCCCTAAAGCAAAGCCCTGATCCTGCAGCTGTTCAAGATACTTAGGGATCATCCTGAGGCTTTTCTCCTTCCAGGTTTCCTCCGCGGGTTCGTCGTTTAAGAATGAAATGTGGACAAACCCCTCTTCTTTTCTCCAAACCTTCTGAGACACATCCCCATACACTTCCAGCGGAACTGATTGCCCGGTATCCAATGATATCAGGTTTGAAGCAGCCTTAAAGAAGGCGTTGTTGAAATTCACCACATTGTAAGCGCTCCGGTAGTTGCTGTTGAGTTGTCGAACCGAAACCCATTGCTCGCCGATGTGCTTTATTATCTCTTGTTGGAGGAGACTTAAGTCGCCACCACGCCAACGATAGATGGCCTGCTTCACGTCGCCCACGACGAGATTTTCGTATCCCTGACTAATGCTGTTCGTGACCAGCGGAAGAAAATTTTTCCATTGAAGTCCGGACGTGTCCTGGAATTCATCGATGAGGTAGTTGCGGTAAAAGGACCCAACTTTCTCATATATAAAAGGAGTATCCGTTTCCCCCATGACGCGGTTGAGAAACTTGGGGGCGTCATCGAGGAGCATCATGTTATTTTCGTCCTTATACTCCTTCAGTTTTCGTGAGATGTCGGCGATAAGTCCGAACGTGTAAAAGTTTCCCAGCACGACTTCAGCTGTACGGCATCTTGTATAGTTCCTGCGTTGGTATTCAAGGATCTCGTTAAGGATTGGAATCAATCTGGTTTCAGCAAGATTGCGAAGCAATGCGAAGTGGGGCGTAGTCTTCGAGGGCCAGTTTGCGCTGTCCTGATATTTGGTTTCCGGCATGGAACCTTTTTTCTCATCTGAAAAATCGCCAACCGATGAGATTCGCGTCAACTTTTCCAGAAATCCGTAAGCACCTCCATATTGATACTTGAAGTCCGCGCGCGACAGTCCATTCTCGTGGATTATGGTAAGGGCCTCCTCGGCCTTTTTTCTTACGAAATTGATGAACGTGTACTTTAACCCACGCAGTTCCTGAAGGAGATCACGAAAGAAACCCTTTGACCGGGTCGCGTCCGTAACTTCATCTTCTATGTTCTTGAATTTCTCGTTGAATATCTCCTTACTGAATTCAACAAGACTGGTTCTGATATCCCATGCCCTTTCGTTTTCCAGGTTTTCGCGGGCAAATTCCACGACCCAATCGGTGAGTTCCTTGTTTTCGCCAAGTTCGTCGATGAGGGCATCCACAACTTCCTCAAGTACGGGATCCCGTTCTACTTCCAGGCGATAGTCTCCCACCAACCCTGCTTCACGCGTAAAAGCGCGGATGACCCGTTGAAAAAAGGCGTCGATCGTGCTTATGGAAAATTGCGAGTAGCCGTGCAGGATAGCCTTCTGCGTGTCGAGGCTGCGTTCACGGAATGTGGCGTCATCGAGTCCGAGTTCCTTTTTTAATTCCTCCCCGAGGTCGTTCGGCTCCTCCCGGGCGAACTTGTCGAGGTATTCCAGTATCCGGTCCTTCATCTCCTGGGTGGCCTTGTTGGTGAAGGTGACGGCGAGAATATGACAGAAGTATTGCGCCTGGTACTGAAGGGCAAGCTTCAGGTATGCCTTGGCGAGCGTGCGCGTCTTACCGGAACCCGCGGAACTTCTGTAGATGGTGAACGGGGTCTTCATCGAGGCAAAGAAAAAGGATTCACCCGACAATTACTGTCAATTGCGGTGAAATTGCCGCGGATAATACAAGTGGATAGAAAAGGTAACGGCACGGATTTTACATACCGAAAATAGTGGCTAACTTATGTCTTTACTTTTTTGATGAAACGGATTGCCACGTTTTTTGAAAGGGTTTTTTACTTTTTCCCGGTTCAGTTGCTGTTTTCGAATCTGAAACGGAACCAGGTGCTTCTGTTATGCTGGGCCATCCTCTTTATGATGGCGACGGGCAGTTTCGGCAGATACCTGGGCATACCTTACTTGTTCCTTGACCCCGAATACATGAACCGGGTCAACTTCACCAGCTTCTTTATTATGGGACTGGTGATCGCCGGCTTTACCGTCGCCTTCCACATCACCTGTTACATCTCCGACGGGCACCGGTTTACCTTCATCGGAACGGTGGCGCGGCCGTTTACCAAATTCAGCATCAACAACAGCCTGATACCCGCAGTATTCCTGATCACGTATGTTGCGGAGATTATCGCCTTCCAGCGAAACAACGAGTATTCCTCACCGAGGCTCGTCGCTATGGACGTAGCCGGATTCCTTTCCGGCTTTATTATTATGACGCTTGCCTTCTTCACTTACTTCTGGTTCACGAACAAGGACATCTTCAAGTATGTCGTGTGCCGCATCGATGAAAAACTCAAACAAAAGGTGCAGGTAACGCGGGCAAGCGCCATGAAAAAGCTGGACATCGCGCGCAAAAGGCAGATCCGTGTCGACTATTTTCTCGACGGATTTAAAATCCGCAAGGTGGAAGATCACAATTTCTACGACCGGGCCACGATCATCCAGGTATTCGACCAAAATCACTTTAACCTCGTCGCCGTAGAAGTTCTGATCTTTGTCGTCGTTCTCATCCTCGGCGTATTCAAAGACAACCCCGTTTTTCAGCTTCCGGCCGCAGCCAGCTTTATTATCTTCCTCACCATCTTTGTCATGCTCGCCGGCGCATTTGCGTATTGGTTCGGAGGGTGGTCCATCACGACTGCCATTGTGATCTTCCTGATCATTAATCATCTGGCGGGACAGGACTTTTTTGAAAAGAGATACGTTGCTTTCGGTCTCAACTATGAGATCCCGCCTGCTCCGTACAACATCAACCGCCTGGTTGAGTTGAATGACAGCACCACGATCAAAGCCGACCGCGACAATGCCGTCAACATCCTGAACAACTGGCGCAACAAGTTTGAAAGCTCCACTAAACCGAAAATGGTTTTCATTGCCGCCAGCGGCGGTGGAAAGCGTGCTGCATTATGGGCATTGACGGCGCTACAGGCAGCAGACAGCGTCACGCGCGGGCGTCTCATGGAAAACGCTGTCCTGATCACCGGCGCTTCGGGCGGACTCATTGGCGCTACCTACTTCCGCGAACTGGTGCTTCAAAAACTACAGGGCGAACCCGTAAACCCCTATGCCCGCGAACATCTTGTAAGACTGGGTACCGACAACCTGAATCCGCTGATCTTTAGTTTGCTTGCCAACGATCTTTTTGTTGGCTTCACCAAGTACGAATATGGAGGTCAGCGTTACCTCCGTGACAGAAGCTACACCTTCGAAGCACAACTCAACCAGATCACCGGGTCGTTGCTCGACAAACCCATCAGCGCGTATGCCGAGCCTGAACGGAAAGGCATCATCCCCATGGTGATCATGGCTCCCACGGTTGTTACTGACGGCAGAAAGCTTTTCATCTGCGCGCAACCCGCGGCTTTTATGAACAGCGACCTGTTGGAACTCAAGGAGTATACAAACGCCAAGATCAGTGGAGTCGACTTTCAGCGGCTCTTTGAAAATCACGGTGGAGAGAACCTCCGATTCCTGTCGGCCCTCCGCATGTGCGCTACCTTTCCCTATATAACGCCCAACACGACATTGCCCACGGAACCTGTAATCCACATTATGGATGCAGGAATCTCCGATAACTTCGGACTCTCCGACGCCGTGCGTTTTATGTTCGCCTTCCGGGAATGGATTGCCGAGAATACATCGGGTGTCGTTATTGTCTCGATACGCGACTCCCCTAAGCGCGCCGATATCCAGGAGACAGACGCTGAATCCATCATCGATGGTGTTTCACAACCCATCAGCAGCGTCTACAACAACTTCGAAAACTTCCAGGATATCACGAACGACAACCTAATAAGCTACGCTAACTCCTGGTTCGATGGTCCTATTGATCGCATAGACCTCGAGTACGAGGCCGTCGCCTACGCCAGCGTCTTCAGCGAAATGGATAGCCTTCGCCAAAATAACGCCCGCGCCTCATTAAGCTGGCGCCTCACCACACGCGAAAAACAAGGCATCATCGAAAACATCAGAACGATTTCGAATCAGGCCGAGCTGGAACGACTGAAGACACTGTTGGGCGTAGGCGAAGAGCGGGAATCAGCCGGCGAGATCGGCGTAGTGGGTAGTAGGCAATAAGGCTCAGGGACCGACATCACATCAACATAGTGGGATGAAAGAGTCCCAAAACCGCACAACCTCCCGCCGCACGCACCCAACTTCAACACATTATATTATCTTCCCCCCATGATCAACCTTCCTCGTCTCCCGCGCTTCCTTGCCCGCTATCGGGTGTTGGCCAAGAGGCTCTTGACGGAGCAGGTGATTCATCAGACGAAGTTTCTCGTTCTCCACACCCTCCGCATTACATTACGCGTCACCGATGCGGCGATACCGGCGCTGAGCCTGCTGCTGATGGGCACTGTGGTCTACGACGTAGGGTTTCGTGCCTTTTACAGCTTCGGACCCCGCATCTATATCATAATGCTCGTGCTGCTCGGCCTGCTGCGCATACTCATGCTGGCCCGGTTCGTCGCAGAATTGCCGGAAAAGCGAAAGATAGGGTCGCATATTTTCAGCTTCGTGCTGGTGGTGCTGACATTCTACCTGTACGACCTTCTCAAGCTCACGGCGCAAACCGAGCCGCTTCGCACGAACGAGTTCCTGATGCGCAAACTCTTGCTGTACGGAGGCGTCCTGTTCATCTTTTCCACAGAGGCATCGGACCTCCTCCGATTCGTTTACAGACGGAGTCTGAATCCTGCGTTCTTGTTTGTCGTCAGCTTTGCCGCCATCATCATTGTCGGCACTCTCCTGCTCCTGTTGCCGCGGGCGACATACGATGGTATCACTCCTCTCGAAGCGCTCTTTACCGCTACCAGCGCCGTATGCGTCACGGGATTGCTTGTAGTCGACACGGCTACAAACTTTACCTTGATGGGTAAGATCATCCTGCTGTCACTCATTCAGATCGGCGGCCTCGGTATCATGACCTTCACAGCGTTGCTTGGTTACCTTGCCGCAGGTTCGGTCTCGATCCAGGGTCAGCTGGCGCTGAAAGACATGCTCTACAGCAAGAGGATTAACAATGTCATTCAGCTGGTCACTCGGATAATCGCCGTGACTTTCTTCTTCGAGTTTATCGGTGCAATCCTGATCAACTGGAGTGTGGGGGAGGAAGTGGCCTCCGACGAACTCGACTTACTATTTTTCTCGATCTTCCATTCTGTGTCCGCCTTCTGCAACGCGGGCTTTTCCACGCTCCCCAATGGCCTTTATGAAGAGCCCTTGCGATTTAATTATGCGTTACATTTCATTATCGCAACACTCGTGGTGCTGGGCGGTATGGGATTCCCTATCACCTTTAATCTGTTTTCGCTCATTCGCATACGAGCGATGAACTTTATCCGGAAAATTCTTAAGAATCCAAAGCGCGAGGTCTACACGCACATTATACACGTCAGCTCAAAGCTGGCCATCGCCACAAGTGGCATCCTGCTGGCCTTTGGATTTGTTACATACCTGATCTTTGAACAGCATGGAACGCTGGCCCAGCACCCGACCGTATGGGGCAAGATCGTGACCGCGTTGTTCGGAGCGGTCACGCCGAGAACATCGGGTTTCAATACGGTCGACTTCACCGCGATGACCTTGCCGACGGTCATGGTATATCTTCTCCTTATGTGGATAGGCGCGTCGCCTGGGTCGACAGGAGGAGGCATCAAGACCACCACTGCGGCGGTGGCTGTGTTAAACGTCGCAAGCGTCGCACGGAGGAAGAACCGCACGGAAGTGTTCCGCACGCAGATTTCGGAGTCGTCCATAAACCGTGCCTTTGCTATTATCGTCGTGTCGCTGCTCGTCATGGGCCTCGCCGTGTTGCTGATCGGCGTGAATGATTCGGATAAGGGCATGTTGCGCATTGCGTTTGAGGTTTTCTCCGCGTTCAGTACGGCAGGTATATCGCTGGGCATAACGCAGGACCTTTCTATGTTCAGCAAAGCGGTGTTAATTGTTGTCATGTTTGTCGGTAGGGTTGGGGCCCTCACCGTCATCATGGCGTTAGTTCATCAGGCAGGTCGCCTGCCGTATCAGTATCCAAGAGAAGAGATAATGTTTTAGCTTATGAAATTCATTGTATTCGGATTGGGCAGCTTCGGCGCATCGCTGGCAACCAAGCTGGTGTCTCTCGGACACGAGGTTATCGGTGTCGACAAATCCATTGAAGTGACCGAACGCTGGAAGGACGGCATCACACATACTATCGCGCTCGATGCGTCCAGTCGGGATGCCATGCAGACACTACCCCTGAAAGAAATGGATTGTGCCGTTGTGGCAATCGGTGAAACCCCGGGTATTTCCATAATGATCGCCGCGCTTACGAAACAACTAGGAGTGCAACGTATTATTTGCCGCGTGGTGGACGAAACGCAGCAGACCGTCCTGGAGTCGATGGGCATCGACGAGTTTGCATATCCCGAATCAGACTCTGCAGAGCGCTTGGCTTATCGCCTTGATCTTAAAGGTGTGGTCGAGTCGTATAAGATTTCAGATGAATACCATCTCCTGGAAGTAAAGGTTCCCGACCGTTACGTCGGTACGCGCGTAAGCGAGATCAACTTCGTCGGCGAACATCAGGTTCAATTGCTGACCGTTATTCGCCCGGAGAAACAAAGAAACCTGCTCGGTACCGTCCACACCGTCAGACGAGCCCAGGGCATTATCACATCCGATATCGAGCTTGCAAAGGATGACACGTTGCTGCTATTTGGCGAAGTGAAAAGGCTGGAAGAATTCATCGGGCAATACGAGTGACGCTGGCGGACAAAATACTGGATTTTCTTTCAACGCTTCCCAATCCCGGTCCACTGCCCAAAGGCGTGGAGGTGATGAACCCTTTTGCTGATGCGAACGCGTTTGCATTGGTGGAATGTTTTTATAGAGCGTTCTATGACGATAACTCGCCACGCACTGCGATACTTGGAATAAATCCCGGTCGCTTCGGAGGCGGAATCACGGGCATTCCGTTTACCGATCCGATCAAGCTGGAGAAGTATTGTGGCATTGCGAATGATTACGAGAAGAGAGCAGAGCTTTCGGCCGATTTCATCTACCGGATGATTGAAGCGTTTGGAGGACCAAAACAATTTTACGGACAATTCTACATCAGCGCCGTTTCACCGCTCGGGTTTGTGTCTAATGGCAAGAACATGAACTATTACGACGACACGAAACTGGAACGCAGCCTCCGCGACTTCATCGTAACTTGTCTGAAGAAACAACTCGACTTTCCGCTCAACCGAAAACGATGCTTCTGCCTGGGCGAAGGAAAAAATTTCAACTACCTTGTCAAACTGAACCGCGACCACGCTTTCTTCGACGAAATCATCCCCCTCCCGCATCCGAGATTTATCATGCAGTATCGGAGACGAAGGGTGGAGGAGTTCGTAGAGCTTTACGTTGGCAAACTGGCCGGCGGGTGATAGATGCAGATGCAGATGCACTTTTTACACACCCTCGATCTCATTCGCCGTGAGCGTCAGGAAGACCTTGAGCAGTATCGCCAGAAGGTCTTGCTGACGCCGTTGCACAAGAGGACCCAGGAGGGCGTGTGCTGGTACCCGGTGAGGATGCGAAGGAATTATATCGGCACCGGTGAGCGTCTCATTATTGAAGTGGAGCGCACTACGCACCTGGAACAGCCCCATGTGTTTCAGTCGGGCAAAGTAGTGAGCCTATTCTCCAACGCGGAAGGGAAGCCGGAACGCGATCACACCGGGGGTGTGGTGAACTATGTGCGTGACAACAACATGGTCATCACGCTTAACGCGGATGATCTTCCAGACTGGCTCGAAGATGGTCACCTGGGTGTCGATGTCATGTTCGATGAGGGTACGTACCGCGAAATGGAGTACGCCCTGAAGACGGTGATGCAGGCTGAAGATTCGCGACTCGCAGAATTACGTGACATCCTCCTCGGCACAAAACCGGCACGTTTTGCCCAACGAGAGTCCACAACTGCTCCGGCGTTAAATGAAAGCCAGCTCAAAGCGATGAACCGCGTGCTCGCTGCGCGCGATGTGGGAATTGTCCATGGTCCGCCTGGAACAGGAAAGACGACAACCCTCGTTAAAGCCATCACGGTATGCCTCAAGACCGAAAAACAGGTACTGGTATGTGCGCCAAGCAATGCCGCGATCGACCTTCTCGCTGAGAAGCTTGGTGATGAAGGTTTGCGGGTATTGCGGATAGGGCATCCCGCCCGCGTCAGCGAGCAGTCGCTAAGCAAGACACTGGACGCGCGTATTGCCGCGCACCCAAACTACAGGGAACTCAAGCAACTCCGCCGCCGTATGGAAGAACTGCGTGTAGCGGCTTTCAAATACAAACGGAAATACGGCTACAACGAGAAGAACCGGAGGAGGATGCTGCTGAGGGAGTCAAAGGCATTGAAAGCCGACGCTGACGTGCTTGAATTTTACATTATCAACGATTTGATTCAAAACAGCGACGTCATCACCTGCACACTCGTCGGCGCAGCTCACCCGTTACTCAGAAATCGGACCTTCAGGACTGTATTCATTGACGAGGCTGCACAGGCTTTGGAACCCGCTTGCTGGATTCCCATCATGCGTGCGGGTCGCGTGATCTTTGCCGGTGATCACCATCAACTCCCCCCTACAATCAAGTCGAAGGAGGCTGCAGCCGCCGGGCTGGCCACCACGCTCTTTGAACGATGCATCGAGCATCATCCGGAAACGGCCACCATGCTCGAGATACAATACCGGATGCATGAAGATATCATGGCATTCCCATCGAACTACTTCTACGAAGGCAAACTCATTGCACATGAGTCGGTGCGCCACGCGACACTTGGCCCCGACATGCCGCCGGTTGAGTTTATCGACACGGCGGGTTGTGGCTTTACAGAGGAACAGGATCCGGAGACGCTGAGCCGCTACAATGTGGAAGAAGCATCGTTCGTGGTTCGGTACGTCGACCGACTCGTACAGGATGCCGACCTCGTGAACCATCCTCGGACAATGGGTGTGATCACACCCTATCGTGCCCAGGTGGAACGACTGACCGCGGGTATTGAAGATCTGGAATGGTATGAGGTACTCAAATCAGAAATCACCATCGACACCGTCGACGCCTTCCAGGGCCAGGAGCGAGATATCATTGTGTTAAGCTTCGTCCGCTCCAACGACAAAGGGGAAGTCGGCTTCCTCGCCGACATCCGCAGAACGAACGTCGCCATGACAAGGGCAAAAAAGAAACTCATCATGATCGGCGACTCAGCAACCCTTAGCGCACATCCTTTTTATATGGAGTTGTTGGAGTATGTGCAGGGGCAGGGGTTTTACAAGACGGTGTGGGAGATTTCTTTTTAATAATTAAATAAAAAGATAAGCACGTGTCATCCTGAGCGGCGGAAGCGCGTCGGGCCTGCGCAAGGACCCCATCAGTTTTCGCACGATCTATCAGGTCCGCAGTGCTTATTTATTTATACTATCTTCGCCGCATGGACCTCAACCCCATTCTCCAAGCCTTCAACCTCACCTCCGCTAACGTCATACCGCTCTCCGGAGGCCTCATCAACTCCACCTGGAAAATCGAAACGCAAACCCGCTCCTACATCCTCCAACGCATCAACCGCGCCGTTTTCAAATCTCCGGAGAAGATCGATGAGAACATTAGCCGGATAGCAGAGTATCTCGAAAAGCATCATCCGGACTATTATTTTATTTCTCCGCTTGCGGGAAAAGACGGTCGTACACTCGTACAAACGGATGATGGATATTTCAGACTCCTGCCGTTCGTGGATGACTCTGTGACACTGCACACGGTTACCCATGCGGAACAGGCATACGAAGCGGCCAAACAGTTTGGAAAATTTACAAAGCTGCTTTCGGGATTCGACGCCAACACGTTGCAGATCACCATACCGGATTTTCACAACCTCAGTCTCAGGTACGAACAGTTCAATACAGCGTTGTCAAAAGGAAATCCAACGCGCATTGCGGAAACGAAGGAAATGATTGAAGCGCTGACCAGATACCGATGGATTGTGGACGACTTTGAAGCGATCCGGAAAAATCCCGACTTCCGCACCCGCGTCACGCATCACGATACTAAGATCAGCAACGTACTGTTTGACAGGAATGGAAATGGCGTTTGTGTAATTGATCTTGACACGGTGATGCCTGGGTATTTCATCAGCGACTTCGGTGACATGATCCGCACGTATGTGTCGCCCGCCAATGAAGAGGAACGCGATTTCGACAAGATTCGCGTTCGTGAAGACATCCTCGACGCCATCACCAAAGGCTACCTGGAGTTCATGGGCGACGAGCTCACCGACACCGAGAAAAAACACATTCGCTATTCCGGGATGTTCATGATCTACATGCAGGCGCTGCGCTTCCTCACCGACTATCTCAATGATGATGTGTACTACGGAGCGAGGTATGAAGGGCATAATAGAGTGCGTGCGATGAATCAGATCAAGCTTTTGGAGGCGCTGAGTGGTTAAGGGGTTGAACCACATAGGACATAGAACGCATAGGTTACACATAGAAAAATCCCTATGTGCCGTCTATTTCTACTATATGGTTCAATTTTTCTCACCCGAAGATGATCTCTCTGTCTAACTCCGTGTCTCTGTGGTGAAGTGGTTTTTTCCTACCTTGTAACATCATAAAGCAACTGTCGCCATGAAATCGAACCGCAGAAAATTCCTCCAGAACCTGGCGCTGGGGACGGGAGCCGTAGCCGCCGGAATGCCATCATTTGCCTTCACTGGTGAAACCGAAGAAAGTCTCTCCAACGGCGTAGAGCGTGGAAATGGCAAGCAGACATTTAACATGAGTGGATACGCCGCGCCGAAACTGGACGTCGTGCGCATCGGTATCATCGGGCTGGGGAACCGCGGTTCTGGCGCCGTTTCGCGACTGTGCCGCATCGACGGCGTGGAGATCACAGTGCTGTGCGACAAATACCCGGATCGCATCGCACGCGCGCAGCAGCAGCTGGCTAAATCGGGCAGACCAAAAGCCAAAGAATTCAGCGGCGAGGAAGGTTGGAAGGCCGTTTGCGAAAGCAAGGACGTCGACCTCGTATATACACCCACGCCGTGGAATTTACACACACCCATAGCGGTGCTCGCCATGAAGAACGGCAAGCACGCCGCTGTGGAAGTGCCCGCTGCCGTTAACATCGATCAGTGCTGGGAACTCGTCGAAACGTCGGAAGCAACGAAGAAGCACTGCATGATGCTTGAAAACACGTGTTACGACTTCTTCGAGCTGCTGACCCTCAACATGGTTCGCAACGGACTTCTCGGCGAGGTTGTCCACGCCGAAGGCGCCTACTTACATGATCTCAGTCGCGATCACCTCTTTGGCAAAACAACATACGCCGACATGTGGCGACTGAAAGAAAACATCGGTCGCAACGGCAACCTCTACCCCACGCACGGACTTGGTCCCATTGCCCAATGCATGAACATCAACCGCGGCGACAGAATGGAAAAGCTCGTGTCGATGAGTTCGGCCGACTTTAGCCTGAACGCCATTGCCAAAGAGCTCGCAGCAGATGACGACTTTTTCAAACAATATGTCGACAAACCCTACCGCGGAAACATAAACACCTCGATCATCCGCACCGCGCTCGGCAAGACCATCATGAACCAGCACGATGTGTCGACACTGCGTCCGTATTCACGAATTCACCTGGTAAGTGGAACGAAGGGTATTGTTCAGAAGTATCCTGAACCAGAACGGGTCGCCTTTGGTCATGAGTGGGTCAGCGAAGCCGAACTAAAAGAACTCTACGCCAAGTACACGCCCCCCATTGTAAAACACATTGGCGAGATGGCAAAGAAGGTTGGAGGACACGGTGGTATGGACTTCATCATGGACTGGCGTCTCATCGACTGCCTCCGCAATGGCCTGCCTCTCGATCAGGATGTCTATGACGCTGCAGCCTGGAGCGCAGCGGGTATCCTCAGCGAAACCAGTGTTGCGAAGGGATTTCAGGTTGTCGATTTCCCTGACTTTACAAGAGGTGCATGGAAGACGAATAAGCCGGTGAGTTTGACGTTGGAAGGTGGGGCCACGACGACGGTGAGGGCACAGTAGGAGTTGAACCACATAGGACATAGGGCACATAGAGAACACATAGGGGGATATTCTCTATGTGAAACCTATGTGTTCTATGTTCTATGTGGTTCACGCGTCCACAGGATTTATCACCGAGACGCCCAAATTGGGCGTCTATACTATATCCCACCGATCACCATCACAGGTCCCCCTCATTAAACCCCATCGGTGAATTAATCTTCAGATTATTCTTCTCATACTATGTGGTTCACACGTCCACAGGATTTATCACCGA
>Ga0207873_1001203_pt1 | contig 25815 bp, 25 predicted proteins | sample BGWIniCompost_FD_187373 | JGI IMG/M metagenome (GOLD analysis project Ga0207873, IMG submission 187373) | Cellulose adapted compost microbial communities from Newby Island Compost Facility, Milpitas, CA, USA - BGW Initial Compost (SPAdes)... ...
TCCCGCTGCTCGCGAGCATGGTCGGCTTCGGCCACGGGGACTTCGCGTGAGGCCAGCCTCCATCCGATTTTCGATCGCGAGGTACGTCATGAATTCGATCGAACTGCCGCACGATATCGAGGCCGACGTCGCCCGAGCCCTCGCCGAGGATCTCGGCGACGGAGACGTCACCGCCGCCCTGATCGATCCTGCTGCTGCAGCGCGCGCCGAGGTGCGTTGCAACGAGGATGCGGTGCTCTGCGGCAGAGCGTGGTTCGACGAGGTCTTCCGCCAGATCGATCCCGCGGTCGTCGTCGAATGGCGCTTCGACGACGGCGCGGACGTGCCGGCCGGCGAGACCGTGTGCCGGCTGCAGGGACGCGCTCGCGCGCTCCTGAGCGGCGAGCGCACGGCGTTGAACTTCCTGCAGACGCTGTCCGGCACCGCGACCTCGGCGCGGCGCTTCGCGCGCGCGGTCGCCGGCACGCGCGCGCGGATTCTCGATACGCGCAAGACGGTGCCGGGCCTGCGCCGCGCCCAGAAGTACGCGGTGCGCTGCGGCGGCGCGTGGAACCACCGGCACGGGCTCTACGACGCATTCCTCATCAAGGAGAATCACGTCATCGCCGCGGGCGGTATCACCGAAGCGGTGCGGCGCGCCGCGCAGCAAGGCAAGGGGCTCATGATCGAGGTCGAGGTCGAGTCGCTCGACGAGCTGCGCGAAGCGCTCGCAACCGAGGCCGACCGGATCATGCTCGACGACTTCGACCTCGAATCGATGCGCGAGGCCGTGAGGATTCGCGACGCGCACGCCGCGGCCACCGGCGCGAAGCCGAAGGAGCTCGAAGCCTCGGGCAGCGCCGGCGACAAGGACTTGAGGGCGATCGCCGAGACCGGCGTCGACTTCATCTCGATCGGCGCGATGACGAAGCACGTCCGCGCGATCGACTTCTCGATGCGCTTCGCCTGACGCGAAGCCGAAGGCCGGGAACGGCGTCAGGCGACTGCCTCGAGCAGCCGCTTCGGCTCGGAGACGCCGTACCCTTGCGCGTAGTCGACGCCCATCGCGCGCAGCATCGTGATGATCTCCTGGTTCTCGGCGAACTCGGCGATCGTCCGCTTGCCGGTCAGGTGCCCGATCTCATTGATCGAGCGCACCATCTCGCGATCGATCGGGTCGTGCAGGATCTCCTTGACGAAGCTGCCGTCGATCTTCAGGAAATCGACGGGGAAATGCTTCAAGTAGCCGAACGACGAGAGGCCGGTGCCGAAGTCGTCGAGCGCGAACTTGCAGCCGATCTCCTTCAGCGCGTGGATGAAGCGGTTAGCCTGCGCGTAGCTCGCGATCGCGGCCGTCTCCGTGATCTCGAAGCAAATGCGGCTGCCGTCGATCCCGCTCCTCTTGAACTGCTCGACGACGAACGGCAGGAACTTCTCGTCCGCCAAGCTCTGTCCCGAGAGATTGATCGAGCACAGCGCGAGACGCTCGCGCTCGTCCGCCTCGGACACGAGCCAGCGGAACGCCTGCGTGATCACCCAGCGATCGATCGCGGGCGTCAAGCCGTAGCGCTCGGCCGCGGCGATGAAGAGCTCGGGCGAGACGAGCGCGCCGTTCTCGTCGCGCATCCGCAGCAGCAGCTCGTAATGGTCGCCAGCCTCGTGGTCGGACTGCAACGGCTGGATCATCTGCCGGAACAGCTCGAAGCGCCCGTCCTCGAGCGCGTTGCTGATGCGCGCCGCCCACTGCATCTCCTTGCGGCGCTTCATCAGATCGAGGTCGTTCTCCTGATAGCTGTAGACGCGGTTGCGTCCCGCATCCTTCGCCGCGGCGCAGGCGCTGTCGGCCGCCGTCAGGAGCGACGCGACGTCGTCCGTCCCCGGCGTGATCGGCACGACGCCGATGCTCGCGCCGAGACGGAACGTCCGATCGTCCCAGACGAACTTGAAGTCGTTGATGAGCTGGCGCAGGGTCTCGGCGGTCCTGAGCGCCTCGTCCATCGTGCAGCTCTCGAGCAGCACGCCGAACTCGTCGCCGCCGAGGCGCGCGAGCGTGTCGCGCCAACGGATCTTGGCCTTGAGCAGCGCGCCGATCTGCTTCAGGAACTCGTCGCCCGCGCCGTGCCCGCACGCGTCGTTGATGATCTTGAACTGGTCGAGGTCGATGTGGAGCACCGCGTAGGACGTCTCTCGCGCCTTGGCGCTCTTCAGCGCGCGCTCGAGGCGGCTCTCGAACTCGCGGCGGTTGACGAGCTCGGTCAGGATGTCGTGACTCGCCGCGTACGAGAGCCGGCGGTTCAGCTCGCGCGACTCGCTGACGTCGTGGAAGACGAGCACGCCGCCGGTCACGTTGCCGAGCGGGTCGCGGATCGGCGCCGCGGTGCTCTCGATATAGAGCTCGTTGCCGTCGCGCCGGATCAGGAGCGTCGGCCGCACGGATTTCGTGGAGCGGTTTCGGCGCATCGCGACGGCGACCGGGTTCTCGACCGGCTCGCACGTCTCCTCGTGGAATCCCCGGAAAATCTCGTCGATCGGCCGGCCGACGGCGTCGTCGAGCTTCCAGCCCGTCAGCTCCTCGGCGACGGGGTTCAGATACTGCACGCGGCATTCGGCATCGGTCGTCACGACGCCGTCGCCGATCGATTGCAGCGTGATCTGCGCGCTCTCCTTCTCGCGGAACAGCGCTTCCTCGTAGAGCTTGCGCTCCGTGATATCCGTCTCGACGCCGACGAGCCGCCGCAGGCGGCCGTGCTCGTCGACGCGGCCTTTGACCCGGCTCTGCACCCAGCGCCATTCGCCGTTCGCGTGGCGCATGCGGTGCACGCTCTCGAAAAGCTCGGTCTTGCCTTCGAGGTGCTCGCGGATCTGCTGCTGGACGCGCGCCATGTCGTCTGGATGGACGAGATAACGCCACTCCGGAACCGGCTCGTCCTCGCCGTAACCGAGCATCGCGCGCCAGCGCGGCGAGAAATACATCGAGTTGTCGCGAACGTCGTAGTCCCAGAGGCCGTCGTTCGCGGTGTTCGTGACCAGGCGGTCGCGCTCCTCGACGGTCAGCAGGTCTTCCCTGAGCCGGATCCGCTCGAGCCCGCTCGCGCAGCTCACGCCGATCAGCTTCATCGCGAGATGCAGGTCCGCCCCCCAGTCGGGGTTCGGCGTCGCGCTGCAGAGGCCGAGCATGCCGGCGAGCCTGTCGCGGATATCGAAACCGATGACGAGGATCGCCGCGACGTTCAGGCTCGCGAGCTGCTCCGCGTCGCGCTTCTGCGCAAGCGGCGCGTTCCACGTGTCCGGGATCTCGAGCAGCCGCAAGTGCTCGAGCCGTCCGCGAATCCACGGGAAGTCCGACAGCTCGCGCTGCTTCAGCACCTCCGGATTGCACGTCGAGAAGGTCGAACGGCCGGCATAGACCTTGTCGATGACGCTCGCGTCCTTGTCGAAGAGCGCAACGAACATCGCGTCCGCGCCGTAGGCGTCGGTGAGCTCCTGCAGCCCGGCCTTCAGGCGCTCCTCGGTATTCGCGAGCGTGATCGATTGGAAATCGACGGCGACCTTCGTGACGATCAAATCGAGGCCCTCTCCGCGCGGCTTGGCCATCCGCCGGATCAGACCGCAGGTCGCGGAACTATCTTGGATTCGATCTTCTTTAATAGCCGCAACGCTCCCGATGCCGTCCCTGATATGCCGCACGGTTCGAGGGAACGTCTTCGGTTTCACGAGACCCCCGAATCGCGCCCATTCTGACAGTAAACCTCAGAAATACAAGCAGCTATTCCCCGAATCGAGATTTATGTCACCTAACCCCGTCGGCCGCTCCGCAGCGTTTTAGACAGTGTGCAGCGGCACATGACACCGAAGAAAGGATGTACGCATGGCTCTTGACACTCTCACCCGTCGCGCTCTTTCCACCGCGCTCCTCGGCGTCGGCGCGACCTGCCTGACGGCAACCGCGAGCGCCGAGACGGCGCTCACGATCTACTCGACGGCCGTCCCGGGCGCGATCCCGGCCGAGCAGTACCGACCGGTACCGGGCGCGGCGCGCTACGTCGGCGGCGCGGTCCCGGGCTACGCGATGATCCGGCACCGCGTGCGCTTCGATCTCGAGCCCGGCACGAATCGCGTCGAGATGCGCGACGTCGCCGCGTATATCGATCCGACGACCGTGACGTTCGAGTCGCTGACCGCGCCCCGCTCGACCCGCGTCGTCGAGCAGAGCTTCCAGTTCGACCTCGTGAGCGCCGAAAAGCTCATGGAGCGCTACATCGATCAGCGCATCACCGTCGATCAGGCCGGCCCGGACGGCGTGACCTCGATCAGCGGAAGGCTCCTCGCCGCGCGCGGCACGCTCGTGATCGCGGGCGACGACGGGCGCATTCACGCCGTGCGCGACTACCGGAACGTGCAGTTTCCCGACCTTCCCGGCGGCCTGATCACGAAGCCCACGCTCGTCTGGGACGTCGAGACCGATACCGGCGGCGCTCACGACGCGCGGATCGGCTACCAGACCGCGGGTCTGACGTGGTGGGCGGACTACAACCTGACGTACCGCGAAGGCGATGACGCGAACCGCGGCACCGTCGATCTGGGCGCGTGGGTCAGCATCCTGAACCGCTCGGGAGCGACCTACGAGAACGCGACGCTCAAGCTCATCGCGGGCGACGTCCACCGCGCCGAGCCGCCGCGCGCGCGGTTACAGGAACTCATGGCCGTGGCCGCGGCGGCACGCGACGGCGCCGCTTTCGAGCAGCAGGCCTTCTTCGAGTTCCATCTCTACACGCTCGGGCGGACGACGACGCTGCCCGACGATTCGACGAAGCAGATCGAGCTCTTCCCGAGGGTCGACGGCGTGCCGGCCCGCAAGCTCCTCGTCTATCAAGGCCTCGCGCCGTACGGCGTCTACACGAGCCCGGTCGTGGACCGCGACCTCGGCCTGCCGATGAGCACGAAGGTCAACGTCTATGTCGAGCTCGAGAACCGCGAGCGCTTCGGGCTCGGCATCCCGCTGCCCGCCGGCCGCATCCGGGTCTCGCAGCTCGACGAGCGCGACGACACGCTCGAGTTCATCGGCGAGGACGTCATCGATCACACGCCAAAGGACGAGACGATCACGATCAAGCTCGGGTCGGCTTTCGACGTCGTCGGCGAGCGTCGGCAGGTCGAGTTCTCGGTCGACCGAAGCGCCGAGCGCATGGAAGAGACGATCGAGATCAAGGTGCGCAACCACAAGGACGAGCCGGTCGAGGTCATCGTGCGCGAGATACTGTTCCGTTGGGCGGAGAACGAGATCACCGAAGCGAGCCACGAGTACGAGCGCGAAGACGCGAGCACCGTGCGCTTTCCCGTGACGGTTCCCGCCGACGGCGAGGCGGTCGTGACGTATCGCGTGCGCTACCGCTGGTAGGGAACGAGACGCGCGGCGGTCCGGATCAACCCGGCCGCCGCAGCATCAGCACATTACGCTTGCACACGGCGACGAGCACGTCGCGCTGGTTGTAGCCGCGGTGCTCGAGCGTCAGGATGCCGTTCCGTGGGCGCGAACGGCTCTCGCGCTTTCCGACGACCTCGGTCTCGACGTGCACCGTGTCGCCGACGAAGAGCGGCGCGGGGAAACGCACGTCCTCGAGGCCGAGATTCGCGACCGTCGTGCCGAGCGTCGTCTCGTGGATCGAGATGCCGACGATCAGCCCGAGCGTGAAGAAGCTATTGACCAGCGGCTGCCCGAACTCGGACTCGGTGCGCATGTACTCGCGATCGAGATGGAGCGGCGCGGGATTGTGCGTCATCGCGCTGAAGAGCACGTTGTCGGCCTCCGTCACCGTCCGACGGATCGCATGCCGGAACACCTGCCCGACCTCGAAATCCTCGTAGTAGCGTCCCCCCATCTCGATGCCTCCGCGTCCCGCGCGTCGAGCGCGGACGCGTCACGTCCCCGACAGCTCGCGGCTGCGGTTCGCCGCCGCGAGCACCGCGCGCTCGACGAGCTGCGCGAGCCCGTCTTCGGCCATCAGCACGCGCAGCGCCGCCTCGGTCGTGCCGCCCGGGCTCGTGACCTTGCGCCGAAGCTCCGCCGGGTCCTCGCCCGAGATCTCGGCATAGGCCCCTGCCCCGGCGACCGTCGCCGTCGCGAGAGTCCGCGCGAGCGCCGCGTCGAGACCGGCCGCGGCGCCCGCTTTCGCGAGGCATTCGATCAGCAGGAAGACGTACGCGGGCCCGCTGCCCGAGACGGCGGTCACGGCGTCCATCAAACGCTCGTCCCGAACCCACGCCGTCGTCCCGACGGCGCTCATCAGCTCGTCCGCGACCGCCTGCCCCCGCGCATCGACGCTCGGCGACGCGACCATCACGGTCATGCCGCGTCCCACGGCGGCGGGCGTATTCGGCATCGCGCGCACCACTTTGGCGTCCGGACCGAGCGCCGAGGCGATCGAAGAGATCGGTTTCCCCGCCGCGATCGACAGATACAGCGGCGCCGGGCCGAGCGGCGCGGCGCACGTGCGCACGACGGCGTCGAGCTGCTGGGGCTTCACCGCGAGCAACACGACGTCGGGTGCGCCGTCGTCGAAACGGACGGCATCGAGGCTCGCGCCGGCGACGATGCCGAGCTCGGCCGCGGCGGCGAGCGCGGCGGGAGCAGGATCGACGATGCCGAGGCGCGCAGGCTGGATGCCGCGGGCGAGCCAGCCGCGCACGAGCGCCTGCCCCATGTTGCCGAAACCGATCAGCAGAATGCGCTCATCCATCCCTTTCACTCCACGGTCGCTCCGGATCGTCCGGCGCGAACGGCAGGCCCGAGGTCCGCGCCCGCGCCGCGATCGGCAAACACTTCGAGGTCGATCGCCCGCTCGCTGCGCGCGACGACACACGTGACGGCGCAGTCGCCGAGAACGTTCACCGCCGTGCGCAGCATGTCGAGCAACCTGTCGATGCCGATGATCAGCGCGATGCCTTCGACGGGCAAGCCGACCTGCTCGAGCACCATCGCGAGCATCACGAGGCCCGCGCTCGGCACGCCGGCCGTGCCGATCGACGCGAGCGTCGCCATCAGAATCACCGTGACGAAATGGCCGAGGCCGAGATCGACGCCGTACACGTTCGCTATGAAGACCGTCGCCACCCCTTGCATGATCGCCGTGCCGTCCATGTTCACCGTCGCGCCGAGCGGCACCGTGAACGACGCGACCGAGCCCGATACGCCGTGACGGCGCTCGACCGTCTCGAGCGTCACGGGGATCGTCGCGTTCGACGACGACGTCGCGAACGCGAACGCCATCACCGCGCGGGACTTCGCGAAGAACGTCATCGGGTTCAACCCGCTCGCGCGGAGCAGCAGCCCGTAGACGACGACCGCCTGCAACGCGAGCCCGGCGATCACGACGAGCGCATAACCCGCGAGCGGCACGAAGAGCTCGAGCCCCTCGGTCGCGAACGTGCGCGCGACGAGCGCGAACACGCCGACCGGCGCGGTCCGCACGACGAGCATCACGAGCCGCGTGACGACCTCGTTGAGATCGTCGAAGAGCCTGGCGACACGGCGCCCGGCGTCGCCGGAGATCGAGATCGCGAAGCCCAGGAGCAGCGCAAAGACGATGATCTGCAGCATCTGCCCCTCGGCGAGCGCGCGAACCGGATTCGAAGGAACCATTCCGGCGATGACGTCGACGACCGACGGCGCGGCCGCGGCGTCGTACGCGACGTCATCGAGGAGCCTGAACCCATCGCCGGGACCTGCGGCCGCGGCGAGGCCGAACGCGATGACGAGCGCGACGGCCGTCGTCGCGAGATAGAGCGCGAGCGTCTTGACGCCGAGCCGCCCGAGCGCGGCGGCGTCGCCGAGCGAGGTGACGCCGCAGACGAGCGAGACGAGCACGAGCGGCACGACCATCATCTGCAGCAGCGCGATGAAGAGCCGGCCGACGATCGTGAGCACACCGCCGACGACGACGTCGTCGACGAGCGGCGCGCCCTCGTATGCACCGAGCGCGAGGCCGACGACGATGCCGCCGCCCATGGCGAGCAGGATTTTGCGAGTGAGGCTCATCGGCCGCGACGGTGCCTCGAGGCTCTACCGGAGCGCCGACACTAGCCGCTGCCGCAAGGCCGCGCAACCCGAGCGAGATCCGACACTTAGCCGCGGGTCCCGACGCGCTTCGGAAGGCGCGGCGAGTTTGGTTAATATATGCGTCCTCGAAAGCCCGGAGCCGGACCTTCGGCACGGCGGAGACGCCGACACTCAGCCTCAAGACCGTTCTGATGACCCAGCCGAACGCGCCGCAGGAGGCGTCGTGAGAGACGTTTATATCGTCGGCGTCAGCCAGGCGCCGGTCACGCGCGACACGTCGGTCCGCGGCCGCTACATCGCCGCGTCCGTCGTTCGCGAAGCGCTCGCCGACGCCGGCATCGACAAGGATCGCGTCGATGCGCTATACGTCGGCAACATGACGTCCGGCCTGCTCGCGGGGCAGCAGCAGCTCGGCGGCCTGATCGCGGACTATGCGGAGCTTTCCGGCGTCGATGCGATCACGATCGAGGCCGCGTGCGCGTCCGGCGCGGCGGCCGCGCGAATGGCGTATCTCACGATCGCCGGCGGCGTCAACGACGTCGTCGTCGTCTGCGGCGTCGAGCGCATGACGCACGTCGATCGCGACACGGTGACGCGCGCCCTCGCGACGGCGGCCGATTGGGAGCTCGAAGGCGCGCGCGGCGAGTCGTTCATGTCGCTCAACGCTCAGCTGATGCGGCATTACATGGACCGCTACGGCGCGCGGCCCGAGGATTTCGCCCCGTTCTCGATCAACGCGCACAAGAACGCGCTCGCCAATCCGAACGCCGTGTTCCACAAGCCCGTCGATCTCGAGAGCTACATGGCGTCCCGGGTCGTGATCGATCCGATCCGCGTCCTCGATTCGTCGCCGGTCTGCAACGGCGCAGCGGCGATCGTGCTCGCGTCCGCCGAAGCGGCCCGCGAGATCAAGGATCGTGCGCGCGTCGTGATCGCGGGCTCGGCGGCGGCGACCGCGCCGCTCGCGCTGCAACGCCGCAGCGACGTGCTGCAGCTCGAAGCGGTCGAGATCTCGACGCGCAAGGCGCTCGCGCAAGCCGGTGCGAAGCATCGCGACGTGAGCTTTTTCGAGCTGCACGACGCCTTCACGATCATGGCCGTGCTGAGCCTCGAATCGGCGGGCTTCGCGCAGCCCGGCGCCGGCCCGCGGCTCGGTGCCGAGAACCGAATCGGCATCGACGGCGACCTGCCGCTGTCGACGATGGGCGGGCTCAAGGCTCGCGGCCACCCGGTCGGCGCGACGGGCGTCTACCAGCTCGTCGAGGCGTACCTGCAGCTCGTCGGCGAGGCGGGCCCGAACCAGGTCCGCGACGCCCGCCTCGCGCTCGTGCAGAACATGGGCGGAACCGGCGCGACGGTGGTCACTCACGTGCTCCGACGCGTCGAGTAGGGCGCGAAGCGGCACGCTCCGATCCCCCTCGTCTTCGTCGCGCCGTGGCGCTCGGCCGGAAAGTGTTAGCCTAGGGGCAAGGCTTCAAACCAAGGGACTAGAGCAATGGCACAGGAGCTCACCGACGCCGACATCGCGATGGACGGCGCGAATCTGTACCAGGAGGAAACCTTCACGGACCGGCGTATCGGCACGCTCGTGCGCCTGACGCCCGTGACCGCGAACGGCGCGCGCGACCCGTCGCGACCGGTGCTGTATATCGGCCAGACGCAGGTGCTGACGCCGGCCGGCGCTCTGCCGATCAGCTTCGAGATCGACGCGACCTCGCTCGAGGAGGCCGTGGCGAAGTTCGGCCGAGACGCCCAAGAGGCGGTGCAGAGCACGATCAAGCGGCTCGAGGAGCTCCGGCGCGAGGCGGCATCTTCGCTCATCATTCCGGGCAGCGGCGCCGGCCCGATGGGCCCTTCGGGCCCCTTGGGCGGGCCCGGCGGCGTCCGCGGCGGAGGCATTCAGCTTCCGTAAGCCTCAGCCGGCCGCTCGAGCCGAGACGCTTGCCGCCGGCTGGAGAGCCGGCGGCCCTCGGTATGCGGCCGCGCGGCGCGCTCAGGCCGCCGCGTCTTCGGCGCGGGGTCCGGACGAGTTGCCGCCGCCGACCAGGCGGGCCGAGGCGACGTCGCGAGGCCGCTTCGCGAAGGCCAGCAGGAACCGATCGACGACGCGCGTCGCCCGTTCCCGAATAGCCTCCGAGCTCGGCCTCTCGCCTAGCAGCAGTCCCTGGATGATCCACCAGTGGACCATCATGCCGATCAGGAACTCCGCGGCTTCCTCGGCCGTGCCCGGATCGAGCACGCCTTTGCGCTCGAGCTCGGCGAAGTACGCGGCGAGCATGCCGCGGCTTCGAAGCGGCGCGCGCTCGAAGTACAGGCTCGCGATATCCGGGAAACGATCCCGCTCGGCGATGATCAGCCTGAGAAGCGCGTGATGCCGCGTCGCGAACAGCTGCTCCAGGCGCTGGACCGAGAACTCGATCAGAGACGTTCGCGGGTCGGCGGAGGTGTCGAGGTGCGGCTCGTGCGTCGATGTCGACGCGAGCACCTCCTCGACGACGGCGCGAAACAGGTCGTCCTTCGTGGGAAAGTAACTGTACAGCGTCGCTTTCGATCCGCCCGAAACCTCGAGGATCGCGTCGATCGACGTGGCCCCGTACCCGTCCCTCAGGAACAGCTCCGTCGCAGCTTCCAGGATTCTCGCGAGTCTCTCGCGGCCGCGCGACGATTGAGGCTGCACGCCGCCGTTATTGCCCGTGTCTTCCATGCCCATGTCTCCATCCTCTGAACATCAGGGTCTTTCGACGACGATTTCCCCGACGTCGCGCCGCTTCTGCGTCGGCACGACCCTCGGCCTCCCATACCAGAAAAGACCGACCACGGACTCGGCGTCCGCGTCGATGCCGACGATCTCGAAGAATCGAGGCTCGCGCGTCACCGCCCCCGTGGTCCATTTCACGCCCAATCCGCTCTCCCACATGTAGAGCATCAGGTTTTGCACCGCGCAGCAGCAGGCCGCGTAATCCTCGCGTTCCCGCAGCGGATCGCCGCTCCGCGCGCACGTGACGACGAAAAACGCCGGAATCGCGCCCCAGCGCCTCCTGCGCGCTTCGGCCGCGGCGTCCCCTTTCGCGGCCCGCTCGACCTCGACCGCGAGATCGACGATCGCGGCGGCCGTGCGTTCTCCGATCACGTAGAAACGCCAAGGTTCCGTAAGGCGGTGATTCGGCGCCCAGCGGGCCAGCTCGATGGCCTCGAGGAGACGCTCCGTGCCGGGCGGCTCGGGCTCGAACAGATCGATCGAACGGCGCGATCTGATCAACTCCGCAAGGTGGGCGAGGCCTTCTGGACTGTCGCGCATCGAATTCCCTCGAATACTCTGCCGACCCGACGCCAACCTGCGATTCTAGCAGCCGAAGTTCGCGCCAAGACTGTACGTAGGGGAATGGATTATTGGCTTGCCGCGCACTCGACCGGGCAGGATGAGCATGGAATCGACATCGTTGCCGGGGCGCGTGCGGTCGGGCTCCGGCCGCCCGCGCTTTCGCCGTCCACGGCCGCGACGTCATCGTCCTCGAGAAGAACGCAATCGCGGCTAGTGAGTACCCGCTCCGCGCGTCTGCCGCGATCGGCCGGCCCCGCGAGGGCTCGCGGGCGCCGTCAGTTGCGCGCGCTGAACTGCCGCTCGAAGAAAGCCCGAGCGCTGTTACGGAGGAACGGGAAATAGAAGACGGACGTGCGGTGCCCCGTGGGCAGATACAGCGTCTCCGGCTCGCCGAGCGCGCGCCGCAGCTTCTCCTGCGACTCGAACGGCACGATCATGTCCGTGCGCGTCACGACGAGCAAGATCTCCCCAGCGTCCACGTACGGCGCGAACCTGAGCGGATCCGAGTCGATCATCTCGGCGAGACGCTCGGCGAGCCGCTCGCGGCTGGTGCCGCTCTCGCGCAACGCCTGATTGATCTGGCGTGCCACGGCGCGGTAGCTGGTATTCACCATCAGGTGCGGCAAATCCCCGCCGGCCATCGCCGCGACGACCGCGTCGATTCGATCGTCGAGCGCGGCGAGCATGACGGCGGCCATGCCGCCGAAGCTGATGCCGAACACTCCGATCTCGCCCAGCTCCGGCTGCCGCTCGACCCAGTCCAGAATCCTCTTGTAGTCAAAAATATTTCGTTTGATGATGCTTTCGGGATCGTTGAGAACGCTCGCGAGCGGATCGTCCAGCCGATCGACGATCACCGTCGCCCAGCCGCGATCGGCGAAGTACTTGCCGAAATAGCGCGACACGAGCATGTTGCCGTTCGCGATCGGCAGCACGACGATGACCGGCGTGACGTCCGATCCGGCGACGTCGTAGTACTCGAGCCTGATCTCTCCGAGCTCTATCCTCCCGGAGCCGTCCTTCACCGCGGGCAGTATCACCTCGTGCACGGTGAAATCGCGCCGATCTCGCAAGGCGTCGGTCTTGGGCGCCTTCGGCTCGTATTCGAAGCGGAAGGCTTCGGCGAGAGTCGTCGGCAGCGATTCCGGCCCGTCGTAGTCGTCCGTCATCGGCTGGCGCGTGACGCAGCCCGCGAGCGCGGCCGCGGCGAGCCCTGCGGCCACGAGGCCGCGACGCCGAATAGCCGACCGCAGCCGACGGATTGTCACGGCAAGCGAACCTCGGCGCTCCTGACGCGCGCCTCGCGCGCATCCGTCCACGCGAGCACGAGCCGCCCGTCCGCGGCGACGAGCTGCGGGACGTCGAGCGGCTGCGCGGCATCGTCACGTGCGACTCGAACGATCTCGCCTAGCGCGCCGTCGCGCGCCACGCGACGCACCGCGAGCTCGATACCGCCCGCGGGCCCCTTGCGCCACCAGCTCACGGCGGCATCGCCGTCGTCGAGCAGCGCGACGCCGACCTGCCCGAACGCATCGCCCGAGTCGATATCCACGGGCGCGCCGAAGCTCGCGCCGCCGTCGGCCGAGCGCGCGAGCCGCACCCGCGGCACGCCGTGCGCGGCCGTGAACCACGCGACCACGACTTCCGCGCCGTCGGCGGCCATCGCCGGCCCGTTGACCGGACAGCCTTCGATGCGCCAGCCGTCGGGCCCGAGCACGACCGGCGCGCTCCACTCGCCGCCGACGAACCGCCGCACGACGATATCCCTGATCTCCTCCTCGGTGCGGTCTCGATACGCGACGACGGGGCCGCCCGACGCGGCCGCCGCGGCCGTACGGCAGCAATCGCAGGCAAGCTCGTCGACCTCGCCATCCGCGATGCGCGTGCCGTCGGCGCGAATGCGCGCGAAACGCAGGCTCGTGCCGACCGGCGGACCTTCCGGATCGAAGTCGCCCGACTCGAACAGCGCGGCCATCCTACTGCCGTCGAGCCATACGACGCCGATATCCTCGTCCCACGGGAACCACGATACGAAGCCGTGCTCGCTCAGCGTCCCGTCGAGATTGAGCAGCGCACCTTCGCCGAACGTCGTCCCGCCGTCCGTCGACAGCGCGAAGACGATGTCGTACGCCCCGACGCTGCCGGGCACGCTGCGCAGCCAGTGCGCGGCCCACAGATCCGCCGTGATCGGCAGGATGCTCGGGAAATCGGCCCAGCTCACGAGAAGATTATCGCCGCTTACGACCGTGCGTGGTGCGCCGAAGGCGCCGTTCTCGAGCGCGCCGAGCTTGAGCGCCGTGCCCTCCGTCGCGGGCTCGAGCCAGCTGAGGACGATCCCGCCGTCCGGGCCGGCCGCGAGATGCGCCTGGCCGCTACCCGCGACGGCCGGCACATCGAGCTCGCGCCATCCCGTGTCTCGCCGTGAAGCCGCGGGCAGGTCGCCCGAGGTGGTGGGCGCGGGCCGCTCGCCGCTCTCGCACCCGGCCGCCAGAACGGCCGCGGCCGCGAGCAACGCAGATCTTGTCATCGAAGTTATCGACATCGATCCCGATCGGAGACGTCGCAGATCGGTCGCTATGCTATCGTGAAGCGAGGGGTGATCGCCATTCGCGTCGAGATTCGAGCGCGACGCGAATGCGCGACGAGCACGAAAGCGGAGCCCCGGGAAGCGACGCTCTGGGGGTCGGTTGGTTGAGAGGGACAACCATGGGCGCGCACACTCCCCGGGGCTCGCGCATTGTACGGGATTCTTCCACATGTTGAATAGTCGAAATGCTCACTAGAATAGAGCTTGATCGCCTTTCCACGGCCCTCTTGCAGTGCACGACTTATAATCGCGTGTGGATGCGCGTTCTGCCCCGCCTCCATTTCTGAAGCTCTCGGAAGGATCGATGCCGCTCAGGGATACGTCGAACGGCTACGGATGGCTGTCGATCGCGTTGCACTGGATCACCGCGATCGTGGTGCTCGTGCTGCTATTTGTCGGCGATACCATCTCGACGCTCGAAGGCGACGAGCGCGACGATGCGTTGCTGTTGCACACGTCGATCGCGATCACCGCGTATGTCGTGTTGTGGGCGCGAGTCGTGCTGCGCTTCGTGCAGAAGCATCCCGGGCCGCTGCCGAAGCAGCGAGGCCTCTTCTACGAGATAGGTAAGGTGGCCCACTACGTCCTCGTCGTCGCGATAGCGGTGATGCTCGTGACCGGTCCGCTGATGGTCTGGTTCGGCGGCGAGGGTATCGAAGTGTGGGATTGGCTCGTGATCCCGAGCCCGTTCGAAGCGAATTTCGCGGTGCGCGACGCGCTGCATCGCGTGCACGCCACGTCCGCGCTCGTGATTCTGATCCTGACGCTGCTGCACATCGGCGGCGTGTACAAGCACGCCGCGTTCAATCAGGACGGAACGTTCAGCAAGATGCTGGTTCCGGCGAAACCCGACGAGAATCGCGACGCTTCCCGTCGAGCCGAAGCCGACCGAGGAACGCCGGCGCGTGCCGCTCACGACGAGCCATGAGCGCGCGACGCGGCGCCGACCGATGACCACCGCCCTGCTCTGGTCGCTCGCCGTCCTCCTGATCGTCGCGGGGCTGGTCGGCCTCGTCTTACCCGCGCTGCCGGGCCAGATTCTGATGTTCGCCGGCTTCGTCGTCGGCGCGTGGGCCGAAGACTTCCAGCACGTCGGCGCGCCGACGCTGACGCTGCTCGGGCTGCTCGCGGTGTTGTCGTACGTCGCGGACTTCGCGGCCGGCTCTCTCGGCGCGAGCCGCTACGGCGCGTCGCGGCGAGCCGTCGTCGGCGCCGCGCTCGGCGCGTTCGCGGGCCTTTTCCTCGGGCTCGTCGGCGTGCTCGTCGGGCCGTTCGTCGGCGCGCTGCTCGGCGAGCTCTCGGCACGCAGATCGCTGCTCGACGCGGGACGCGCCGGCTTCGGCGCGACGCTCGGAATGATCCTCGGGACCGCCGCGAAGCTCGCGCTCGGCTTCGCGATGATCGGCGTCTTCGTCGTGATGCGCTTCGTGTAGCGTTCGCGCGTGAGCGCTCAGGCGTGCATCAGCAGCACCGGAAACGACGTCTTCGTCACGAGATACTCCGTGACTCCGCCGAGGACCATCTCGCGCAAACGCCCGCGCGTGTACGCTCCGGCGAGCAGCGTGTCGGCGTTCTCCGCGCGAGCCGCCTCGACGAGCGCGGGCCCCTCGTCGCCGCGCTCGACCCGTTTCGTGCGCGCGGCGACGCCGTGCCTCGCGAGCCACTCGCACATCTCCTCGCTCGTCGGCCCGCGATTGCGCCGGCCGCCGCCGACCGTGATGAGCACGACGTCCTCCGCCGCCTCGAGTAACGGCAACGACGCATGCACGGCGAGCGTCTCGGTGCGACCCGCGTTCCACGCGATCGCGATGCGGCGCACCGGCGCGGCTTCCCCTCGATGCGGCAGCACGAGCACGGGACGCAGCGAATCGAGCAGCGCGCTGATCAAGACCATCCATGCCTTCTCGCCGCCGTGCTCCGCCGGGCGTGAGACGACGATCAGATCGCTCGCGCCGCCGACGGCGGACATCAGCTCGTAGGGTGCGCCGTCCAGGGCGCGCCAGCTGGCGTGCGGCCGCTCGCGCGATCCCGGTGCATCGGTGACGGGATATCCGGCGTCGTCGGCATAGGCGCGGAACAGCCGCTCGGCCGCCGCGGCGGCGCGCTCCGCCTCCTCGCCGATCGGCACGACCCACGCGCCGCGCCGGCTCATCGTCCAGAGATCGGCCATATCCCAATTGCCGGGCTCGAGCGGCACCGGGCGAAAGTGGCGTCCGAGCACGTCCGCGCCGAGCTGCGCGCCCAGTCGAAACGCCGTCGCGAGCAGCGCTCGGCACTCGGGACGGTCGGCTGTCGGAACCAGTATCGCGCGCATGCTTCTCTCCGATGAGTGGACTGCCCGTGATCGTCTTACCGGCACGCCGCCCGCCCGCGTACGACGCGCTCCCGTCGCATCACGGAGCGATCAGCGGGCTCCGTCCGTATCGTTGCCGCAGCCAGTTCATCGCGGACAACACGTGCGGACGACGTACGAGCCACCGCTCGAATTGGTACTTGCCAGGATAATTCATGATGATGAGCCCGGCGAGCAATGTCAGCAGACCCTGTCCCGGAAGAAAGAGCAACGCGAAGCCCGCGATGAGCAGTATCGCGCCGAGCAGGTTCTTCGCCGCAAGCAGCAATAACCGAACGACGGGATGCCTCGACCGCTTCGCGAGCGGCACGCGCCGCTCCGGCAGGAAGTAGTCGGGCGGTATGCGCAGGATCATCGCCGGCACGAGCAGCGCGCCGAGCAACAGGCTCACGACCGAGACGGCCATGAGCCACGGCACGTGCGGGGCGATCAGCTCGATGAGCTCGATAGGCGGTTCCTCGATTCAGCGAAGGCTCGGAACATTGCCGCTCGTGCCCGCAGCGGTCAAGAGGCATGGAGACCCGCGCGGCGGCGATAGCGCGCGGCCGGATCCTGTCGGTAGAACATCGCGAGCTGCCGGTACAGCGTCGGATACAGCACGAGAAAATCGAGCGGCACGTCGAAGAACATCTCCGAGCAGACGGCGAAGAACTCTCCCGGATCCTCGCTCGCGTACGGATCGAGCCAGGTTTCCTCGCCGCGATCGACCTGCTCGACGAGCTCGTCGTACGCGGCCTGGAACGTCGACGTCCACTCGGAGACGCTCATGCCGCGATGCAGCGGCGGCATCCCGTTCACGGCGCCGTCGAGCTGATCGAGCTTGTGCGCGAACTCGTGCACGACGACGTTGTAGCCTTCGCCTTGCCCGCTCGCCTCGACGTCCTCCCAGCCGAGAACGACCGGACCCGCTTCCCAGGCCTCGCCGCTCAGCACGTCGTCGCCGACGTGAACGACGCCCGCCTCGTCGACGCGCTCGCGGTTACGCACGACGAACTCGCCGGGGTAGAGAATCACGGATACGAAACCCTCGTAGCAATCGAGGCCGAGCTCGAGGATCGGCAGACACGCGAGCGCCGCGACGCGCGTTCGCATCGCGTCATCGACCGCGAGGCCGCCCGCGGCCTCGATGCGCTTCTCGTGCAGGAACAGCAACGAGAGCTCTCCGAGGCGCGCGCGCTCGTCGTCGTCGAGCGTACGCAAAACCGGCACGGCGGCGAGCACCTCGTTCCACGTGTCGTCCGGAATGCGCCGCGTCGCGAGGATCTTGCGCCGCCGTTTGCTCTTCAGGAATCGGAACACTACGCTAGGCGCCTTCCCTTGCTACCCGAGTCGCGTTGATCAGGCTCGGCACGATCGTGTTGCCTTCGTGGCACGCGTACTCGTAGATCTCGTAGTCGTTGTCGAGCTTCCACGGGACTTCCGCCCTCCACGGCGCGGTCAGGATCTCCGGATCATCGACTTCGATCGAGTAGTCGATCCGGTCCGGCGCGACGCGCGTGAGCCGCTCGACGATGCGCAACGACGTGCTCGTCGGGATCGGGTCACTGGACGGCCCGACGATCAGCATCGGCGTCTTGCCGTTGAAGTTCGTCGTCTCGATGACGAGCGTGTTGCCCTCGAAGTATCCGCGGGAATCACCCATCCACTGTCTGATCGCGTCGTCGAGCCGCGGCCGACCGTCGAGCGGCACGATGCGCGTCTCGTGGATCAGCTCGAGACGGATGACGACGTAGCCGGGCGCCTGGACGATCTCGATGCCGCTGTTGTACATGAACGGGAACATCGACGCCGGCAGCCCGCGCGTGATGCAGCGGTCGAGCGGATTGAAGTCGTCGATGTCGTCGAACGGAATATCGGACCACGTGCTCGTCATCGTGGAGGCCTTCCGCCGACCCGCCTCGGTCAGCGGCGGGACGCGCCCGTTCGCCGGCTCGACGATCAGCGACGTCAGTCGATTCGGCTCGCCCATCTCCGACCAATGCCCCATGCCCATGCGGCTCGACGAGATCTCCTCGTCGTAGCGGGCATTGAGCGCGGCGAGACGGGCGGCGCGCTCGGCGAACTCCTCGTCGGTCAGGTAACGCCGCTCGCCGAACTCGGGAGGGCGCTGCACCGGGGTGCCGTTGATATGGTCGAGCGGCCACATGCCCTCGAGATCCGGATCGCCCCACGGCTTGCGAGGCGGCTCCCACGCGGCCGAGGCCGACTGGGCATAGGCGCCAGGCGCCGCGACGATCGCGGCCAGGAAAGCCGCGTACGCGAACGAGCGGCTCGAGACAACCATAATCTCCCCCCTTTCCCGAGCGGGTCGCAAAGACTATAGCTCGCCGCGCCTCGTGGAGCGCAGTCCGGAACGGCGGAGCTCGGCGCGGCAGGGCGTCAGGCCGAGCGCTGAGAGAGCTGACCGGAGAGCTGGCCGAAGCGGCGGTCCCGGCGGCTGTACTCGTCGAGCGCCGCCCTGAACTCCGCTTCCGTGTAGTCCGGCCAATACGTGTCGGAGAACACGAGCTCGGCGTACGCGCACTCCCACAGGAGAAAGTCGCTGAGCCGCTGCTCGCCGCCGGTGCGGATCAGCAGGTCGACGCTGGGCACGCCGGGCACGGAATGAGAGACGCTCTCGATGCAGCGCTCGAACTCTTCGAACGTGGTCGGGTTGCGCGACTCCCTCGCGGCCTTGAGCAACAGCTGCCGCGACGAGTAATCGACGGCGAGGCGCAGCAGCAGCCGGTCCCCGTGCGCGGTGGCCCGCTCGAGATCTTCGATCGAGCGCACGAGCTCCGGCGCGAGCCGGTCCCGCCGGCCGATCACGTTGACGCGAATGCCGTTCTCGATGCAGCGCAACCGCTCGCTGACGAGATAGCGCTTCATCAGCTTCATCAGCGCCGAGACTTCTCGGCGCGGCCGTAACCAGTTGTCCGCGGAGAACGCATACAGCGTGAGGACGGAGACCTGCGAAGCGACGGCTGCCTCGACGATTCGCCTCACGGTCTCCGCACCGGCGCGATGGCCGGCCGGGCGGGGCAGTCCCCTCTTCACGGCCCAACGCCCGTTGCCGTCCATGATGATCGCTACGTGCATGCGATGACTCCAGTTCCCTTACTTTGCATCGTAAAGTGCACGAACCCGGCGAAACGACTATCGACCGCGCGCGGCTCCGATCAGCGCTTCCATGTGGTTGAGGTAGCGCTCGAATACCCGTCGCCCTTTCGGAGTCAGGCTGTACTCGGTCTTCGGAACGCGAGCCGAGAACGACTTGCGGCACGTGATGTAGCCCGCTTCTTCGAGCTTGCGTCCGTGGGCGCTCAGGTTCCCGTCGGTCGTCTTCAAGAGCTCCTTGAGCTCCGTGAAGGTCATGCTCTCGTTCACGCTGAGAGCGCTCATGATCCCGAGCCGGATTCGCTCGTAGATCAACCGATCGAAGTCCTTCGACTCCCCGTCCGCGACGTAAGAGCTGACCGTGCGCAACCTGCGCAGCCGGACTTTCTCGGGACTGCCCGCAGACTTGACCGCGCGCTTACCCACCGTGCCTCCGTAGAATCGTCACGCCGAGCACCAAATGAATGCCTCCGAAACCGACCGCGAGCAGCGCCGTCGTCCACGACGGCGGCAGCGCGAGCGCGAGCGTCCCGAGCGCCATGAACGCGAAGCCCGCGAACATGACGGGCTTGATCGAGAACACACCGCTCGCCGACAACCCCGCACCGTAGAGCAACAGCCATGCACCCGAGACGAGCTCGCGGGCGTCCGCGTCGAGGAGCGCGATGGTCAGCACGCCTCCGGCGACGAGCGCAGGCAGCAACGTCAGAAAGAACCGCCGCGCCACGCCTCCCCATAGACGCAGCCCCTGCGCGCGGGCCTTCTTCACCAGGAAATAGCTCGCGAGCCCGACCGCCGTCATCGCCGCAGTCAGCCAGATCGGGAGCCAATACGGTGCGAGGGCCGGCACCGTGTCGAGGGCCGCCGCGACGAGCGCCGTGATGCCCATCGCGATGCATCCCTTCCCCGGCACGGACGTGAACCTGTGTGCCGCTTCGATCGTGTCTCTGATGTAGCGCAGATGCTCGAGAGCGCCCGCATCGATCGATACCGGCGCGGAGCTTCGCGAGGTCACACTGTGTGGAAAGGCCGATGCCATTTTCGATCCTCAGTCTCGGGCCCGAGTGATTTCGCTGTCAAGCACTTTGCATCATAAAGGTGAACGCCTTCACGTCGAGATACGTCGGCGATCGGCGACCGTCGGATGCCGTGCCCGCGCTCGCGTGAGGCGCTCCGGAATCGCTTGCACGTGCGAAGCGTCAACGCGGCTCGAGCGGCGGAAGCCTGTCGGACGGCAACGTGATCGGATTCGGCACCGGCGCGTCGTAGGTCTCGAGCGGCTCGACGAGGAAGCTGCCGTTGTCGAGCTCGATCACGATATAGGCATGCACCCCTTCGCACGACACGCGCCACGCGCTGGCACTTTCGTTCCACGCCGCCGACGACACGATATCGACGCAGAGATAGCCCGCGTCCCGTATGAGCGCGAGCAGGCTCGCGTTGCGAAAAGCCTCGGATGGGTGGCGAAGCGCGCCGCCGTGCGGCGAGCGCGACGGCCGCGCAGCCTGCTCGAGCTCGGCGCCGGCGTGTCCAGCGCGTACGTCGACCGCTTCGCCGTCGGCCGAATCCGCGGAAACGGTATCGTTATCTCCTTCCCTTTCGGCCCACGCGATCGCGTCGCTGCGAGCGGAGAGACTACTCCGAGGAGCCTCGTCGCCTTGGCCATGACCCGTCCCCGGCGCGGCGAGCCCGACCGGGACCCGGTCGAGCTCCGCGTCGTCCGCTCCGTGCAGCACGACGTCGTGCAACGAGGCGTGGTGCAGCGCGAAGATCGCGACCGCGGCACCGATCCCGACCGCGGCGGCGGCGAGCGCTTTTCCGGGGAGGAAACGACTCACGATCGGCCTCCGCTCGAGTCCCTGTGAGAGGCAAGAGGCTACAGCGTCGCGCACGGCTCGGCAAACGCGTTCGCGAGAACGCTCCATATGCGGGACGGACGGAGCGTCGACTTGCGGACGGCGTGCGCGGGCTGCCGAAGGCCCGGATGGCTTCGGCTAGAATCCGTGAAGCGAACCGGCGCGGAGTTTGCGCATGAAGCTCGAACCCTTTGTCCTCACTGGAGCCTTGGCGATGGCGATCGTTGACGCGCACGCGGACGGCCCGCGTTGGATCGATCCCGAGGAACGGCTGGAGACGACCGGCGAGTTCGTCGTCTTTCCTCTGCCCGACGACGCGCGCGGCCCGACGACCGTCGCGCTCGCCCCCGACGGCACGGTCTGGTTCACGCTCGCCGCGAGCGACGCGATCGGCCGGATGAATCCCGACGGCAGCGGGCTTCGAATCTACAGGCTGCCGCATCCGGGCAGCGCTCCCCGCGTCATCGCGCTCGGCGCGGACGGCAACATGTGGTTCTCCGAGCATACCGGGAACCGAATCGGCCGCATCACGCCCGAGGGCGACATCGCGGAATTCGAGATCCCGACACCCGACAGCCAACCGCGCGCGATCGCGCTCGGCGCGGACGGCAACATCTGGTTCGGCATGTTCGCGGCGGGCAAGATCGGACGCATCACGCCGAGCGGCGAGATCACCGAGTTCGACATTCCGACGCCGGACAGCGGCCCGCGGGCGCTGGCGGCCGGCCCGGACGGCAACATCTGGTTCTCGGAGTTCAAGGCCGGAAAGATCGGCCGCATCACGCCCGACGGCGAGATCACGGAGTTCGACCTGCCGCGCCCGAGCTCGGGCCCCGGCGACATCACGGCCGGCGCCGACGGGCACATGTGGTTCGTCGAGCTCGCGGGGCAGATGGACGGCTTGAGGCCCGACGGCAACCGAGTCGGCCGGATCACGCTGGACGGCGAGGTCACGGAGTTCCCGATCCCGAGCCCCGACGGCACGCCGATCAACATCGCGGTCGGGCCCGATCGGAACGTCTGGTATACGAAGGGCGGGACGCTCGGCCGCGTCACGCCGAACGGGGAGATCGTCGAATTCGAGATTCCGGGCGGATCGGCACGCGCGGTCGGCTTGAGCGCGGGCAGCGATCGCCAGCCGCCCGAGCGGCTCGGCGAGCGGCTGTGGTTCGCCGACGGCGCCGGTCACAGAATCGGCTATCTGACGTTCGCGACGCCCACGCAAGAAAAAAGGGGAGACTGACCAGCCTCCCCTTTCGAAGTCGTCGCACCGGGACCGGCGAGCCCGGTCCCCGCGCGGCTCGTGCCGCGATCAGACTTGACCGGCCTTGCGCCAGCTGCCCTCGTACTGCTCGCGAACGACCTTCGCGTAAGGCACCGGGCTCACGATCGCGCGGATCGCGATCTGCTTGTGGCGCTCGACGGTCGTCTTCTGCGTGCCGCCGTTCTCCTCGCCCCACACGAGCGTGACCTCGTCGCCGATCTGGACGTCCGGATCGACCGTGCCGAGCGACAGCATCGAGCGCTCGTTGTAGCTGTAGCCGGCGAACATCGAGAAGCCGACGACCTTGCCGTTCTTCTCGATCCGATCGTACGACGCCGAAGCGTAGTTCGACAGCGGCAGATCGATGTACTTGTAGTGATCCGCGCCCGGCTCGAACAGCGAGGCGAACACCTTCGCGACGTCTTCCGGATTCCACGCGAAGGTCACCTTCTTGCGGTGCGGCTTGTCGTGAATCGCCTCGAGCGCCTCGCGGCCGATGAAGTCGTGGTCGAACTTCACGAACGGACCGTAGCCGATGTCGTACGGCGTGACGTAGTAGTCCTCGATGTTGTCGGACACGAAGCTGCCGGCCAGCGAGCCCGCGGCCTCGTAGCTGTCTTCCTTCAGCCACTCGCGGTACGGCTTCAGCTTCTCGCCGGTGTAGACCGCGGGCAGCGGCGACGGAATCCAGCCGGACTCGAGCGTGTTCGTCGCGTAAGCGCGCGAGCCGACCTGACGCAGGCCGAACTCCGCACCGGCCGCGACGATCGTCTCGCGGATCTCGTCGTACTCCTCGTAAGGGCCCCAGATCTCGAGACCGGGAGCGCCCGCCATGCCGTGCCGGAGGGTGCGGACCGTGCGGCCGCCGATCTTCATCGTGCCCATGTGGAAGAACTTGAGCTTCTCGACCGGGCCGCCGTTCAGCTTCTCGATGAGCTGCCACGCGTTCGGGCCCTGGATCTGGAAGCGATAGCACTTACGGACGACGGGCTTGCCCATCGGACGCGACGGCGAGCGGTCGTCTTTCTCGACCTTGACGTCGTAGCCGCCCGTCTCCGCGTGGAACATGATCCAATTCGCCGCCGGTGCACGGCCGACGTAGACCAGCTTGTTCTGCTCGAGGTGGAAGAGAATGCCGTCGCCGATGACGTAGCCGTAGTGCGTGACGGGGACGTACTGCTTGGCGCGATTGACGGTGAAGTCTTTGAAGCTGTTGATCGCCGTGTTCGACAGGAGCTTCAGTGCGTCCGGGCCTTCGACGTAAAGGTCGACCATGTGGTGCGATTGGTCGAACAGCACGCAGGTCTCACGCCAAGCGCGTTGCTCGTCGCGCCAGTTCGAGAACTCGGCAGGGACCACCGGATACACATAAGCGCCGATCTGAGAATTTCTCAGCATCTGCACCGGGTTCCCTACCGACTTCAAGATCTCTTCCAAGCTTCGTTTACTCATGATTGTCGATAACCTCTCGTTGCACGCTGCGGCAGCACCCCCGGACGGGGCCCCGTCAAATCGGATGCGTGATTCTGAGCGCCCTAAGCAGATTTTTCAATTCGGTTCAATGGCTGGTAGTGTCAGCGCCACTACCTCTAAAACGTACCCGCGGGGCTGCTCGCAGCCGTTGCGCCGACGACACCGCCGCGGGGACGGAGCGCGAGCCGCCGCGGTGCCTCGCGGGCGGAGAGTACGGGGCTCGAGCCGGACCGCGACGCCCGTCGGCCGCGCCCGCGCGCGCTCGACAGCCCGGGGCACGGGAGCGTGCGCTCGCCGAGCCTACCGGCGTGCGCGAGCCCGTGCGCGACCCCATCTTCACGACCGGTCGTCCGCCGTGTGTTCTCGAGCTTGATCATCCCCGCCGCGAGGAGCGGCCGACCTACGGCGGACGGACAAAGCTGCGGCGCTAGCTTCGACGATTCGCGCGGGATCTTTGCTCGATGCCCGTGTCATGCGGCGGCTCGGTCGACGAGCCTTCGGATCCAGCGGTCGGTCATGGTGGTGGGCCGTGTAGGGATCGAACCTACGACCAACGGATTAAAAGTCCGCTGCTCTACCAACTGAGCTAACGGCCCGAACGTCGATACCGCGATGAAACGGGCGCGGATGATACCGAAAGGCTGCCCGCGGTTGGAACGCCCTCGCGTCGGCGTCATTGTCCAAAGTAGCGCGTCGGATCGTCAATCCCGGCCGCGCGGAAACCCTCGCGGCGCAAGCGACACGCGTCGCAGCGGCCGCACGCCCTGCCCTCGTCGTCGGCCGCATAGCAGGACACGGTCAGCGAGTAGTCGACGCCGAGCTCCGTGCCGCGGCGAATGATCTCGGCCTTCGACATCGCGATCAGGGGCGCCTCGATACGAACGGCGTGCCCTTCGACGCCTTGCTTCGTCGCGACGCGTGCGAGCGTCTGGAAGGCCGCGATGAACTCGGGACGGCAGTCGGGATATCCGGAGTAGTCGACCGCGTTCACGCCGATGAAGATCGCCTCGGCGCCGAGGACCTCGGCGAGACCGAGCGCCATCGCGAGAAAGATCGTGTTGCGCGCCGGGACATACGTGACGGGGATCCCGTCACCGCCGTGCTCCGGGACGTCGATCGACGGATCGGTCAATGCCGAGCCGCCGAACGAGCCGATCGGGATGACGAGCGCGCGAAACGATGCCGCGCCGAGCGCGACGGCGATCCGCGCCGCCGCGGCGAGCTCGGCGCGATGGCGTTGACCGTAGTCGAACGTGACCGCGTGGCATTCGTAGCCGGCGCTGCGAGCGATCGCGAGCGTCGTCGCCGAGTCGAGGCCGCCAGAAAGCAGGACTACCGCACGCATCTTCGAGCTCCGCCGGATCCCGCGGACGAAGACGGGGGAATCGAGCGCCGCGCGCGCCTCATCTCCCCGGCGCCTCGCCCCACAGCAGCTTGTGCAGCTGAAGCTGCAGCCTCACGTCGAGCCGGTCGGCGAGAATCCATTCGGCGAGGTCGCGCGGCGAGACGTCGTGCCAGCTCGGCGAGAAGAATATCGGGCAAGGCAGCCCCGCGTGCGTCCGCACGAAATCCCGCGCCCATTCGTAGTCGTCACGGCTCGTGATCACGAGCTTCAGCGCATCGTTCGAATTCAAGAGCGGCAGGTTCTCGAGCCGGTTCCGCGCGCATTCGCCCGAGCCCGGCGTCTTGATATCGACGATGCGGCTCACGCGCGGATCGACGACGGAGATGTCGTGCGCTCCGCCGGTCTCGAGACAAACGATGTATCCGGCGTCGCACAGCGCCTCGAGCAAGACCGGGCAACGCGGCTGCGCGAGCGGCTCCCCGCC
>Ga0207873_1001204_pt1 | contig 25812 bp, 22 predicted proteins | sample BGWIniCompost_FD_187373 | JGI IMG/M metagenome (GOLD analysis project Ga0207873, IMG submission 187373) | Cellulose adapted compost microbial communities from Newby Island Compost Facility, Milpitas, CA, USA - BGW Initial Compost (SPAdes)... ...
CCGCGCCCGCCGCACTCCGGGCACATCCGCTCAATGACCTGGCCTTCGCCCTGGCAGGTGGGGCACGCGGTCACGCTCACGAGCTGCCCCAGCATGGACCGCTGGACGCGTCGCACCTCGCCCGCGCCGCCGCACGTCGCACACCTCACCGGCGCCGCGCCGTTCTCCGACCCCGTGCCGCCGCACTCGTCGCACGGGTCCATGACCTGGACATCGAACGTCTTGCGCGCGCCCTCCGCGACCTCGGCCAGCGTCAGCGAGACACGGACGCTGATGTCGCTGCCCCGCCGCCGGGCACCGCGCCCTCCGCGCCGCGCGCTCCGCCCGCCGAACAGGTCCTCGAACCCGAACCCGCCGAAGTCGCGCATGAAGATCTCGAGCGCGTCCGCGAAGTCGAACCCGCCGAAGCCGCCCGCTCCGGCGCCCGCGCCCTTCACTCCGGCATGCCCGTACCGGTCGTACGCCGCGCGCTTCTGCGGATCGCGGAGGACCTCGTAGGCCTCCGTCGCCTCCTTGAACCGCTCCTCGGCCTCTTTCGACCCGTTGTTCCGGTCCGGGTGGTACTTCAGCGCGAGCTTGCGGTACGCCTTCTTGATCGTTTCGGCGTCCGCGTCACGCGCGACACCCAGGATCTCGTAGTAGTCTCTCATCCGTCCGCCTTCACCGGGCGCGAGTCCTCGAGAGGACTCGCCCCCCTCGCGTGCTGCCGGCTCCGCACCACCCGCGCGTCACGCCACGAACGTGTGGTCGGCGTCATCCGCCGTGCCGCCCATCAGCTCGGACAGCAGCGAGCTGGTGTGCCGCACGATCGCGGCCACCTTCTCATACGACATCCGTGTCGGGCCGATCACGCCGATCACCCCCGACAGACTCCCGCTCCGGTAGGGTGAGGTCACCAGCGTGAACGGCGTGAGCACCGGATCCGCGTTCTCTCCGCCGATCGTGATGTGGACCGATGCGCTGCCCAGGCGGTCGCCCAGCACCGAGGCCAGCAGGTCCCGTCGCTCCGTCAGCTCGATGAGCCCCTTCAGGCCGCTCTCGCTCGCGAACTCCGGCTGGTTCGCCAGCACGCTCGCGTTGCCCAGGTGCAGTCCTTCCGCGCTGCTCCGATCGAACAGGTCCTCGGCCGCCTGCAAGAACACGTTGAGCAGCTCGGTCGCGGACGCGTTGTCGATCGGCGCCGAGTCCCGCAACCGCTCCGGCAGCGTCTGCCGCACCTGCGACAGCGTCAGCCCGGCAAGGCGCTCGTTCAGCACCATCGTCACCGACACGAGCGTCTGCGGTGGCACCGTCCCGGGCAGGTCCACGTACACGGTGCGAATCCGCCCGCTGCCCAGGGTCAGCACGAGCAGCACCTTGTCACTGGCCACGGAGACGAGCTCGATCTTCTCCAGGACCGTCTCGTCCAGGCTCGGCGCAATCGCCACGCCCAGCTCGCCCGTCAGCAGCCCCAGCACCTGCGTCGCGCGACGGATCAGCCACTCCAGCGGTGCGGTGCCCTCTTCTTCCTCGAGCTCCCGCCTCAGGCGGCGCTGCTCGGCCGCGGTCAGCCGGACTGGCCGCATCAGCGTGTCCACGTAGTAGCGGTATGCGCGGTCCGTGGGCACGCGGCCGGCCGAGGTGTGCGGGTGATAGAGGAACCCCTTCTCTTCCAGGTCCGCCATCGTGTTCCGGACCGTCGCCGGGGACACTCCCAGCGCATACCTCTTCGAGACGACGCGGCTCCCGGCCGGCTCCGCAGTCTCCACGTACGTGCGGATCACCGCCTCGAGCACCCGTCGCTCGCGTTCCGTGAGCACGTCGCCGCTCATCATTGTGCCAGTCCGTCGCTCAGACCCAACCGACAACGAAAAAATGTCGCCACGCCGCGGGATCCGCGTCAAGCCACGCCCCGCCGACCGCACCGTGCGTCCCCACGCCGCACGGGCGGCGCGGCCCCGATCCGCCACGGTTCACGCCGCCTCGTCCAGCTCCACGGCGAGCCGGTCCAGCAGCAGCCAGCCGCTGGGCGTCAGACGAAGCGCGCCTCCGGCCACCACCGCCCAGCCGTGCTCCACCCAGCGCGCGGCGAGCCGCTGTTGCCCCTCGCTCGCCGCGGCCAGCGGAAAGCCCTCCGCGGTACGCAGCGCCAGCCACGTCCGCTCGAGTCGCGCTGCCGCGCCCACGACCGTCTCGGCACCCTCGTCGGGCGCCTCGCCCCGCCCCAGCGCTTCCGCGTATGACGCCCACGAGCGCGCGTTCCACCAGCGCCGGCCCGCCAGGTACGAGTGTGCCCCCGGGCCCAGTCCGAGGTATGCTGCACCCGACCAGTACACCTGGTTGTGCCGCGACTCCCGGCCAGGCAACGCGAAGTTGGACACCTCGTAGTGGCGGAACCCTGCCGCCGTCAGGCGCTCCACCGCCAGCAGGTACTGCGCGCTGTATTCTTCCTCGTCCGGCAAACGCTCGCGGCCCTCCGCGACCCAGCGCCCCAGCGGCGCTCCCGGCTCGGCGGTGAGCCCGTACAACGAGACGTGCTCCGGCTCGAGGCCCAGCGCGCGGTCCAGGTCCGCGCCCCAGTCCCGGCCCAGCCGGTCCGGCAGTCCGAAGATCAGGTCGACGCTGACGTTGTCGAAGCCCGCCTCACGCGCGACCGCAACCGCGCGCGCCGGGCCGTCCGCCCCGTGCAGCCGCCCCATCCAGCGCAGTGAGGCCTCGTGGAACGTCTGCGCGCCCAGGCTCACGCGATTGACGCCGGCCGCCCGCCAGTCCCGCGCCAGCTCCGCCGTGAAGCTCTCCGGGTTCGCCTCGGCCGTGATCTCCGCTTCCGGCGCGATGTCCGCGTGCTTGCCGATCCGGTCCAGCAGCGCCGGCAGCGCGCCGACGCCCAGCAGCGACGGCGTCCCGCCCCCGACGTAGACAGTGTCCAGCGACAGCCGCCCGAGACCGGCCTGCGCCACGCGCAGCCCCAGCTCGGCCTCGATGGCGTCCAGCCACTCGCGCGTCGGCGGCTGCCGCACCGCTTGCACCGCGAAGTCGCAGTAACTGCACCGCCGCGCGCAGAACGGCACGTGCACGTACAGCGAGCGCGGCGTCGGCGATCCCGGCGCACGCGCAGCGTCCGTGGCCTCGAGCGTTTTCGGCGTTGCTTTGTTCACGAGAAATTGTACACCGTCGCGGACGCGCGGTTGCTGCCGGAAGGCGCCCTCCTTGGACCCGCACGAGGCGCCACGCCCGTGGCCGGCCACCGCCTCGACCGGCGATGGGCTCACTGCGCCGGTCTCCACTCCGGCCACGGCGCTGCCCGAACGCCAGGCGCGCGGGCGCGTGCCTTCACACCCGCGCGTAGCGGCCACCCGGCGCCTGGCGCACGTGGCCCGCAAGCTCCAGCTCGAGCAGCGTGCTCAGCAGCGCTCCGGCGTCCACGCCGCACGCATCCGCCAGCTCGTCCGCGTGGACCGGTTCCGGCCCGAGCGCGCGCCACACGCGCGACGCGACCGGCGTGAGCCCGGCAGGCGGCTCCTGCGCGGCGTCCGGATCGTCCACGCCGGCGCCGGCGCCTCGGGCTGCGCGGGCGAGCGCTCCGAGCCCGACGGCATCCAGGATGTCGCGCACCTCGAGGACCATCGTCACGCCGTCGCGCAGCAGCCGGTTCGTGCCCACGCTCGTCCTCCGGCCGATCGGCCCGGGCACGGCCATGACCTCGCGGCCCAGGTTCGCCGCGTGACTGGCCGTGCTCAGCGCTCCGCTCTTCACCGCCGCCTCCACCACGACGACGCCCAGCGCCAGCGCGGCGATCAGGCGATTGCGCCGCGGGAACAGGTAGGGGAGCGCCGGCGTCCCCGGCGGAGTCTCGCTGAGCAGCAGGCCCACCCGCGCGATCCGTTCGTACAAAACCGCGTTCCGCCGGGGGTACGCGACGTCGATCCCGGAAGCCAGCACGGCGATGGTCCCGCCCTCGAGCGCGGCCTGGTGCGCGCTCGTGTCGATCCCTCTGGCAAGGCCGCTCACCACGACCACGCCAGCGTTGGCAAGCCCGCCCGCGAGCATGCGCGCGGCCGACTCGCCGTACTCCGTGCTGTTCCGCGAACCGACCACCGCGACCGCCGGCCGCTCGAGCAGCTCGATCCGACCACGCGCGAACAGGAACGGCGGCGGGTCCTCGAGGTGCATGAGCCGCCCTGGATAGCGCGCATCTTTCTCGTGTAGCACCTGGACATCCAGGCGCCGCAACGCGTCCATCGACGCTCGCACGCGGCCCAGGATCGGGGTGGAGCCTCGCGCGAGCGCGGCCTCCTCACCCAGCTCTTCCGCCGGCGCGTCCAGCGCCGCTTGCGCCGAGCCGTGCCGCTGCAGCAGCTCGCGCAGCCGCTTTCCGTTCCCGATCCCGGGCAACAGACAGAGCTGGAGGAGCGCCGCGAGCTCCGACTCGGACATCGTCGTCTCCCGACCCTGTCAGGGTCGCAGCGTCTCCGCGGGTGGCTCGTGCTCCGCCGCTTCTTCCACCGCCTCCTGGACGCGCCTCCAGAGCGCCTCCAGCAGGTCAACCAGCCCGCGGCGCGCAACGGCGGAGATCACGAAGGTGCCCCACGCCTCCGGGGCGTCGATCCGCGGGGGCGCCTGCCCGGGCGCCAGCAGGTCCGCCTTGGTGAGCACCACGCAGTGCGGGCGCGTCGCGAGCTCGCTCGAGTAGGACTCGAGCTCCTGCCGCAGCATCTCGTACTCGGCTTGCGGATCTTCCGCGTCCACCGGAATCAGGTAGGCGAGCGTCCGCGTCCGTTCGATGTGCCGCAGGAACCGCAGCCCGAGACCCTTCCCCTCGTGGGCGCCCTCGATGATGCCCGGGATGTCCGCCACCACGTAGGTCCTCGAGCCGGGCAGCTCGACCACGCCCAGGTTCGGCGTGAGCGTGGTGAAGGGGTAGTCCGCGATCTTCGGTCGCGCGGCGGAGATCGCCGCCAGCAACGTCGACTTCCCCGCGTTCGGCTTGCCGACCAGCCCCACGTCCGCGATCAGCTTCAGCTCCAGCGCGATCCGCCGCTCCTCGCCCTCCTCCCCGGGCTCCCACTCGCGCGGCGCGCGCCGCGTCGGCGTCGCGAACGCCGCGTTGCCGCGCCCGCCCCGCCCACCGCGCGCCACGACCAGCTCCTGCCCGTGCTCGACCAGCTCGCCCAGCAACTCGCCGGTGTCCGCGTCGCGCACGACGGTGCCCGGCGGCACGCGCAGCACCAGACTCGCACCGTCCCGGCCCGTGCGGTTCTTGCCCTGACCGTGCTGGCCACGCTCTGCGCGGTAGTGCTGCTGGTAGCGGTAGTCCAGCAACGTGGTGAGGTGGCGGTCTGCACGGAGGATGACATCGCCGCCGCGCCCGCCATCCCCGCCCGATGGCCCGCCGCGCGGCACTCCCTTCTCGCGCCGGAACGCCTCAGCTCCCGAGCCGCCCGTCCCGCCGTACACGTGGATGACCGCGTAGTCAACGAACATCTCTATCCGATCCCTGGAGCGAGCGCGCTCGCGCCTCGCCCGTCATCGTTTCTCCATTCGATCTTCACTGCCGTCCCCGATGCCGTGCCCGGCTTCGGCGCCGCCCGCGGCCGTGCGCACGCGCCATCGCTCCAGCACCTGCGCCCACACGCCGCGCGCCGTCTGCACGCGTGCCGGCGCAGCGAACCGGCACGCGATTTCGACTGCCTCCTCGACATCTCCTGCCGGCACGCCCACGTTCAGCGCACCGCGCAGGTGAGAGCGGAGCTGCGCCGGCGCATCCTGTGGCACGAGCGTGGCGACCACGCACAGCTCCCGCACGCCGAGCGCGAGCCCGGGCCGGCCGAGCACCTTGCCATAGCCCTCCTCCAGCATCCACGCCTCGAGATCCGGATGCAGCCCGGCCACACGCTCGCGCAGCCGCTCGTACTGTGCGCCGTACACCCGCGCGCACACCGCCTCTCCCCGCCGCCGCCACTCCGACAGGTCGCCTCCCGCGGCGCCTCCGCTCGCTTGCAGGCCCGTCCGCTCGCGCCACAGCGCCAGCGCGTTCAATGCGCCCGGGAACCCCACGAACAGATAGCTCTGGAGCAGCGCCTCCTCGACCGCACCCGGCGGCGCAACGCGCGCGGCGCCATCCAGCTCCTGAGCCAGCCGTTCCCGGTCGCCGGCGCCGATCGCCGCGGACACCGCGACGAGCGCGCGCGTCGCCTCATCCATCGTCGCGCTCCCCGGGCGCGCCGCTCCCGACACAGCCACGCGCCGTGCGCGCCCCGCCACGCGGGCGAGCATCGGAACCTGCACGATCCGCTTCAATCATGTCCTGATCCAGGGGCATTTCCATGGCAGGATGCGACGGAATCTGACCGCCGCGCAGCGCAGCGCGTCGCCGCGCCCGGCAGCCCGGGCGCCTGCCTCTCAGCGCCGGTCCGGCCCGCCCGGGGCGGGCGCAACGTAGCGGCGCCCCGTGTCGCTGGCCAGCCATCGGGCCAGGTGGGACTCGGGCCGCGCATCCTCGCGCGCACGCGCCAGGTCCTCGGGATTCTCGATGCCGTACCAGCCCGGCAGCACCCGCAGCGCCAGACCCTCGGCGTTCGCGCGCTCGATCGCGGACCGCACGCACGATGGCGTCCCCCACTCGACCTCCCGCAGCAGCGCCGCCGCCCTCGGCCAGCTCGCCGCTCGCAGCCCGAGGAGGTAGGGTCGGCCCGAACGCGTCGGGCCCAGCACCATGTCGGCCTCCCGCAGGTCCGTGAACGCCGCGGTCAACGCTCCGTCCGGCATGGTTGGGGACTCGCTCGTCACGACGACGGCGCGTTCCGTGTCATCGGCGAACGACCACGCGAACGCATCGTGGAGCCGGTCGCCCAGCGAGCCGGGGACCTGCTCCGCCCGGGGAAGGTGCGCGAACTCGGCCTCGAAGTACTCGCGCGCACGGCCTTCCACCTCGTACCAGAGCTCGATCCTCGCCCGCTCTCGCGCCGCCAGCGCCAGCACGTCGCGCAGGCACGCCTCGTAGACCGCTGCTGCGTCGTCTGGCGGCAGTGGTGGCGTGAGCCGCGTCTCCCTCAGCCCCGCCACAGGCCGCCTCGCGAAAACCAAGAGCCGGTCGGCTCCCATCGCTTCTCCGTCCCGGGTCGCGTCCGCCGTGCGTGCTCACCCCGCTCCCGCCCCGCGCGCCCCGGCGGCTGAGCCCTGCCCTCCACACCAGCTCCTCCGCCGGCGGCATCGCGGAGGCGCTCAGAGCAAAACGCGCGCGTTCTGCACCACCAGCCGCATGCCGATCATGATGAACACCACGGCGAACACCCAGCGCAGCTTCCGGACCGGGAGCCGCCGGTTCAAAGACGCGCCCCAGCCCACCGCGAGCAGCGACCCCGCCAGGAGCGGCAGGGCTGCCCACACGTGCACGTAGCCCAGGCTCCCTGGCGGCAACCCCTCCACGCCCAGCCCACCCGTGATGTACGTCGCCGTCCCTGCCAGCGACGCGAACGCCATGATGCTCAACGACGTCGCCGTCACCCGCTGGAGATCGAGGCGCACCACGTTCGTGAGCAGCGGGATCGCGACGACGCCGCCGCCCACGCCCAGCATCGCCGATGTCAGGCCCACGGCCACCCCGATCCCCACCAGCGTCGGCAGCCCGTCCCGCAACGCCCGATCCGGTGGCTGCGGCCTGCCCACCCCGAGCTGCACGCCAGACGCCACGACCAGCAGCCCGAAGGCCAGCTTGAGCACCGCCCCGGGCACTTCCTGAGCGAGCCGTGCTCCCAGCACCGCGGCGAACGTCGCTCCCAGCGCCACCGGCAACGCTACGCGCCAGGGCACCAGCTTCGCGCGCTGGTACGAGATCACTCCCTTGATCGCCGTCGGGACGATCACGAACAGGCTCGTCGCGTGCGCCACCGTCGGCGCGAGCGCCGCCGACAGCGCCGTTCCGGCCCACTCCGGGTGCTCGTAGAAAGCGTAGAGGAGGGGCACCATCAGCACCCCTCCTCCGATTCCAATCAGGCCGGCAACGAGGCCGACCGCCAACCCGGCGACCCCCAGGCCCAGCACGACCCCGGCCCCCATCGCGCTGCCGGTCTGGCTCGCTCTCGCATCAACGATCGCGCAGCTCGTCCCCGGGCAACTCCCGCACGTCGCCGTGCGCCGCCCGGTAACGCTCCGCCGCAGCGAACAGACCTTCCACGTCGTTGGACTGCCTCAGGAGGTCCGCGGCCAGCTTGATCCAGGGGTCCTCCATGTTCAACCGCCGCCGCGCCTCCGCACTGCCCCACTTCGCCCGCGTGATGTCCACCGCGAGATTGCGGCTCACCAGGCGCGACGCCTGATCGTACTGCGATCGCGGCACGTCCACCCCGGCCTGCTGAAGAGCCGTGTACAGCCCGTCCAGCATCGCGGGCGTCACCGGGAAATCACGCTCGAGGTTCGGATGCTCCCGCACGTACGCCACGGCGTAGCTGAACACCGCGTCCCGGTACTTCGACCCGTGCCGCTGGAGCGACCGCACGAACTCCTGCTCCGCGGTCGTCAGCGTGTCGTTCTCCACGACCACGTCCGGCCGGATCCCGCCGCCGCCGTACACCACCCGGCCGCCGGCCGTCCGGTATTCCGGCTGCTTCGCGTTGGCGCTGTCGGCTTCATCACCCGAATCCGCGCCGCCGTTCAACGCCAGCCCCCGCGCGTACGGCTTCTGGATGGACCTGCCGGACGCCGTGTACCAGCGCGCCGTCGTCAGCTTCAGGTGATTGCCGCCGGACAGAGGGAACAGCGTCTGCACCGAGCCCTTCCCGTACGTCGTCCGCCCCAGCACCAGCGCACGGTCGTGGTCCTGGAGCGCACCCGCCACGATCTCGGATGCCGACGCACTCCCCTCGTCCACCAGCACCACGATCGGCATCCCCGGGTACTCGTCCGCGCCGCTCGCCCGGAAGAGCTGGTTCTGCGCAGGGATGCGGCTCCGCGTCTCGACCACCGCCTTGCCCTCGCCCAGGAACAGGTCGCTCACCGAAACGCCCTGGTCCAGGAGCCCGCCCGGGTTCTGCCGCAGGTCCAGCACCAGCCCCTTCATCCCCTTCGCGCGCAGGTCGTCGATCGCGGCCTTCAGGTCCCGCGTCGACGTCTCGCTGAACACAGACAGCTCCACGTACCCGATGCCGTCGTCCACCATGTACGCCAGCGCGACGGACGGCACGCGGATCTCGTCCCGCACGATCCGGAACGGGATCGGCTGATCCACCCCGCTACGCACCACGCGCAGGTCCACCGGCTTGCCCTTCGGCCCCCGTAGCCGCTCCACCGCCTCGTCCACGGACCAGCCGCGTGTCGACTCGCCGTCCACCTGCACGATCCGATCGCCGGCCTGGAGGCCCGCACGCTCCGCCGGCGTGTCCCGCAGCGGCGCGATCACGGTGACCCAGCCATCGCGGATGTCGATCTGGATTCCCAGGCCGCCGTACTCGCCTTCCGTCTGGACCCGCAACTGCTCGAAGTCCTTCGGCGTCATCAGCGTCGTGTGCGGGTCGCCCAGCTCGTACAGCAGTCCGTCGATCGCCTTCCGGTACAGCTCCGCCGGGTCCTGCGGATCGACGAACCGGTCCGAGACGTGGTGCAGCACCTCTTCGAACAGGCGCGCCTGGAAGTAGACGTTCTGTTCCTGGATCCCGCCCTTCTGCAACAGCCAGCCGCCGCTGGCCAGCGCCAGCACCGCGACCAGCGCGGGCGCCAGGATTGAACGCTTGATCTTCATCCGTCCTCCGAAACCTCGAGACCGGCCATCAGCAGGCCGACCGCTCCCGCCGTACCACTACCCTAACCCGCGCGCAGGGGGAATGTTTCCGGAAACCGGGCGTTCAGGCGGCGGAGGACCTCGGCGTGCACGCGCGCCGGGTCGGCCGTCGCGTCCACCCGCTCCACCCTCGGCTCGGTTTCGGCAAGCAAGGCGTATGCCTCAGCGACGCGGGCATGAAACGCGTCCCCCGCCCCCTCGATGCGGTCCGCATCCCGGCCCGCCGCCCGCCGCCTCGCCTCCCCCACCGCCACGGGCACCTCCAGCAGCAACGTCACATCCGGCGACAGGCCGCCCGTCGCCAGCCTGTTCAACCGCCGCACCTCTTCCAGCGGAAGCCCGCGGCCGTACCCCTGGTACGCGAGCGTCGACAACTCGTAGCGGTCCGCCACCACGACCTCGCCGGCCGCCAGCGCCGGCGCCAGCACCTCGTCCACGTGTACGGCGCGCGCCGCGAGGGTGAGGAACAGCTCGGCGCGCGCGGGCAGCTCGTCGCCGTCCAGCATCAGCCGCCGAATCTCTTCACCCACGGGCGTGCCTCCCGGCTCACGCACCCGCCGGTGCGGCACTCCGTGCGCCGCCAACCATTCCGCCAGCATCCGCGCTTGCGTGCTCTTGCCCGACCCTTCGATCCCCTCGAACACCACGAACACGCCGCGGCGCCCGCTGCCCACCTCACTCACGACCGGTCCCCATGGATGAATTGACGTGCGCCTGCACGCGCAGGCGCACGTCCGTCGTCCCCTTCACGCAACCCGACGATCACTCGTAGTAGTCCAGCCCCAGGTGCGTGATCTGCTCCTCGCCCATCAGGTGACGCAGCGTGTTCTTCAGCTTCATGTGCTGGATGAACAGGTCGTGCTCCGGGTACAGCTCGGGTGCCACCATCGGGCTCTTGAAGTAGAACGAAAGCCATTCCTGGATCCCGCTCATCCCAGCACGCGCGGCCAGATCCAGGAACAGCGCCAGGTCCAGCACGATCGGAGCGGCGAGGATCGAGTCACGGCACAGGAAGTCCACCTTGATCTGCATCGGGTAGCCGAGCCAACCGAAGATGTCCAGGTTGTCCCAGCCCTCCTTGTTGTCTCCACGCGGCGGGTAGTAGTTGATCCGCACCTTGTGGTACACGTCCCCGTACAGCTCCGGGTAGAGCTCCGGCTGGAGGATGTACTCCAGCACGCCCAGCTTCGACTCTTCCTTCGTCTTGAACGAGTCCGGGTCGTCCAGCACCGCGCCATCGCGGTTGCCGAGGATGTTCGTGCTGAACCAGCCGTGCAGACCGAGCATCCGCGCCTTCAGCCCCGGCGCGATGATCGTCTTCATCAGCGTCTGCCCGGTCTTGAAGTCCTTGCCCGCGATCGGCACCTGCCGGTCCCGCGCCAGCTCCTGGAGCGCCGGAATGTCGACCGTCAGGTTGGGCGCGCCGTTCGCGTACGGCACCCCCTCCATGAGCGCGGCCCACGCGTACAGCATCGACGGCGCGATCGCCTCGTCGTTGCGATCCATCGCCTCCTCGAATGCCTTCAGGCTCGCGTGCGCCGGGCCGGGCTTGAGGTAGACCTCCGTAGAGCCGCACCACACCATCACGAGCCGGTCACAGCCGTGCTCTGCCTTGAACCGCCGGATGTCCTCGCGCAGCTGCTCCGCGAGATCGCGCTTCGTCTTCCCCTTCTTGACGTTCTCGCCGTCCAGCCGCCGCACGTACGCCTTGTCGAACACCGCCGGCATCGGACGGATGCTCTTCAGGAAGTCCGCGATCGGGTCGAGGTCCTTGCGATCGAGGACGCCCGCCTTGACGGCGGTCTCGTACGCGTCGTCCGGGATCGGGTCCCAGCCCCCGAACACGAGCTGCTCCAGCGACGCCAACGGCACGAAATCCTTGATCTTGGGCTGCCGCCCCTCCGTCCGCCGCCCCAGTCGGATGTTCGCCATCTGGGTCAGCGACCCGATCGGCTGCGCGCGGCCTTGCCGCACCGCCTCCACCCCCGCGATGAACGTGGTCGCCACCGCGCCGAGGCCCGGCAGCAGCACACCCAGCCGGCCTTCCGCCGGCGCGATCCGCCTACCTTGAGCCACTGGTCTCCTCTTTGGTTAGGGTACCGGCAGGCGTTAGCCCATCGTCGAGCGGCACGCCACGCGCGTGCTGGTAGACCCACACGATGCGCTGGAACGCCGTAATGTTCGTCAGAATTGCGAGCAGGAAGATCACGACCTTCAGGACCAGCCCGTCCCACGCCTCGCCGAACAGCAGCGAGGAGAGGCCGATCAGCACGACCCGCTCCGCGCGCGGCATCAGCCCAACGCGGCAGTCCAGCCCCAGGGCCTCCGCACGCGCACGGGTGTAGCTGATCATCAGCGACCCCGCCATCGCCAGCATGATCAGGTAGATCATGCCCACGTCTCCCAGCTCCAGGCGGTAGTCGTTGTAGAGGGAGAGCATCCCGAGGTAGACGACGATCTCGCTGATCCGGTCCAGCGTCGAGTCGTAGAACGCGCCGAACTTGCTCCCCAGGTCGGTCAACCGCGCAACACGGCCGTCGAGGATGTCGAACAGCCCGCCCAGCAGGATCAGGAAGCCTGCCACCCGGACGTGGTGCTGGTGAAACGCGATGCCAGAGCTGATCGTCACCAGGAAACCGAGGGTGGTGAGCAGGTTGGGGTGCACCCGGTTGGACGCAAGGAAGTCCGTCACCGGGTGAAGCACCCGGTAGGCCCAACCGCGCAGCGACTCCAGACTGACCATGTGAGGCCTCAGGACGGCAGGATGATTCGCGACTGCGCCCCTGCCTCGATCCCCTTGGCGATCTCGTCGTTCACGCGCTTCAGCACCCGCTCGAAGTTGGACTGCGCGGCGACGAGTGCCTGGTAGACCGGGCTCGCCTGTACCTTGGTGAAGTTCTCCTCGTACTCGCTCTGGTCCTCTGCCGCCGGCGCCTCGCCGCGCTCCAGCGACTGGACCATCCGGCGGTCGAGCTCCGCCAGCCGATTCAACAGGGCGGTGAGCTCGCGGTCCTCCGCGAGCGCCTTCCGCGCACGGGTCAGGGCCTGGTACTCGTCGGTCTGCCCGAGCAGCCGGCCCAGCTCCTGCGCTCTCTCTATCGTGCCTTCCCGCAGCATGGTCGCTCTTTCCGGTTCGGTTAGCAAGGGCCGCGAAGCACCGCCTGAACGACGCGCTCGACGCCCGCCAGGTCCGGCGCCACGCGGGGCGCATTGTACGCACCGCGGCGCTCGATGCGCCATGCCACCTCCCCCGCCTGCCCCGCCCCGACCTCCAGCGCGAGGAGCCCGCACGGCGCCAGGTACAGGGGCGCATCCTCCACCAGCGCCGCCAGGATCTCCAGCCCGGTGGGGCCGGCGAACAGCGCGCCGGGCGGCTCCCACTCCCGCACGTCCTCCGGCAGCGTGTCGCGCTCGCTGTCCGCCACGTACGGCGGGTTCGATACGATGACGTCGAAGCGCTCGCCGCGCAGCGGCGCCAGCAGCGGGCCGTGCCTCAGCTCCAGCCGGTCCGCGAGGCCGAGCCGCTCCGCGTTCTCTCGCGCCACCTCCAGCGCGTCGCGCGACGCGTCCGTCGCCACCACCCGCTCGAACGGCCCCTCCTTCAGGAGACTCAGCGCGATCGCGCCGGAGCCCGTGCCGATGTCTGCCGCCGCCAGCCGGCGCCCGGCCCGCGCCGCACGCTCCGCCGCCCAGCGCAGCACTTCCTCGACCAGAACCTCGGTTTCCGGCCGAGGGATCAGCACGCGCCGATCGACGTGCAGGTCGAGCTCCCGGAACGCCGCCACGCCCATGATGTACTGGATCGGCTCACCCACCATGCGGCGCTCGACCGCCGCCAGGAACGCCGCCACCGCCTCCTCGCCGACGGGCTCCTCCGGCTTCAGCACGAGCTCCAGCCGCTTGACGCCCAGCACGGACGCGAGCAACAGCTCTGCCTCGAGCCGCGGGTCCCCCGTCGGCCTCGCCGCGCGCAGCCGCTCCGCGGCCGCCCTGATCAGTTCCGCTCGCGTTGTTGTGTCAGGCCCCATTCACGACACCGGCGCCGGCGCCGCCAGTTGCTCCGCGTCCCGCGCTTCCCGCAGCGCCCCGATCAGCTCGTCCAGGTCGCCGTCCAGGACTTCCTGGAGCCGGTACAGCGTCAGCCCGATCCGGTGATCCGTCACGCGGCCCTGCGGGAAGTTGTACGTCCGGATCTTCGCCGACCGGTCGCCCGTCCCCACCTGGAGCTTCCGCGCGCGCGCCCGCTCCGCCTCCTGCTCCGCCAGCTTCGCGTCCAGCAGCCGGCTGCGCAACACCTTCAACGCCTTCGCCTTGTTCTTGTGCTGCGACTTCTCGTCCTGGCAGGTCACGACCAGCCCGGTCGGCAGGTGCGTGATCCGCACCGCGGAGTCCGTCGTGTTCACCGACTGGCCGCCCGGGCCGGACGAGCGGTAGACGTCGATGCGCAGGTCCTCCTCCCGGATCTCGACGTCCACCTCCTCCGCCTCCGGCAGCACCGCCACCGTCGCGGCCGACGTGTGGATCCGCCCCTGGCTCTCGGTCTCCGGCACCCGCTGCACCCGGTGCACGCCCGACTCGTAGCGCAGCGAGCCGTACGCGTCGCGCCCCCGCACCACGAAGATCACTTCCTTGTAACCGCCCCGCTCGCCCTCCGAGACGTTCACCAGCTCCACCGTCCAGCCGCGAGACTCTGCGTAGCGCGTGTACATCCGGAACAGGTCACCCGCGAACAGGCCGGCCTCGTCCCCGCCCGTACCGGCGCGGATCTCGACGACCGCCGCCCGATCCGCCAGCGGGTCCCTCGGGATCAGGTGGCGACGCAGCTCCGCCTCCAGCCGCTCCACCTCCGCGCCCAGCTCCTCCGCCTCCGCTTCGGCAAGCGCCGCCAGCTCCGGGTCGCCGCCCGACGCAGCCAGCTCCCGCGCCTCCGCGAGCTGCTGGCGAACGCGCTCCAGCCGGCGCGCCGTCTCGGCCGCCGGTTCCAGCTCCGCCCGCTCGCGCGCCACCTCGCGCAGCCGCTCCGCGTCCGCCAGCACCGCCGGGTCCGCGAGCTGCTCCGTCAGCGCGTCGTAGCGCCGTAGTACGTCTGCGATCCTGTCCTCCCAGCCCATTCTCGCCTCTTCAGATGCCGAAAGAGCCGGGTGCAGCCCCGGCTCTCCACTCTCACTCCCCCTTCTTCACCTGCTCTCCCGTCCCCCACTTCTGCCGGAACCGCTCGACCCGTCCGGCCGTGTCCACCAGCTTCTGCTTCCCCGTGAAGAACGGGTGGCATACCGAACAGATCTCGACGTGAATGTCCTTCAGCGTGCTCCGCGTCTGGAACGTGTTGCCGCACGCACAGTGAACCGTCGCGACCTGGTAGTCGGGATGGATCCCCTGCTTCATGACCGTCCCCCTCGCCGAAAAAAAGGAAGCCCGATTAGGGCTCGCAATCCTCGAAAAATAGCGAATTGACGCGTCTCGATCAAGACGGAACGCGGGGAACGCGCCCGCCGCCCCAGGGCCAGAACCGCGCCCCGCGCGCCCGCGCAGCGGCCTCACGCTTCGCCAACCACGCCGCCGCAGCGAGCACCGCCGCGAGCAGCGCGGCGCCGCTCCCCACCCAGTCCCCCCAGCGCGCGTACAGGGTCACGACGTCCGTCGTGTACACCGTCGCGACACGGACCGCTGGCTCGAACAGCGGCGTCCGCTCGTACGTCCGGCCCCGCGGGTCGACGAACATCGAGATTCCCGTGTTGGCCGCCCGCGCCACGCCCACCCGTTGCTCGATCGCGCGCATCACCAGATGTGCGGGGTGCTGCCACAGCGCCGTCGTACGCCCGTACCACTCCTCGCGCCCGTACCACGCGTCGTTGGTCATGTTGACGAGGTACTCGGTCCCGGCACGACGGTACAGCCGCGCGAGCCCGGCGAACGCGGACTCGTAGCAGATCAGGATGCCGAAGGTCGTGCCCCCCGCCACCATGACCGGCGTGTCATCGCCCGGCGAGAGCGCGCCGAAGTAGCGCAGCTCTCCGACCAGCGCTTCCAGCCGCGAGGGGTCGATGAACGGGACCCGTTCCACGAACGGGACGAGGTGGATCTTGCTGTACGGGTACGCGACGAGCCCGTCTGCCGTGACCATGAACGCCGAGTTGAAGATCGTCGGGCGCTCCGGCGCGCCGCCGAGCCCGTAGGCGCCCGCGATGATCGGCGCCCGCACCTGCGCGCTCATCTCCCGCACCGCTTCGACCAGCCCGGCCTCCGCCGGGTGCTGGAGCGCCGCGGGCAGCGTCACCTCTGGCCACACCACCACGTTCACGGACCCCGGTTCGAGCTCCGCCATGAGCCGCCGCAACGACGCGAGCGACGAGTCCACCGCCTGCTCCCGATCCAGCTTGAGGTCCTCGGGGATGTTCGGCTGCACGACCGCAACGCGCGCGGCCGGGCGCAGCTCCAGCGTCTCCGCCCGCCACCACCCGTACAGCGCCGGCACCGCGGCCGCGACCGCCGCCGCGACGGCGCTCCGCAGAGCCGACCGCCCGGACCGCGCACGCAGCACGGCGTCCGCCACCAGGCCGTTCACCGCGGCGAGCCAGAACGTCAACCCGCGCGCGCCCACCAGGTCGGCAGCGCCCGCGAGCACCGGGAACGCGGCAAGCGAGGTACCCAGCCCGAGCCAGGGAAACGAGAGGTCGCCGAGGTTGCCCTGCACCCACTCCGCCGCCGTCCAGAACACGGGCGCGGAGATGACGAGCGGCACCCGTGCGTGTTCGCGCACGAAGTGCACGAGCCACGCGAACACCGCGACGAGCCCGGCGAGGACGATCGTCGTCAGGAGGTACGCGGGGATGGCGAGCGCCGAGTAGAACACCAGCGCGACCACCATCCAGTAGAGCAGCAGGCCAAAGTAGACGAGCCCGGCGATGAACCCGCCGCGGCCCGCCGACCACCGCCCTGCGGAGCCCGCCGGCCGCTCCGCCACGAACACCAGCAGTGGAACCAGGGCGATGAACGACGGGAGCAACAACGGGAAGGGCGGGAACGCGGTGACCAGCAGAACGCCGGTCAGGATGGGGAGTAGCCGCTCGCCCCGCGGCGGCAGCGCGGTCACGCCTCGATCTCCCTCCCTTCCTCCGCCGAGCGGTAGGCGAGGGCGATCAGTCGCATCAGCTCGATCTGCTCGCGCGGGAGGTCCGCCACCGCCGCTCCGCGCACGCACTCGAGGAAGTAGTTGAGCTGCCTCCGATACGACGCGGTGTACAGGTTCTCGTTGCCCTGCGTGAGCTGAGGCGTCACATCCAGCAGGCCGTGCTCGACTTCCTTGTAGACCGCGAGCGGTGCGAGCGAGCCCGACCCGCGCGACGCCAGCAGCCGCAGGTAGTGCCGGTCCCGTTCCGCGACCAGGCTCCAACTCGCCGCCACCGAGATGCTCCCGCCATCACGGAGCTGGAGCAGCATCACCGCCGTGTCCTCGACCTCCATCCCCTCGCCCGGGTGCATGTGCGCCACCAGCCGCGCCACGGGCGGGTAGTCCAGCAGCCACAGGCACAGGTCGAGCACCTGCACGCCCAGGTCCATCAGCGCGCCGCCACCCGCGGTCGCACGGCGATGCCGCCACGTCGGCCGCACCGTCCTCACCTTGCGGTTCATCCACGCGGACTTCACCAGGAACACGCTGCCCAGCTCGCCGCCCTGCACGAACGGCTTCAACGCCAGCGCATCCGGCCGGTAACGCGTGTTCATGGCGACCATGAGCGTCCGTCCCGCGCGCTCTGCCGCCGCGACCACGCGCGCCGCGCCATCTGCATCCAGCGCCAGCGGCTTCTCCACCAGCACGTGCTTGCCGGACTCCAGCGCGGCGATCGCCTGCTCCTCGTGCATGTGGCTCGGCGTGCACACGACGACCGCGTCTATGTCGTCCGCGCCGAACACCTCCTCGTCGCGCCGGTAGACCCGCGGGATGCCAAACCGGCTCGCGATCGCCGCCGCTTTGGACCGATCCGCGTCGCACACCGCCTCGACGCGCACGCCCGTCAGTTGTGTCAGGATCGGCAAGTGCACGACCTGCGCGATCGCTCCCGTCCCCAGCAGCCCGATCCGGACGTCGCCATCCCCGCTCATGTCTCGTCCCCTCGCGTCTCTCTGGTGCCGCGCACGCGGCGCGTTGGCGTGCGCGCGTGGTTTCCGAACGACCGGTCTATCGCGGGCCGCTGCCGCGGCCGTGCTCACCGGTCGCAGCCGAACCCACCACCGTCGCGCCCGCAGCGCTCGGCAGCATGAACGACATGCCGAACCGCAGCCCCGGGTAGCGCAGGTCGCTCAGCACCGTGTAGCGCACCTCGCCGAAGAGGCGCAGCCGCCTCACCGGCTCGACCTCGATGCCCGCCAGACCCGTAAGCCCCGCGCTCAGCGCGTCCAGGGCGTCTTCGACGAACGTGTTCTGGATCCCCTCGCCTCGCGCGTTCAGCACGTGCGCGCTGAACCCCGCGCCGAGGTACGTCAGGAAGCCGCCCGGCATGACCCACACGTACTGCCCGTCCAGCCCCAGCGCCAGGCCGCTCCAGTCCACTTCGCCCAGATCACTGCCGCTGACCACGATGCCGCGGTTCCGCAGCGTCGGCAGGCTGCTCAACTGCTCCGCCAGCCGGTCCAGCTCCTCGCTCTTCAGTTCCGAGCTCCAGTACGTCAGCGACGGCACCACGCGCAAGCCGGGCCCCAGGTATCCGAGATCGACCCGGATGCCGTACGACGGCGTCGACATCACCTTGGTCGGCCAGATGTAGCCGACATCGAGCCCGACGCCCCTGAAGCTCAGGTTCTCGTAGTCGTAGTCCTCCAGCGTCTGCGCCTGCGCCATTGCGGGCACCAGCGTCAGCAGAACGCTCGCCGCCAATGTCCAGCTACGCTTCATGGCTCGCTCCATCGCGCTCGAGCCCTCCGCGGCGGAGTCACCGTATCGCCCCGAACCCGCAGAGACGCTCGTGTTCAGTAGATCCGTTCGACCCGCGTGCCCTGGTAGTACGCCCGGAGGATCTCCCGGTAGGACTGCCCCGCCCGCGCCCGCCCGAGCGCCCCGACCTGGCACATCCCCACGCCGTGGCCCCAGCCCGCGCCGCCCACCGACGCACCGTGCACCTCGCCGTTGTTCGCGGCCACATCCAGCTCGATGAACGAGCTGTTGAGCAGCCGGCCCGGCTCCGGCCGCAGCACCCAGCGGATCGAGTCGCCCCGCACCACGTACGTCCCCGCGTCCGTCTCGACCCGCAGCGCCGCAGCCCGCCCGGATTGCGTGCGGCCCGTCAACGAGAGGCCGAGGATGCGGCCGACGCGTCCCCGCGGCGCGCCCGCGTATTCGACCAGCGTGCGCCGGAGGATCTCGCTGAGCTCGCTCCCGCTCCACGATTGCGTCCACCGGAAGCGGTTCGACGTCTCGCAGTAGAACCGGTCCCGCGTCCCGGGCACGGCATCCGAAACCGAGCGCAGGTAGGGCAGCGGCGCGCGCGGCCACACCTCTTCGATCGCCGCCGTCCGCCCACCGCACGTCGAGTGGTAGTAGGCGAGGATCGGCAGGCCCTCGTAGGTCACGATCTCGCCGCGTGTCTCCCGCACCGCGCGCGACACCACCGGATCCTCGTCCGCCAGCCCGCCGTAGACCTGATCCGCGACGGTCGCGTAGAAGTCGAAGCCCAGCCGCTCCCGGTTGCCCAGGTTGCCCACCGCGTACGTCCGCGCCGCCACGGCCTGCGCCTTCACCGCCTCGATCTCCGCCTCCGGCCGCACGCCGATTTCCCGCGGCACGACCCCGAGCAGGTACGCTTCGAGGTCCACCACGTTGATCGCCGTGACGCGGCCCGCGCGGGCTGCACGGATCAGCGCCGTGCCGCGGTAGCGCCGGTCGCCGATCACGACGACGCTGTCGCCGCGAGGCACCACGCTCACCGTCCCCGCCGTGGGTCCTACGCGCCGGCCGCCTGGCCCCTGCCCCGTCACCTGCCCGGCTGCGTCCGCCCTGAACACCCACCGCTCTCCCGCCGCAGCCTCGATCCCCGCCTCCGCCGCGCCCACCCGGATCTCGAACGGCGCCTCGGCCGTGACCACCGCCTCCGGCGTGTCCACCAGGATGCCGACCCGCACGCGCGGCTCGGCTTCGGGCAGCCCCGGCCGCACGGCCCGCGGCGGCGGCCCCGCCGGCCGGCACGCAACGACCAGCGCACACGCCGCCGCGAGCCGCAGCGCCGCGCGGGCCTTCATCCCACCGCCTCCCGCAGCGCGGCGCGCGTCTGCTCGAGCGTGAAGTCGATGTCCGCGTCGGTGTGCGCCAGCGAGAGGAAGCACGCCTCGAACGGCGATGGCGGCAGCAACACGCCGCGCGCCAGGCACGCGCGGAAGAACCGGCGGAACACCGCCGTGTCGGCGCGCTTTGCCGCGTCGAAGTCGCGCACCGGCCCCTCGGCGAAGTGGCAGCCCCACATCGCGCCCGCCGCGTCACCCCACATGGGCACGCCGAGCTCGCGCGCGTGGCCCAGCAGACCTTCCACGAGCCGCTCGGCCCGCGCCTCCAGCTCGGCGTGCGGCTTCCGCTCCATGATCGCGCGGAGCTGCACCAGGCCCGCCGCCATCGCCAGCGGGTTGCCGGACAGCGTGCCCGCCTGATAGACCGGACCCGCGGGCGCGACCAGCTCCATCAGCTCACGCCGCCCACCGTACGCACCCACTGGCAGCCCGCCGCCGATCACCTTGCCGAGCGTCGTCAGGTCCGGCTCGATGCCGAACCGCTCCTGCGCGCCGCCTGCCGCAACGCGGAAGCCCGTCATGACCTCGTCGAAGATCAGCAGCGCGCCGTGCTCGCGCGTCACGCGCCGCAGCAGCTCGAGGAACCCGGGGACCGGCGGGATGAACCCCGCGTTGCCCACGATCGGCTCGACGATCACGCACGCGATCTCGTCGCCCCACTCGCGGAACGCCGCTTCCACCGCGTCCCCATCGTTGAACGGCACGCTCAGCGTCAGCGCGGCGAGCGCCGCAGGCACACCCGGCGAGTCCGGCAGCCCCAGCGTCGCCGCGCCGCTCCCCGCCTGCACCAGGAAGCTGTCCCCGTGGCCGTGATAGCAGCCCGCGAACTTGAGCACGCGGTCCCGCCCCGTCGCAGCCCGCGCAAGACGCACGGCGGACATGGTCGCCTCCGTCCCGCTGTTGACGAACCGCACCATCTCGACGGACGGCACCAGCGCGGCGACCAGCTCCGCCAGCTCCACCTCCGCCGCACACGGCGCCCCGTAGCTCGTGCCGCGCGCCGCCGCCTCCGCCACCGCGCGCTGCACCTCCGGGTCGGCGTGCCCCAGCAGCAAGGCGCCCCAGCTCAGCACGTAATCCACGTACTCGCGCCCGTCCACGTCCCGGAGCCGTGCGCCTTCCGCACGATCCACGAAGAACGGCTCGCCGCCCACCGCGCGGAACGCGCGCACTGGAGAGTTCACGCCGCCCGGAATGCGCCGCCGCGCGCGCTCGAACAGCGCAGCGCTCCGCTCGCCGCTCGCCACGTCGATCATCGCACCTTCTCGATGAAGTCGCCCGTGAGCTCGTGCTCGTCCGCCCCGGTGATGCGCACCCGCACGAACTCCCCCGGGCGCGCGTCCGCGGCGCCGCGGATCAGTACGACGCCGTCCACCTCCACCGCATCGCGCGTGGAGCGACCCACCGCCACACCTGCGCCGTCCTCCGAGGCGGCCCGGTCCACCAGCACCACGAGCTCGCGCCCGACCTGCGCCTCGTTCCGCTCCAGCGTGATGCCGCGCTGGACCTCCTCCAGTCTCTCCAGCCGCTCCCGCTTCACCTCGTCCGGCACCTGATCCGGCATCTCCGCCGCGGGCGTGCCCTCCTCCGCCGAGTACGCGAACGCGCCGACGTGGTCGAACCGGATCTCCTCGAGCAGCTCGAGCAGCGCCTCGAAGTCAGCCTCCGTCTCGCCCGGGAAGCCGACGATCAGCGTCGTCCGCAGCGCCAGGTCCGGAACCGCGTCGCGCAGCCACTGCACCCGCTCGAGGATCGTCGCGCGCCGTTCCGGCCGCCGCATCCGCTTCAGCACCGCGTCCGACCCGTGCTGGATCGGCATGTCCAGGTACGGCACGATGCGCGGCTCGCGCGCCATCAGCTCCACCAGGTCCCGCTGGATGCCCGACGGATACATGTAGAACAGGCGGAACCAGGGGATGGAGGTCTCCGCGAGCAGCGCCTCCAGCAGCTCGCAGAGCTGCCCCGTCCGAGGCCCGGTCCGTTCACGTCTGCCGTTCCCGCCCGCGATCGCCGCCGCGTGCGAGCGCGCCGCAGCGCTCGCCAATGCCTCCGCCTCCACGCCCGCCATCCGCGCGAACGGCCGCCCCACGAAGAAGCCGTCGGCCCCGCCCGGGTTTCCCGTGCTCGGATGCTGCGGCGACGATGCCGGAGCCGGCGTTCCCGCCGCCAATTCGATCCCGCCGGCCGGGCGCCGCGCGAGGTCGCGCCCGTACCACGTCGTGTCCTGGCTGATGAGCCCGAGCTCCACGACGCCCGCCGCCTCGAGCTCCTGCGCCTCGCGCACGAGCTGCTCGATCGGCGCCGAGCGATGCTTGCCGCGCATCAGCGGGATCGCGCAGAACGCGCACGCGTGGTCGCAGCCCTCGCTGATCTTCAGGAACGACGTGTGCCGGCGGCGCTTCGAGAGGAGCCGCAGCGGCCGCTCCATCGTCGGCACGGCCGCGTTCGGATCCAGAATGCCCCGCGCACGCAGCTCATCGACCAGCCGCCCCGCCTCCGTCAGGCCGAGGAACAGGTCCACCTCCGGCAGCTCCGCGGCCAGCTCCTCCTTGTACCGTTGCACCAGGCAGCCGACGGCCACGACCGCGCGCACCCGGCCCTCCGCCTTCAGCCGCGCCGCGTCGAGCAGCGCCTCGATCGACTCTTCCTTCGCGATGTCGATGAAGCCGCACGTGTTGATGACCAGCACGTCCGCGTCCTCCGCCCCCTCCCCCACGCGCGCGCCCGCGCTGGCCAGCCACGCCTGCATGCGCTCGCTGTCCACGGTGTTCTTGTCGCAACCCAGCGTGATCATCCCGATGCGCACGCCGTTCGCCGCGGCCGCACCGATGACATGCGGCGCCGGCTGGTTCAACACGGGGAGAGCGCGGCTGGATCGACTCGGTCGAGGCATGCTCAGAGATTCCGGGAGTTCAGGCCGGTGAGGCGGCCGAATATACGTGCGGCCTGGCGGCCCATCAACGCCGCCAGGCCGCTTCGCGCTCCTGCGCATCAGCCGCGGTCCACGATCCGCGCGTTCGGTGGCGGGGTGAAGCGGAACAGGTCATCGCCCAGCGCCCGGTTGATCTGGAGGTCGTGCAGCTCGATCAGGCGCACGTTGCCGTTCTCCTCCGTGATCTCGAAGCGCCGCACCAGGTAGTCACGGCCGTCCACCCAGACACGCAGCCGCTCGTAGCCCTGCGGCTGCTTCGGCACGAGTGTCAGCAGGTACGCATCGCGCCCGCCCACCGTCTCGCGGCCCTGCAGCGTCGCCTCGAACCGCTCCAGCGGATCGCCCACGAACTGGCTCCGCAGGTCAACGCCGCTCGAGCCCTGCGTTCCCGCGGGCGCGCGCATGACCTGAAGGGAATCCACGCTCGGGTAGTACAGCCAGAAGTAGCGGCCGTCACTCACGATCACATCGCCGGCCGGCTCCTCGAAGCGCATGAGGAAGCGGTCGGGATGGCGCTGGTACAGACGCCCGCGGCTTCGCGCGTCCGTCCGCAGCAGCCGGTTCTGGAGCCTCTGCGTGAACTCCGCCGAGATGGTGTTCACGTTCGCGTACGCGTCCGCCGCGCGTCGCAGGATCGCTGCGGCATCCTCCTGCGACTCGCTCCGCTCGCTGCTGGCCTCCGCTTCCACTCGCGCATTACCGGTGGGCGCAGGCTGCACCGCGGGTGCGGGCTGCGTCGTGGATCCAGGCTCCGCCGCTCCAGGCGCCGGCTCCGCCGCAGGCGCGGCCTCGCCCGCAGGCAAGGATTGCGTCGCGGCTTCCGCCTCTGCCGTAGCCGCCGGCGCCTCCGGTGTCACCCCCGCCCCCGCCCTCGCCCTGGCCTCCTCAGAGACCAGCGCGGACTCCGCCGCCGCGGGCGCGTCGCCTCCTCCCGAGAGCTGCCGCCCCACGACAACGGCCAGCGCGACCGCCGCGAACGCCGCGGCCACGATGTATCTGATGCGTCTCATGTGCTCTCGCTGTACAAAGGCTCCGGTTACCGCGGTGGTACACGGTCACCGGAGCCGCCGTTCCTGCGCCCGCCACGCATCGCTGGCGGCGCGCGCCGCGTGCTCACTCGCCGAGGATCGAGTCCAGCGCGTCGAACCCGACCAGCACCTCGCGCGGCTTCGAGCCATCCGGCGGGCCCAGCACACCCGCGTTGTGGAGCTGGTCGATGATCCGCGCCGCGCGGCCGTACCCGATGCGCAGCCGCCGCTGGAGCAGCGATGTCGAGCCCTGGCGGAACTGGATGCACACCTCGGCGGCCTGGCGGAACAGGGGGTCGCGCTCCTCGAGCAGCGTGAGCTCCGCGTCCTCGCCCTCCTCTTCCGCCTCCAGCGCGCGGACCATTTCGAGGATGTCGTCCTCCACCCCGGGCCGCTCCGCCGCGCGCTCGCGGTACCACTGCATCAGCCGCTCCGTGTCTTCCGTCGGCAGGAACGCGCCCTGGATGCGCACCGGGTCGGACTGGCCCGGCGGCAGGAAGAGCATGTCCCCGTTGCCGAGCAGCGCGTCCGCGCCGTTCTGGTCCAGGATCGTACGCGAGTCCACCTTCGAGCTCACGCGGAACGCGATCCGGCAGGGAAAGTTCGCCTTGATCAGGCCGGTGATCACGTTGACGCTCGGCCGCTGCGTCGCCACGATCAGGTGGATTCCGATCGCGCGCGCCTTCTGCGCGAGCTGCGCCAGCGGCTTCTCGATCTCCGCCTGCACGGAGAGCATCAGGTCCGCCAGCTCGTCCACCACGATCACGATGTACGGCAGAGGGCCGTCCGTGTAGATCCAGCGGTCCGGATCGCCCTCCTCGCCCACCGGCTGCACGCGCCGCATCGTCTGGCCATCCTGGATCCGACGATTGAACTCGAGGATCGAGCGCGCGCCGTTCTCCGAGAGCAGCTCGTAGCGCCGCTCCATCTCGAGCACGGCCCACTTCAGCACCGTGGCCGCATCCTTCGGGTCCGTCACCACCGGATGGCGCAGGTGAGGAAGGTCCCGGTACATGCTGAGCTCGACCATCTTCGGGTCGATCAGCAGCAGGCGCAGCGACTGCGGCGTGTGGCGGTAGATCAGGCTCGTGATGATGGTGTTGATGCAGACGGACTTGCCCGAGCCGGTCGCGCCCGCGATCAGCAGGTGCGGCATGCGCGACAGATCGGCGACGTACGGCCTGCCCGTGAGGTCCCGCCCCAGCGCCAGCGGGAGGTTGCCGCGGCTCCGCTGGAACGCCGTCGTCTCCAGCAGATCCCGCAGCATCACGACCTCCGCCTCCGGATTGGGCACCTCCACGCCCACCGCGCCCTTGCCCGGGATCGGCGCGACGATGCGCACGCTCGGCGCCTTGAGCGCGAGCGCGAGGTCGGCGTCCAGCGCCGCGATCTTGTTCACCTTCACGCCCGGCGCCGGGACGACCTCGAACTGGGTGACCACCGGCCCGGTCGTGCGACCGCCGATGCGTCCCTCCACCTTGAAGGTCCGCAGCGTGTCGATCACGATCTGGCCGAGCCGGTCCAGCTCCTCATCACTCAGCGACGCGGAGCGCGGCGGCTGTTCGGTGAGCAGATGGAGCGGCGGCAGGTCCTCGGAGCCCGGGTCGCCCGGGTCCTCGAGCACCGGCTCGGGCTCGGCCGGCGCCGCCTTCCGGCCGCGTACCGTTCCCCGCGCTTTCTTCTCCTCCGCCTTCGCGGGAGCCGATGCGGCCGGCGGCGCGACCGCGGCCGCCGCGAGCGCCGGCTCGCCCACGCCCTCGAAGGGGCGCTCCGGCTCCGGCCTTGGCGGGGCAGGCGCAGCTTTGTTCGGACGAGCCGGCAGG
>Ga0207873_1001205_pt1 | contig 25777 bp, 21 predicted proteins | sample BGWIniCompost_FD_187373 | JGI IMG/M metagenome (GOLD analysis project Ga0207873, IMG submission 187373) | Cellulose adapted compost microbial communities from Newby Island Compost Facility, Milpitas, CA, USA - BGW Initial Compost (SPAdes)... ...
TCCCTGTGTTGACCGCGATCGGAATGATGCTCGGCGGTCTTGCGAACGCTCACCACGGGTACTCGCTGAACTACGAGACCGACAACATCGGCACGATCGAGGGCGTCGTCGAGGAAGTGTTCTGGTCGAACCCGCACGTGCAGTACTACATCGCGGTCAAACGTGAAGACGGCTCGACGCAGACGTGGATCGTCGAGACGCACAATCTGCGGATCTTGCAGAACGCGGGCTGGACGCGCGATACGGTCAAGGTCGGGGACACGATCAAGGTCACGGGCTACCTCGGGCGACAAGGTAGACCGCGCATCGCGGGGATGAAGTTCGAGCTCGCGGACGGAAGCGTCCACTCCCTGTTCGGCGAAGAGAGAACCTCTTCCCAGTAAGCCAGGGCGTCGACATGAATCGCGGACGCGCGCGCGTAGGTTTGGTTTGGTTCGTCCTCGTTGCGGTACCGCTCATGGCAGCGGCCGCACCCGAGGATTTCCGAGGCCAATGGTTGCTGGCCCTCGAGCGGGGCGCGACGGTCGATTACGGGAAACTCGCGTTCGAGTCATCGCCCGAAGGGATGCGGGCCTATATCGATGGCGGTCCGGTCAACGTGATCTTCGGTCGGAACGATTCCGTCACGGTCACGCTCGACTGGTCCGACAGCGGCGACCGTTTGCACGAAAGCCTCCTCGAGGGCCGGCTCTCGGACGGCATGATCACGGGCCAGATCCTCGAGAACGGCGCGCGCGTCGGCACGTGGCGCGCCGTTCCCGAGGCGGAACGCACGCGCATACTGAAACCCTCGAAGCTTCCGCCGGATCTGCTCGACCTCTCCGGCCTGTGGTCGGTCGGTTCGCGCGGCACGCACAAGGATACGTTCGACCTGACGCCGGAAGGGCGCGAGGTCGACGAGGCGTACGACCCGACGCTCGACGACCCGCATCTGCGATGCGTGGCCGGCGGGTTGATCCGTATGCTCGACGGCCCGTTCCCGATCGAGATCATCCCGCGGCAGGATCATCTGCTCATCCTGTTCCAGTACTTCGAGGAGCAGCAGCGCATCTACACGGACGGCCGCGGCTTCCCCGAGGACCTCGAGAACACGCCGATGGGCTATTCGATCGGCCGCTGGGAAGGCTCGACGCTCGTCGTCGAGACGCGCGGGCTGTCGGAAGCCGTATGGGATTCGCGCGGCATGCCGATCTCCGATGAGGCCCGCGTGATCCAGCGCCTCTACCTCGACGAGAGCGGGAATCTGCACAACGAGATCACGCTGCACGATCCGCGCTACTACAACCGTCCGGTGCTGCGGCACGCGTACTGGACTTACGATCCGGACGCGGGGCATCAGGAGTACGACTGCGACCCGCACTCGTTCTACCGCACGCTCGATATCGAGGGGCGGCTGGATGAGTATTGGGGACGCTCGCGAACGCGGCGTTGACCGCGCTCGGCGGCGCGCTCTGCTTCCGCCGCCGCCGATGTGTCCCGCGCGCCGCGAACGCGCCGCACTCGCGCCGCTCTCCGATACAAAACGGCGTCACGCGCCGATGCCGTGATTCCCGCGCAGCGCTTCGACGACGAAGTCCACGAACGCGCTGACCTTCGTGCTCACGAGCCGCCGCGACGAGTGCAGCACCCAGAGCTCCGACGTCCGGTGCGGCACGGTGCTCCAGATCACGAGGCGGCCCTCGGCCGCGGCGTCCGCGACGACGCCGCGCGGCAGCAGCGCGGCGCCCGCGCCGGTGCAAACCGCATCGCGCACCATCAGCAGTGATGACAGGCGCAGCCGCACGTCCGGCATGATCTCGAGCCGGTCCGTGACCCTCCACGGCCCATTGTCCTGGAAACTGATCATCGCGACCGCCGGCACTCGCGGAGGGGTGCCGTCTTTGGGCGGTCTCGGCCGACGCATGCCGGGCGGCGCGACGACGACGAGGGTTTCTTCGCGGATCCGCCGCCCGACGAGGTTCTCATCGGAACGCGGGTTCGCGCGAATCACGACGTCGTAGCCTTCGTCGACGAGATCGACGTAGCGGTCTTCCGCAATGACCTCGAGCTCGACCTCGGGGTAACGTCGGACAAACTCGGCGGCGAGCTGGCCGAACGTCGTCTGCCCCAGGAAGAGCGGGACGCTGACCTTGAGCCGTCCGCGGGGCTGCAACGAGCCTTCGGCGACGCACTGTCCGACCTCGAGAATCTCGGCGACGAGCGAACTCGTCCGCTCGTGCAGCGCGCGGCCGCTTTCGGTGAGCGTGAGCTTGTGCGTGCCGCGCTCGAAGAGCCGCACGCCGAGGCTCTCCTCGAGCGCCATCACGCGGCGGGACAACGTCGCCTTCGGTCTTCCGCTCAGGCGGCTCGCTCTGCCGAAGCCGCCGGCGGACGCGACGAGGTTGAAATCGGCCAGCAAGCCGAGGTCGATTTTCGAGTGATCCATTATTGGAACAACCTGTCCATTCTTTGCGGATTGCGGGCCGATCCATGGACACTCTATCCTTTCCCCGCGCCGGAAGCGAGCCCAACCCCCGGCGCCTGAGGGAATGAACGATCAGGAGCGACGATGACGACGATCTGGGACGAAGCAAGAGTCGGACGGCTCAAATGGCCGCACCGTTTCGCGATGGCCCCGATGACGCGCAGCCGGGCGCAGCCCGACGGCACGCCGGGTCCGCTCGCCGCAACGTACTACGCGCAGCGCGCGTCGCTCGGGCTTTTGATCAGCGAGGGCGTTCAGCCTTCGGACGACGGGCAGGGCTACATGCTGACGCCTGGCATCTACACCGACCGGCACGTGGAAGGCTGGCGGCGAGTCACCGATGCGGTGCATGACGCGGGCGGCTACATCTACCTGCAGCTCATGCACGTCGGCCGCGTGAGCCATCCGGACAACACGCCGCATCATCGTCAGGCGCTCGCGCCTTCGGCAGTCGCGACCGGCGAGCAGATCTTCACGCCGGGCGGCTTGAAGCCCATGCCGGTCCCGCGCGCGATGACCATCGACGACATCCGCAAGACGATCGACGATTTCGCCTATGCCGCGACGCGCGCGATCGAAGCTGGCGCCGACGGCATCGAGATCCACGGCGCGAATGGTTATCTCGTGCAGCAGTTCTTGTCGGCGAACGCGAATCTGCGCGAGGACGAGTACGGCGGCTCGATCGAGAACCGTGCGCGTTTCGCGATCGAGACCGCGGCGGCGGTCGCGGCGGCGATCGGCCCGGATCGCACCGGCATTCGCTTGTCGCCCGGCTCGACTTTCAACGCGATCGAGGAGGGCGAGGAGTACGAGGCGCTCTATCGCTATCTCGTCGCCGAGCTCGCGAAGCTCGATCTCGCGTACGTCCACATCGTGCACCACGGCAACGAGTCGCTCGTACGGGATCTTCGCCGCCTCTGGCCGAACGCGTTGCTGGTCAATCGGCCCGGACAACCGCTCGACAAGCTCGCGGCCGACATCGAGTCGGGGCTCGCCGACGTCGTGACGATCGGCCGCTTCGCGCTCGCGAATCCGGATTTCGTCGAGCGCTACCGTATCGGCGCGGCGATGAACGAGCCGGACCCGGCCACGTTCTACGGCGGAGGCGAGAGAGGGTATACGGACTATCCGCGGCTCTCCGAGGCCCCGCAAACGGCGCTCGCCGGATGAGCGGCCGGCGCGCGCTATCGCCCGCGATCGATCACGGCGATCGATCGCGCGGAGCGCGCGCGTGTTGAACAAGAGCGTGATCGCGGCGACGAGCCCCCGCAAACGGGCTCGTCAGCCGCGTCGCTTGCGTCTTGGCGACGCGACGAGCGCGTAGCTTTCCGCGATCAGGTCGGCGAGCAGCGGCCACTTGATGCGCGGCCGATCCATCCATACTCCTATCCAGCCTTTGTGGCCGACGTACGGCGGGACGAAGAAGCTGTCGGGATCGGTCGCCGTGAGGATCTCCTGCACGCCCGGTCCGCCCTTCATCCACACCGAGGGACGCCCTCCCGGATAGTTGCCCTTCGCCATCGCGAAGATCTTGTCGCGCACGCGCCAGGTCGGATCGCCCCACGCGATCTTCTCGGTCGCGTCGGGCAGGCCGAGGCAGATCTCACGCAGCCGGGCGAGGTGCTCCGGACGCATCGTCAGCTCGTTCACCGCGGCAGGCCTCGTGCTCTCGGTGCAGCGCTCGAGGCCACATGATAGGGTCGCGTGTCGATCGGAGGCCATGGCCGTCGCCGCCTCCCGACTTCGCTAGAATCTTTTGTGCGAGATTCGATCCAACCGGCCGGGATCGAATCGGCGGTTCGCGATGCAGGCAGTTCACACGAAGTCCGTCCACGACGCGGAGGCCGAGCGCGCCGCAGCGCAGCGCCTCGCGCGTATCGAAGCGGCCGTGCCGGCGGCTCAGCCCGCCTGCGCGCGGGGCCGCGCGCTGCTCGGCATCGTCGCCGGCCTCACGGACGACACCGAGATCCTCGAGGCGGCCGCGCTCCTTCCCGTGCTCGAGTCCGGCGCGATCGACGAAGAAGCCGCCGGCCGCTACTTCGGCGCGGAGTCCGTGCGCATGGCGGCCGAGCTGATCCGCATCGACACGCTCGGCCGAAAGGCGTGGAAGCCGGGCGGTGCGCCGTCGGGCGAGCAGGTCGAGGCGCTGCGCAAGATGCTGCTCGCGATCTTCGGCGATCCGCGGCTCCTGCTCGTGCGGCTCGCCGCGCAGCTCGCAAGGATGCGCGAGGTGAAACGCGGGCCTGCCGAGGAGCGCGAACGTCTCGCGCTCGAGACGCGCGAGGTGTATGCGCCGCTCGCGAACCGGCTCGGCGTCTGGCAGCTCAAGTGGGAGCTCGAGGACCTCGCGTTCCGCTATCTCGAGCCCGAGAACTACCACCGCGTCGCGGGCTGGCTCGCGGCGAAGCGCGCGGATCGCGAGCGCTACGTCGCCGAGGTGAGCAAGATCATCGCGAACGCGCTAGAGCAGGCCGGGATTCGCGCGAGCGTCACGGGCCGGCCGAAGCACATCTACAGCATCTGGCGCAAGATGCAGCGCAAGGGCTTGTCGTTCGACCAGCTCTACGATCTGCGCGCGGTCCGGATCCTCGTCGATTCCGTCGCCGACTGCTATGCCGCCCTCGGCGTCGTCCACGGGCTCTGGCCGCACATCCCGGGGGAGTTCGACGACTACATCGCGACGCCGAAGAGCAACGGTTATCAGTCTTTGCACACGGCGGTCGTCGGACCCGAGAAGCTGCCGGTCGAGATCCAGATCCGCACGTGGGACATGCACGATCACGCCGAGCTCGGCGTCGCCGCGCATTGGCGTTACAAGGAAGGGACGCCGTCGGATCGATCGTTCGAGCAGAAGATCGCGTGGCTCAGGCAGCTGCTCGATCCCGCGGACGTGCGCGAGACGGACGGCGACTTTCTCGAGCGCGTGCGCGCGGAGATCTTCGAGGACCGCGTGTACGTCCTCTCGCCGCGCGGCGAGGTCATCGAGCTGCCGCGCGGCGCGACGCCGCTCGACTATGCCTACCAGGTGCACACCGGTCTCGGGCACCGTTGCCGCGGCGCGAAGGTCAACGGTCGAATCGTTCCGCTCGATCGACCGCTTTCGAACGGCGATCAGGTCGAGATCATCGCGGGCAAGCAGCCGAATCCGAGCCGCGATTGGCTCGTGCCTTCGCTGGGTTATCTCGTGTCGCCTCGCCACCGAGCGAAGGTGCGCGCGTGGTTCCGCAAGCAGGACGAGGCGCAGAACCGTGCAGCCGGCCGTCAGATTCTCGAGCGCGAGCTGCAGCGGCTCGGCGTGCGCGAGGTGCCCCTCGCCGAGCTCGCCGCCGAGTTTCACTACGAGACCCCCGAGCAGCTGTTCCAGGCGATCGGCGAAGGCGAGGTCACCGGGGCACAGATCGCCGGCGCGCTGCAGCGCCGGTTGCGCGAGGAAGAGCCCGCGCCCATTCCGAGCCGTCGTCCGACCGACGCGTCCGCGGACACGTCGAGTATCCGCATCGAAGGCGCGGGCGACCTGCTGTCGACGTTCGCGAAGTGTTGCCGGCCGGTGCCGCCCGAGCCGATCACGGGCTATATCACGGTCGGGCGCGGCGTGACGGTGCATCGAAAGGATTGCCCGAACCTGCGCGTGCTCGAGGAGCGGCGTCCGCATCGCGTCATCGCGGTCGATTGGGGCTCGCGCGGCGACCGCGCGTTTCCCGTCGACGTGAACGTGCGGGCGTTCGACCGAAGAGGCCTGCTGCGCGACATCAGCTCGGTGCTCGCGGATTCGAAGATCGATATCCGCGCGATGACCACGTCGACGCAGGAGCAGGAAGGCACGGCCGACGTGAATCTCACGATCGCCGTGCAGGATCTCGAGGAACTCTCGCGCGTTCTCGCGCGTATTCAGAGCCTGCCGAACGTACTGAGCGCCGAGCGGCGCGCGTAGCTTCGGATCAGCGGCGCAGCGTTCGAACCCAGCGCGTGAGCGTCGCGGTGCCTTCGCGCCACGTTCCGCTGCCCGCGCCGCCGTCGGCGAGGTCGCGTTCGACTCGGACCGCGAGCTCCTCCGGCGCGTAGCCGAACGCCGCCCGAAACGCGCGCCGCAGCGCCTCCCGGCTCTCGAACCCGTAAGCGGCCGCGAGCCTCGTGATCGAGCGGCGTCTCGTGCTCCGCGCGATCTCGGAGCGGATGCGCTCGAGACGGCGGCTCAGAATGTGCTGCTCGATCCCGCCGAGCGGCTCGAACAGGGCCTCGAGCTGCGCCGGAGCGATGCCGACCGCTCTCGAGATCGCGGCGGCGGTCAGCCGCGGCGAGCGGAGATGCTTGTCGATGTACCGCGTGACCTTCCGACGCATCAGAATCTCGATCTGATCTCGTGCCCGATCGAGATGCTCGGCGGACGGGGAGATGCACGCGGCGAGGAGCTCGCAGGTCGCGCGCACGATGTGCGGGGCCTGGGTCACCTCGAGCCCGGGCAGCCGCCGCTCGAGCGACGCGAGATAGTCGCCGAACAATCCGCCGCTCGCATCGGGGAGGACGAGACCGTGCAGGTTGCCGGACGCGGGCAGCACGTCGTCCATGATGTCTCGGGGAACGATCAGCGTGAGGCATTCGGCCGACGTCGCTTGCGTCCAGAGGGTTCGCGCCGTGTCGAGAATCGAGACGCTGCCTGGCTCGACGCGCACGTTCTCCTCGCCCACTCGCCCGATGTAGCCGCCCTCGCGATAGAACTGGACGAGATAGTGATCGAGCCGATCGCTGCGCGTGCGGCTCGACGTCCGTAGGAAGTACTGAGGCGCGAACCGGGTGCGCGCCAGGACGAAGTCGCCGACATGGTAGGCATCGACCTCCGCCGGGAAACCGCGATCCGTATCGGCGACCGGCGCGACGTCGAAGACGGACGCGACCTGCTCCTGCCAGCCCGCGAACTGCTCGTCGAACGGAAGGACATCACTTCGAAAGCTGACGCTTGGAATCGTCAGAGCGGACATGCATCACCCCCTACGCCGAGCCGTCCGTCGCGTTCGATTATGGATCAGATCCGTCCAGCTTCGCGAGAAATTCGCGAAACCATGGCGGATTCACGAGGATCACGTAGGCGAGGAATAGCGACGCGAGAGGCACGAAGAAAACGATGGCGTCAACGATCACGATGGCCGCCGCGAGCAGTATCCGTTGCAGTTGACTCATCGCTCGTGCGTCGTCGCGTCGAGCATTTCCGCGGATACGGGTGAAGCGAGAAGCGTCGCGCCAGCCGCGACGGCGAGTTTCGGGAAAGGTTTCATTACGACTCCAGGTCAAATGCGCGGGCGACGCGATGTTAACCGGAGGCGGAGTCGTCGACCGAGACGGAGTTTGCAGATCGCGATCCCGGGATGCGGCGAGGCGAGGAATCGAGCAGGTAGGCGACGGCGCCGACGAGGCTCAGCAGGATCAGCATGCCTCGATTCAGAACGACCGGTATGATCGATACGTCCGCAGGCACGCCGTGCTTCGAGAGAAGATAAACGAAGGTGCCCTCGAAGACGCCGAGACCGTTGATCGAGATCGGCAGGACGGCCGCGAGCGTGCAGACCGCAAGGACCGTCATCACCTCGAGGAGCGTGATCGATTGCTCCGCGCCGTAGCGCAGAACCATCAAGTACGCGCAAGCCACACCGAGGTGGAAGCCCACCGAGATCGCGGCGATTGCGAGCGACCTGCCCGGCTGGCGCACGTAGTCGTCGAAGTGCTCGGCGATCGTGCCGTGCAGCGTGCGGAGCTTCTCGGGGACGTTCTGCAGACGCGAAGGAACGACGGAACGCAGCTTCAAAGCGACGAAGGGTGCGGCGACGCACGCGAGCAGCGCGACGAGGGGGGTCGGCGAGATTTCCCTCCCGACGTCGATCGCGAGCAGCACCGCGGCGCCGGCTCCGAGGAGCACGAGGCCCCCGAATCCCGTGATCCGTTCGACCGCGATCGCGATGATCGCGCTCGCCTTGCTGCGGCCGTTGTCGAAGGTCTTGCAAATGCGGTATCCGTCGCCGCCGATGCTGGTCGGAAAGAAGTTGTTGAGGAAGACGGCGACGAAGTAGTACTTGCTGAGCTTTCGGAACGGGTAATCGATGCCGTGGACCTTCAAGAGGATCTGCCACTTGTAGGCACTCAAGAAGAAGGTGAAGGTCAAGATCGCGAACATACCCGCGACGGGCATCCAGCCTATTGTCGCCAAACTGCGCCACGCGGCCGACCAGTCGATCCGTGCGATGATGACGCCGCAAAGCGTTGCCGCGACTGCAATTTTTGCGACGAAGAAAGCGAACGAGCGAGACACGGCGAAGGCTCGGCGTCGCTCATCGGCGACAGTTTGGCCTGCAGGGCCCGACATCGCCATGCCGAGTTCCTTCGACGCAACGGCCGACAAGCCTGGATCTTCCAGCGCCGAGGAGCTCACGTTCGCGCGCTCGTACGTCACAAATTCTGCAGTCCGGAGATTGTCGAGGTGAAAATGCCTCGAGGCTCGGGCACGGCCTAAGATCGGCTATTGCGCGGATGCGCTGGCGATTACCGATTCCGCGTCTACAGCCCCCGGCGCAGAAGAAAGCAAGACGCGTGCCAGGCGCCCCGGACGAGCGCCCAGTCGTTCAGGATGCGGAAAGGCCTTCGCGGCCCGCGCGGCTTACTCTTCGACCGGCTCGAGGCGGAGGATCGTGCCGTCGGGCGAGCCGCTGCCGTAACGGACTTCGGTCGCGAGGTAGATCAGGCCGTCCGGTCCCTCGACGACGTCGCGGAAGCGCACGCCGAGCTCGGTCAGCATCGGATTACGCTGCTCCGACTGGCCGCTGCCGCCGAACACGATGCGTTGCACCTGCTGACCGCTCAACGCCGTCACGAACAGGTTGTGACGCCACTCGGGAAAGCGCGCGCCGCTGTAGAACGCGAGGCTCGACGGGCTGATCGCGGGCACCCAGAAGAGCCGCGGGTTGTCCATGCCGGGACGCCAATACGGATAGTCCGAGACGAGCGTGCCGGAGTAGTTGCGGCCCATCGAGACGAGCGGCCAGCCGTAGTTGTGGCCGGGGTAGAGGATGTTCACCTCGTCGCCGCCCATCGGCCCGATGTCGACGCTCCACAGCTCGCCGGTCTCGGGGTGATACGAGAAGCCGTACGTGTTGCGGTTACCGTACGTGAAGATCTCGGGCTTCGCGTACTTGCGGCCGACGAACGGGTTGTCGTCCGGCACCGTGCCGTCGTCGTTCAACCGCAGCACTTTGCCGACGTGGTTCGAGAGATCCTGCGACAGGATCCGAATGCTCGTGTCGTCGACGGGGCCGCAGCAGAGTCTGTCGCGGTCGCCGACGCTGACGATCAGCTTGCCCGCGGGATCGAAGATCATCCGTCCGGCCGTCGCGTTGAACGCGTTCTCCCACGCGTCCGCGACGAAGATGTCCTCGACGTCGACGAGCCGGTCGCCTTCGAGCCGGCCGCGGGCCACGGCGAGCGTTTGCCCGCGCCCCTCTTCGGATTTCGTGTACGAGACGTAAACGAAGCGGTTTTCCTCGAAGCGAGGATGCGTGATCACGCCGTGCAGCACGTCGCGGCCTTCGGTCGGCGCGGTCCAAAGCGGCTCGGGGAGCAGCTTCCCGTCGCGAACCATGCGCAGCCGGCCGTTCATCTCCGTGACGAGCATCGTGTTGCCGTCGGGCAGGATCTCGAGATCCCACGGACCGACGAGGCCCGAGGTCACGAGCACGACGCGGAAGCGCGTGCGTCCGGACTCGAGCACGAGCGGCTCGTCCGCGGTCGGGAGGTTCACGCGCGGCGCGGGCGGCTGCGCGGCGGCGCTTGCGGAAAAGATGGCGGCGCAAATGACCGTGATCGACGACGACAGCTTCTTCATATCGCGTATTGCTCCCCCTCGACGCCCGCGCGGATCGTGGGCCCGAGCTCAGACCAATCCTCGCGAGCGAATCCTACACGCCGCGGTGCGGCTGCACCATGCAAGTGCAGGACGAAAACATTGCGCCGAATCCAAAGAATTCCGACGTTCGAGAATCGGGCGCGAAAAGCATCGAGTCCGCCGACGCGGCCCGGCGAGCGAGCGCCGCGGGCCGCGTCGGCGGCGCTATTGCACGATGACCGGCCGGCCCGTCACCGGGTTGTCGTAATGGAACGGCGGCACGAACGTGCTCGGATACATCTCGAAGATCACCGACGGCGGCTGGTCCGGAGGATTCGATTCCGTGATGCCGGGCGGATCGCGCGGCACGAGATCCCGCCAGCCGAGATCGTACGGCGCGAAGTACGTGTTGAAGACCTGATCCTTCCTGATCTTCCAGATGCCGTTTTCCTTGACGAGCTCGTTCTCGTACACGCCGCCCATGAAGAGGCCGGCCTGGCCGTAATTCCCCATGATGCTGAACGCGCGCGAGCGCATCTTCGCCGTGCGTCCGTCCGGCGCGACGTGAATCACCGGCTGATATTGCATATGGTTGTGCTGCACGCCGTGATGGATGCCCTGCTCGCCGTAGAGGTCGAGATTCCGGCGCACGCTCGCCTTGCCGACGTAGACGCCGCGGAGCGCGATCTCGATCGTGCCGTCGTCCGCGAAGATGCCGGCGAGATGATCCCATTGGTTGCGCGCGAGGTAATAGCCGTAGACCGAATGCAGCCGCTCGATCTGCGCGACGTCCTCGAGCAATCCGATGCGTTTCTCGACGTCGTCGAGCGCCGCTTCGATCGCGTCGAGATCGGCCGGCAGAGCCGCCGCATGCGCGGCGGGCGAGTCGGCGTACACCGGACCGCCGCTCACCGGATTCTCGTAGTGGAACGCGGGCGTCGCGGGCACGGCCGGATACGGCGCGTGGCTCAGCGACGAGGGCCGATCGGGCGCAAGCGTCGACGAGAACGTCGGCTGCGGCAGCGCAGTCTTGCCCCAGCCGTCCTCGTAAGGCGCATACATGCGCTCGAAGCGGCGCAGGCTCGCGATCTTCCACACGCCGTTCTCGTTGACGTAGTCGTTCTCGTACCAGCCGACGCCCCATTCGGCGAACTCGCGGTACCGCGCCTCCTGCGCGAACAGCCGCCAGCGGCCTTTCGCGGTCTTGCCGTCGGGCGCGACGTGCACGATCGGCTGAAGCTGCATGCGGTCGAAGAGCCGGCCGTATTGCGGGAACTCGTCGTCGATCGAGCGCAGGTACTCGAGAATTCGCTCGCGGCCCTCGTAGACGCCGCGTCCCGCGACCTCGAGCGTCGCGTCGTCCGCGAAGAGGCTCGCGGCCTCCGTCCAAAGACCTTCCTCGATGTAGAACCCGTACGTGCGCTGCAGGTTCTCGATCTCGTGCGCGTGCTCGAGGAGCGAGACCTCGTGCGCGAGCACCGCGGCACGCCGCGCGAGCTCCGCGACGCGATCGGCCGACTGCGCATTCGGACCGTCCGACGGTGTGACCGCCGACAGCGCAAGGCCGGCCGCGGTGGCCGTGCCGATCAGGCCGATCTTCCGGCGCCGCTCGAAGCGTCTGTCGTTCATCTCGTCCGCTCCTTTCCGTTATTCGCCGGTGACCGGATTCGGGAAGTGGAACGGCGGCAGGTAGGTCGCCGGCCACGTGTCGTACTCGACCGTCGGCGGCGCATCGGGCGGTAAGCGATCCGAGACGTATTTCGCGCCGTTCGCGTCCTCGTTTTTCGCCCAGCCGCCCTCGTACGGGACGACGAAGCTCTGGAACCAATGGAGCTTCGAGATCTTCCAGACGCCGTCCTCTTTGACGTACTCGTTCTCGTAAGGGCCTTCGCCCCAATACGCGCCTTCGCCGAGCCGGCCGGTCATGATCAGTCCGCGCCAGCGCGCTTTCGCGGTCTTGCCGTCGGGCGCGACCGTGACCACCGGCATGAGCTGCATGTGCTCGTTGAGCTCGCCCTCCGCCAGGCCCGAGCGGCCGTTGCCGAGCGCGTAGAGGTATTCGCGCACGCGCTCCTTGCCGATGTAGACGCCGTCGAGGCCGATCTCGATCGAGCCGTTCTCCGCGAAGAGGTCCGCGACCTCGTCCCACATCGCGTGATCGACGTAGTAGCCGTAGGCGCGTTGCAGGCGCTTGATGGCCGCGATGTCCTCGAGATGCGTCTTGCGGCGCTCGAGCTCCTCGATGCGTCGCTCGAGCGCCGCGATGCGCGCACCGTCGGCGCCCGAGGCGTTGCCTGTGGAAGCGTCGCTCGTCGATTCGCCGCAGCCCGCGAGCGAGAGACCCGCGAGGACGGCTGCGAGCGCGGCATAAGCCTTCGAATGGTCGTCGTGCTTCACGCGCTGAACCTCCCCCTGTTTGGCGCGGCCCCGCACGGCCGAAGCATCGGCCGCTTCGGCCCCTCGAGCATCGGCTCCGATGCGCGTATCAAACGGCTGCCGGCAGCTTCTCCTCCGGCACCCACCACCCGTGGACCTGCCCGACGGCGCGCATCGGCAGATGCACGACCGCGACCGGTCCCTCGTCGAGGTGCTCGGCGTCGAGGATCACGAGATCGGCGCGGCCGCCCTCGTCGTTCCGGGTCGCTACACCCATCAGGTAGCCGCTGCCCTCGGGCGCGTCCGGGCCCCTCGGCGCGAAGCAGCATTCGGCGAGCGACGTATCCGGTCCCGCGTTGTACAGCGTCACCTTGCGCGTCTGATGGTCGAAGCGCACGTAGCACGCCCCGGGCCGGCCCTGCGGATTCGGCTCGGGGCAGCCGAGGAAGCCGTAGCGGTACGGCACCGTGTTGTAGCGGTCGTCCTGCCGCGGCAGCGCGCCGATGTAGTCCTGATACATCGTTTCGATCTGGTAGCCTCGGGGCGTTCGGCCCGAGAGATTCGCCGAGAGCCGCGTGATGCGGCTTTGACCCGCGACCGGGTCCCACGGGTCGCCGCCCTTCATCGGCATGAACGGGAACGGATTCGACATCGACATCTCGACGTCGACGTAGATTCGATTGCCGTCGTCGAACGCGCCCATCACGTGAGTGGCGCTCCGCGTCGGGCCCTCGAACCATTGGATGTCCTTGCCGTCGCCGAAGCGGCGCAGCACGCCGAAATACGTCGGCTTCGTCTTGTCCCACGACCAGTGGATGCCGCCGCGCCGCATCTGCTCCTCGTCGATCGTCATCGGGATCACGTAGAACACGATGTGCCTCTGCGTGACCGCGAAGTCGTGCAGCATGCCGACGTACGGCACCTTGATCATCGTGCTCCACACGAGCTTCCCGCCCGGCGTGAACTCGAAGATCGCAACGTCGTCGCTGCCGTGACCGGTCGCTTCATAACCGAACGCGACGATATTGCCTGTCTCCGAGTCGACCTTCGGATGCGCCGTGAACGTCTTGCTCGGCAGCTGATCGTCGAAGGTGTAGACCGGCGCGATCGTCTCGAGGGTCAGCAGGTCCAGCGCGGCCGGCGGGCTATCCTCCTTCAGCGCGAGCAGGAGGTTGCGGTGATTGATGATGTGCGTGTTCGCCGTGCTCCGCGACAGCCCCTTGACGCTCGGATCGTCGAGGTAGGGGTTACGGTACATCGGGAACAGGATCCGGCGCGCCTTGTCCTGCGCGACGTAGCGCTCGGTGCGCACGAACCGGCTCTTGTAATCCACGCGGCCGTTCTTGATGCGGAACATGCTGACGTGGCCTTCGCCGTCGAACGGGATATTGCCCGGGCGCAGCGGATACTGCGGGTCCGGTCCGACGCGATAGAACGCGCCGTTCAAGTCCGACGGGATCTCGCCCGTGACCTCGCAGTCGCGAACGTCCGCCTCGAGCCGATAGAGTGACGGCCGACGCGCCGACGGGCGCTCCTCGCTCGACGGGGCGCTCGGATACCGGTCCTCCTGCGCGTCCGCGGCGCGCGATGCGAGGGCCGCTGCGCCGACACCGACGGCGGCACCGAGCGCGCCGCGCATGAACGAGCGACGGTCCAGCTGGTCTCGATCTTCGGTCATGACTCACTCCCCCGGCACATCGAAATGCTCGAGCCGGACACTATAAACCTCCGTGGAATATGGGGGAAACCGCGGACGCGGCGGCGCTATCCCGAAGCGGAAAGAACGCCGCCGCGGCGCTCGGTGGGGCTTTCAGCTCAGGTTGTCCCAGAAACGCTCGATCTCGCGCCTGAGCGCCTCGTCCGGCAGGCGGCCGCGCGCCGCAGCCTGGTTGTCGAGCAGGTGCCTCACCTGGGTCGTGCCGGGGATCGCGGCCGTGATCACGGGGTGCGAGACGACGTACTTCAAGAAGACCTGCGCCCAGCTCGACGCGTCGATGTCGCTCGCCCACTCGGGCAGCGGCACGTCGCGGACCCTCGCGAACAGGCTCGCCGCGTTACGGCGTCCGCCGAAAGGCGTGTTCGCGAGCACGGCGAGCCCGCGCTCCTCGGCGAGGCGGAGGACGCTGTCGGCCGAGGAGCGATTGTCGATCGAGAAGTCGACCTGCACGAAATCGAGCGGATAGCGGCGCATGCCGTCCATCAGGCCTTCGTACTGGTCGTCGGTCGACGTGCTCATGCCGATGTAGCGAATCCGGCCGGCTTCCTTCGCCGCGATCAGCGCCGGCATCAAGACGTCCGTGCCGTGCAGATTGTGGATCTGCATCAGGTCGATGACGTCGGTCCGCAACGCCTCGAACGCCTTGGCGAGCGTCGCTTCCGGATCCGAGACGTCCCCCCGGATCGGCGTTTTCGTCGCGATGAACAATCGGTCGCGGTTGCCGAGCTCCTCGGTCAGCCGGCCGATGACTTGCTCGGAACGGCCGTACGCATGCGCCGTGTCGACGACCTTGCCGCCGAGCTCGGGCAGGCGCGCGAGCACGTCTCTGAGCGGCGCGAGCTGCTCTTCGCTCTCGACGCCGAACGCGTTCGTGCCGATGCCGATCACGGGAAGCCGTTCGCCGGTCGACGGAATGGGTTTCGTGATGAGCGGCATGTCGAAGATCTCCTGGGCGAGCGCGCCCGCCGGGCGGGCGAAGGCGGCGCCGGCGGCCGCGGCGATGCCGACTTTCAGCGCGTCGCGTCTCGTGATGCGAACCTGGTGCATTGAACCTCCGTCGATCGGTGCTGCTCTGCTGGGACGTTCGCCGTGGATCGTAGCGCACGAGCGTGTGCCGGCGAATACCGTATCGACGGCGGCTAGGCTTTCCGGATCGCGTTCGGCACAATCCGCGCCGATGGGGGTGATTCGTTCGTGCTTCATCGGATTCGCGTTCGCCGCGTGCACGGCGTTCTTGCCGTGCGCGTTCGCCGAATCGTTGCCGGCGCCGGCCGCGCGGGTCTTGACCGGTCATTCGATCTCGCCGGATGACGTGAGCGTCGTGATCCACGCGCTCGACGACGCCGAGCCCGTGCTCGCGCATGCGCCCGACGCGTCGCGCAATCCCGCTTCCGTGATGAAGCTCGTGACGACGTGGGCCGCGCTCGAGCTGCTCGGGCCGGCCTATACCTGGCCGACCGAGGTGTATCTCGACGGCGAGCTCGAACGCGGCAAGCTCGACGGCGATCTCGTGCTCAAGGGTTACGGCGATCCGTTCCTCGTGCTCGAGGAGTTCTGGAAGATGCTGCGCGCGCTGCGCCGCTTGGGGCTCGAGGAGATCGACGGCGACCTCGTGATCGACGATAGCCACTTCGCCGTGGACGATCCGCCGCCCGGGGAGTTCGACGGCCAGCCGCATCGGACGTACAACGTAGTGCCGAATGCGCTGCTCGTGAACTTCAAGGCCGTGAGCTTTCATTTCTTCGCCGATCCCGGCGAGGACAAGGTCCGCGTCGTTTCCGAGCCGCCGCTCGCGAACCTGAAGATCGTCAACCAGATCCGCTTCGCGGACGGACCGTGCCGCGGATATCAGGCCGGAATCAGCTTCGCCGTCGGCGGCAACGGGCTCGACGAGGTCCGGCTCGGCGGCGCGTTCCCGCGCCGCTGCGGCTCGTACTCGTTGAGCCGCACCGTTCTCGAGCACGACACGTATGTTTACGGTCTATTCAGCGCGCTCTGGGAGGAGCTCGGCGGACGCTTCGACGGCAAGCTGCGCAAGGCGACGGTCGCGAGCGACGCGGTGCCGGTGCTGAAGTGGCGCTCGCCGCCGCTCGCCGACGTCGTGCGCAGCATCAACAAGAACAGCAACAACGTCATGACGCGCCAGCTCGTCTATACGCTCGGCGCGGAGACCGCCGGACCGCCGGGAATTCGGGCACACGGTATCGCCGCGATCCGGAACCTGCTCGAGTCGCACGGGCTCGATACGTCGTCGCTCGTGATCGACAACGGGTCGGGCCTTTCGCGCGACGAGCGGATCTCGGCGCGCTTGCTCGTCGACATGCTGCGCCGCGCCGCGGCGAGCCCGTACGCGGCGGAGTTCGTCTCGTCCCTGTCGCTCGGCGGTCTCGACGGCACGACGCGGCGGCGCTTCAACGGCAACTCGGCCGTGATGCACGTGAAGACCGGCCGCCTCGATCACGTCTCGGCGCTCGCGGGATATCTGCGCGCGGCGAGCGGCAAGGACTATGCGCTCGCGATCCTCGTGAACGCGCGCGACGCGCACCGCGGGCCGGGCCAGGAGTTCGAGGAGGCGATCGTGAAGTGGGCGTACGAGACGCTCTGATCGTCCGGCCTCTTCCTCGGCACACCGCTCATCGGCTCTAATTCGCGCTCATGGAAATCGCACGTAACAAAGTCGTCACGTTCCATTACGTCCTGACCGACGAGAACGGCGAACGGATCGAATCCTCCGAGGAGAAGGGACGGCCTGCGGCGTACCTGCACGGTCGGAACAATCTGCTGCCGGGGCTCGAGGCCGAGCTTCAAGGCAAGCGCGCGGGCGACCAGCTGAAAGTGACCGTGCCGCCCGAGCTCGGCTACGGCCTTCGCATCGACGACGCGGTGAAGCGGGTGCCGATCAAGCATCTCGTGCGGCCGGGCAAGCTTTCCGTCGGCAAGGTCGTGACGGTGAACACGACGGCCGGTCCGCGGCCCGCGACGGTCACGAAGGTCGGGCGCTTCAACGTCGACGTCGACTTCAATCACCCGCTCGCCGGCAAGACGCTCGTGTTCGACGTCAAGATCCTCGACGTGCGCGACGCGACGGACGAGGAGATCGCGCACGGGCACGCGCACGGCCCGGGCGGGCACGAGCACGCGTGACGCGGCGGCAAACGGTGGCCGCCCACACGGAAGCGCAGAAGCGCCGCGATTACCGCTACTACGACCTGCTGCTCGCGGGCTTCGTCGCGGTGCTGCTCTGCTCGAATCTGATCGGGCCGGCGAAGGTCGCGCAGACGGCCGTGCCGCTCGTCGGCACGACGCTCGTGTTCGGCGCCGGCAATCTGTTCTTCCCGATCAGCTACGTGTTCGGCGACGTGCTGACCGAGGTCTACGGCTACGCTCGGATGCGCCGCGCGATCTGGGCCGGCGCGGCGGCGATGGTCTTCGCGTCGGCGATGGCCGCGGGCGTGATCGCGCTGCCGCCGAGTCCCGACGAGCCGTTCAATGCCGAGTTCCAGCCCGCGCTCGAGCTCGTCTTCGGCAACACGTGGCGCGTGGTGGTCGCTTCGGTGCTCGGCTTCTGGGCCGGCGATTTCGTCAACGCCTACGTGCTGGCGAAGATGAAAGTGGCGACGCGCGGCCGCTGGCTGTGGATGAGGACGATCGGCTCTACGCTCGTCGGTCAGGGCGTGGATACGCTGATCTTCTTCCCCGTGGCGTTCGGCGGCATCTGGACGATCGACACGCTCGCGGCCGTCGTCGCCTTCAGCTGGCTCTTCAAGGTGATGGTCGAGGTCGTGATGACCCCGATCACTTATCTCGTGATCGGCGGGTTGAAGCGGCTCGAAGGCGTCGACCACTTCGACACGGATACGCGCTTCACGCCGTTCACGCTGCGCGATTGAAGGCTAGGGCGCGGTGAGCCATCTCGCGCGGAAGCCGCCCGCGCCGTCGACGGCGAGGCGGCGATGGAGCCACGGGAGGAGCGTCTCGAGCTCCGCGTCGACGCCGTAGGGAAGATTCGCGATCGCGAGCCCCGAGCCGAGCAGCCCGAAGCCGCCCGCGGGCTCGACCTCGAGCTCGACTCGATAGAACCGCGGCAGGTCGAGCGCGCAGAGTCTGCGGGCGAACGCGGCGGCTTGCGGTCGGCGCAGCAGCGGATACCAGACGGCGATCACGCCGTTGGTCCAACGTCGATGCAGGGCCGGCACGACGTCGAGCACGCGCGCGAAGTCGTCGTCGGTCTCGTACGACGGATCGATCAGCACGAGGCCGCGCCGCTCGGGAGGCGGAACGACGGCAAGCACGCCCTCGAAGCCGTCCCGTCGATGCACGTGCACTTGCCGATCGCGTCGAAACGCCGACTCGAGCGCGGCATGGGCTTTCGGATGAAGCTCGAACAGCTCGAGACGATCGGTCTCGCGGAGCAGCGCGCGGGCGATCCGCGGAGAGCCGGGATACGTTTCGAGCGCATCCCCGCGGTTGCACGCATCGACGATCTGGATATACGCCGCGAGCTCCGGCGGCACCGGACGCTCTTCGAGCACTCGCGCGATCCCTCGCTCGAACTCGCGTCCGCGCTGCGCCTCCGGTGAGCCGAGGTCGTACGTTCCCGATCCGGCATGAGTGTCGAGCACCCGCATCGGCTTCGGCTTGCGTTGCAGCGCTCGAATCAGCAATGCGAGCACCGAATGCTTCAGGACGTCCGCGTGATTGCCGGCGTGGTACTCGTGCTGATAGCTCAACATCGCCGCGACTGCGGAACCGAAGGAGTGCGGATGATACGTGAATTCGCTCGTTGCGGGAGGGAGCGGAAGCTCCGGCGAAGGGGCGCTCCGAGCCCCGCGCGTCGGGGCCCGAGCTAAGGGATGTGAGCTGGTCTACTGCCGGCGGTCGTCCGCCCCGTCTTCGATGGCGTCGCCCGCGGCCTCGATATCTTCGCCCACGCCTTCGACGGTGTTGCATCCTGCGACGCCGAACAGGCTCGCGGCCGCGGCAACAATGCCGATACGTCGAATCGTTTCGGTCAATGACATTTCTCGATCTCCGTCCTTGAGTCGAAGCGGTCCCGCAGTGGTTCGCCGCGGACCGGAACGCCCGGGTGCAACATCCATGCCAGTGAATGATCGACTCCGCGCCTGGGCCGTGTTCAGTCTTGGAATGCGCCGCCGTTCAGCATCCCCGGGGTGTAGAAGCAGTATTGACGTTTGCCTTTGCGCTTCGCGGCGTACATGGCGCGGTCGGCGAGCTCGAGCAGCGTGTCCGGATCGTCTCCCTGATCGGGGAAGACCGCCACGCCGATGCTCGTCGATACCGGAATCGCTCGGCCGTCGACATAGAAAAGATAGGTCGTCGTCTCGCTCGCCTTGCGCGCGGCAGCGGCCGCATCTTCGCGATCGTGCAGCCCTTCGAGAATGAGCACGAACTCGTCGCCGCCCATTCTTCCGAGGCTGTCGCCGGCGCGCGCGGCGGCGGTCAAGCGCGCCGCGACGTCTCTCAGCACCGCGTCTCCCGCCTGGTGCCCGAAGTTGTCGTTGATCTGCTTGAAGTCGTCGATATCGATCACCATCACGGCTCCGCGGTAGACGCCGCGGCTCGCGTGGCTGATCGCCTTGCCGAGCTGCCTGAAGAGCTCGCTGCGATTCATCACGCCGGTCAACGGATCGTACGAAGCGGCACGACGCAGCGCGGTCTCCTGTCGATGCCGCTCGACGGCGAGCTGGAGCACCTGATGGATGCGCTGCACAGAAGTGTTGCCCTTCTGGAGAAAATCCTGCACGCCGAGCCTGACGAGCTCGAGCGCGACCGCTTCGAAATTCTTTCCGGTCAGCGCGACGAGCGGCAGATCCGGAGCGACTTGGCGCAGCGTGATCGCCGCGTCGCAGCCGTCCGCGTCCGGCAGCGTGAGATCGATGAGCGCCACCTCGAGCGGTTCTTTCTGGACGATGTCTTCCGCGTCCTTGAGCTGTGTGACGCGGCGAATTTCGTAGCGGTTATCGAGATACTTCAACGCCTCCGCGAGCGAAGCTGCGGCGTCGACATTGTCCTCGAGCAGTAGAACGCGCACGGATCGAGATTTGGAGTACCAACCGCCGCGAGGTCAGCAAGAATCGTACCATTGCGTCTGGAGCCGTTTTCGCGGTTTTTCTCGTCGACGCGTCGCGCGTCGGCACATTCGTTACACGTGCGGCGTCATGCGCCGGCACGCGCGTCGATTAGTGTCACGGTCAATATATTCTGAATCTCAAAATGAAAGTTCGGCGCGGAGCGTGATCACGTCGAGGCCGACGGCCGCTGCCCGCACCGCGTTCGATTCGTCCGTGTCGACGATTCGCGACCAATCGAGCATCGTGCGGACGTGCCGGTTGACGTACCAATTCGCGCCGAGCGTCAAGCGTTCCTCGTCGCCGCCGACGAACGCTCCGTCGTTGAGATCGAGCGAAGCGTAGCGGGCGACGAGCTCCCATGTTCCGCCGCCGGCGCCGCGCGAGAACGCGCGCGTCGGCTGAAGCCGCTGGAACTTGCCCGATTCGAGCGAATACGCGTCGGCCCTCGACTCGCCGCCGATGGTCCATGCCGCGCCGATGTGCCAGGCGTCGAAGCTCGCGGAAGAGGCGCCGCGGTCGACGTCGGCGAGGGTGTATTCGGCGAACAAGGAAAACGGTCCGGATACGAGCGCGGCCTCGGGCCCCACGAGCACGACGCGCTCGACGTCCGCGAGCGGCCCGGTGTCGACGATGTGGAGCGACGAGAAGTCGGTCGTCTCGTCGCGAATCCGGACCGGCTCGGCCGCGGCGTCGGGCTCGCGATACGCGGCGCGCACGGCGAGATGCACGACGCGGCTCGTTTCGGCGACCGGCGCGTAGACGAAGCGGGCGGTCGTGCCCCAGCCGCTGCCGCTTTCGCCGGCCCGCTCGCCGTAGACGCCCGCCGCGGCGAACCAGCGTCCGCGACTCAGGTCGATGCGAACCCCGACCGCGCGGTCGACGAACGGGGCGATGAGCGCGGCGTCGATGCCCCTTTCGACGAACGGCAGATCGTTCGAGCTCGTCTCGAGCGCCAGGCTGTACGGCTGCTTCACGTGGCCGGCCGTGATGCCGATGCCGTCGAACCCGTCGTAGCGCAGCCAGAAATCCCGCACGGGCTGGTCCGGATCGGCGGCATCGACCTCGGCCGTGAAACTCCAGTCGCCGTCGAGCCTCCCGCTCAGCTTGATGCGCGCGCGCCGGAGGTCCGCCCCGTCGGTCGCGCGCGCCGGCGGGTCGTCGCCTCGATGCCTGGAGACGTGGACGTGGAGACGGCCGCCGAGCGTGAGCTCGAACGGGGTCTGCACCGGCACGGCGTTGCGCTCCGTCGCGTCAACGGGAGAGCCGGCCGGGACCGAGTCCTCGGAGACATGGCCGGCTCGCGCGGCGGCGACGAGCGGCAACGCCAACGCGAGCGGCAGGAGCGCGAATCGCATCGTGTTTCGAAATATCCAGTACGGATGACGGCGGCTGCGCGATCGTGCCTGCGGCGCGCGCAACCCGTCTCGAGCCCGTGCTCGTGTTACGATCGGTGACGATCCTATGATCGCGATGTGACGGTTCAGTTACGCTCGAGCCTGGCCGTTTCGAGCGCTCGCTCGCATTTTTCGCAACGGATTTCCAATTTCTGGGTCGTATGGTGTTAGTATCCCCGCCGTCGGAGTGCCGCTCGACGGTTATTGCGGCCTACTAAGTATCTCTCTGGGGGGAATAAGACGGTTTCGGGCTTGAGCCGCGCTGCGCGCGGCAGCAAGCCCCGCATGGCTCGACGTAACGGAGGGCGAGCGCCTCGTGGTCGAGGAAAGGACGACTAGCACCGAACGACGCGTGAAACAGCCGCTCATCGCCCGCCTCCGCGCCGCCGTCGGCAGCGTCAAGGAGGCGACCGAGGCGAGATTCGTACGCGAAATGTCCCGTACGCTCGCCGAGCGGCTCCGCGCGGTCGTTCCGTCGTGCAGATCGAACGTGCTCGCCGTTCCGTGCGCTCGTGCGCGGCTCCTCGCGGCAGGGGGCCTCACAGCGGTCGGCTTCGCCGCCGCGGCGCCCGAGGTCACGGTCGCATCCGCGTTGCTCCCGCCGCCCGAGGTCGTGCGCCTGCTGGAGGCCGAGCCCCTGCCGAGGCTGTCGCGGGATCCGAGCCGCCGACATCTCTTGCTCGTGCACGAGCATCGATTGCTGCCGACGAGTCATCTCGACGAGCCTGCGGTCGCGGTCGTCGGATACAAGGTCAACCCGCGAACGTACGGCCGCCACGCGCCGATCGCGTACTACGGGCTGACGCTCGTCGATCTCGCGAGCGGCGAAGAGCGGAGGCTCGACGTTCCGTCGGACGCCGTGATCGGTTATCCGTTCTGGTCGGCCGACGGGCAGCGCTTCGCGTTCACGGTGACCGTCGGCGACGGCATCGAGCTTTGGATCGGCGATCCGGCCCGGCGCAGCGTTCGTCGCCTGATCGGGCCCGAGCTCAACGGCACGCTCGGCGCGCCGTGCACGTGGATGCCGGACAATCGGCGCGTGCTCTGTCGGCTCATCGACGGCGAGAAGCGCCGTTTCTCGATCTCGCCGAGCGCATCCGATCTGTTCTGGCTGACCGGATCGACCGCGATGCAGAGCCTGTCTCAGCAGGCGCTCGACCCGTGGATGGTTCGTCAGCTCATCGAATCGCAGCTCACGCTGATCGACACCGAGACGGGCTTCCGCCAGAAGGTCGGCTCGCCGGCAGCAGTCGAAGCCGTCGATCCCGCGCCGAGCGGCGCGTTCCTGCTGGTAGCGAGGATCGTGCCGCCGTACCCGCAGGTTTCGGGCGTCGACGGGCCTTTGCGCACGATCGAGGTGTGGGATCGCTTCGGTAACGTCGTCAAAACGTTCCCGGCCAGCGGCAGTCAGCCGAACGCGCCTCGCGCGATGCAGTGGCATGCGTCGATGCCGGCGACGCTCGTCTGGGCGGAACGTTACGGCGACGGCGACCGGCTCATGCGCCTCGCCGCGCCGTTCACGGGAAATCCGGCCGAGCTGTTCCGCTCGGAGAACGGCTACGCGGGGCTCGAGTGGCTCGAGGATCGTCCCGATGCGCTCTTCAGCGAGTACGACGCGGCGAAAAGGATCAGGCGCCACTGGCTGATCGGGTGGCACGGCGGCGAAGCGAAGCTGCTCGCCGAGGGCAGCGTGGACTCGGCGTACTCGGGCTTCGGCCGTCCGATGCACACGATGAACGCTTTCGGCAAGGAAGTCGTCGAGGTGCACGACGGCGCGATCTTCCTGCGCGGCGTCGCGGCGTCCGATCGCGGTGCCGTGAGCTACGTCGAAAGGATGAGCCTCGAGACGCTCGAGACCGAGCGCCTCTGGGCTTCCGACGGGAACGCGCACGAGAGCGTGCTCGGATTGCTCGCAGACGACGGAAGCGCGATTCTCACGCGCCGCGAAACGGCGAGCGATCCGCCGAACTACTACGCGCACACCCGCGCGGGAACGGCACCGATCACCCAATACGAGCATCCGGCGCCCGCGCTCAAAGCGGTGAAGCGGATTCCGCTCCGCTATCGACGGGCGGACGGGCTCCGCCTTTCCGCGAACTTGTTCCTGCCGCCCGAGAACGAGTCGCTCGAGCCGCTGCCGCTCATCGTCTGGGCGTATCCGCGCGTGTACGGCGAGAACACCGAGGCGGTCGAGACGATCAACGCCGAGCAGTTCCCGTCGTTCGAGCGCGCCTTCAAGCTGTTCTACCTGCTGCAGGGCTATGCCGTGCTCGACGACGTCTCGATGCCGGTCGTCGGCAACGTCGCGACGGCGAACGACACCTTCATCGAGCAGATCGTGAACAACGCGCTCGCCGCGATCGAAGCCGCGGCGGCGACCGGTTTCGTCGATCGCGAGCGAGTCGCGGTCGCGGGGCACAGCTACGGCGCGTTCATGGTGGCGAACCTGCTCGCGCATTCGGACTTGTTCGACGCCGGCGCCGCGCTGAGCGGCGCGTACAACCGCACGTTGACGCCGTTCGGATTCCAGACCGAGCGCCGCTCGCTGTGGGAGGCCCGCGAGACGTATCTCGCGATGTCACCGTTCCTCTACTCGAACATGATCAACGAGCCGCTGCTGCTCGTGCACGGCTTGCTCGACGACAACGCCGGCACGCCGCCGATCCAGTCGATCCAGTTCTACGAGGCGATTCGACACAACGGCGGAAATGCCGATATTCTGCTGCTGCCGCGCGAGGGCCATTCGTATCGCGGACGGGATTCGGTGCTCGCGACCGCAGCGACGATGCTCGAGTTCTTCGATCGTCACTTGAAGCGGCAAGATACGCGCGAGCCGACGCGTCCGGTGACGTTGCGGGCTTCCGCGACGGACCAGAGCGCGACGCTCGCGCGCTGAAGGATCGGCGAAAAAGGCGAGCACTTCCGTGTGCTCTCGCGGCTGCTCATCCGAGTTGATCAGCCTCGACTCCGATACCCGCACGAGTCACGGTAGTGCGTCGCTCGGCGCGCGCCAACCTGTCTGCGCGCGGCGACAGGGCAATCTTGCGGATCAGACGGTGTGCCGGGATGGCCGGCCGACGCGAGCCTCGGTACGTTGGTCGTCCTGGCGGAGCTAAACTCGACGCTTTCGAGCCGGAGCACGGACGTGAAGAGCGGTTATTGGCAAGACATGACGACGAGCGATTTCGCGGACGTCGATCCCGAGTCCTCGATCGCGCTGTTGCCGGTCGCGGCAGTCGAGCAGCACGGGCCGCACCTTCCGCTCGGCACCGACGCGATGATCGTGAACGCCGCATCCCGCGCACTGCTCGACCGCGTGCCGCCCGGCGTTACGCTCCTCGTCCTCCCGGCGCTCGAGATCGGTCACAGCCCGGAGCACGAGTCGTTCGCGGGGACGCTGAGCGCGGATGCTTCGACGCTGCTCGATCTCTGGACCGAGGTCGGTCGGCGCGTCGCCGCCGCGGGCGTGCGCAAGCTGATCGTGCTGAACGCGCACGGCGGACAGAAATCGCTCGTCGATCTCGTGGCGGTGCGTCTGCGCCGCGAGCAGCGCATGCTCGTCGTGCGCGCGAGCACGTTCTCGTTCGGTGTGCCGCCCGGGCTCTTCGACGCGCGCGAGCGGATGAACGGGCTGCACGGCGGAGACCTCGAGACGTCGCTGATGCTCTACTTGCGGCCGGACCTGGTGCGAAAGGACGCGCTCGCGGATTTCGGCGGACTGCCGGAGCGGCTCGCCGCGGACAACGAAGTCCTCGGCGTCGAGAAGCCGATCGGGTTCGGCTGGCTGAGCGAGGATCTCCATCCCGAAGGCGCCGTCGGCCGCGCGACGAGCGCGAGCGCGGAGAAGGGCGCACGCTGCTTCGAGCACAT